>Ga0066388_100001636_pt1 | contig 12843 bp, 7 predicted proteins | sample PanSoiMetaGPlot6_FD_64539 | JGI IMG/M metagenome (GOLD analysis project Ga0066388, IMG submission 64539) | Tropical forest soil microbial communities from Panama analyzed to predict greenhouse gas emissions - Panama Soil - Plot 6 (Hybrid Assembly) | ecosystem: Environmental > Terrestrial > Soil... | reverse complement strand
GAAGTACAGTCAGTTGATTTTCGAAGGAGCACAAATGCGGCGCATTCTCTTTCAATGCTGTGGCGTCGCCGTCTGCAGTTTCCCCGCCATGCTCTACCTTGGCATGGTCATTGGGATGTTTGCTGGAAATTACGCGGCGCATTTAGCCCGCGTTGACCCCTCGCGGATATTCGTCGCGACACTCATCCTGCTCATTCCGGCTCTGGTCGGGGCGAGGCTCTTCCATATCGCGCTGAACTGGCGAATCTATAGCAAGGCACCGAACCTGACCTGGCGTCGGTCCACGGGAGGAGCTTCTCTTTACGGGGGTCTACCTTTCGCATTGTTGATCTCCGGTCCTGTGCTAAATGCTCTGCGGATTCCCCTGGGAACATTTTGGGACATAGCGACCTTTACCATTTTGATTGCGATGATCTTCGCCCGCGTCGGTTGTCTCTTAAACGGCTGCTGTGCCGGACGCCCAAGCGAAGGATGGTTTGCCGTGTACCTGCCCGATCATTGCGGAGTGTGGCGAAGGCGCATGCCAACACAAATTCTGGAGGCGATCCTGGCTTTTGCGCTCTTGATATTCGCCATAGTCACCTGGAATTGGAGGGCATTTCCCGGTTCCGTCTTTTTGTATGCGATGGCCGGCTACGGACTCGGACGGCTTGTCCTCGAGGCTACTCGCGAGGATCAAGCTATCGTACGAGGAATATCAGTCAACCATCTCATTTCTGCAACACTGGTAACCATTTCAGCAACACTGCTGGCGGTGGCATGGCCGCGCTAGACGTCGGGCGTCGGAGGAGGAAAGTATGATTGATTGGTTCGTGTGGCTAACACCCCTGCTGCTTTTACCGGTCTTACTACTACTCGGCTTTGTTGGCTGCCAATTCCACGTCACAGGTCTACTTCCTAGTTTTGGACAGCCAGGTGACATACCAGTGGAGGGAGACTACTTTGGGACCGGAAAAACCCAAGTAGCATTCTTTCATCCTGCTGACGGGTCGTGGAACATTTTTGGACAAGATATTTTCGATAGCTTCATTGTGGACCATCCCGAGCTATTCTCCAACTTTGTGGTTACCTTCACCTTCGGCCAAGCTGGCGATATACCGGTGCCCGGAGACTATGACGGCAATGGCACCACGAAGCCCGCGTTCTATCGACCCAGTGAGGGGAAGCTGCATATCGCTGACGTCTCCTTTAATGTGACAACGAATGTCGCCACAGTTGCACCGCGACCGCCAATCGGTCTACCCGGGCCGACGAGTTTTTCCAGCGCGCAAGGCGACCGCGTCCTCCCGCCGGGCGACTATCTGGGGGATGGTCGCATTTTAGTAGGAACGTTTGGGGTTGCGACAGGACAATGGTTCATAGCCGATCAAACAGGCACTACACAGCGGGTTATCGTTGGTTTCGGGCAGCATAATGATATACCTGTGCCCGGTGACTATGACGGAAGTGGCACATTCCAGCCAGTCTTATTCCGCCCCCTGGACGGATGGCACTTTTGGGACCTGGCGCTCAATACAGAAAATCAAGTGCTGCGCCCCGCTTCGCTGATTCTAGGCGACATTCCTCTTCCACCTGCGGTTTATGTGAAGCCGGGGCCCAACCCTGGTGCCAGAACCACGGGTGTTCACCGGCCGGGTGCAGGAACGTTCATTCTGACTGATCTAATTGGCAACTCGAGAGAGATATCTGTTGTTCTGCCAGGTGCCTCCGGCGATCTCCCGGCACCGGGTGCTTACGACGGGGCGGGTAACGGTCTGGTCGATGCAGTGGTTTTCCGCCCAACCGACGGCACATGGCATAGGGCGGACTTCACGGTTATAGGAGGGTCTTGAGGCCGGCGCTGGGTCACGAGCCTGGGACTGGGAGCTTCCGACATCTAACTAACTACGCGAAAGGAGACTGCGACATGGCTAATTCATTGACCGGCGATTTTGACATCGTTGCTGAAGTCGGAGTCCCAGCAGTGAACCGCCTGTTGGCTGCTGAACATCAGTCCAAGACCTTCCTGCACAGCTTTTCGACACGGATCGACGATACTCCTTCGATACTTCACTATGTAAACCAGCCCGCGGAGCCAAGTGATCCACCGTGGCTCCGCCGACTCGCACAAGTCTGGGCTCGAGTTACCACCAACACAGTGGAGCGGGTAGCGCCCTGCAGATCCGCTGGGGTGCTCCGGCACCGCGGTGCTTACACAGGCGTACGCGGGTTTGCAGACGTTCAAGTTTCCACCCCCACTATCACGATTCCAGCCGATGCCGGTGGGACACGCGTTGCGGTGCACTACCAGGTCATGGCCCGTTTCACTTCTGACCCGGGGACCCCCGCCATGCCAGAATTCATCCACGGCGAGCTGCAGCTCACGGTAGATATAAACCAGATCAGCTCGCAGGTCGCTAATGTGCTCGAAGTTGATTTGAGCTCGGACAATATTGACGTAAACTTCAATGTTGCTTGGGCGATGCCCCCACTGACGTCGACACAGGGTGATTTGATCAACCGAGTCATCGTCAATACCTTGCGCAGGCGGTTTCAGCCGGTCAATGCGACATTGCCGCAGGGCATTCAGCAGATTCAGTTCAAAGCCATGCCTGCTCCAGTCAATCCCGCCGCTGCCGTGCTCCTGGACATGCGGACTGATGCTCCACCAAACCCAGATCCGGGTGGAGTCAGTCAAATCTTCTTAGCAGATGGTGATGACTTTGCGATTGCCCTCGGCAGGGATTATGTGGTGTCTGTTGTCCACGGCATCATAACCAATGCACTGTCCACCGCTAAGTTGAACTTCCACTTCGACTTCTTGTTTTGGACAATCTATTACACATTGCAAGTGAAAAACGTCAATATAGATCTTCAGCCAGGTCAAATTGTGTTGAGCATGGACATACATGCACATACCGACCAGAATTTTCCCGATGAGGATCTCACGGTTATTCAAGCCGTTACATTGCTCGTATTGAACGGTGCAGTAGTGCTGGTTCCTCTCGGCAACCCGCAAGTACAAATTGGTGGCATTGCAGCGTTGTTGCGCGACCAAATAGTGAGCGTGGTGCTTAGCCAGCGCAGCCAGGTCCTCGATCCGGCGCAAGCTGCCTTGCAGAACGCGCTTGATAGCAATCACAATCTCGGGGCCCTATTAAGTGCGCTGAAAATTACCGCTCAACTAACATACACTGCGATCGGCATTACTCCGGATGGTGTGGTTTTGCACGGCACGCTAAGCCTGAATCCATGGCAGCTGCCCCATGTAGAGTTTACGTCGAACACGATACTGCAGGCGGACGGCAGCGGACAGGTTGAGCTAAATGCGCTGAATACCTGGATTCCAGGTGGCACCATACAGAAATACACATGGACGATAACAGGCGATCCCTTAGCTCAGCCAATGGTTATTACAGATCAGCATCGATTTGTTACCAGTATCTCGACGGACTTTACCAGCGGGTCGACTAACTACTGCTTAGAAGTGCAAGGGACACGGATAACAGCTTCTGGCCCGGAGGTTGAACAAACAGTCAATCGCCATCGTTGCTCGATAAATTGGGTAATTTTTCAACCTGTGGCTGGTTATCCCTATAATCCGATCATCGACCGCCTACCAATCGTGGTTCTAGGTCCGGCCGTGGATCACTCGCCTGAAATCATTGCTCATATTGATCCCTGGAGTGCAGGCAGCCGAGCGAACACGAGCAGCAACATCGTCGTCCAGTTCACCAACCGCGAGTCGGCGTCGAAGCTGCACGTACTCGCCAAAGCCCTGGCAGAAGGCCCCCAGCGCGACAGCGCAGTGTCCGTGATCGTGGTAGTGCCCCCTGGAGACCTCGCTCACGTTAAGCCGATTTCTCTGGGCTCCAACAAGAGTCTGAACTTCGCTGAGGACTATGAGGGAGGTTGGGGAAGAGTTTTTGGGGTTGAGAAACCCTCAGCAACGGTGGTGGTTAGCCCTCAGGGTCAGATCGTCTGGCGGCATACAGGCGATCCGGATCACGCTACACTCAGCAAAGCCTTGACGGAAAACCTCTCTCCGGGTGGGCGGCTGACATCGCAGCAACTCAACCCGATCGTCCAACAAGGAGCACCCGCCCCTGACTTTCTCTTCGAGTATGTCCAGGACCGGTGCATACCACTGCGAAGGTTTGCGGGTCGCGAAATGGTGCTTGCTTTCTGGACATCCTGGTCCCAGCCATCACTTAAGCAGTTGCAGTATCTACAAACACTCCAAGGGCAGCGCACCGGACAGAGTCCAATTGTCCTGGCCATAAATGATGGGGAAAATCCTGCCCACGCTCGGTCTGTCTTCAAGGAGAACAAGTTCACGTCGGTGCTCGTCCCTGACGATAACCGCCAGATATCGCGAAGCTATGGAATTTGTTGCTGGCCTACAACCGTGACCATCGACACAATGGGAGTTGTCTCCCACGTCCAGCTCGGTCCAACGCCCACAGCCCCGTCTTGCAATTCAAGCAGTAGTGAGTAAACGCGGGTTAGAGGCGGCGAAGAGGCCACTGTGATCGATAAGGCAGCCATGTTCCAGCATGCTGTGCAATTCCACATTCCACACAGTGGTGTGATCCAGTAGGCCCATTCGCAAATTACTTTTTCGGTGCCTAGCGACACGTAGGGGCGTTAGCGCCTACCCGGACCTTCTGGAGCAAGCTTTCCGCCCACTGTCTCCAAGATTCGGATATTCCCGGGATGGCAAGCAACCGCTCGAGCTCGTGTCGGTCGCGGGTGTAAATGCGAAAGAAATCTCGGATCGTTAGATCGTGAGGTGGTCTAAAGGTCACACGGATCTCATCCCCGGCACCGAGATCTCCCTCTACAATAATTCGCAGGTATGCCCCGGGTCGTAGTGCCTCGGTAAAGCGGCGCGGAAACGTCTCATCCTCCATCCGAACTCCAAGTCGCCAGCAAGGTATTCGCGGCTCGGACACCTCAAGAACTGTGCTTCCGATCTCCCAGTGCTCTCCGATGAGCGCATCGTTCACCTCGATCCCTTCTGTGGTGAGGTTCTCCCCAAACTGACCGTATGGCAACGATCGGGCGAGCGTTTCTTCCCACCACCGCAAGTCCTCGATGGCGTAGGCATACACCGCCTTATCAACGCCACCGTGAGCCTTGCGGTCCGCCTGATCGTCTCCTTCGAGATTTACGCCACGAGCTGCAATTCGACCAGTAATAGGGGCTTTCCAAATAGCGCTTTTGGCAGGACGGTCCTTGTACATGAACTCGCGCGCCTGTCCGACATTGATTGAGAGTACTCTTCCAGTCATCCCCATACGTTCTGTGTGAAAACTGCCGTAACCGGCAACATACTGGCGATTTTAAAAGTTCTCTGAAACATCAGTCTCCCAAGGGACAGGGTAGACCTTGAGTATCTTAGCACGAGATAAAAAAGCGGCAGGGTCTTTACCAATCTCGTCCAAGACTACTTTACTTTCGGGGCTATCAACGATATTGTGGCACCGCATAAAATTACGACTCAGGTGACTGAAAGATGAAAATCGTAGTAGTTGGCGCTACCGGCTTGATAGGCGCAAAAATAGTGGAAAGACTTCGCAAAAAGGGGCACGAGGTCGTCTCTGCGTCACGAAGCTCAGGGGTGAACACCATTACTGGCTGAGGAAGACGCTCTTTATTTCGGCGTCAAATTGAACGACCAGTCGCTCGTCCCTGGAGCCAACGGAAGGCTGAGCCCAACTAGCTTTGACGAGTGGTTCAGGCAAACGGCGCTCGAAAAGGGCAGTTGAAACACGAGTAATGCGAATATGAATTATACGGACCAAGATTATGAGTATGTGCGCGACGGCACGCGCATGTCGAGAGGTGAGGCAGAGAAGTTAGTAGCAACCCTCGCTATTGAGCCCAGCAATTGGAAAGTGCGCGCACGGCTTCTCAGTTACTACGCCACGCATCCGAAGGACAAGAATGCCGGCAAGGATCGCTTGGTGCACGTTCTTTGGCTGATTCGCAACAAGCCGGATCTTCCGATCGGATTCGGCGCTTGGTCCTATCTCTCAAGGGATGACGACGCGTCCACCGTCGCCATGCTGCGACAGGAATGGGTCACCGCGTTGCAGAGCGATCCGAACAATTTGGACATCATTCACAATGCGGTGACTGGTTTGCAATCCATTGACGCTCAGTTGTGCGAGCAACTGCTGCTGCGCGCGAAAGAGCTGGAGCCGGATAATCCAATTTGGAGCGGCCGATTGGCGCAGATATACCAAATGCGTCAATGCGACGCGCTGCTAAATGCGCCGTGCGGTGAAGAGATTGATTCGAGCGCACAGACTGCCGGTACCATACGGGAGCTTGAGGCGGGCATCGCCAGAGCGGCGGGTCCATCGGCAAAGCTGAAGATTATGCAGAATTTGTTGGTGACCGTAATTCCTCTCGGGGATGGTGTGAAAGCCCGGGAAGTGGCAACGGCGCTGCTTGAACTTGCAAATGCGAACCGAAGTGATCGGGATTACGGACAGTACGTTTACCAGGCAAACTTCGCATTAGCCCAAATTGCCCTGGCTGAAGGTGCCCTCGATGATGCAATGAATCATTTGCTAAAGGCCAGCGAAACACCCGGCTCGCAAGAGCTCAAAATCATGGGTCCCGATTTCGAACTGGCACGTGAGCTGTGGGAACGCGGCAAACGAGACGAGGTTATCGCGTACATCAATAATTGCAAACACCTCTGGGAACACGATGCTGGAGCCTGCGATAGGTGGCTAAAACAAATCGCGCAAGGGCAGACACCCGATTTCAACAAGAATGAACTGAACGCTCGGTCGTTCATGAAGATGCTGGGATTGGGCGCCAAACTCTTTTTCAACAACCGGAAGCGTCGCAGCACATAAGCACATAAAGGGATCTCGTTAGCGGAGTTTGGAATCGTGATGTCACTCTCTTGCTAGCTAAGCACAATGCAGGCACCGGTAGGAACAACGTCTGAGATTGTGAACAGCATCGTGCCTCAGGGTCCCAGCCTCATTAACATTGCTTAATCGAGGTCCAGAGCGAGAATCGACGTGTCATTCTGGGAATAATGCGTTAGGTGGGTGGGCCTTGCCTCCATATCTTTGGAATGGAATTTAGCCGCGGGGAAGGGAAGGACAGGTGACATTCGGAAAGCGGTCACCAGGGGGAAGAGCCCTTTGGGGTAATCTCTTGAAATCCGATTGGTGACGCTCAGAAACCCTTGACGGCAAAAGCAGAATACGCACCGTAGTCGGGATCGCCTCCGGCGATTCAGACCGTCTGTTTGCTCGCGCCTACAAGCAAAAGGAGATGCATGGCAATGGTGGCAGATGACGATCGCAATCGCGATGTTCACGAACCGGTGAAAGAGTCCTCCAGCGACTCGACCGTAGGCAACTTGTCTCCCGACTCTCAGGAGAAGGCGGAGAAGCAAAAGGAGCGCGAGAAGGAGCAGGAAGCTAAACGTCTAGAGGGACAAACCCCAAGTTCCGAATCTCTGCCCTCGCTCGAGCTATTGATCGCTCCATTGGGTAATAAGGTGGCTCCGGATGGCGACCTGATCCTGCATGCCTTTGTCGCGAACAAGGAACACCTGCCCAAACTCGAGTCCCTGGTCAGGATAATTGAAGAGGCACAACGCCAACCGGAAAGCCCAGTGCTGAAGCCCCAGAAAGACGCACCGCTCGTCGGAGCCGAGCGACCGGCACAGGCGCCAGACGCGGAAAGCCCAGTGCTGAAGCCCCAGAAAGACGCACCGCTCGCCGAAGCTGGGCGGCCGGCACAGCCGCCGGACGCGGAAAACCCAGTGCTGAAGCCCCAGAAAGACGCACCGCTCGCCGGAGCCGAGCGACTGGCACAGCCTCCTGTTGAGCCCCGGAAAGACGCACCCCCCGTCGGAGCCGAGCGGCCGGCTCTCCCGAAGCAGCCAGCGGACGCAGGAGCAAAGCCGGCGAGTGATAAGCCAGCAGAGCCTGACAGGATAGACCAGAAAAAGATTGAGGCACTTGCAGAAGCACTGCACAAAGAAAGCGGCCACGATCTCTCGGGACTGGACCTTCGAAACCCGCTTGACCAGATGCGTTATTGGCGGGACTACCACACCAACAGGGACAAAGTCTTTGAACTCCTGAAGGGCACCAACAATCAGGCCGAGCGAGATGCCCTGATGAAAGTCTACAAGGACAAGTACGGTCATTCGCTGGAGGAAGAATACGATTTCCTGGACGGTTCGGACAAGGATAAGTTCAGTGCACTGTTGCACAAGAAAGACGCGCATACTCCGAGCCAGAATGCCGACAGCATCAAGGCCGCGCTGAGTGAGGAGCACGAGCTGACAGGACGTAGCAAGTCCAAGTGCGAGCAGGACATCAGAGACAGCCTGCGTGGCATGACCGCTGACCAGATCAAGCAGATGGACGAGCACTATCGCGCCACCTATCACACCAGCCTGCGCGACGCAATCATGAAGGATGATAAGGTCTCTCAGTCAACCAAGGATATGGTGGACATCTATCTTAAGGGTAGAGATCACAGAACTGACGAAGACACATTGAAGCTGGCAGATATAGCCCTTAAGGACAAAGACATCACTAAGTTTGAAGAAGCCATGTCCGGTGCGTCTGACAAGGCCAGAAAGCAGTTTTTGTACGGTGGGCACGACGAGAAATATTACAAGGATAGGGGCGAGACACCGCCCGGCGAGCAGAAGATGAAGGAGGCCTTTGAAGGGCACTGGTACAACATAAACAAATTTGGATTAAAGGGCTCAGACGGCAACGTCACGGATAAAGAATTGCACGTGGCCGAGGATTATGCGAAATACGGCCGTGAATCCACTGCAACGCAGATCCGGGACAACAGTGGCGTAGTCAGCAATAACGATAAAGCAATTGAGCTGGCCCTTGATCGCATGAGCCAGAAAGAGAGAGACGAATTCACACGAGGCAGAGAACTGGTAAAGCGAATAGACGAGTCCAAGCTCTCTGCGGAAGATAAGAAGGCTCTAGAGATTTACAGGGATCCTCTCAAGGCTAGTAGCCCAGAAGAATTCGCTTATAACTTCACCAGAGGGCAGGAAGTAGTCAGCAAGAACATAGACGAGTCAAAGCTGTCGCCCGCCGAAAAGGATGCCCTAAAGACTTACAGGGATATTCATGAAGCCATAGTACTTAGCGGTCCGGCTAACGCAAATAAGGTCAATAGGTGGGAAGACATGGCTCAGCACCAGGGGGGGTCCCTTGTCGCGCGAATTGAGGGTCACCACGGAATAATCTACAACGACAGCAAGGTGGATATTGTCAAAGAAATCGACAATATGACCGAGAAGGACTGGGCCTTCGCCAAGAAACACCCGGAGTACAGAGCGGAAGTGCAAAAGGCGCTCGAGCATCAAAAGCGCCTGGGTCTTTTTGTCGACCAGAAGGACGTTGAAGCCGCCATGAAGCGGTTCGATGACAAGGTTGCTGCGAAGAATTTCGCGGATGCCGAGAATGTGGGCAATCGAGGGCTTTTGGAAAAGCTCAATGATGATAAGCACTGGTACAGGAATGACAGGCAGGCGATGGCCAAGGACATCGCGCACATGTCATCGGCAGAGCAGGAGAAGTACAGGACTGATCCGGAGTTCAAGAAGAAAGTTGACGATGCGGTGAAGGACGCCGTGGGCATCGGCCCAACCAATATTGATAATCCGGCCCTGCAAGCAGCGCAGCACATGCTGCAAAACATCACCGATGGCAAGACCATAGTCAAGGACAAAGAGGGCAAGCCCGTTTTGGATAAGGACGGCAAGCCGCAGTACAAGTCACCAGAAGACATGCTTTCGAAAGTCAATATGGAGGCTCAGGCGCGCCGGGAATATAGGGCAAACCACGGTGGCTACGATGGACATAATTCCGCAGAAGCTGTTCGAGCCATTAAAGAGGGATTCCAGAATGATCCGAAAATGCGCGAGCGCATTTTGCATCCTAAGACAGCGGAGGATACAAAGTTTTCAGAAGATTTCTACGCGGCAGCTAAAGAATCGATGAGCGCGTCTGACTACGAGAAGTACGTCAAGCCGCAATTGGAGACAGGTTACTTGCCAATCGACAAACAGATGGAGCTGGATAAGGGAATCATCTCCAACGACAAGCAGGGAGCGCTCAAGGATATATCCAACCTGGCACAACATGCTGCTCAAGAGAAAGCTGAGGCGGAGAAGAAAGCAGGACATCCTTTGCCCGACGATGGTGACTACGGCCCCGCATCCCGGGACCGGAACAAGCTGTTGCACGACAAGAGCTACCAGGACAAGGTGCTGGGGATGCTCCAGGAGGACAAGACTCTGGGGACAGGGACCTGGATGGGCTCGGACCGAGAGGTAATGCTGGCGGTATTGCAAAACCGGGATGGGAAGGCACATCCAGAAGACGAAATCCGGATGCGTTTGAATCACGTAGGCGGCTCTGATGACATCATGAGCACGCTTCGGAAGCTCCAACCCAAGGAGTTAGATGAAGCGCGCGCTGAGTACGCCAGGAAATACCACAGAGATCTGGAGGCGGATCTGGTAGAAAAGCTTGGCTCAGACAACCGCGTCGAGATGCAGAACATGTTTCGTAAGCATGCCAGCGCGGATGAGGCATACAGTGATGCGCGCCACGATTATTACAAGAGTCGTGATGGCATCGGCAGCAGCTTCGTAGATGGCGTTCGTAGTGGAACTGGGCGTCAACTCGATGACGTGATTCAGCAATATGGCAAAGAGATAGCCGAGGCCAACGAAAAGTATGGTGGCAAGATACCGCCGGAGAAGCAAAGGGAGCTTGAACAGCACTTTGGAGAAGCACTTAAGAACTTCAAGGAATCCAAGGAGGCTGCAGCCGACTACACGGTGGACGCAGCTATCGCCGTGGCCGCCATCGCGAGCGTTGCCGCAACCAAGGGGGGAAGCATTCCCCTCATAGCGGGACTCCTTGGTGGGGCCGCAGGGGTTGGAAAAGTTGCTACCAAAGCAGCGATCATGGGCAGCGATTACGATCTCACCGGTTCGCAGATTGCTCGCGATTACGTGAGCGGATGGGTGTCTGGAGCCACGAGCGTTATCGGACCGGGTGAGCTTGCCGGAGTATTCAGGGTAGGGAAGGCAGCAGCAGTAGAAGCGGCTGAGGTCACCGTAAAGCAGCTTGGCAAACAGGCGCTCAAAGAGGGTGGCGAGAAGATGCTGAAGGAAGGCGCCGAGGAGATCATGAAGAATGCTCTTGCTCATGGTGCCAAGAGTCTCGAAGACAAGGCCGTCAAGACTGCGGTCAGGGAGCTGGCGGAAAAAGCTGTTTCCAAAGAGCTCACCGGGGCGGCCAGAGAGAAAGCAGTACAGGAGCTTTCTGAGAGTCTAGGAAAGAATCTACAAAGCAGCTTCCAGAAGCAGACCGAGAACTGGTTGAAGAACGTGGCTCGCGAGGCCGGTCTCAATGCTGGTGGTGGAGGTGTGGGCGGTGGACTCTCAGGCGCTGTCGACGCTGGCGGACGATGGGATGGGAGCAAAAGCTTCGACGAGAACATGAAGATGATCGGCGAGAGCATCGCTCTCGGGGGCGCATCCGGTGCAGCCGGCGCAGTTGGCATTACAGGCGTGATCAAGGTTGGGAGCAAGGCTTGGGAGGGCATAGCAGGCCACTGCCACATCAAGCCAGGCGAGAAGCTCCCGCCTGAGCGAATGCAGGAAATTAAGCAGAAAGTAGGGCACGATGCTCATGTGACTCAGGATAAGGATGGTAACATCCTCATCACCGAAAAGCGTGAACCAGCAAAATTGCCTCCGGGCGAGAAGCCGCAACCCGGTGAGCGCCCACGCGCACGCGAGAAATCCGAAACGCCGCAAGGCGGTGACCGACCGCACGGTGAAGTGCCAAAGCCTGCCGACGCTGCAGCAGGGGATGTTCACACCCGCCGGGGAACTCCCGGGGTGGACGAAAATCCAATGGGGCAGCAGAAGCCGGTCGGTGACTTTAGAAATGGAGTAGACGAAGCTGCCAAACAGTGGCGCGACATTTCGAACTCGTCAAAGATCGCTGAGGAGCTGCAGTCCCAGGTTGTTGAAGCCAGGACGAAATATCAGGCTGAGGTTTCCGATGCGCTGTTCCAGAAGCTCCGCAAACCAGACGGAAGCAACGAGGCGGAATTAAGAGAGCTTCTCAATGATCCGCAGAAAGTGCGGGATCTTGTCAAAGACGATCCGGCAAAGTTGAAGATTGTCGATGACTATATTGGGGTAAAGAGCAACTTAGATCGTCACGCTCAGGTCCTGGAAACTGCGACCGCTAAACGGACCGAACAACTTCAGGCTGTCGTGAATAGAGCTGCTGAGCAGACCCATCAGCCTCCAGTGCAGGTGGTGCCTGTTGATGATGCAGCGATGGCCGGCAGAGATGGATTCTACCAGAATGGCAAGTTGTATGTAGCGAAGTCGAAAATACAGAAGGGTGATCCCGCTGAGCTCAAAGAAATCTTGTATCACGAGATGACGCATGCTCAGCAGGAGAACCTGATGATCCGCGAGCTCGCCGACAAAGCCAAGGTGGGCACCACAGCTAATGCCGAGCAGATAGAGGCGATCAGAGCCGCATACAAAGAAAAGGTCGCAGCGGAAGCGCGGTTCTTTCCAGACGTGCAAAACCCGCTAGAAAAGGAGCGTATTGAGGAAGTTCTACGAGTTCGTAATGGAGAACGCTTGAATGATGTTCAGTCCAAGCATGCCCAGGACCTGATGAAGGCCTTCAGGGAACAGACACCGCCGGGAGAATTCTACAACCAACTAGCGACAGATATTAAGACCGCGGATCGCGAATTGAACGCGTTATCCAAGCCAGGTGGGCGGAGTGACTTGCT
>Ga0066388_100001635_pt1 | contig 12845 bp, 12 predicted proteins | sample PanSoiMetaGPlot6_FD_64539 | JGI IMG/M metagenome (GOLD analysis project Ga0066388, IMG submission 64539) | Tropical forest soil microbial communities from Panama analyzed to predict greenhouse gas emissions - Panama Soil - Plot 6 (Hybrid Assembly) | ecosystem: Environmental > Terrestrial >... | reverse complement strand
GGTGCGGACGGATGTGCCGGCAATCGCGGCCGACCACCAGGGCGAGCTCGTGTTCCTCGTCCACTTTCTGCGGAAACGGCGGCAGCTCGATCTCGCCCTCGTGCGGCGTGAGGTTGCTCGAATATTTCTCGAACACGATCGGCTCGTTATAGAAAGAGAGGTTGGTCTCGTCGATGTGTTCCTGATAGTTGAGCGCCAGCGCCAGGATCTTGGGTGGCTGCAGCACCGGCGGCAGAAACTTGGGATCGCACACTAGATGGCTGGCGAGTTTGCCCGAGCCGCGCAGGGCCGCGATGCTTGCCTCGCCGATCGCGTCGACATCGATGCCGGATTGAATGATGGCAAGGAGCGAGCCGGCGGCGCGCAGATCCGGGTTGGCCGCGTTCAGCGCGGTCGTCAGATCGACAATGCCTTCGGGTACGACGGCACCGACGTGCGCGCCGCCGTTGTGGCCAAACGAAAGAAGCTTCATGGGGGTTTCCTGGTTGTTTTAAGCAGCGGGATCCGACGAGCCTTATACCTCATCGATGGTGCGTCGTGCCTCGACCTAATGGTAAAACCTGCCGATATGGAGAACTCCGCGAACATCATGCGCGTTGCCCTGATCCTGTCGATCCTCGGGCACGTGCTGTTCGTGACATTCTCGGCCCGCGAGCTGCGCCCGACCGCGCACGGCGATGCCATGACGCTCGAGCTTATACCCGCGAACGAAGCTCCCGCCGGGCCGGACCTTGGGGCGGAAGCCAGCGCAGAGCAAGCCAAGAAGGCAAAGGCCGAGCCCACAGCCGAAAAGCCTTCAGCGGCCTCGGCGCCGACCATCAAGACCGAGAGCGGGCCAAGCGAAACCAAAGCTCCGGACACGAAGCCCCCCGAAACGAAGGTTGCGCAGTCAAAGCCGACGTCCGCCACCGCGGCGACGAAGCCGATTGAGCAGAAGCCGCAACAGCCACAGCCACAGCCGCAGCCACAGCCACAGCCACAGCCACAGCAGATGCCGACTGATCAGACCCCACCGCAGAAGCAACTCGCCGCGCAGCCGCCGGCGCCCGATCCGCAGCCGACCGTGCCGCGCGAAATGCCCCCGGATATGAACCGTCTGGCCGAGATGCTGGGCTTGCCGGTCGGGGAAGCGGGATCCTCTGGCACCACGGACGCGCGGATGGCCAAATTCACGGAAGGCGTCAGGGAGTTCAAGGCGCAGGTCAAGAAGTGTCTGACGCTGCCGCCCGGCGTCGCGCCCAACCAGCGCATAAAGATGGTGATTCGGGTCGAGCTCACGCGCCAAGGTGCGCTCGCACAGGATCCTGCCGTGATGGACGCCGCAAACCCCACGATCGGGTACCCGCTGATGCAGAGCGTGATGCGGGCGCTGCGCCAATGCGCGCCCTACAGTTTGCCACCCGACAAGTACAAGGAATGGCGAGTTCTCGATATCGACTTTTCTCCTGACCAGATGACGGGTAGTTAGGATCATATTGGAAACCTCACGTTCGGGGACGCATGCGGACACAAGTCGGGATCATTGGTGCGGGGCCCGCGGGCCTCTTTCTCGCGCTGCTGCTGGCGCGCGAGGGAATCGACTGCATGGTGTTGGAGGCACGCAGTCGCGACTATGTCGAAGGCCGCGTGCGCGCCGGCGTGCTCGAGCAGGGCACCGTCGATCTGATGCATGACCTCGGCGTTGCCGACCGGCTCATGCGCGAGAGCATGATCGATCGTTTTCTCGATATTCGATTCGAAGGCCAACTGATCCACATGGACCTGCCGGGGCTGGCTGGAGGACGCGAGGTGCGCATCTACGGTCAGCAGGAGGTGGTGAAGGATTTGATCGCGGCCCGGCTGGTCGTGGGCCCACTGCTGTTCGAAGCCGAGGCAGTCACGCTCGACGCCATCGATACGGCCAAGCCGGTGATCCACTTTCGGCACAAAGGCGAGCAGCACGCACTCGAATGCGACGTTATTGCCGGCTGCGACGGCTTTCACGGCATCGCCCGCCCGGCCATCCCGGACGACGCCCTCACAATCCACGACCATATCTTTCCGTTCGGCTGGCTCGGAATTTTGTCGGAATCGCCGCCGCTGACCGATATGACCTATGCCAATCACGATCGCGGCTATGCTTTAGCGAGCCGGCGCTCGCCGCGCATCTCGCGTCTCTACGTGCAATGCGCAGCCGATGAAGACCCGGCGCGGTGGCCGGATGCCCGCATCTGGGAGGAGTTGCATATCCGCCTCAACGCCGACCGCGACGAACTGGCCGAAGGCCGTATTTTTCAGAAGGGGGTGACGCCCGTGCGTTCGTTCGTGGCGGCGCCAATGCAATATGGGCGGCTGTTTTTGGCCGGTGATGCCGCCCACATCGTGCCGCCGACCGGCGCCAAGGGACTCAACCTTGCCGCTGCGGACGTGCGGGTGCTGGCACGCGCGCTCACCACGTTTCTGCGCCGCGGTGACGACGCACTGCTGGAGCGCTATTCCGACACGTGCTTGCGACGAGTGTGGAAGACGGTCCGGTATTCGACATACATGACCACGCTGCTGCATCGGTTCCCGGCCCATAGCGCGTTTGAGCGCCGGATCCAGCTCGCCGAGCTCGACTACATTGCCGGTTCGCACGCTGCCCAGACGGTTGTTGCCGAGAACTACGTCGGCCTGCCCATGGAAGCGGCATCTGCGCGCACTTAGCGGCATCCGCGCGCACTTAAACGTGAGGCGGCTGCGTCACCTGTGCCCTGGATTTTGGTGCGCGTTGGGCTAAGCTGGCGGTAAGTACGCGGGTGCAGTCGCGACCTCAACTAAGAAGCAAAAAAGGCGGCCAGTGATCGCAGATCAATCGCAGGAGCGGCGCGAGCCGCAGTTCGGTGCGCTATCGTTTCGCTGTCCGGTCAACGATCGGACGGTCACGACCGGCATTTACACGGACGAACTCTCGTTGGCGCGCATGCGCACCGTCGGCATTCGCATCCAGTGTCCCCACTGCGGCGAAGACCATGCGATCAAGGTCGGCGATGCATTCGTCTCGGCAACCATCATCGACCAGCATCGTCCGAACCTGTCGGTGGTCTCGTCGAGCCGGGCAGGGTAGCGCCGAGCGTCTCCTTTGACGTCCGCCCAAGGCGAGCAAGCTTGACTTGTCGTTGCGCGATTTGCTGGCTCCTCGCCGGGGGAGGCAGAACTGAAATGTCTTGGCACCGCATGGATCACGTGTGAAACACCGCCTTGAAAAAGACTCGGCGATCTGCCAGATAACCGCATCGGTCGTTTCGGCCGCTTGCAAGCCGCCTGTTAGGCTACATTTTCCGTCCACGTGACGTTTCTGGGCCTGGCTGCACCAAAGTCTCCACACGAACGACAACCCATTTCAGGCGGGATGTCATACCCCGCGCGACACGGTGGCGCCTTTTGGCGCGGCCGGATGTCGCTCATTGAGGAATTGAAACATTGACTTCGTTTACCCAATTCGGCTTCGTCGCACCGATCACCCGGGCGCTCGCCGAGGAACGTTACACTGTCCCGACGCCTGTCCAGGGCGAGACCATTCCGCTCGTGCTCGCCGGCCGCGACGTCGTCGGCATCGCGCAAACCGGCACCGGCAAGACCGCCGCGTTCGCGCTACCTATTCTGCATCGCCTCGCCGTCTCGCCGGTTCGTCGCCAGCCAAAGACGTGCCGCGTGCTGGTTCTCAGCCCGACCCGCGAGCTTTCGGGGCAGATTCTGGAAAGCTTCCGCACCTACGGGCGCCATCTGCGGATCGACGCGGCGCTTGCCATTGGCGGGGTTTCAATCGGCGGCCAGGTCCGCCGTCTCGCCGCGGGTGTCGACATTCTGGTCGCAACGCCGGGCCGTCTCGTCGACCTCGTGAAAACCGGCGCGGTGCGGCTCGATCGCGTCGAAGTCTTGGTGCTCGACGAGGCCGATCGCATGCTCGACATGGGTTTTCTTCCCGACATCCGGCGCATTGTCGCCAAGTTGCCGGCGGCGCGGCAGACGCTGCTGTTCTCCGCCACCATGCCGCCCGCCATCGCCGAACTCGCGCAGCAATTCCTCGAGGAGCCCGCACGTGTCGCCGTTACGCCCGTTGCCAGCACCGCTGAACGTGTCGAGCAGCGCATCGTGCATCTCGATCGCGGCGCCAAGTTGCCGACCCTGATCGATTTTCTGCGTCGCGAAACCTGCGATCGCGTACTGGTGTTCACCCGCACCAAGCATGGTGCCGACAAGGTCGTCCGCGGCCTGCAGCGGGGCGGGGTTGCAGCAAGCGCGATCCACGGCAACAAATCTCAGAACAATCGTGAGCGGGCACTGGCGGCGTTTCGCGACGGCAGCGTGCGCACGCTGGTCGCGACCGATATCGCGGCGCGCGGGATCGATGTGGATGGCATCAGCCACGTGATCAACTTCGATCTGCCCAACGAGCCGGAAAGCTACGTGCACCGCATCGGCCGCACTGCGCGCGCCGGTGCCGCGGGAACAGCAATCTCGTACTGCAGTGCCGACGAAGTGCCGTATCTGCGGGCGATCGAAAAGCTGATCCGCATAGCGATCCCGAGCACCGGCGGCGCCGCGCCGGCGCGATCCGCGAATGCGGCGCCGGAACAGCGCTCGCCGCACCATCGTCCCAAGCAGGACGGCAAGCACGTATCGGGCCGGCCCGCGGGCGGCAAACACGGCCACGGTCAGCGGCGCGGAAAAGGCTCGTGGTCGAAGTCCAAGCGGCGTCGCTTCTCGCAGCCGCCGCGGCAGGCGCGCGGCGCGCATTCACACACTGATGATCGAGAGGGACGTGGTCCCGCTTATTCCGCCTTCGGCTTCATGCGCCAGAGCTGAAAGCCCTGCTCGTTGATTGCCTTCTCGATTGTAGGGCGGGCGAAGTTGTGCGGCGGCGCGCGTTCGGGCGTGATCACGCCCACCGCATGCCACGGACGAAAATGCGATGGCAGCTTGCTGCCTGCTGAGTCGCCAGCGAACGCGCGCAACTCCTTGTTGGCGTCGGACTTGAAGATGTAGATGCGCATGGGTTCGCTTCCTTTGGGCGCTGCCCCTCGTATTTTCGTCGTCCGGCTCCCCTGCCTTTTTCAGACGTCGCCGGTTGGATTGCGCGCTGCTCGATGTCAGCGGCGCCGGAATTGGGGACGCGCCGGCGCCGTGCGCGGAGCCGCGCGCTCGTCCTTGTGGCGGAAAATCACCCGGCCCTTCTCGAGATCGTAAGGCGACATTTCAACCGTGACTCGATCACCCGCGAGCGTCTTGATCCGATTTTTCTTCATGCGGCCGGCCGCGTAGGCGATGATCTCGTGCCCGTTATCGAGCTGCACGCGGAAGCGGGTGTCCGGCAGAATTTCGGTCACCAGTCCCTCGAGCTCGATCAGTTCTTCTTTGGCCATGCGCGCCTCATGTTGATGCAGGTCCGGATACGGCATTGATCATGACCCATCGCCGACCCAGAATCCCCGGCCAGTATAGCATCGATAACGACCTTGCGTAGCTGCTTGCTGATTGTCTGGGACGCGCGACTTGCAGTCGCGCGTCCCAAAACAACGCAAATTCACTCCGCGGAGATGCGACTGACCGCGATCTTGCCGGAACGTGCGTCGGTCTGCACGTCAAAGCTCACCTTCTGGCCTTCGCGCAGGCTGTGGATGCCGGCGCGCTCGAGTGCCGTGGCGTGAACAAACACGTCCTTGCCGCCATCATCCGGTGCGATGAAACCATAGCCTTTGTTGCCATTGTAGAACTTCACTGTTCCCGTAGTCATTGATCGTCCTTTCACTGACGGTGCACTTGCGGAGCGGGCATGCAATTACGCCCGGATTCCGGTTCGTCGAATTTGGAGAGAGTCTGAAACGTGCGCCCGGCAGTGCGAGGCGGAGCGGCCCAGTAGTCCGGCCAAATATCGATGCAGCAATCTAATTGTCCAGACGCGTCATTGCAAGTCAGACGCTTTGGTATATTGTGGGGAGTAACGTAACGCGCACATGTGATTGCGCTGCATCCCGCCAATCGGACCTGCGCTCGTCATCCGGTTGGGCTTTCCTTCTGACCGCGACGATCTGATCAACCCGGGGTGCGCATACGCTGGGGCATTCAAAGGCAGAATTGATGGGGAACCCTCCGCGCCCGAACGTGCTGATGGTTTTTCCGCGCTTCAATCCGAATTCGTTTTGGAGCTTGGCGTCGGTGTGTGAGATCTGGGGTGTGCGCTGTCCAGCGCCTCCGCTCGGATTGATTACGCTCGCCGCCATGCTCCCGAAGGACTGGAACGCGCGGTTGCTCAATCGCAACAGCGAGGATGTGGTCGCGGCCGATCTCGAGTGGGCCGACATGGTGATGACCGGCGGCATGCTGCCGCAGCAGGACGACACGCACGCGGTTATCGACCTTGCGCATTCATTCGGCAAGCCGGTGGTGGTAGGCGGGCCTGATCCGACCTCGAGCCCCGAGCACTACCGCAGCGCCGACTTTCTGGTGCTGGGGGAAGTCGAAGGCGTGATCAAAGACTTCATCAAGGCTTGGTCGGAGGGTGCAAAGAGCGGCGTATTCGAGGCGCCGAAATTCACGATCGACGTCACCAAGACGCCGATCCCACGTTTCGATCTGCTCAAGTTCGAACATTATTTGTACGTCGGCGTCCAGTTTTCGCGCGGTTGTCCGTTCAACTGCGAGTTTTGCGACATCATCGAACTCTACGGTCGCGTCCCGCGCGCCAAGACCAACGCCCAGATGCTGGCCGAGCTCGACGCCCTCTATGCAGCCGGCTATCGCGGCCACGTCGACTTCGTCGATGACAACCTGATCGGCAACAAGAAGGCGCTCAAGCAGTTTTTGCCCGAGCTGCACGCGTGGCAAAAGAAACGCGAGTACCCATTCCAATTCTCGACCGAAGCATCGATGAACCTCGCAGACGACCGCGAGCTATTGGCGATGCTGCGCGAGGCGAACTTCTTTACGATCTTCGTCGGGATCGAAAGCCCGGACCCCGAAACGCTGATCTCGACCCAGAAGAAGCAGAACACGCGGCGAAGCCTCGCCGACAGCGTGCATAAGATCTACTCGGCGGGCATGCTGGTGATCGCCGGCTTCATCGTCGGGTTTGACACGGAAAAGATTGCCGTCGCCGAAGGCATGATCGATTGCATCGAGGCAACTAGTATTCCGGTCGCCATGGTTGGGCTGCTCACGGCCCTGCCCAACACTCAGCTCACGCGCCGGCTTGAGCGCGAAGGCCGCCTATTGCCGTTCCAGCGCGGAGCCGGCGACCAGTGCACCGCCGGTTTGAATTTCGTCACGCTGCGGCCCCGACGCGATGTGTTGGCGGATTTCCGCGCAATTCTCCGGAGCATCTACGATCCAACCGCGTATTTTGCCCGCGTCCGCCACGTCGGCCGCGCGCTCGACCGGCCGAAGTTGCCGAGCGCGATTGTGTGGCCGATGGTGTTCAAGGAGCTGCGCGGGCTCGCACGCACGATTTGGGCAATGAACGTTACGCAGCCGAGGCTGCGGCGCCATTTCTGGGAGACCGTTTTCGATTGCCTGCGCAACAAGCCGAGCAATTTCGAGTACGTAATCATGATGTCGGTCTTCTATCTACACCTCGGCACGTTTGCGCAGGTGCTGATCAAGGATCTCGATCGTCAGATCGCCGAGCTCGATGCCGGGCTGGCGGCGGAAGCGGTTCCACTGGTTCCAGCGGCCTGACGACGGCGGCCGTCGAATGGCGGCTTGGGACATGACTTGCAGCATCGTTGGGTTATTGTGCGTTCGTGAGTGGCGCACCACCTAACAGTGCGGCCCCAGCGGCGCTGCAAATCAAGGCGATTCATGTTCTCTCCCGAACCCGCCATCTCGGTTTCCAACCTGGTCAAGCAGTATCCGGGCGGCACCGCGGTTGCCGGGATCACGTTTGCAATCGAACGCGGCTCGATCATCGGGCTCCTCGGCGGCAACGGCGCCGGCAAGACCACGACCATCGCGATGATCATGGGGCTCGTTGCGCCGACGTCGGGGGCCGTGCGCATTCTCGGCCACGATATGCCGCGCGAGCGTTACCAAATTCTGCACCGCATGAATTTCGAAAGCCCCTATGTGGAGATGCCGCACCGGCTCACTGTCCGGCAAAATCTGAACGTGTTCGCGCGCCTCTATGGCGTTGTGGATCGCGACGCACGCATCGCGGCACTCGCCGAGGAACTCGATCTGACGGAGCTGCTCGATCGGCCGACCGGCAAGCTTTCCGCCGGCCAGAAGACCCGCGTGTCGCTTGCCAAGGCGTTGATCAACGCGCCGGAGGTGCTGTTGCTGGATGAGCCGACCGCCTCGCTCGACCCCGACACGGCCGACTGGGTGCGCACGCACCTCGAGCACTACACCGCGGAGCGGCACGCCACCATGCTGCTTGCATCCCACAACATGAACGAGGTCGAGCGGCTTTGCGACCGCGTCATCATGCTGAAGCGCGGCGTGATCGTGGATGACGACACGCCGGCGCGGCTGCTGGCGCGCTACGGGCGCAGCAATCTTGAGGAAGTTTTTCTCGACGTTGCGCGCGGCCGCGGCGAGGCGGCGCGGGAGGCGGTGCGTTGACAACCGCCCGTATTCGGGCGGCCCACGAACGGTCCGCACATATCGGGCACGATCCGTCCGCATTCTCGTTCGAGCGCGTGGGCGCCATGGTGGCGCGCTACTGGTACTTGCTGCGCTCGTCCTGGCCGCGCGTGTTCGACCTGATCTACTGGCCGACCGTGCAGATGTTCATGTGGGGGTTCCTGCAGACCTACATCGGTCAGTTCGGAGGGCTGCCGGCGCGCGCCGGACAGACGTTCATTGGCGCAGTCATGCTGTGGGACATTTTGTTCCGCGGCCAGCTCGGGTTCTCGATCTCGTTCTTGGAGGAAATGTATTCGCGCAACCTCGCGAACCTGATGATCTCGCCGCTCAAGCCTCCGGAGTTTATCAGCGCGCTGATGATCATGAGCATCATCCGGCTGTCGATTGGCATGGTGCCGGTCAGCCTGCTGGCGATCGTGTTCTTCGGATTCAATCTGTGGGGGCTCGGTCTCGCGCTCGCGGCATTCTTTCTTAACCTGATCCTGACCAGCTGGGCGCTCGGCATTTTCATTGCCGGGCTGCTGCTGCGTCATGGTCTCGGGGCCGAGAACATGGCGTGGACGCTCATGTTCATCTTTCTGCCGCTGACCTGCGTGTACTACCCAGTGTCGGTGTTGCCGCCGTGGCTTGCGGTGATCTCGTGGATGCTGCCGCCGACCTATGTGTTCGAAGGCATGCGCGCCCTGCTCACCGCGCATGTATTTCGGGCCGACCTGATGGCGCAGGCGTTCGCAATTAATATCACTTTGATTGTGCTCGCGATTTTTGCCTTCCTTGCGTTCCTGCGGGCGGCGCGACGGCACGGCTCACTGCTCCAAGGCAGCGAATAAGCCTTGCGCTACCTATATTTAACGCAGTTGACGGAGACTTTTTCAGGCTGTGCACGTCCCGGCGGTGTCATGTTGACTGTGTGACACAATGACGACAGGATGCTGCAACGCAATAAGAACCATGACCGGGGACTGAAATGGCAATCGGGGAATTCGGCAAAGCTCCAGGCGTTATCACAGGCGGCGCATTTCCGTTATCGGCGCCGATGTACTGGTTCTACGAGATGAGCCAGGCCGCAGTGATTCCGTCACGGGCCCTCGCCGATGCCACCCGGCTCATGTTCAAAAATCCGGTCAACCCGTGGTCACACACCACGCTCGGCAAGTCGCTCGCCGCCGGTGCCGAACTGTTCGAGCGCTCCACCCGCCGCTACGGGCGGCCCGAATGGGGGATCACGTCGACGATCGTCGGTGGTGAGCGCGTTCCGGTTCACATCACGCCGGTCTGGCAGCGGCCGTTCTGTCGCCTCCTGCATTTCGAGCGTGCCCTCGAGCACGTGCCGCATCGCCCGCAGCCGCGCGTATTGATCGTCGCACCCATGTCGGGCCACTACCCGACGCTGCTTCGCGGCACGGTCGAGGCGTTTCTTCCCAATCACGACGTCTACATCACCGAATGGGCCGATGCCCGCACGGTGCCGGTGAACGAGGGTCCATTCGATCTCGATGACTACATCGACTACCTGGTTTCGATCCTGCACGCGCTTGGCGGCAACACCCACGTGATCGCCGTCTGTCAGCCTTCCGTTCCGGTGATGGCCGCGGTCTCGCTGATGGAAGCGGCCGATGATCCCTACGTGCCGAACTCCATGGTGCTGATGGGCGGCCCGATCGATACCCGCATCAACCCGACCGGCGTCAATGCGCTCGCAGAAGAGCGCGGGATCGAGTGGTTCAGGCGCAACGTCATCACCAAGGTGCCGTTCCCGCATCCCGGCATGATGCGCGATGTCTACCCGGGCTTCCTGCAGTTGCATGGCTTCATGAGCATGAACCTCGACCGCCACATCGAGGCCCATCGCAACCTGTTCATGCATCTCGTCAAAGGCGACGGCGATTCGGCCCAGAAGCATCGCCAATTTTATGACGAATATCTGGCGGTGATGGATCTCGCGGCCGAGTTCTATCTGCAGACGGTCGACACGGTGTTTGTGCGTCACGCCCTGCCGAAGGGCCAGATGACTCATCGCGGGCGGCTGGTCGATCCGGCCGCGATTCGGCGCGTGGCGCTCCTGACCATCGAGGGCGAACACGACGATATTTCGGGTGTCGGCCAGACCGAGGCTGCGCACCGCTTGTGCGTCAACATTCCGCCCGAGCGCAAGGCGCATTGGCTGCAGCCCGCGGTCGGGCATTATGGCGTGTTCAACGGCTCGCGCTTCCGCGCCGAGATCGCGCCGCGCATTGCGGATTTCATGTTGTCCAACAACGAGGCCGTGGAAGCCGCCGCGCGCCAACGCAAGGCTGATCCCAAGCCGAGCAACCTGGTCGAACTAAAGACCGTACGGTCGCGCGGAGTTTAACGCGCGCCCTCTTGCACCTTCTGGCTCGGACGTAATACTGGCGGGCGAATCACCTGTCTGAGTCGCAACCATTTGCTGCCGCGTTCCGCGATCGGGCGGAACGCGTCCACGCCGCCCATGTCGTCCGCGCTCTTTCGCCGCCCGCCCGACCCCGTCACCATTGAGGTAGCGTTCGACCGCGCCACCTATCAGGTGCGGCTGCGCCGTAACCGCAGCGCCCGCCGCTTCACCTTGCGCATCCAGGCTGCGACCCGCGAGGTCCTGCTCACGATGCCGCTACGCGGTTCGCTCGCCGACGCCAAGGCATTCGCCCAGAAGAACGGCGGGTGGATCGCGACCCGTCTGGGCCGGTTGCCGGGGCCGGCGCCGTTCATTGATGGTGCGATCGTGCCGCTGCGCGGTCGGCCGCACCGGGTCGTGCACCGGCCTGGCGCGCGCGGGACGGTGTGGGTCGAGACTATCGACGGAGAAGCGCTGCTGTGTGTGGCCGGCGGGCTGCCACATGTCTCACGCCGTATCGCTGACTACCTCAAGCGCGAGGCCAAGCGCGATCTTGATGCGGCAAGCCGTCGCTATGCCGGCGCGCTCGGCGCTGCGGTCGCGCGCGTCAGCGTTCGCGACACCTCGAGCCGTTGGGGGTCCTGCTCGGCGACAGGCGCGCTGTCATTCTCATGGCGACTGATTCTGGCACCGCCGCACGTGCTCGATTATCTCGCGGCGCACGAGGCGGCGCATCTCGTCGAACTCAGCCATGCGCCGCGCTTCTGGCGCATCGTGCGCGGAATTTGTCCGGAGATGGACCGCGCCAAGGCGTGGCTCGACGCACACGGTGCCGATCTGCACCGATACGGCCTGCAGAGATAGCTCCAATGCCCTCGCGGCGTCATCGCCGGGCTTGACCCGGCGATCCCGATCGGCGACGCAAGGCCGCGCCATCCCAAGCGAGATGGCCGGGACAAGCCCGGCCATGACGGAAACCATAACGATCCGTTATCCCGATCCTCCCGTCATCATCGACAACTCCCACCCGATGCTTCGCCCCGATACGCTCGCGCTCACGGCGCTGCTCGCGTTCCTGACGAGCTTCGGACCCCTTTCGGTTGACCTCTACCTGCCGTCGATGCCGGCGATCGCGGCCGCCCTGGCGGCGCCGCCCGCGCACGTCCAGCTCACGATTTCGCTCTATCTGGTCGGCTTTGCGATCGGACAGGTCGTGCACGGGCCGATCTCGGACCGCACCGGCCGCAAGCCGATCATTGTGCTGTCGTTTGTCCTCTATTGCGTGGCGACCCTGATCTGCCTCGTCTCGACCTCGATCACCGTGCTCGTGGCCGGGCGCTTCCTGCAGGCGCTCGGCGTCTCGGGATCGATCGTGGCAGTGCGTGCGGTGGTGCGCGACCTCTACGAAGGCGTGCGCGCTGGCCGCCAGCTCTCGTCCATGGGCGTCCTGATGGGATTTGCTCCGATCGTTGCTCCACTGACCGGCGGGGTGTTGCAGACGGCATTCGGGTGGCGCGCGGGTTTTGTGTTCCTGATCGCGGTGGGTGCGCTGGCGGGCTACCTCGCCTGGCGTTTTCTCCCCGAGACCCATCACGTGCGCAGCGCGCCATCACTCGCCGGGCTGCTTAGCAACTATCGACGGGTCGCAAGCCACCGGGCCTTTCTCGCCAATCTCCTGGTCGGCGCCGTCGCCTATGGCGGCTTGTTCGCGTGGATTGCGGGCTCTCCGTTCGTGCTGCAGTTCATCTTCGGGTTCTCGCCGCTGGCCTACGCGATCGCCTACGCGGCTTCATGTCTGGGGTTTGTCGCGGGTTCAACGCTCGCAACGCGCCTGGTCATGCGTCTTGGGCTCGACCGCACCGCGGGGCTGGGGGCAGGGTCGTGCGCG
>Ga0066388_100001634_pt1 | contig 12852 bp, 11 predicted proteins | sample PanSoiMetaGPlot6_FD_64539 | JGI IMG/M metagenome (GOLD analysis project Ga0066388, IMG submission 64539) | Tropical forest soil microbial communities from Panama analyzed to predict greenhouse gas emissions - Panama Soil - Plot 6 (Hybrid Assembly) | ecosystem: Environmental > Terrestrial >... | reverse complement strand
GCAGCGGTTCGTCTACTCCCGCCCGGTGCGTGCCGGAGACCGCCTCACTGCCGTGGTCACCGTCGAGAACATCCGGTCGGGCGGTGGCAAGGACTTCATCACCACCCGAGCGGACCTCTCCACCGTGGAGGGCGAGCACGTGGTGACCGCGTACGTCACACTGGTCGCCCGGGGCACCGCGGCACGCGAGCAGGAGGGCTGAGCGATGCCTGCCACGGTCAGCTACGACGACGTGCGGGTCGGCACCGAGTTGCCGGCGCGGACGTTCCCAGTGCGCCGGCTCGACCTGGTGATGTACGCCGGCGCGTCGGGCGACTTCAACGTCATCCACTGGAACGAGCGGCTCGCCACCGCGGTCGACCTGCCGAACGTGATCGCGCACGGGATGTTCACGATGGCCGAGGCCGCCCGGGTGCTCACCGACTGGGCGGGAGATCCGGGCGCGGTGGTGGAGTACGGCGTCCGGTTCACCCGCCCGGTCGTGGTGCCCGACGACGACCGCGGCGCCGAGCTGAAGGTGACCGGCGTCGTCGCGGAGAAGCTCGACGACAACCGGGTCGTGGTCGAGCTGTCCGCGGTCTCGGCCGGGCAGACCGTGCTCGGCAAGGCCAGGGCGGTGCTCCGGCTGGCCTGACGCGCGCCTGCCCTGCGCTGCGGCCGGTGCGGAACGCGGGCGGCCGGTCGCCCGTGACTATGGTGATGTCCATGCGCCGCCGTCCCGCTGCCGCGCTGGCGCTGCTCGCCGTGCTCCTCGGCGCGTGCTCCGGTGGTGGGTCCGGCACGCCTCACCCGTCGGCTGCGGCGACCCCCTCCGGCACGCCGAGCCCGGCTGGGTCGGGGCCGGCCACTTGCCCGGCGTCGTACGCGGCGCCGGACCCTGCCCGCCCCCGGATCCGGCTCGCATTCGACCTCACCGATGGCCTCGACACCGTCAAGGGCAGCGAGCACGTCGAGTTCACCCCGGACCTGCCGGTCCGGGAGCTGGCCTTCCGGCTCACCGCGAACACCGCGCCCTCGGCCAGCGCGGGAAACTCGGTCGTCGTCGAGTCGGCCACCGCCGGCCCGGACGGCGCGGGGGCGTTCCGAGTCGAGCCGGACGGCGCCGGGCCGGGGACCCAGGGTGGGCTGCTGGTCCTCCCGCTGGGCCGCGAAGTGCCGGCCGGGCAACAGGTCACCGCCGACATCGCGTTCACGCTGAAGCTGGGCCCGGGCTCGTTCGACCGGTTCGGCCACCTCCGGTCGTACGCCTGGTGGGGCAGCGGGCAGCCGCTGCTGGCCTGGGAGCGTGGCGTCGGCTGGCACCGGGAGCCGCTGCTGCGCTTCATCGGGGAGAGCGCGACCAGCGAGGCGGCGAACGTCGACCTCACCGTGACCGCACCCGCCCGGTTGACCGTGCTGGCCAGCGGCACCCCCGACCCGCCGGTGGACGCCGGCGGCGGGCGGCGCCGCTGGCACTCCGCTGCCGACACTGCCCGCGACGTGAGCGTGGCCGCCGGCTCGTACACGGTGAAGGAAGGCACCGTCGACGGCGTCCGGCTGCGGGTCGGCACGCCGCAGGGCCAGGCGCCGGACGGTCTCTACGCCGATCACGCACGGGCGATCCGGGAGCTGGCCAAGCGGTTCGGGCCGTTCCCGTACCCGGTGCTCAGCGTGGCCCGGCTGCCGCTGGACGGCGGCGGCATCGAGTACCCCGGCTCGATCCTCATGCTCGCCGACGGGTCGCTGGTGGCCGTGCACGAGACCGCGCACCAGTGGTTCTACGGCATGGTCGGCGACTCGCAGGCCCGCGACCCTTGGCTGGACGAGGCGTTCGCGACCTACGCCGAGCAGCTGGTCAACGGCACCCCGGACGCCAGCGCGCTGAGCCTGCCGGGCAGGGTCGGCGGCTCCATGCAGGACTTCGGCACGGACATGACCGGCTACTTCACCACGGTGTACGGCAAGGGCGCCGCAGCGCTCGCCGCGGCCCGGACGGCCGCGGGGCCGGCGAAGTTCGACGCTGCGCTGCGCTGCTACGTCAACGCGAACGCCTGGCGGATCGCCCGCCCCGCCGACCTGGCCAAGACGTTGGCCGCCCTGCCGGCCGCCCTCTCGGTGCTGCGCAAGGCCGGCGCGCTCCCCTGAGCGCTAGCGCCCGATCCCGCCAGCGCGCGAGGTAGATCGGCCCGGCAGCGCTCGATGCCGGCTCGGGGTCAGCGGACCGCCTCGCCGAGCAGCTTCTGCAGCCGGGTGACGCCCTCGACCAGATCGTCGTCGCCGAGCGCGTACGACAGCCGCAGGTACCCCGGGGTGCCGAAGGCCTCGCCCGGCACCACCGCTACCTCGGCCTCCTCCAGGATCAGCTCGGCCAGCTCGGCGCTGCTCGACGGCCGGCGCCCGCGCAGCTCCCGGCCGAGCACGCCGCGTACCGACGGGTAGGCGTAGAACGCGCCGTGCGGCTCCGGGCAGGTCAGCCCGGGAATCTCGGCGAGCATCCGGACGATCGTGCGGCGGCGCCGGTCGAACGCCGCCCGCATGGCCGCGACCGCCGACAGGTCGCCGCTCACCGCGGCCAGGGCGGCCCGCTGCGCGACGTTGCAGACGTTCGAGGTCAGCTGCGACTCCAGGTTCGCCGCCGCCTTGACCACGTCGGCCGGGCCGATCAGCCAGCCGACCCGCCAGCCGGTCATCGCGTAGGTCTTGGCCACGCCGTTGACGACGACGCACCGGTCGGCCAGCTCGGGCACGGCCACCGGCATCGAGACGTGCTGCGCCTCGCCGTACACCAGGTGCTCGTAGATCTCGTCGGTGACGACCCAGATCCCGGCGTCGGCCGCCCACCGGCCGATCGCCGCGACCTGCTCCGGCGGGTAGACCGCGCCGGTCGGGTTCGACGGGGAGCAGAAGACCAGGACCTTGGTCCGGGGCGTGCGCGCCGCTTCCAGCTGCTGCACCGAGGCGAGGTAGCCGCTGGACTCGTCGGTGTCCACCTGGACCGGCACCCCGCCGGCCAGCCGGATCGCCTCCGGGTACGTCGTCCAGTAGGGCGCTGGCAGCAGCGCCTCGTCGCCGGGGTCCAGCAGCGTGGCGAACGCCTGGTAGACGGCCTGCTTCCCGCCGTTGGTGACCACCACCTGGCCGGGCGTGACCCGGTAGCCGGAGTCCCGGGCGGTCTTCTCGGCTATGGCCTCACGCAGCTCGGGCAGCCCGGCCGCCGCTGTGTAGTGGTGGTTGCGCGGATCCCGGCAGGCCGCCACGGCCGCCTCGACCACGTAGTCCGGCGTCGGGAAGTCCGGCTCCCCGACACCGAACCCGATCACCGGCCGCCCCGCCGCCTTCAGCGCCTTGGCCCGCCCGTCGACCGCGAGCGTCGCCGACTCCGCGATTCCCCCGACCCGCCTGGACACCCTGCTCCGAACACCCTCTGTCATGCCGCCCATACTGGCAGAGCGTGATGAGCCCTCGTATCCCCCATATGGGGCAATTACCTCATGCAGGGCAAAAGCCTACGTAGTCTCTACGTTCAAGCGCTGGAGCGTTCCGGTGCACCGTGAGTTCGCGCGGCACCCTGGTGAACGCCTGCGCAACCTCGAGATCGGCGGGATCGGACGCTGACGGCCGAGAACCTCCGGCGCCTGTGCAGGGCCCGGGTTGGGTGATTCGGCCGGGTTGGAGGGGGCTGGGTGCGGTGCCGTACACTGCTCTGGCTGGGGTGCGCTCGCCCCTGCTCGCCCATGGGCAGATCGGCCATGGGTAGAGGGGCGGGTGACTCTCAGAGGGGCGTAGCTCAAGTGGAAGAGTCCCGGTCTCCAAAACCGGTTGTTGCAGGTTCGAGTCCTGTCGCCCCTGCGCTCGTGGCGTGACCCGCGCCGCCGGCATCGCGCGTCCGCCGCCGCCCGGCGCGCGGCAGCCCTAGCTCGGACCGAGGAGAGTAGACCTGGTGACGCAGACCCGCGGGGACGCCGCTACCACGTCCCAGACCCGGCTCCCGGTCCGGGCTGGTCGGGGCCCAGTCGCGCGCATCGGTCGGTTCCTGCGCGAGGTCATCGCCGAGCTGGGCAAGGTCATCTGGCCGACCCGCAAGGAGTTGGTCACCTACACCACCGTCGTGATCGTGTTCGTCTCGATCATGGTGGCGTTGGTGGCCGGCCTCGACATCGTGTTCACCAAGGCCGTGGTCTGGGTCTTCGGCTGACCGCCCCACCACTGCGCGCACCGAAGGCACATCCCAATACCCGAATACACCCGTCACAGAAACCCGAGACAGCGAGAGAGAGCCACCGCGTGCCCCCGTCCGACATCGGCCCCATCGACCACGAGCCGGCGGCCCACAGCGGCTCCATGGCCGGGTACGCCGCCGCGGCCGAGTCCGAGCCAGGAGCCGGGCCCGAGGCGGAGTCCCCGCCCGAGCCCGAGGCAGAGGCAGCCCAGACAGCGGCCCAGCCCGAGGCTGCGGCTAAGCCCGACGCCGAGGCCGGCCCGGGTGCGGCTGATGCCGAGGACCCGGCCGCCGAGCTGCGGCGGACGCTGGAGGTGGCGCCGGGCGACTGGTACGTCGTGCACTCGTACGCCGGCTACGAGAACAAGGTCAAGACCAACCTGGAGAGCCGCATAGCCTCGCTCGACATGGAGGACTACATCTTCCAGGTCGAGGTGCCCACCGAGGAGGTCACCGAGGTCAAGAACGGCAAGCGCCAGCAGGTGCAGCGGAAGGTGTTCCCCGGCTACATCCTGGTCCGGATGGACCTCAACGACGAGTCCTGGGGCGCTGTCCGCAACACGCCCGGCGTCACCGGCTTCGTCGGCGCCACCTCCCGCCCGTCGCCGCTCTCGCTCGACGAGGTCGTGCGCATCCTCGTCCCGGCCACAGTGAAGAAGACCGAGAAGCCAGTGGTCAAGGTCGTCGACTTCGAGGTCGGCGAGTCGGTGACCGTGATGGACGGGCCGTTCGCGACGCTGCCGGCGACGATCAGCGAGATCAACCCCGACGCGCAGAAGCTCAAGGTGCTGGTGTCGATCTTCGGCCGGGAGACGCCCGTCGAGCTGTCGTTCAACCAGGTGACCAAGATCTGAGAAGAGAGAAGACGTGCCCCCCAAGAAGAAGCTCGCCGCCGTCGTCAAGCTGCAGATCCAGGCCGGCGCGGCAACGCCCGCCCCGCCCGTGGGACCGGCGCTGGGCCAGCACGGTGTCAACATCATGGAGTTCTGCCGTTCCTACAACGCGGCCACGGAGTCCCAGCGTGGCCAGGTCGTGCCCGTGGAGATCTCCATCTACGAGGACCGCTCGTTCACGTTCGTCACCAAGACGCCGCCGGCCGCCCAACTGCTGCTCAAGGCCGCCGGCGTGGAGAAGGGCAGCGGCGAGCCGCACAAGACCAAGGTCGCCACGGTGACCCGGGAGCAGGTCCGCGAGATCGCCCGGACCAAGCTGCCCGACCTGAACGCCACGGACATCGACAACGCCGAGCGGATCATCGCAGGCACCGCCCGCTCGATGGGCATCACCGTCAAGGACTGAGACGTTCGTCTCGCTGGCGCCCCGCAGGCCGGGGCGAGCCGCTGTGGGAGGGCCGGCACCGACCGGTCCGCGACCACCACTGGAGGATCGTGTGAAGCGCAGCAAGGCATACCGCAAGGCCGTCGAGCTGGTCGACCGGGAGCGGGTCTACACGCCGCTGGAGGCCGCCCGCCTGGCCAAGGAGACCTCGACCACGAAATACGACGCGACCGTGGAGGTCGCGCTGCGGCTCGGGGTCGACCCCCGCAAGGCGGACCAGATGGTCCGCGGCACGGTCAACCTGCCGCATGGCACCGGCAAGACCGCCCGCGTGGTCGTCTTCGCGGCCGGCGAGAAGGCCGCCGAGGCCGAGGCTGCCGGTGCTGACGTCGTCGGCGCCGACGACCTGATCGCCCGGGTCCAGGGCGGGTTCCTCGACTTCGACGCCGCCATCGCCACCCCCGACCAGATGAGCAAGGTCGGCCGGATCGCCCGGATCCTCGGCCCGCGCGGTCTCATGCCCAACCCGAAGACCGGCACGGTCACGATGGACGTCGCGAAGGCGGTCGCCGACATCAAGGGCGGCAAGATCACGTTCAAGGTGGACAAGCAGTCCAACCTCCACCTGGTGATCGGGAAGGTGAGCTTCCCCGCCGAACACCTCGTCCAGAACTACGCGACCGCCCTGGACGAGGTGGTCCGGGCCAAGCCGTCCGCGGCCAAGGGGAAGTACCTCAGGAAGATCACCTGGGCCACCACGATGGGCCCCGGAATCCCGGTCGACCCCAACCGCACCCGCAACCTGCTGGACGACTCCTCCGCCAGTTAGCAGCAGCGCCGTTGCCGGAGCAGGTCCGGTCTGGCACTTTTCGGAGGACCCCCGGATCGCGGAGTTCCACCCGCGCACCGGGGCTCCCGCGGCCCCCGACCGGGCGCTGGTCTGGGCCATCGATGCCGAGCACGCCCCGGCGTACTGGTTCCCGCGCGACTGCCCACGCGTCACGTTCTGGACTGGGCGCGACGCGCCTTCGCCACAGGGCGGCGCGCTGCTCGCCGGGGCAACCGCCGGGCGGGTACACGCGGTCGAGTGGACCTGGCTGGAATGCCTCCGGTCCTGCCGGTTGTACGGGTACGCGCTGGACGCCGCCGAGTTCTCGCCGTGGCCGGAGGCTTACGGCCACCGGGTGGCCGACCACCCGGTCCGGCCGCTGCGAGTGGAGCCGGTCGGCGACTTGATCGCTCGGCACGCGGCGGCCGGGATCGAGTTCCGCCTCGTCCCGACACTGTGGCCGCTGGTCGACGAAGTCGTCGACTCCGGCCTGCCGTTCTCGATCATCCGGATCCGGAACGCCGCACCGCGCTGACGCTCCCGCCGCGCGCGTGCGGTTTCGGACCGCGGGGAGTGCGGTTGGGTCGCGGGTGATGTCGAGGCGGCCGGTGGAGGGACAGTCCATGGTGGGCTCTGCTGGCCGGTGACGGCGTCGTCCAGCGGTGCCGGAGGGGTTGAGCGGAGCGGCGGCCGCCCGGCGGCGACGAGTTCTGGCCTGGCGGGTGACGAGTTCGGCCGCCGGGTGACGAGTTCGGTCCGCCGGTGATGGCAAATGACACCGGAAGATGGCTAGCGGAGCGGCGTCTGCCCAGCGGCGAGCTCCGGTCCGCCGGTGACGAGGTTTGCCGTCGGTGACGGCTTCGGTTCGCCGGTGACGGCATGTTTCCCGTCGTCGGCGGACACAGCTCGTCACCGGTGGGCCGTGCTCGTCACTGCGGTATGCCGGCTCGGCGCGTCGGCGTGAGGCGTCGCATCCGGTGCTGGGACCGCTGGCTGCGCGCGGTGGCGAACTCGGCCGCCCGGGTGGCGACGTCGGTTCCCCCGGTGTCGACTTCGGGTCCGGGCTCCTCGCGCGGCCAGCCGCGGCTGGCTCGGTCCGGCCGGCGTCACGGGTTCGGTAGCCGTAGTGGGTGTGGGCACACCCGCTACAGCTACGAAACCGGCGACACCGGTGAGGAGTTGTGCCGGCTGGTGAGGAGGACAGTCCTCACCAGCCGGCCGAACCCGTCACCTGCCGACGGTTTCGGTCACCCCGCGGGGTCGGACGGCGGCAGCATGCGATGCTCCTGCGCCGCCGCGTCGAGTCAACGCACCGCGGGCACCGGATGCGACGCACTGCGCCAGCGCGCTGATCAACGCCACGGTGGCGAGTTGCGTCCACCGGTGGCGAGTTTGGTCCACGGGTGACGAGAACAAGTCGTCACCGGCGAACCGAACCCGTCACCTGCCGGCGGAACCCGTCACCTGCCGGCGGTTCCGGTCACCCTGCGTGGTCGGCGGCGCCAGCATGCGATGCTTTTGCGCCGCCGCGTCGAGTCGACGCACCGCGGTGACGACTTCCGGCCGCCGGTGACGAGTTGTGTTCGCCGGTGACGAGAAACAAGTCGTCACCGGGGACCCGAAGTCGTCACCCGCGAACCGAAGTCGTCACCCGAGGGCCCGGGCACCTCTGGGCACGTGACGCACTGCGCCAGCGTGCTGATCAACGCGCCACGGTGACGACCTCGGCCCGCCCGGTGACGAGTTGTGCCGACCGGTGACGGGTTCGGTCGGCTGGTGACGAGTTGCGCCGGCCGGTGACGAGAACAGGTCGTCACAGGGACCCGAACTCGTCACCCGCCGGCCGAAGTCGTCACCCGCCGGCCGAACCCGTCACCCGCGGGCCGATCCGGTCACCCGCGGGTCCCGGCGGCTCCTGGCACCGCGACACGACTGCGCCAGCGCGCGGTCACGTGTCATGGTGACGAGTTCGGCCCGCCGGTGACGAGTTGTGCCCGCCGGTGACGAGAAACAAGTCGTCACCCGTGACCCGAAGTCGTCACCCGCCGGCCGAACCCGTCACCCGCGGGCGGCCAAACCGCTGCCCCAGCACCGGATGCGACACGACTGCGCCAACGCGCTGATCGACACGCCACGGTGACGGGTTCGGTCGGCCGGTGACGAGTTGCGCCGGCCGGTGACGAGAAACAAGTCGTCACCGGGGACCCGACGTCGTCACCGGCTGGCCGAACCCGTCACCTGCCGACGGTTCGGTCACCCCGCGAGGTCGGATGGCGCCAGCATGCGATGCTCTTGCGCTGGCCGTCCGAGCTGAGGCGCCGCGGTGGCGAGTTCGGTCCGCGGGTGACGAGTTTGGTCCACGGGTGATGGAAGTAGGTCGTCACCGGGGACCCGAAGTCGTCACCCGCCGGCCGAAGTCGTCACCGGGAATCCGAAGTCATCACCCCGACCGATCCGGTCACCCGTGAGCCCACGGCACCGAGAACCGGATGCGAGGCCCCGCGCCCACACGCCGAATCAACCCGCCGCGGTGGCGAGTTCGGTCCGCCGGTGACGAGTTGTGCAGGCCGGTGATGTGTTGTATGTCGTCATCGGGCGGCCAAAGTCGTCACCCGCGGACCGAAGTCGTCACTGGGCGGACCGGGGTGTCGGACGGTGCTGGCCTGTGGGCGCCTGCGGGCCTGGGTGGCCGAGGGTGGGCGGCTCGGGCGGTACCTGGACCGCGTCGTCACCGGAGAGCGCCCGGTTTGGAGCCGGGGCTGGCGAGCCCGTACCCTGAGCGGTGGTTCCACCGAAGACCGCTGGTCGCCGGGTATGGCCCGGCCGAAGGTCCCGTCGAGAGCGGGCGGCCCGCGCAGGTTGGACGGTGCCGCTGCCGGAGGTCTGTAGACCCGCAGCATCGCCCCGTGCGCCCTGCGCCCGGGGCGTCTCGTTTTCTCGGGCGCGTGCAGCGGGCGCGAGAAACGAAAGGAGGCACGTGCCGAACCAGGAGAAGATCGTAGCGGTCGCCGAGATCACCGACCGGTTCCGGTCGTCGTCCGCGGCGGTGCTCACTGAGTACCGCGGGCTGACGGTGGCGCAGTTCACACAGCTGCGCCGGGCGCTCGGCGCCAACACCACCTACGCGGTGGTGAAGAACACACTGACCAAGCTCGCTGCCGCCGAGGCCGGTTATCCGATCTCCGATGACCTGCTCGCCGGTCCGACCGCGATCGCGTTCGTCTCCGGCGACCCGGTCGAGGCGGCACGGGGACTGCGTGACTTCGCCCGCGCCAACCCACTGTTGGTGATCAAGGGCGGGGTGCTCGAAGGCAAGGCGCTGTCGGCTGACGAGGTGCGGCGGTTGGCCGACCTCGAGTCGCGCGAGGTGCTGCTCGCCAAGACTGCCGGCGTGCTGCAGGCGTCCCTGTCCCGGGCGGCCGGCCTGTTCCAGGCGCCGCTGTCGCAGGTGGCCCGCCTCGCGGCCGCCCTGCACGAGAAGCGGCAGTCCGCGGAAACCGCCGAACCGGCGGCCCAGTAACGATTCCACCCGCCGGCGTTCCGGCACACCGAGAGAGGACACCGCCGATCATGGCGAAGCTCAGCAACGACGAGCTGCTCGACGCGTTCAAGGAGATGACGCTGCTCGAGCTGTCGGAGTTCGTGAAGCAGTTCGAGGACACCTTCGGCGTCACCGCGGCCGCGCCGGTCGCCGTCGCCGCCGCGGCCCCTGGCGGCCCGGCGGCCGAGGCGCCGCAGGTCGAGGAGCAGGACGAGTTCGACGTCGTCCTGGAGGCCGCCGGCGAGAAGAAGATCCAGGTCATCAAGGAGGTCCGGGCGCTGACCAGCCTGGGCCTGAAGGAGGCCAAGGACCTGGTCGACGGCGCCCCCAAGCCGGTCCTGGAGAAGGCCAGCAAGGAGGCGGCCGAGAAGGCGAAGGCGCAGCTCGAAGGCGCCGGCGCCACGGTCACGCTCAAGTAGCTCGCGCAGCCACATCCGCAGAGGGCGGTCGCCGGCACGGCGGCCGCCCTCTCGCCGGTCTTACGGATTTGCGCCGATCTCGAGGTTGCGCAGGGGCTCCGTGGCGTGTCGACCGGCACAACTTCAAGATAGGTCCAGCCCCTGCGGGTCAGTGCCCGGCCGCCCCGCCCCGCTCGCCGCCGAAGCCCCGGGCTGGGTACCGAACCGGCAGCGCCTGTTCCCGCCGATGTTGAGGTTATGCAGGGGCTCCGCGGAGTCAAGCCTGTTTCGTGCACCATGTGCTGCCTCGGTGTTGGGTGGAGACGAGGCTGTCCCCGCCGTCGGGTCCTGCTCGGCCAGGCATGCGGCCACTTCCCGGCTACTGCGGCGGCTGCTGCAGCAGTGCGGCTGCGGAGCCGGGGCGGTGGCTCGGTGGTTGCCTGGAGGCTGCAGCCGGGTCCCGCCCAGTGGCCTGGGGCCGTCTTTCTGGCTGGGTGGGGTGGTCAGTGTGCCACCCAACGGGTTTGGTGGTCGCTGGTGCGGAGGGTGTGGATGCGGCGGGTGAGTTCGTGGCGGACTTCGCCGTTGGCGGTGGGGGCGAGGCGTAGGAAGCTGGTGAGGGTGTGTAGTTCGTGGATGTCGCGCAGGGTGGGGTAGCCGGGCCAGGTGGTGACGTCGTAGCCGTACTCCCGCGCGAATGCTTGCTGCTGGGCTGGGGGTGCGCCGAACCTGGCGGCCTGGTGGGTGAGGGCCAGGTCTTGCTCGCGGGGTCCGGTGCAGACGCCGTCCCAGTCTCCCAGCCGTACCGTGCCGCGGTCGCGCAGGAGGTTGCCCAGGTCGGCGTCGCCGTGGATCAGGCCGGTGGGCAGGACGAACTCCAGTCCGGCGTACTGGCCGAGGAGCTGCTCGCGGCGTTGTTCGAGGAACTGCTGGTCCTCGGCGGGCAGCCACCGGGCTGCGGCTAGGGCGGTGGCGAAGGAGCGCAGCGGCTCGTACTGCCGGAGGGGGAACGGCGGGTGGGGTGCTGTGTGCAGTGCCCGCAGCAGCCGGGCGAGGTCGCGGGTGGACGGCGGGTGGGTGGGGTCGGGGGGGTAGTAGCGCCAGAACGTCACGACGCGGTCGCCGGTGTCGACGGGCTGGTCGACGTCTAGTGGCTCGGCGGAGGGGAAGCCGCGGGCCAGCAGCCAGCGGGTGACCGCCAGGCTGGTGCGGGCGCGTCGGGAGGCGTCCCAGGAGCCGCCGACCCGCCCGACGGCGTGGACGGCGGGGAGGTGGTATGTGGCGTTGGCGTGCCGGCGGATCAGGCGTGCGCCGGTGCAGTCCAGGCCGGCGTGCCGGCACGCCTCGTGCAGCGCTTCGGCGTCGGGGGTGCTCACGCCGGGGTGAGCCCGTCAGCGGAGGCGGACCGGAACACCGCGACCCGGTCCCGCAGCTCGGCGGCGCGCGGTGAGCCGGCGTAGCGGGGCGCGGCCAGCGCGGTGTCGACCCGGGCGATGTAGCTGTGGATGCCGTCGATGCGCTGCTCGGGTGGCAGCGCCAGCACCGGGCCGGCGGCGTCCTGGGCTGCCTCCAGCTCGCCGAGCTCGAGGTAGGCCACGGCGAGGTCGACCTCGACGAGGGACAGGTCGCCGTAGGAGCGCTGCGCTGCCGGCATGGCCTGGTATCCGGCGACTGCTGCGCGGGCGTGGTCGACGGCTGCTGCCGGGTCGCCGAGCAGCAGGGACGTGCTGGCCGCGTAGTAGCGCTGCTTGGCCTGCGGGAACTGGAAGATGCCTCCCAGCTCGGCCACGTCACCAGCCGCGCCCGCCGCCTGCTCCCGGGCTTGCCCGGCGCGGTGCAGGGCGGCTGCGGCTTCGGCGAGCCGGCCCCACTGTGCCAGGCCCCGCGCCTCGAGCGCGGCCAGCCGCACGGCCTGGCTGTCGCTGCTGGGCTGGCCGAGGCTGGCGGCTAGCTGGGCGGCCAGGTCCGGGTGGCCTCCCCAGAACTCGACCACGCTCTGGGTGCCGACGACCCAGCCCCGAAGGCCGGGGTGGTCGGCCTGCTCGGCGCACAGCAGCGCTGCCCGCGCCTGGGTCCTGGCCGCGCGCTGGTCGCCGAGGTCGTTCGAGGCGTGCGCGAGCAGGCCGAACACCGCCCCGGCCAGGAACAGCAGCTGCCGGCGCTGCCGGGCTGGCTGCCGGCCGTCGAGCAGGCCGACGGCGTGGTCACGCAGCCACACCATCTCCGCGAACAGCGGCAGCAGCGGCGCGCTCACGTACGCGCCAGCGATGCCCGCGACCCCCTCGTGCAGGTCCTGCAGCGTGGCCGCGCCGAGGTTGCTGGCCTCCGCCCCGGCGAGGAACTCCGCGCTGGCCCGGGCAGCCAGCCCGACCAGCTCACGGCCACCCGGCAGCGGCTGTCCACCCAGGACCATGCCGGGCGGGACACCCAGCCCGCTCACCGGGTGCGCCCGCGGCGCCGGCTCCCGCGGGGACACGGCCGCGGCACCCGCTGCACCGTCCATAGTGGCCGGACGGCCTGGCGGTGGCTGCGCGGGCGCGAGCCCGATCAGCCCGCGGGGGTGGTCGGGCATGTTGAGTGCGTCCGCGATGGCTTTCCACCGGTGCAG
>Ga0066388_100001633_pt1 | contig 12852 bp, 8 predicted proteins | sample PanSoiMetaGPlot6_FD_64539 | JGI IMG/M metagenome (GOLD analysis project Ga0066388, IMG submission 64539) | Tropical forest soil microbial communities from Panama analyzed to predict greenhouse gas emissions - Panama Soil - Plot 6 (Hybrid Assembly) | ecosystem: Environmental > Terrestrial > Soil... | reverse complement strand
CCACTCGTGACGGTACCGCGACGGGATCGTCGTGATCTCGTTGGGAATGCTGCTCTCGTTGATCGCCACGAACGGACCCCTCCACGAGCCCGCACGGAACCACACGCCGTTATCGACGACGTAGTAGTCACCCTGATAGCGGTACAGATCGAATCCCGAGGTATCCCTCGAGTAGTAGACCGAAGTCCCCGAGATCCGCTTCATCCGGGGCTCGACCATGAACGTGCGGCCGCTGTTCCACAGCCGGTCGCTGTCGCGGTAGCGGTCCCGATCGAAGTCGCGGTCACGATCCCGGTCGCGGCCGTAGTAGCCGGCCGGAGCCGCCCATGTCCGTCGATACGCCGGCGGGACGGTCAGCACTTCGCCCGGCACCTCGCGCCAGTTGACGAAGAGGAACGGGCCGCGCCAGGAGCTCGCCCGGTACCAGCTCCCGCTGTCCACCAGGTAGTAGCTGTTGCCGTAGCGGTAGAGATCGTAAACGTTGTGTCTCCGCGCGTCGTAGAACACGCGGGTGTCCGGGATCTCCCTCATCTTCGGCCGCTTGTTGAAGGTGATGGTCGAGACGCGAGCGCGGTACCCCTGATCCTCGTTGGAGTACCCTCCCGACGTCGTCCAATAGCGCCGGTACGTGACCGGGACCGTGACGATGTCACGCGGCACCATCGTCATCGAGACCGAGGAATAGGGCCCGCGCCACGTGTACGACCGGTACCAGCTTCCGTCCTGCACGACATACCAGCTGTCGCCGTACCGATAGACGTCGTAGCTCTGCTGATTGGGGGAGTAATAGACCGAAGTTCCCGGGATGATGGTCATCTCGGGCATGACGTTGAACGTGCGGGCCGACTGCCAGTAATCGTCGTCCGCCCGTACGATCGGCGCCCCGAAAAGGGACACGGTCAGCGCCGTTCCTACAATCCAAGTGAACCATCGTTTCATGGCACCGACACCTCCTTACACGCCGACAAGGTTTATCGGCAGTACCCACTTGATCTTGCATGCCCTGTGCCCGGCGCGGTTAGAATGATCCCCGAAGGGAGGGGTCCGTCTCTTGGCCGTCAAATTCCGTGATTATTACGAGGTGCTGGGCGTTCCCCGCTCAGCGAGCCCGGAAGAGATCAAGCGCGCCTACCGCCGCCAGGCGCGAAAGCATCACCCCGATCTACAACCTCCCGGCGAGCGGGCGAAGGCGAACGAGACGATCCAGCTCATCAACGAGGCCTACGAAGTCCTGAGCGACCCGGAAAAACGGAAGAAGTACGACGCGCTCGGAGAGCACTGGAAGAGCGGAATGGATTTCGCTCCTCCCCCAGGGGCGTCCCCGGGCGGCCCGTCCGGCGCGTGGGGAGAGACGCATGCCTGGGGGGATGCGGGCGCGTTCAGTGATTTCTTCGAGTCGCTCTTCGGCGGAGCTTCGGCCGGGCGCGGCGCGCGGGGACGCGGACGCGGGCGCGGTGCCGACGGCGGGATACGGTTCTCGATGGCCGGCGGCGACGTGGAAGCCGAGCTCCCGGTCACCCTGGACGAGCTCCTTCGCGAAGGCCGCCGCCGCATCCACGTCGGAGACCGAAGCCTCGACGTGAGGATTCCGGTCGGCGCGCGGGACGGCAACGTGCTGCGGCTGAGCGGGCAGGGAGAGCCTGGGATCGGAGGCGGCCCCTCCGGCGATCTCTTCCTGAGGCTCCGTCTCGAGCCCGACCCGCGCTACCGCGCGAGCGGGGACGATCTGGAGATGGACTTGAAGCTCTGGCCGTGGCAGGCGGTGCTCGGCACCTCGGTGCGGATCGAGACGCCGGACGGGCCCGTCGCCCTCAAGATCCCGCCGAAGAGCGCGAGCGGCCAGCGCCTGCGGCTCCGGGACCGCGGGCTGCCGCGCGCCGACGGCACGAGAGGAAGCCTCTTCGCCACGCTTCGGATCGTCGTACCACGCGAGCCGAGCGAGAAGGAGCGTCAGGCGTACGAAGACTTGAAGCGGGCTGCGACCTCGCCGGAGGACCGGCCCGCGGAGGACGGGTGATGAGCGGTGAATTCTCGGAAGGTCAGGTGCTTCTCACGGCCGAGGAGCTGGCGCTCGCGGTCGGGGTGCGGCGGACCTGGGTGGTGCGGCTGGTGAGGCTCGGCGTGATCGAGCCGGCCGCGCCGGGCGAATCCATGTTCAGCGCCGCCACCGCCGCCCGTCTGCGCAAGATGATCCGCCTCCACACCGATCTCGGCGTGAACCTCTCGGGCGCCGCGATTCTGGTCGATCTCTTGAGCGAGCGCGACCGGCTCCGCGCCGAGATCGCGAGCCTCCGGAAGCGCTAGACGCGCGCGCGGCCGCCCCCCGCAGGAGGCGGCCGCCGCTTTCGTGTCCCGCCGAAGCGAGCCTGCGTTCAGATCACTTCAGAACGGTGACACGCTGGTACGCCTTGCCTTCAGGCGCTTCGATCATGAAGTAGTACACCCCAGAAGGAACGTGCCCGTTCCGAGCCGTGGTGCCGTCCCACGTCACGGACTGCGGCCCGGCCGCCAGATTCTCATCCAAGAGCCTCTTCACCAGGCGTCCCTGCAGATCGTAGACGGTGACGCGCACGCGTCCCGGCTGACTCAGGGTGAACAGGAGCTCGCCCTTTGGATTGAGCGGATTCGGCCGAACCCGTCCGTCGAGTCCCTTCTTCTTGCCCTGGCCGTTGTCGCCGTTGCTCCCCTTGTCGGCGAACCGCGAAGGCTCGAACGTGGCCGTGAAGGTCGTGCCGTCCGAGAGCGTGCCCGTCAGGGTGAAGTCGACGATGCGGGTATTGATGTCCTGGTTCCCGAGCATGCCGAGGATCGCGGTGGTCTGGAAGCAGGCGTGGAGCTGCGTGGGCGCGCAGTCCTCGTCGTCCCCGCTCTCGTGGTCGCCGCACTCGCCGTCGTCGTTGTCGCAATCACAGTTCTCCAGCCTCAGACTGTCCTCCCGGTCGCACTCGAAGTCGAGATGCGTCTTTCCGGGAAGCGCCGTCAGCGTGGTTCCGTTGAACGACAGCTGGATGCTCGTGAGGTTCACGTCGGTCACGTTGAACGAGTTGTCCGACGGCTGGATTCGGAAGCAGGTGAACTTCCTGTGGATGTTGAACCGTCCGATCATGGTCGCGATCGCGTGCGGACCGCCCGTGGTCGGAACGTTCCGAACGGTCACGATGGTCGTCGCCGTCGCGGTGCAGCCCTGCGGCGTGTGGGCGACGAAGGTGATCGCGTAGGTGCCGGACTGCGTCGAGCTCGGCGTCCAGGTGAACGTGCCGCTGTTGTTCCCCTGATCGGTGAACGTCGCGCCGCTCGGCAGGTTGTTCGCCGTGAGCGTGAACGTCCCACCGCTCGTCGAGGTGGCGTTCACGTTGAACGTCAGCGCCTGCCCTTCGTCCACGAGGCGCGTCGTCGGCGCGTTGACGGTCGCCGCCGACGTGACCGTGACCAGGAAGGTCTGGGTCGTGGTGTTGGTCCCGTCCGAGAGGGTGAGCGTGATCGGATACGTCCCGGCCTTGCCGCTCGTCGGGGACACCGTGAGCGTCGTGGAGAGGGTCCCGGTCCCGCTGCTCGTCGTCGGGTTGTTCAGGATGATGAAGGACGGGAGCCCGGCCGCCGTGAGCGTCAGGGTTCCGCTGGTCGGACCGGTCGCGTTCACGTTGACCGAGGCCGTGCCGCACTCGGGGACCGTCACGTTGGTGATCGGGTTGATCACGAGCCCGCCCGCGGCCGCCGGCAGCACGATCACGACGGTGGTCATGGTCGAGGTGCAGCCCTGCCCGTTCTGGGCCGAGAACGTGACCGTGTACGCCCCGACTTGAGAGGCGGTCGGCGTGAAGGTGAAGGTACCCGTGTTGTTGTTCTGATCCGTGAACGTGGCCCCGCTCGGGAGACCGGTGGCCGTGAGCGTGAGGTTTCCGCCGCTCTGGCTGGTCCCGCTGACCGTGAAGGTCAGGGTCTGCCCCGCCGTGACGGTCCGGACCGTCGGCACGTTGAGGGTCGATGCGGCCGTGACGGTCACCAGGAAGCTCGTGGTGAACGTATCGGTCCCGTTCGTCAGCGTCAGAACCACCGGGTAGGTCCCCGCCTTCGCGCTCGTCGGAGAGACCGTGAGCGTCGTGGAGAGGGTCCCGGTGCCGGTGCTGGTCGTGGGACTGTTCAGAGTGATGAACGAAGGCATCGACGCGCCGGTGAGGGTCAGGGTTCCCGTCGTGGGCCCTGTCGCGTTCACGTTGACGGTCGTCGTGCCGCATTCCGAAACGGTCACGTTGCCGATCGGCGTGATCGTGATCGCGTTCGCCGCGCTCGGAACCACGACGATGTGGGTCGTGGCGGAGCCCGTCGAGGTGTTGCCGGCCGTGAAGGTGACGTCGTAGGCCCCGACCTGGCTCGCATTCGGCGCCCAGGTGAAGGTGCCCGACGTGTAGGTCCCGTTCGGGGTGAAGGTCGCCCCGGGCGGAAGGTCGGTGGCCATCAGGGACGTGATCGCTTCGCTGTCGGTGGCGGAGACATTGAAGCTCAGGGTCGAGCCCACCGCGATCGTCTCGATCGGCGGTGCGACGACTCGCGGTGCGAGATTCGACCCGGCCGCGTTGACCGTGACCTGGAACGTCTCGACATCCGTCATGCCGCCGGCAGACAGCGTGATGGTGCCCGTGTAGGTTCCGACCTGCGCGGTCGTCGGGCTGATGGTCAACGTGGTGACGACCATCCCGTTCCCCGTCGTCGGTGTATTCAGCGTCACGAACGATGGAAGGGATGACGTCAGGGTGATGGCGCCGTTGCTCGGTGCGACCGCGACCACGTTGATCGTCGTGGTCCCTCCGGCGTTCACCGTGAGATCGGAGATCGGTGAGATGGATGGCGTCTGGGCGAGCGCCGCTGAAACAGGCAAGAGCAGCAGCGCCGCCAGCACCAGCACCTTAGCGTACTTCATGGGAGATCCTCCTTGATTCTGCGGGACCGTGCTGCACGAGGAATGGCCCGCTCCGCGAGTGTGCTCATGGTTCCGCAGCAAGCGGAACGACACGATGACGGAAGCGTCGTCACGGGGAGAGAACGGACGGACGCGCGCACCGCGCTCGTCGAGGAGGCGTTCGAGGGAAGGGCTCTCGCCCGTGCGGGGCCCTCGAGAAACACGACGAGCCGGCCACCTCACTCGGTCACCGGTCCGAGTGAAGCGTGGAGAGCATAGCAGAGGGGCGGACCCAGCTTGGCAAGCGGAAAGTTGAAACGCGGCGAGATTCGTCGCCGGGAGCGCGCTCGCGACTACCCGACGATCCTACGCACCTCGACTCCGGAAGCGAGCGCGTCCACGAGCTCGACCGTGAGCTCGTCCAGCGAAGAGAGCACGCGCGCGGCGCCGGTGAAATCGTGTCCGCGCGTGTATGCGTTGGGGATAACGACGCACGACATGCCGGCGCGCCGGGACGCCACGAGCCCCTTCTCCGCGTCCTCGACGACGAGGCACTCCGACGGCGAAACACCGAGGAGCTCGGCGGCTCGCAGGAATACATCCGGCTCCGGTTTCGGCCGGGGCACATCCGATCCGCCCACGATGACCGCGAAGAAGGGCGTGAACCTCAGGTGATCCGTGACGCAGAGGACCGAGTCGCGGTAGGAGGAGGAAGCGAGCGCGAGCGTTCGCGAGCGCGCGAGACGCTCGAGCGCGGCTTGGGCCCCGCGCATGGGCCGGAGCGAGGCGCGGACCAGCGCTTCGTACCGTTCCGCCTTCTCGCGCCGCAACGTGGCCGCGCCGACGGCGATTCCGCGCTCCTCGATGAGCTCGAGGATCCCCTTCCCCGCGCGCACCCAGTGCTCGAGGTAGTCCGCATCCGTGATGGAGATGCCGTGGACCTCCAGCGTCTCCCGATAGGCGCGGCAGTGGAGCGGCTCGGAGTCGGCGAGGAGGCCGTCGAGATCGAACAGAACGGCGGAGATCACGCGCGCATTCTGACGGCGCGCTCCCGTCCATTTCAAGACGAGATCTTCTCTTGTCGCAGATCCGGTTCCGCTCCTCTAGGATCGATGAGGAAAGGAGAACGCACGATGGAGCTTCGGACCACCGAAAGGGGACGCATGGATTCGGAACGCTGGACCGCCGTGGACGACTACGTGGCCGATCTTTTCGTGGGGGACGATCGCGCCCTCTCCGCGGCGCTCGCCCGGAGCGCCGAGTCCGGCCTCCCCTCGATTCAGGTCTCCGCGCCGCAGGGAAAGCTCCTGCACCTGCTCGCGCGCGCGCAGGGGGCACGGAACATTCTCGAGATCGGTACGCTGGGAGGATACAGCGCCATCTGGCTCGCGCGCGCGCTTCCCCCGGGAGGCAGGCTGATCACCCTCGAGGCGGTCCCGCTCCACGCGGACGTCGCCCAGGCGAACGTGGCCACCGCGGGCCTCGCCGACCGCGTCGACATCCTCGTGGGCAAAGCACTCGAGACGCTGCCCCGGCTCGCGGCGGAAGGCCGGTCCTTCGATCTGATCTTCATCGACGCGGACAAGACCGGATACCCGGATTACCTGGCCTGGTCGCTCAAGCTCTCGCACCCCGGTACCCTGATCGTGGCGGACAACGTCGTTCGCGACGGTGAGGTGGTCGACCGGGCGAGCCAGGACGCGAACGTCCAGGCGGTGCGCCGCTTCAACGAGCTCCTCGCGGCGGAGCCGAGGGTGAGCGGAACCGTGCTCCAGACCGTAGGGGTGAAGGGGTACGACGGGTTCGCGCTGGCGCTCGTGACCTCGTAGAGGGTCCGCTCCGAACGAAAACGCGCCCCGGAGTCGGCTTCCTTCCGGGGCGCATGGAGCGGTCGTGTGAGCTTCGCGATGGATGCCTACTGCGGGTCCTCGTCCGTGCCCTGATCCCAGTCGTCCCGGTAACGCACCGGGATCGTCAGGATCTCGCGCGGCACGGTGCTGGACGGCGTGAAGACGAACGGGCCGCGCCAGGACGACGCGCGGTACCAGCTCCCGTTGTCGATCACGTACCAGGTGCTCCCGAACCGATACACGTCGTACTCATTCGCGCTGTTGTCCGGGAAGTAGTAGACCCGGGTCTCCGGGATCGAAACCATCCTCGGCTCCGACCGGAATGAGCGCGCCGTGGTCCAGGTCCGGACGCGCGTCGTCCCGCCGGTGCTCGAGGGAGCGTACGACGTCGTCGTCCAGTCCACCCGATACTGCGTCGGGACGTTCAGGATGGGCCTCGGCACCGTGTTCACGCGGACCGAAGTGAAGGGGCCGCGCCACGTGATGCCTCGGTACCAGTTCCCGTCATCGACCAGAAAGTAGGAATTCCCCAGCCGATACAGGCCGTAATCCCGGCTGTCGCTGGAATAGAAGACCTGCGTCTGCGGAATCACGGTCATGCTGGGCCGCCTCGTGAAGGTGCGTCCGGAGGACCAGTAGCGGGTGCCGGACAGGGTGCCCATGCTGGATGTGGAGGTCGAAGCGACCCAGTTCTTGCGGTAGCCGGCCGGAATGCTGACCACCATCCGAGGAACCCGGCCCATCGTGGTGCCGACGAAGGGTCCACGCCAGGACGGCGCGCGATACCAGTTTCCGTCGTCCACCAGGTACCACGTGTTCCCGTACTGATAGAGATCGTATTGCGATTCATCCCGCAGGTAGTAAACCTGGGTGTCCGGAATGATCGCCATGCTCGGCCGTTCCGTGAAGTCGACACGGTATACGCGGACGGCCCTCTTGGCTTCGGATCGGGGCGCGCCGACGGACAGCGAGAGCGCCAGCACGAGTCCCAGGATCCATGGCATTCGTCGTGACATGAGTGGTGTTACCTCCTCGGCGCGCTGGGTTGGTACGGCGGCCGCGCCGCAGCCGCAGGAATCAACAGGAGCAGGGCGCGTGCCTGGAAAAGAAGTCGAACCGAGGATCGCAAGTTTCTGCGAAGTATGTTCTTACGGCCTCCCGAGTCGGCCGTAGGGAGGTCCCCTACTCGATCGTTGTTCCGGCCGGGGCGGCGGAGCGAGACGGCTTGTAGATTAGACCTTCCATCTTTCGCCCGTTCATCTTGACGGAGATCGGACGCGTGAATCGCAGATGGCGCACGAAGCCGCGCTCCCCTTCGGCCGGCTGCCGCGCGATCCAATCCCAATCGATGAACCCCTCCCCGAAATCCTCGTTCACCGTGAAGTAGCCGATCTGGAAGGACGTGAGGTTCTGGAAGAAGTGGCTTCCCTGGGACGGAGTCACGCGGAAGTCGCGGAACCCCGACTCCACGATGACGCGCGCTCCGGCGATCTGATCCCACGTGACCGGGATTCCGAGCCAGGGATCGGTCGACCCCCACCGCCCGACTCCGATCAGGAGATAGGAACGCCCTTGCTCCAGGAGCTCGGCGTTGAACCGGGCGATCTCCTGCGCGGCGGCGCGGCTCTCCGCGCGGTTGAAGCGGTGGAAATCGACGACGACCACATCCTCGATGCCGTCGATCGACCCGTTCCCCATCACCTGCGTGCTGCGGCACAGCAGGAGCTCGGGTGCGACCCCGTCGAGATCGAGATTCTCGGTTTCGTGCGCCCGCGCGAGCGGCCGCATCTGCAGGAAGCCGAACTCGTGCGGCTGCGACGGATCCGGCGAGAGGCGGGCCGCGAATTCGATCTCGGCGGGGCGGTTCATCCCTTGGGCGCCGAGGTCGAGCAGCGCGGAGAGCACGTCGGCGAGCGGGAATACCCCGTGCTTCAGGATGGGGGCGAACGTCACGAGGCGCACCCCGGGGCGCGCCAGTCCATCGTGCACGGAGTGGCTCTCGGCCGAATACGTGGAGCCGACCGCGTACAAGGTGCCGTCCTCCTCCGCCGCGTCGAGCCCGAACCGCTTCTCGCGCATCCCCTGCTCTCCCCCCGGCGGCGCGCCGTTCCTGAGCTCGAGCGCCCAGAATTCGCGTTGCGTGCTCGCGAGGATCTCCTCGACGTTCGAGAACTGCATGATCGCCTGCGGGTGGCGCGGGCAGAAGGAGAGGCAGCGCTCCCCCGCCACGACGCTCCGACCCATGCCGAGCACCACCGCGGCGATTCCGTCCTCGGGCAGGATCGGTGCGGTCGCGTAGTAGTTGTACGAGCGCGCGACGCCGGCGAAATCGGGATAGAAGCGCATGCCGTGGTAGGAGCCCACGACCTTCTGGATCGCGACCGCCATCCGCTCCTCCTCGAGCCGGAACGGGGTCGCGTGGAGGTAGTCCTTGGCCTGGCACAGGAAGGTCGAGGCGTAGACGCGCCGGACCGCCTCGGTCAGCTGGCGCAGCCGCACGCGCGCGTCGGGGTGGTTGTTCGAGAGCATCAACGTGTCGTACACGCCCGTGAACGGCTGGTAGTGCGAATCCTCCAGCAGGCTCGAGCTCCGCACCGCGAGCGGCCAGGTCACCGCTTCCACGAACGAGCGGAGCTTGCGCACCACGTCGCGGGGCAGCGGCGCGCGCAGGAACGCCTCGAGGATCCGGTCGTCGTCCCGGCTGTTCAGGGCGAGATCGCTCAGGTCGTTCCGCTCGAGATAGCGGTCGAAGCAGTCGGTCGCGAGCACGATCGTCGGCGGCACCGCGATCCGGACCCCGGGCATCCGCCGGCCGATGCCGTGGTAGTTGAGCAGGTAGCGCACGAACGCGATCCCGCGTGCCTTCCCGCCCAGGGACCCGTTTCCGATGCGCGCGAAGAAATTGCTTCGAGGGTCGAAGGTGTTCGGGTCGAAGTCCGCGACCAGGACTTCCGTCTGCTCGCGCCGGTACTCGGCGATCGAGTCGATGAGGTCGTGGCGGAGCCCCTCCAGCGATTCGAAGTCCTCCACCCGGCGCGGCCGCATCTTGCGGGCGAGCGCGAACTCGGTGCGCGCTCCGAACCAGTTGGAGAAGTGGTTGCGCTGCGCGTGGTAGCCGATGCTCGCCGCCGGGACCGTCTTGAGCTTCTCCTCGAGGCTCTTCAGGTCGCGCGCGCGGTCCACCTCGGTGCCGTCGGGGAGGCGGAACACGAAATCGCCGAACGCGAAGTTCTCGACGAGAAACGCCCGCAGCTCGGAGAGCAGCGTCTCGGAGTACTTGCGAAGGAAGGAGGCGCCCACCTCCGCCGCACCCGAGGCGAACTCGGCGCGGCTCGACTGGAGCACGATCGGCAGGTCGGGGATCCGCTCGCGGACCCGGCGCGCGAGCTGGAATCCCGCCTCGCGGCTGCGCACGCCACCGCTCGGGAACTCGACATCCGAGATGAGACCCAAGAGATAGGGCTGATAGCGGGTCACCAGATCCCACGCTTCCTCGAACGTGCTCGCGAGGAGGAGCTTCGGCCGGGCGCGGGTGCGCACCAGCTTGTGGGAGGGGTTGATCCCTTCGCTGATGAGCCGCTCGGACTGCCGGATGAGCTCGGTGTAGATTTCGGGAAGGAACGAGGAGTAGTAGCGGACGTTGTCCTCGACGACGAGGAGCACGCGAACCCCCATGGCCGCGGTGTCGTGCGCGACGTTCCGCCGATCCTCGACGTACTTCACGATCGCGACGAGCACCCGCGCGTTCCCCTGCCACAGGAAGAACCCGTCCAGATCGGTGAGATCGTGGGTGGCCTCGAACACCTTCCGCTCGTCGTTGTCGTAGGCCATCGCGACGACCGGGATGTCGAGCCCGGAGCGCTTCACCTCGCGCGCGATCTGGGTGGCGTCCATGTCCGCCGGGCGGAGCGTGGTGAGGATGAGGTTGAACCGCCGCTCCTCCCGCGCCATCCGGAGCGCCTCGGCCCCGCTCGAGACATGGGTGAGCCCCGGCGTGTGGTGGAGGCTCAGCTCGAGGAATTCCCCGGCGATCAGCTCGTTGAGCCGGCCGTCCTCTTGGAGCGTGAACGAGTCGTACAGGCTCGAGACGAGCAGGATGTCCTGGACCCGGAACGGCATGAGGTCCTGGAACGCCTGGAACGGATTGCTGACGTCCGGAAGGAGATCGGAGTGCGGTGTGCTCACGCCGTGCGAGCCGGGCTCTAGACGAGCCCCTGATCGAGCATCGCGTTCGCGACCTTGAGGAAGCCCCCGATGTTCGCGCCGTTCAGGAGATTTCCCGGAGTTCCGTAGGCTTGTGCCGTCTCGAAGCAGGTCTTGTGGATCGCGATCATGATCTTGTGGAGACGCTGGTCCACTTCCTCGCGGGTCCATGCGATCCGCATGCTGTTCTGCGACATCTCCAGGCCGGACGTGGCGACGCCACCCGCGTTGGCCGCCTTGGCGGGGCCGTAGAGGATGCCAGCGTCCAGGTATACCTGGATGGCTTCCAGCGTGCTCGGCATGTTCGCCCCCTCGGCAACCAGCGAGACGCCGTTCTTGACCAGATTCGACGCATCCTTCGCGTTGATCTCGTTCTGGGTCGCGCTCGGGAAGGCGCAGTCCGCCTTGACGTCCCAGAGCGGGTTCATGCCGAGCTTCGGGTCGACCACAGCGTACTTCGCGCCCTGGAACGTGTCGGCGTACTCCTTGATCCGGCCGCGGCGGACGTTCTTGAGCTCGATCACGTAGGCGAGCTTCTCGCGATCGATTCCGTCGGCGTCGTAGATCATGCCGTCGGAGTCGGAGAGCGTGACCGGATGGGCGCCCAGGTCGAGCAGCTTCTCCACGGTGTACTGGGAGACGTTGCCGCTCCCGGAGACGAGGCAGACCTTCCCCTTCAGCGACTGCCCTTGCGACTTCAGCATCTCATCCGCGAAATAGACGCATCCGTAGCCGGTCGCCTCCGGGCGGATGAGCGAGCCGCCCCATCCCAGGCCCTTCCCCGTCAGCACGCCGGTGAATTCGTTCGCGAGCCGCTTGTACTGCCCGAAGAGGAACCCGATCTCACGGCCGCCCACGCCGATGTCCCCCGCGGGCACGTCGGTGTCGGGACCGATGTGGCGCCATAGCTCCGTCATGAAGCTCTGGCAGAAATGCATGACCTCGTTGTCGCTCTTCCCCTTCGGGTCGAAGTCGGAGCCTCCCTTGCCGCCCCCCATGGGAAGCGTGGTGAGGGAGTTCTTGAACACCTGCTCGAACGCGAGGAATTTCAGGATGCCGAGGTTCACGGAGGGATGGAACCGGAGCCCTCCCTTGTACGGCCCGATGGAGCTGTTCATCTCGATGCGGAAGCCGCGGTTGACCTGCACCTCGCCGCGGTCGTCCATCCAGGGAACGCGGAACATCACGACCCGCTCCGGCTCGGCGATGCGCTCGAGAAGCTTGGCCGAGCGATACTGCGGATTCCGCTCCAGCACCGGAACCAGCGACTCGAAGACTTCCTGCACCGCCTGATGGAACTCGGGCTCCGCCGGATTCTTGGCGCGAATGCTCGCCATCACTTGCTGCACGTACTCCTTCGGCGTCGCGGTTCTCGCCGGCGTCCGCACGGCGACATCGAGGCTCATCGTTTGTGCTCCTTTCCCCTGGAGGATCGGCCCGGTTGGTCGAGGTATACGGTCTAAGGTACCACAGGCAAGGACGATGCGAGCGGGTCGTTCTCCGACGGACGCCGCGGAACGGCGCTTGCATGTTCCCCCACGGCCGAGCTGTGAACGATACCGAAGGCGCGCTCCAAGCCTTCGGCATCCCGAGACTAGGGGGGAGTCATGAAACGCAACGCGCTGTTCCTCGTTCTCGCGATTTGCATCCTCGTTTCGCAGAGTGCATCCGCAGCGTCGGACCTCGGACTGAAGGGCATCGGAGGCACGGTGGGGATCGTCGATCCCGACAACGTCGACACGACCGTCGGCTTCGGGGCGCTGATGAACTGGGGTCAGATCACCCCGGACATCCGGCTCGAGTCGCGCCTCGACTACTGGTCGAAGTCGGTCGATTTCTCCGACGGCAGCGAGGTCTCGATCCGCGACATCACGGCCGGCGCGCGCGGCAAGTACTTCTTCC
>Ga0066388_100001632_pt1 | contig 12852 bp, 13 predicted proteins | sample PanSoiMetaGPlot6_FD_64539 | JGI IMG/M metagenome (GOLD analysis project Ga0066388, IMG submission 64539) | Tropical forest soil microbial communities from Panama analyzed to predict greenhouse gas emissions - Panama Soil - Plot 6 (Hybrid Assembly) | ecosystem: Environmental > Terrestrial >... | reverse complement strand
CTCGCTGTGGTCCCGGGCGAAGTTCTGCCAGTCTTGCGGCGTCAGCGAGGCGTCGATCAGGGGCAGGCCGTCGGACTCCTCATGGGTCAGGTGCGCGGTCAGCTTGGTCGCGAGCTCGTCGACGATGTCGCCGAACCGCTGGTAGCCGTAGTCCGGGTCGGCCGCGGCCGCGTCGATGGCCGTCAGCAGCGGCTCGATGACGGCGTGCTCGGCCTCCAGCGCGTCGGCCACGGCCATCCGGTCGGGCCGCCCGGCCACGCGGGTGCGCAGGGCCGGCCACAGGATGTCGTCTTCGGTTTGGTGGTGGACCAGCAGGAACTTCTTGAACAGCTCCCAGCCGAGGGCGGCACGCAGCAGCTGGCCCGGGTGGTCGTCCCGCAGCCTGGCGATCCGGCCGACCTGCACGAGCTCCCGGCGCAGGGCGTCGTGCATCGCGAACATCATGCTCATGTCGAGCTTGAAATCCATGGTTCCTCCTTGCTTGGCCTCCCCATAATGACACTCAGTCTTATTTTGTGTCAAGTCCTAAATAAGGCTCAGTATTTTTAGCTTCCAAGTCTTGCTCTGGGTAGGATGCCCGGCATGACGACCCAGCCGACGGGCGACCGCTCGCTGCCGCTGCGCGAGCGCAAGAAGCTGCGGACCCGGCGCGCGCTGGCCGACGCGGCGCTGCGGATGTTCACCGAGAACGGGTTCGGCAGTACCACGCTGGAGGACCTGGCCGAGGAGGCCGAGGTCTCCAAGAGCACGTTCTTCCGCTTCTTCCCGGCCAAGGAGGCCGCGGGGATCGAGGCCGAGGCCGAGCTGTGGTCGGCCTACCTGGCCGCGCTCGCCGACCGCGACCTGTCCGGCACCATCCTCGGCGAGCTGCACCAGACGCTGGCCGAAGCCGTGGCGGGACTCGACCCCGGCTGGGACGAGCGTTTTCTCGCCACCCGCCGCCTGATCGCGACCGAGCCGGCCCTGCTCGCCTACGTCGAGCACTACCGCAGCGGGATCAAGACCCAGATGATCGACGGCCTCGCGGGCAAGCTGGGCCTGGATGCCGAGGACCTGCGGCTGCACGTGCTGGCCGAACTCATCGTCACGGCCTGGAGCGTGTCCGGCCGGCCCTGGGTCCGCCAGGGCGGCCGCGGGGGCAGGCAGGCGCTCATCGAGCGGCTGGACGGCGCGGTCCGGGCCATCCCGGCCAGCCTGGACCTCACCGCTCAGCCCTAGGTGGCGCCGGAGGCGGCGATGATCTGCTGCAGGGCGGCGGCGTGAGCGCGGAAGGCCTGTCGCCCGCGCGGGCTGAGCCGCAGGTGGGTGCGGCGGCTGCGGCCGGCGCCGGTCTTGCGGACGGTCACGTAGCCGGCCTGCTCCAGCGTGGCGATCTGCTTGGACAGGGCCGAATCGCTCAGGTCCAGGCTGTCCCGGACGAAGGTGAAGTCCGCCCACTCGGCCGCGGCCAGCAGGGCGACGATCGACAGCCGGGTCGGCGCGTGGATCAGCTCGTCGAACTCGGGCAGCGGGCTCATCAGCGCGCGGCCAGCAGCCGGCGCGCGGTCATCTGCTGTGCGGCCGGCAGGCCCGCCGCGTAGACGCCCGCCATCAGCACGCCGGCCAGCGTGCTGGGCAGCGGCGCGCCGACCGCGCCGAGCGCCATCCGGGCGAGCACGTAGACCCCGGCCACCGCGATCAGCAGCGCGCCGAGCGGCCAGTTGACCCGGAGCGTGACGCGCGACCGGTGCAACCGGATCCGCGTCCTGGCCGCCAGCGGGATCTGCAGCAGCGACACACCGCAGCAGTACACCACGATGAGCAAGGCGGCGTCCTGACCGAAGTCCATGGCCATCGATACGCCGAGCATCAGCGCCGCCGTGGCCGCCACGTACCACCGGGGCCACCGCCAGCGGGCCGCTTCCCGCACCGCCTGCGCCTGTCCCGCCTGGATGTCCGCCATACCGGCCCGCGCGTCGTCGAAGTCCACCGTGCTTCCCCTTTACCCCGTTCGGACGTTCCCCGTTTGACTTTCCTATCGGGAAAGCCTAACGCTTGACTTTCCTAGTTGGCAAGTCAAAACTGGCGGACGATCCGCTACGCGCTAGCTGAGATCGGCTTCGCACACCGCCTGCAGGTGCGGGATGCCGTCGGCGCCGGAGACGGTGCGGTCCCAGCGGATGCGCCCGCGACGGCCTTCGAATTCGAGCGTGGAGAGCATGTTGTAGAACCAGGATCCGTAGGTGATCCGCCACCGGATCCGCGGCCTGCGCACCCCGGCCGTCCGGGCCAGGCCCGCGCCGCCGCGCTCGCCCGCCCCGGAGGTGGTCAGCTGGTGCCCGCGCCGGAACTGATCCGGCAGCAGATTGTGGAAGGGAGAGCAGACGGCCTGGTAGACCGAGCTGCGCGGATTGGTGCCGGCCGGGAAGTCCACCGCGGCCAGATAGCTGTGGTGGATGTCGCCGGAGATCACGGTAACCGAGGCGGGCGGGCGGCCGTACGCCCCGGTGGCCAGCCCGGTCAGCAGCTGCTCGAACTGCGCGAAGGACCGGCCGAACGCGGCCCAGTGTTCCAGGTCGAGCGCGCGCCGGACCCGCTCGCCGGCCCGCGCCGCGCGCTGGCCCCAGGCGCCGTCGCAGACCGCCTCGTTCCACGCCTCCAGCGCGTGGATGCCGTACGGGAGCAGCAGCGGCAGGGAGGTGGCGAGCACGACGTGGTCCCAGTCGCCGGCCACCGACTCGGTGACCCACTGCCATTCCGCCTCGCCCACCATGAGCCTCGGCTGGCCGTCCTGGAGGACCCGGCCGCTGCGCGAGTCGATCACGACGACCCGGACCCCGCCGAAGGTGCGCCGGAAGCTCCACTGGATGCCCTCGGCCCGCTGGTCGGCCCGGACGGCGAACCCGCCGAGCACGGCGGCCGCGTCGCCCGGCTCCTGTACCTGGCGCCACAGCTCGTTCTTGGCCAGGTCCTCGGGCGACAGGTTGCCCAGGTGCTGATAGATCCAGTAGGTCATGTAGGCGCTGCGGATCCGCGCCGGCCACCACGGCAGGGCCTGGTAGTCCCGGCGCCAGGAAGCCGAGGTGTTCCAGTCGTCGTGCACGTCGTGATCGTCGAAGATCATCGCGGTGGGGACGACGGACAGCAGCCAGCGCACCGAGGGCTCGCTCCAGGCCTCGTGGTAGAGGAAGCAGTACTCGGCGAAGTCCGCGACCTCGTAGCCCGGCGGCACCGACGGATCGCGGCGCCGCTCGATGAGCTGGCGGGTGGCCGGCCCCGGGTTGTCGGCATAGACCTGGTCGCCGATCAGCAGCATCAGGTCGGGCCGCTGCTCAGGCGGGGCCGCGCGCAGGTCCAGGGCGTAGGCGACCATCGCGTCCGGGCCGTGTTCCTGCTCGTCTATGAGCGCGCGCTGGCGCATGAGGCGGGGACTCCAGCGGCGCCGCGGGACCGGGAGCTCGGCGATCCGGCACGAGCCGTAGGCCAGCCGGAACGGCCGGTCCGGGCCGGTGGTGCGCAGCACGCTCGGCGGGAACTCCGAGTCCGGCTCCGGCCAGCGGACCGCGCCGTCCAGCGCGACCTGGTATTCGTACGCGGCGCCCGGCTCGAGGTCGCGGATCACGACGAGCGCGTAGTGGTGGCCGGACACCTCGAAGGTGCGCGCCTGATGGCCCAGGATCTCGACCCGGCAGGCCCGGTCGGTCTCGACCCAGATGGTGGCCTCGGTCTCGCTCACGTAGCGCAGGAGCGGACCGAGTACGAGCACGGGGTAGCCATCGGTCATGCGCGCCTCCTACCCAATCCCGGCGACATCATGACGAACGCGATGCGCGCCGGAGGCGAAGGGCGATGACGACGTTGGCTAGGCGTGGACGGTCGCGGCGGCCGCGGCGGCCGCGGCCAGCTGGGCCACCGGGAGCTTCTTGATGTCGGAGTGCGCTCCGGAGAACGTCTGGCCGGCGGTGTCGTTGATCACGCTGGCCGCGTCGACCCGGTAGAAGGTGCCGGGCGCGAGGCTGTAGCCGGTGCCGCCCTGGGCGGGCATGGTCAGGTCTACGGCCGGCTTGACGGCCTGGAAGCCGTCGGAGCCCATGCCGCCCCAGCGGTCGGCCACGGCGGCCGCCGCGTCCTGGCGGGCCAGGAACGAGGCCTTGGGGTACCAGACGCCGACGGCCCAGTCGTAGACCGTGTGGGTGGCCACCAGCGGGCCGTGCACCCGGTCGGCGTAGCCGTTCAGGGCTCCCGGGCTGCCGAACGGGTTGTCCTGGGCGCGGGCGAAGGACCAGTGCGAGAACGCGCCCTGGATGAGCAGCAGCGAGGCGACCGGGCTGTCGCCCGGACCGCCGACGCCGGACAGCGCGAAGGAAACCAGCCGGGCGCCGAAGCTGTGCCCGATCAGGTGCACCCGGACGCCGGGCGACCGCGCGTGCAGCGCGGCCAGCAGGGGCCCGAGGCCGTTGCGGCCGACGGTGCCGGCCCGGGCCTTCATGGTGTTGTAGGAGAACACCCGCAGGACGTCCTTGGCGCCGCCGATGGCCTTGCCGAACCAGTCGCCGAGGCTCTCCTGCGCGCCGGCCGGCGTGCTGCCGAAGGCATCGGCGGCCGCCTGGTAGTCCGCGGCGGGATCATCGCTCAGCAGCAGCGCGGTCTCGCCGGCATCCTCGAATTCGCCGTCGGGAGACGGCGTCAGCGACTTGATCAGCTTGCTGATCTGCAACAGCCGCTCCTGCCGGGCGGCGTCGGACTCGGCGGCCCCGACCGCGCCCTCGCCGTCGTCGATCAGCTGGCCGATCTGGGTGATGGCATCGGCCTGCGCCGGGTCGGCGAACCCGGGCCGCAGCGCCGACGCGATGTCGGCCCCGGACAGGGCCGCGGTCCCGGCGCTGAGATCCACCCTGGCGCCGCCGTCCGCCTGCTGCGCGCCCGCGGCCTGCGGAGGCGTCGCCTGGGTCGGCGGGAACCACAGCGACGGCCAGTAGATGCCGGCGAAGCCCAGGGTGCCGAGGCCGGGCAGGCCGTTCGCGGCGTCGCGGAGCAGCGGGAACATCACGCCGTACAGCCCTCGCGCACTGTCCTGCGACGTGCCCCAGCCGTGGCTGAAGACGAACAGGTCGGTGACGCCCGCCGCGGCCACCTCGGCCAGGAAGGCGTCCCGGGCGGGCGAGGTCAGCTGCCCGTCCTCGTTGAACTGAAGGTCCCAGACCGGTTCGCCGGTCGGTAGTGGTGGCATGGCGGTGGCCCTTTCTGTTTCGGTCAGACGTTGGCGAGCATCCGCATCAGGTCGACCAGGCCGGCGCCCTGTGCGTACCGTTCCCGGCCCAGGTCGGTGGCGCTCTGCGTGAGCAGGCTCTTGACCTGGTCGGGGCGGCCGATGAACTCCGGCCGGGCGGACAAGAACGCGGCGATGACCCCGGAGACGTGCGGTGCGGCCATGGACGTGCCGGATTGTTCGGCGTAGGTCAGCAGGCTGGCCGGGACCGGGGCGCCGGGCGCCGGGTCCAGCCCGGCGCCCGCGCGGATCTGGCCGGTGGCGGCCGAGGCGATCCACTCGCCCGGAGCCACCACGTCCGGCTTGATCCGCCCGTCCAGGGTCGGGCCCTTGCCCGAGGTCCAGGTGACGCCGAAGGCATGGGGCGCCTCGCGGTGCGTCGACCCCACCGCGATGCAGTCCTGGGCGTGGGCGGGCTCGGTGATCGATCCCATGATGGCCGAGGTGCTGGCCGAATTACCTTGGGTCGTGCTGGCCCCGTAGTTTCCCGCCGACACCACCACGACGACCCCGGAGGCGGCCAGGAGGTTCACCGCCTGGCACAGCGGGGACTGGCCCGCGGCGTACTGGTCGGGTTTCCACTCGCAGCCCAGGCTCATGTTGACCCCGTGCACCCGCAGCAGACCCGGGTCGACGTTGACCTCGGTGCGCAGATAGGTCAGGGCCCGGATGACGGCGCTGGACGAGGTGACCCAGGTGCCCTGCGGGCTGCGGCGCATGACCTTCAGGCTGACCAGCTCACAGTCCGGCGCCATGCCGGACAGCCGGCCGACGCGAAGACGCTGGACGTACCCGCCGTCCCCGGCTTCTTTCGAGTCCGCGACCAGCGGATCCGAGCCGTCGGGCGAGCAGCCGGCGATGATGCCGGCCACGTGGGTGCCGTGCCCGCTCTCGTCCGACAGCCCCGTGCCGGGAGCGGCCGCCGGGTTGGCCGGGTTGACCAGGTAGCTGAAATCGCGGTGCAGGTTACTGGTCAGGCCCCGCGGCGGCATCTTCCCGCGGCCCTCTTCGGCCAGTTCGAGGGCGGAGAAGTGCGGATGGCAGGCGTCGATCCCGCTGTCGATGACGGCCCAGACGATGCCGTGGCCGCGGGCGTCGTAGGAACGCCAGGCCGCATCGACCTTCACGGTCGGGGCGGAACGGTCGATCTGGGGCTGCAGTTCGTAGTCCGGCCAGATCCGGAAGATGATAGGGGGACGCTCGCTCAGCCGGGCCGAGCTGAGGTCCTCCTTGGTCATCTCCTGCGCGTCGGCCCGGGACAGGACGCACTGATAGAGCTTGGGCGCGACCAGCGCGAGCCCGGGCGGGATGGGCGGCTGGACGGGGCTGACCGACGTGGGTTCGGCCGGCCAGGATCCTCCGGCCCGGGGCGCGTAGAGCGCCCACAGCGCGTAGAAGGCCTCACGGACCGCGGCCAGCCCGCCCGGGTAGCGCAGGTTGAGCTCGACGAGCATGGGGACCTTCTCGTGCGGGTCGACCTGGTCCGACGCGCCTTCCGGCGGCAGCCTCAGGTCCCCCACGATGACCGACCGGACGCGGTTGCCTGCTTCGTACGTCATGGGCCCTCCCCCCTAATACCGGAAAAGAGCGAGGATCAGCCGGGAAAAATACATGTCAGCGCGGCTGCGGCAGGACCTCGGGCCGGGCCGACGGCGGGCCGCCGAGTGCGTTGCGCCGGGCCGGCGGCTGCAGGGACACCATCCGCCGCCAGCCGCCGAGCCGTTCGTAGAGGTACACCGCCTGGATGCCCGCGGCCAGCGCGGCCGCCTTCGGCGTGGGCCAGCGCAGGATGCGCCCGAGGTGGGCCATGACCGCCCGGCTGACGTCGCGGTAGACGGCGATCTCGGTCAGGGCGGCCGCGCGCAGCGAGCGCCGGATGGCGTCCGCGTGCCCGGCCGAGGCCAGCCTGAGCAGCTCCTCATGGCAGTAGGCGAGGTGGTTGTCCTCGTCATTGGAGATCATCGTGACGGCCCGGCCGATGTCCTGCCGGGAGCCGGCGTATTTCCGCAGCGCCCGCATCTGTTCCGAGGCGCGCTGTTCGGTCACCCGGCTGTGCACCAGGTAGGCGATGATGTCGCCTTCGGTCAGCGTCTCGTCGCGGCGCAGGCGGCGGTGGGTCAGGCCGAGGCCGATGCGCTCGAGCCGCATCGTGTAGTCCGTCTCGGCGGGCACGGGCACCGGCTGCAGGCCCCGCTTGCGCAGCAGCGCGGTAAAGATGCGGCCGTGCTTGTCCTCGTCCGCGCCGTGCCGGGCGATCTTGGGCGCCAGGTCCTGGTGCGACTCGGGCACCAGGGCCGCGATCCGGCCGTTCTCCCAGCCGCCCTGGGCCTCGTCGCTGGCCGCGATGGAGCAGAACAGCCGGAACGCCTCGTCGTTGTCGAAGATCTCCCCGTAGATCGTCCTGGCGGAAAGCATGCTCAGTCCCCCCGCGGCTCTGCTGAGTGATGCCAGCGCCGCATGTGCTCGGCGTGCGTACGCAGGTACGCGCCGGGTTCGAAAAAGCGGTCATAGAAGTCGAGGTCCAGGTGATGGGCCTGGACGTAGTTCATGATGAACACCGACGGCACCGTGCCGGGGAACTTGCCGAACGTGTCGAAGACGTACTGCGCCTGCCTGGCCACGCAGGCCTTGAACGCCTGGTCGTGAATCTGGGCGCTGCCCCGCACGCGGGGGCTGTCCGTCCAGGCGCCGGGGGTTCCGGGATGCAGCGGCCCGCCCGGGCCGAACTTGCGCTCGGCGAAGGCCTCCACCGCGGCGGCCATGTCGGGGTAGTGCGGCGGGCAGTAGGCCGCGAAGACCCCCTCCCGGCCGGTCGGGTTGGGCGTCGGCCAGCGCTCGTCCTCGGCCGCCGCCGGGTAGTTCGACATGTGCGGCGCATAGCGGGCGTGCCGGGTGATCGAGAAATGCCAGCCCGTGGTTCCGCCCATGGCGGACAGGACCAGCATCCGCTCCATCTCGCTGAGCGGAACCGCCTCGTGCTCGGACCGGTAGGCCAGCGGCCCGTCCGGGATCTCGCCGCCCAGCGCGAAACGCCGCGAGCGGCGCCCGAACAGCGCCGCCACGAGCGGGAAGTCCTCCAGTTCGCGCACGGCGCCGATGTCGGTACGGTCCGGTTGAACCTTCATGGTTGCCCCCCTTGCACAGCCGTACAAGACATCCTCGCCACGGCCGTGCAGCCGGCCTGGAGACCATTTGCAATCGGTGTGAAGGTGCTCGGTAGCGGACGGCGCTAGGCCGGGTCGCCGAACAGCAGCGAGTCGAGCCCGCGGCGGACGCCTGGCTCGCCGGCCACCCGGCGCACGGCCAGCAGGGTGCCCGCGACGTACGGGGCCGGGGTCAGCCCCGGGTCGTGCCGCATGACCAGCCGCTCCCCCGGCGCGGCGAAGACCACCTCGGTGGACACCACGAAGCCGGGCAGCCGGACCGAATGGACCCTGGTCCCGCCGACCTCCGCGCCGCGCGCCTCGGCCGGCCCCTCCAGGCCGGCCAGCGGCACGGCCTGGGCCGGCTCGCGGACCTGGCCCAGGGTTTCTGCCAGGTCGCGGGCCGTGCCGCTGGGCACGTCGGGCTTGGTGTCGCTGGCGTAGTCGATGATCTCCCAGGCGCCGATGTGCTCCGCGGCCATGGTGGCGGCGCGGCGCAGCACGGCGGCCATGACCGAGAAGTTCCCGGCCGCGATCACGCCGACTCCCCGCTCCCGGGCCAGGCGGTCGATCTCGGCGTAGTCGTCGCTGGTCAGGCCGCTGGTGCCGATGACCACGTGCACCCCGGCCTCGATAGCGGCCCGCGCGTGGCCCTGGACCGCGGCCGCGCTGGTGAAGTCGACCAGGACGTCGGCTGGCGCGGCGGCCAGCGCCTCGGCAACGGTCGCGTAGATCGCGCCCTGCCCGGCCGCGGACCGGGAGACGCCGGAGGTCAGCGTCAGGTCGTCGGCCGCCTCGATGGCGGCCAGGATCGGCGGGGCGGTCCACCCGGTGACCCCGGCGAAGCAGATATTGATCATGAGCGCGATACCCGATCGTTCGGTACTCAAAGAAGCTCAGCCGGTATCGGCCGGAGCCGGCCCGACGGTCCCTTCGCTACCGCGCAGGAGGTAGGCCGACCTGAGCCGGGCCGGGTCGTCGCGCAGTTCGGCGGCCAGGCCGGAGAAGCGGATCCGGCCGCCCTCCATGATATGGGCGCGGTGGGCCAGGCCGAGCGCGACGGTGGCGAACTGCTCGATCAGCAGCACGCCGGTGCCGGATTCGGCCACGGTGCGGATCACCGGGATCAGCCGGCTGACCACGACCGGCGCCAGGCCCAGGGACAGCTCGTCGATCAGCAGGTAGCGGGGCTGCCCGATCAGCGCCTGGGCCAGCACCACCATCTGCTGCTCGCCGCCGGACAGGGTCCGGGCGGTCGCGGTGAGCCGCTGGCCGAGCTGGGGGAACAGCTCGAGCACCCGGTCCCGGCCGTGCTCGGCCTGCTCGCGGGTCAGCGCGTAGCTGGCCACCCGCAGGTTGTCCTCGACGGTCAGGTCGGGCAGCAGCCGGCGGCCCTCCGGGACGATGGCCACGCCCGCCTGCCTGATCTTCTCCGGGCGCCGCCCGGCCAGTTCCGCATCGTCGAGCAGCACCGCGCCTGCGCTCGGCCGCAGGACGCCGCCGACGGCCAGGACCAGGGTGGACTTGCCCGCTCCGTTCGGGCCGAGGAGGGCGGTGACCTGACCGGCGGCGATCTCCACCGAGACGTCCCTGACCACAGGGCGGCCACCGCGCTCCACCGTGAGGTCACGCAGCCGCAGGCTCACTGGTCGACCCCCAGGTAGGCGCGGATCACGGCGTCGTCGCGGAGCACCGCGGCGGTCGGGCCCGACGCGATCAGCTTGCCGAAGTCGAGCACGGCGGTGGTCGCGCAGCAGGCCGAGACCAGGCTCATGTCGTGGTCGACCAGGATGGCCAGGGCCCCGGTGTGCTCGGGGATGCGGCGGATGACCTCGGCCAGGCGCCGGCTCTCCTCGTCCGGCAGCCCGGCGGCGGGCTCGTCCAGCAGGACCAGGCGCGGCCGCCCGACCACGGCCCGGGCCACCTCGACCAGGCGGCGCTGGCCGGCCCCGAGCGTGCGCACCTTCGCCTCCGGGTCGGCGTCCAGGCCGGCGAACTCGATCGCGTCCAGCACGTCACGGCGGCGGTGACCGCGGTTCAGGCCGGAGTGCTCGTGCACCATGGCCACGTTGTCGAAGACGGAGAGCTCCTCGATGGCCTGTTCGGTCTGGAAGGTGCGGCGCAGGCCCCAGCGGGCGCGGCGGAAGTGGGCCATGGCGAGCAGGTCCGTGCCGAACGCGCGCACCGTGCCGGCGGCGGGCCTGATGAAGCCGCTGAGCACGTTGAAGAACGTGGTCTTGCCGGCGCCGTTCGGCCCGATCAGGCCGCAGGTGCCCTGCTCGAACGTCAGGCTCATGGCGTCCAGCGAGGTCACGCCGCCGAAACGGACGGTCAGGCCGTCGACCTCGATCATGGCGCGCTCCCCCGCGTGAGGCGGCGGCGCAGGAACCGGCCGAGGCGGGCCAGGTCCTTGGGTACCTGGTCGGCCAGGCCGGCCGGCGCCGTGGTCAGCACCTGGAGCACGCCCACCCCGAACAGGATGATCAGCCAGTCGGCCGAGACGCCCCAGTTGTTGAGCAGGGCCGGCAGGAACTGGTAGAGCAGCGCGGCCACGACCGCGCCCCACAGGCTGAAGACGCCGCCCATCAGCGTCACGGCCAGCAGCGTGATCGAGTCCTGGGCCGGGAAGTTGATCGAGTACAGGTAGTGGATCGCGCCGGCCAGTACGCCGCCGGCCACCCCGGTGATGAAGGAGGCCAGCGCGAACGCCCAGAGCTTGTAGAACCAGGTGTTGATCCCGGCGGCCAGCGCGGCGGGCTCGCTCTGCCTGATGGCCGCCCAGGCCCGGCCCGGCTTGGTCTTGATGTGCGCCAGGACCAGCGCGAACATGACGATCGCGATGATCACGGAGTAACGGAAGTAGGCCGGGTCGCTGGCCGCGATGCTGGGCCTGCGGATCGGCGGGATGTGCACCTGGCTGCCGTTATAGCCGAGGAACCCGTGGCCGCCGTTCGGGAAGTTGACCGTGGCCAGCACCACGGTGATGCCGCCCGCCAGCATCAGCGTGATCAGGGCCAGGTACAGGCCGCGCAGCCGCAGCGCGGGCAGCCCGATCAGGGTGCCGGCCAGCATGGTGACCAGGCCGGCCTCGAGCACGACGAGCAGGTACGGCTGGGTGGTGGCGAACAACAGCCGGGCCGCCACCCAGGCGCCGACGGCCAGCACCGCGACCTGCCCCAGCGAGACCAGGCCGACCCGGCCGACCAGCACCCCGAGGGCCAGCGCGACCATCGAGTACACCGCCACCTGCGTCATCGTGTCGACGTAGTACAGGCTCATGAACTCCGGCAGGCCGAACAGGGTGAACAGGATGATGGCCGCGGTGACGGTCCCCTTGATCAGCTGCGGGCGGGTGATGGCGCGGCGGGTTCTCGGCTGGGCGGCCCGCTCCAGGGTGGCCCGCACTTCTAGGCTTCCTCGCGGGACGTGGCGATGACCTGGTGCCGGGACAGCACGAGCAGGCCGATGGCCGCGATCACGAACGGGGTCATGTCGCGGTAATTGCTGAGCGCCACGATCGGCGTGAGCAGGTCGTGCACCAGGCCGACCACGATCGCGGCGGCGAACGTGACCGGGATCGAGCGCAGCCTGGCCACCAGCACCGCCGCCAGCGAGGAGATGACCAGGAAGGTGAGCGTGGTGGCGTCCAGCGCGACCAGGTCGGCCAGCAGCAGCCCGGCGATGCCGGACAGCACGCCGCAGCCCAGCCAGGCCGCCGCTTCCACCTTCCTGACCGGCACGCCCAGGGTGGCGGTGATGTCGCGGTCGTTGGCCATCGCGCGCATGGCCGTGCCGATCTTGGTGTAGTGCAGGAACGCGGCCGTGCCGACGGTCAGCACGACGCCGGCGCCGAGCGCGATCACCTGCGTCCAGGTGACCTGGATCTGCCCGATGGTGAACGTGTAGTTGTCGGTGGGCAGGGTGAGGGAGCGGGCCTGGCCGCCGCTGGTCGTCCAGAGCAGGTCCATCACGCCGTACAGGATCAGCGTCAGCCCGATGGTGGCCACCGCCTTGATCAGCGGATCCCTTCTCGCCAGGGCCGGGCCGAACAGGAGCCCGTAGCCGAGGGTCACCACCCCGGCCACGGCGATGCAGGCCAGCCAGCCGGCCCAGCCCGGCGCACCGGCCCTGGTAGTCAGCTGCCAGGCGATCAGCGCGCCCAGCGCGCCGACCGCGCCGAAGGCCAGGTAGAGCACGCCGGTCGCGCGGTACAGGACGACCAGCCCGACCCCGGACAGGGCGTACACCCCGCCCAGGGCCAGGCCGCTCACGATGAACGGCTCGAAGTCCACCCAGGGTGGCATAACCGAGCCGGCCCGGTCATGAGCTGGACGGGGCGTTCGGTGCCGTGCCGGCCACGTTCCGGTACTGCGCGATCTGCGGGTCGACCTTCGAGATCAGCGTGCAGCCCTGAGCGGTGGTCATCTTGCCGTCCTTCGGCGTGACGGTCCAGTCGGAGTT
>Ga0066388_100001631_pt1 | contig 12854 bp, 12 predicted proteins | sample PanSoiMetaGPlot6_FD_64539 | JGI IMG/M metagenome (GOLD analysis project Ga0066388, IMG submission 64539) | Tropical forest soil microbial communities from Panama analyzed to predict greenhouse gas emissions - Panama Soil - Plot 6 (Hybrid Assembly) | ecosystem: Environmental > Terrestrial >... | reverse complement strand
ATCCGTACTACTACGGCGGCTACGGCTATGGCATGCCGCCACCCGGGTACGTGAGCGCGCAACCGGGCGTCGCGTACGGCGGCGTGCGAATCGAGGGAGCGCCGAAAGACGCGCAGGTTTTCGCCGACGGCAATTATGTCGGCGTCGTCGAGGACTTCGATGGGCCGGTGCGGCACTTGAACCTGCCGGCGGGCGCGCATCAGATCGAGATCCGTCCCACCGACGGGTCGCAGCCGATCGCGTTCGACGTCAACGTCCAGGGCGGGCAGACGATCTCGATTCACGCCGACCTCCGCTGACGACGTCCGATCGCGGCAGCGCGAAGACTTCAGATCGATCGTTCAGTTGAAGGCTTCGCGCTCCCGCGCCCTCATCCCGCCGTTCACACACCGATATCTTCGTTCCACAGCTCCGGATGCGACGTGATGAAGTCGCGCATCATCTCGATGCAGCGCTCGTCTTGCACCACGTCGACGCGCACGCCTCGCTGCCTGAGCAGATCTTCCTCGCCCATGAACGTGCGGTTCTCGCCGACCACGACATGCGGTATGCCGTAGAGGAGGATCGCGCCGCTGCACATCGCGCACGGCGAGAGCGTCGTGTACATGACGCTGTCGCGATAGACCGACGCCGGCTGACGCCCCGCCCGTTCGAGTGCGTCCATCTCGCCGTGTAGAACCGCACTGCCCTGCTGGACGCGACGGTTGTGCCCGCGGCCGAGAATCCGGCTGCGGTAGACGAGCACCGCGCCGATTGGAATACCGCCCTCACGCAAGCCCTGCTCGGCTTCGGCGATCGCCGCTGCGATGAAATCAGAATCGTGCATGCTCAACCGTATTACATGGCACGAGCTTGGCAAAGCCAGCTGTGGAGGTTGGGATCATGCTGCACATGGCGGTTGTGTTTCTCGTGATCGGCCTGATCGCAGCACTGCTCGGGTTCACGACGATTGCGGGCGCGGCGTTCGGCATCGCGAAGTTTCTGGCCGGGCTGTTCCTCGTGCTGTTTCTCGTGTTTCTCATCCTCGGCATTGCTGCGACACGTCGGATCGTCGGCTAGATAGACCGCCGACGCGCATAAGCGAGATACAATGGGGGACCTCGGTCAGCCGAGATCCTCCATTGAACGCCCGCGAGATTCCGCGCTTCTTCGCCGTCACCACTCTCGTTCTCTCACTCGGTCTCGCCGCCGCGCTTTCGAGTCAATCACCGCCGTCTTCGTCGCTGGCCGTGCTGTCGCGGGAAGGGCGCCGCGCGATTCCCATCACGATGGTCGCCGATCAGGAGTTCGTCGCGCTCGACGATCTGACCACGTTGTTTCAACTGACGGTGCGCGAGGATGCGCTCGGCGCAATCACCGTTTCCTACAAAGGGAAAACCATCGTCCTCACGCCGGATCAGGCGCTCGCGTCGGTATCGGGCCGACTGGTCTCGCTGCCGGCGCCGCCATCGCGGACCAACCGCCGGTGGCTCGTCCCCGAAGACTTCATCAGCCGCGCCCTCGCGCTCGTCTACGACGCGAAGCTCGATCTCAGAAAGCCATCCCGCCTGCTCATCGTCGGCGACATGCGGGTCCCGCGGCTCACCGCGCGGTATGAAACGCTGAGTCCCAGCACCGCCCGGCTGACGATCGACGCGACACCGCGCGCGCAGTCGACGGTGACGCAGGAGACGGAGCACCTGACCGTCAAGTTCGACGTCGACGCGATCGATGCGGCCAGCCCGCTGCTTCCGCCGCAGCCGGCACCCGGCATCGTGACCGGCGTGCGCATCGTCGATCCGACGACGGTTGCGGTCGATCTCGGACCGCGTTTCGCCGGCTTCCGATCGACCTCGCTGACCGTGGACGCGGCGCAGCGCGTCGTGCTCGACCTGGTCGGGCTGGTCCAGAGCGACGCGGCGCCGTCACAACCGCCGCCGCCGTCGCCGACGACGGCTCCCGGGCCGCCCGAGATTCCGGCGTTCGGCCAGCCCGCGTCGGCGTTCCACACGATCGCGATCGACGCGGGACATGGCGGTGAGGACGAGGGCGTACACTCCGCCGACGGCGCGAAGGAAAAGGACCTGACGCTGACGGTCGCGCGCCGGGTGAAGAACATCATCGAGGCGAGGCTCGGCCTCCGCGTGCTGCTCACGCGTGACGACGATCGCAACGTGCCGATGGACGAGCGGACGGCGCTCGCCAACAACAACAAGGCGGATCTGTTCATCAGCCTGCACGCGAACGGATCGATGCGGCGCACGACGACGGGCGCCGCGATCTTCTGCGCCGAGTTCGACAAGGATGCGGCGCAGGCCGCGGCGACCGGCGGCGCGGAGCGGCTGCCGACCTTCGGCGGCGGCTCGCGCGACATCGAGATGGTGCTGTGGGATCTGGCGCAGACGCGGCATCTGACGCAGTCGGAGGGCTTCGCCGGGATGCTCGAACGGCAATTCCACGATCGAGTGCCGATGGCGTCGCGCTCGATCGATCGGGCGCCGCTGCGCGTCCTGGAATCGGCGAACATGCCTGCAGTCCTCGTCGAGCTCGGCTACCTCACCAACCCTGAGCAGGCGAAGCTGCTGATGAGCGACGTGTTCCAGAACACCGCCGCGCAGGCGATCTTCGAGGCGATCGTGCGCTTCCGCGAGTCGCTCGCGCCGGGAGGCACGCAATGATCTCGCGCCGCGCCCTGACGATCGCCGCGCTGGCAACGGTCGCGGTGGTCCTCGGCTCGCTGCTCTGGATGCGTGCGCCCCGAATCACCTCGCGGGCAACGCCGCGCGCGGCGGCGGCGCCGTCACCCACCGCGCCGGCGCCGCCCGGCCGCAAGATCAAAGCGCGGCTGTTCTACGTCGCCGACGATGGAATGCGGCTGACCGCCGTCGAACGCGACATCGCCTACGGCGAGGGCGCGACCGAGCAGGCGCGTGAGATCGTGGCCGCACAGATCGCGCCGGTCGTCGAGCCGCTGGTGTCCGCGGTTCCCGGCGGCACGACGCTGCGCGCCGTGTTCCTCACCGAAGGCGGCGAGGCGTACGTCGATCTCAGCCGCGAACTGGTGAGCGCGCATCCCGGCGGCACGCTCAACGAACTGCTCACCATCTACACGATCGTCAACGCGCTCACGGTCAACCTTCCCGCGGTCACCGCCGTGCAGGTGCTCGTCGACGGCAAGGAAGTCGACACGCTGGCCGGCCACGTCGATCTGAGACAGCCGCTCGCCAAGAATCTCAACTGGGTCCAGTAGACTAGTCTGCATGCGATCCGACAACCGGCCGGCCAATCAGCTGCGCGAAACGACCATCACGCCCGATTACCTCATGCACGCGGAAGGATCGGTGCTGATCACCGCCGGGAATACCCGAGTGATCTGCACCGCCAGTGTCGAAGATCGCGTGCCGGGCTTTCTGCGCAACAGCGGCAAGGGCTGGGTAACGGCGGAGTACGGGATGCTGCCTCGAGCGACGAGCACGCGCATGCAGCGTGAAGCGTCGGCCGGCAAGGTCGGCGGGCGCACGCAGGAGATTCAGCGGCTGATCGGCCGATCGCTGCGGTCGGTCACGAATCTGCCGGCGCTCGGCGAGCGCACGGTGTGGATCGACTGTGACGTGATCCAGGCCGACGGCGGCACGCGAACGGCCTCGATCACCGGCGCCTTCGTCGCGCTCGCGCTGGCGCTCGAGAAGCTGCGCGAGCGCGACACGATCCGGACGATTCCGCTGTCGGACTTCGTCGCGGCCACGAGCGTCGGCGTCGTCGACGGCGAACCGCTCCTCGATCTCGCCTACGACGACGACAGCCGCGCCGATGTCGACATGAACGTCGTCAAGACCGGCGACGGCCGGTTCATCGAAGTGCAGGGGACGGCCGAGGCGATGCCGTTCGGCCGCGACGCGCTGAACACGCTGCTCGATCTCGCCGACCTCGGCATTCGACAACTGGTCGAGAAGCAGCGGGCGATCGTTGGACATCTCGTCAAGTTCACGGAACCGACGTAACATTCGCGCGAAGCGCGAGGTCGCATCTGGCGGTCGTCGCGCGAACGCTTCAGCCGAGCGGCAGGCGATGCAGCTCCTCCGATCGATTCTGTCCACGCCTATCGGTGAGATGCTGACGCTCGCGTCCGACGAAGGACTCTGCGCGCTCGAGTTCATCGGGCCCGACAAGCCGATGACGCGCCTCGAGGCGCGGCTGCAGCGCCACTTTCCGCCGCACGAGTTCGTCGAGGGCGATTCGCGCGTGATCACGCGGACCCGGCAATGGCTGGCGGCCTACTTCGCCGGCGAGAGCGCCGCGATCGGCGACCTCCCGCTCGACATGCGCGGCGCCGGCTTCGAAAAACGGGTCTGGAAGGCGTTGACCCGCATCCCGCCCGGCGAGACCACCAGCTACGGCGCGATTGCAAAGGCGCTCGGCTCCGCCGGAGCCTCCCGAGCCGTCGGTGCGGCCAATGGCGCCAACCCGATTGCGATCATCGTCCCGTGCCACCGCGTGATCGGCGCGTCCGGTCACCTCACCGGCTACGGCGGCGGCCTCGATCGGAAGACGTGGCTGCTGAATCATGAGAAGCGATGGAGCCGCGCGCCGACGCTGGCCTGGTAGGCAGATCGGTCAGGTAAGTCAGGTAGGTCAGGTAGGTCACTTGGGTCAGGTCGGTCGGACAGGTCAATTGACCCGAATCACGAGCGCGCTACGGCGACGCGCGCCGCAGCGCGGACGCGCGAGGGCGGCAGGTTGTCCCGTCTCACGGCACGGCGTAAAAGGGCCGTGCCCTACGCGAACCAGAAACTCCGACCTGCCGGACCTACCCGACCCGCCTGACCCGCCTGACCACGAGACCTGCCCGACCTGCCTGACCTATTCGTATCTCAGCGCCCGGATCGGATCGACGCGCGTCGCTCGCCGCGCCGGGATGTAGCACGCGAGCAGGGCGACGACGGTCAGCGTCGCCGCGAGCGCGACGAACGTACCAGGATCACGTGGGCTGACGGCGTAGAGCAGCGTCGCGATCGCGCGCGTGACGGCGACGGCGCCCAGCAGGCCCACCGCCACGCCAGCCGCCGCGAGGCGAACGCCCTGGCCGAGGACCATCGACAGCACGTCGCCGCTCGAGGCGCCAAGCGCGATGCGGATCCCGATCTCGCGCGTCCGCTGCGCGACCAGATACGCCATGACCCCGTAGATCCCGATAGCGGAGAGCGCGAGCGCGGTCGCCGCGAACAGCGCGAGCAGGATCATCGTGAACCGCCGCTGCGCGAAGGCCGCGGCGACCACCGCGTCCATGGTGCGCACGCTGAACACCGGCTCGTTCGGATCGACTGCGCGCACCTCGCGGCGGATCGACTCACCGAGCGCCGCGGGATCCTGCGTCGTCCGGACCACGAGCGTCAGCGCCAGATTCGAGGTCTGCAGGACCGATCGGTACAGCTGCGGCGCCGGCGGCTGATCGAGCCGCGCGTTCTTCACGTCGCGCACGACTCCGATAATCGTGAGCCAGTTGTCCGGTATCCGCTGCTGCGGCTGACCCTGCGCGGGACCACCGGACGGACGGCCCCGCCCGGGGTTGATCCGCCGCCCAATCGGATCCGCATCGGCAAAGAATTGCCGCGCGAAGCTCTCGCTGACGACCACTGCTCCCGGCGCGCGGACATCGTCGTGATCGTCGAACGCGCGGCCGCGTACCAGATCGATGCCGAGCGCGCGGAAGTAACCCGGCGTCACCAGAGCCGCATCCGAGGTAGCCACGGCGCTCGCGTCCGCCGACTGCCCCTCGATGACGAACGACGCGCGCCCCTGTCCGCCGCCGAGCGGCAGCGTGCTGATCCCGCCGACCGAGACGACTCCGGGCAGCGCGGCCACGCGATCGAGGACGCGACGATAGAACGACACGCGTGCGTCGTGGGTGAAATACGGACCGGTCTCGGGGAGATTCGGCTGCGGCAGCCAGATCCGCGCGGTGAGGACGGACGCGGGGTTGAATCCGAGCGTGACGCGCTGCAGCCGCCAGAAGCTCTGAACGAGCAGCGCCGCTCCGACCAGCAGCACCAGCGCCAGCGCAAATTCGCCGACGACGAGCAGACTGCGGACGCGCGTGGCGCGAACGGCACTTGATGCGGCGGGCGCGCCTTCGCGGATGACCTGCTGCAGCTCGACGTGCGATCCCTGGATCGCCGGCGCGAGCCCGAAGAGAATGCCGGTGACCAGCGACAGCGCCGCCGTGAACGCGAGCACTGAGGCATCGACGGTGACGCCGTTCAGCCGCGGCAGATTGGCCGGACTCAGCTCCACGAGCGCGTCGACACCCCACACGGCCACGAGCAGACCGAGGATCCCGCCGACGCCGGCGAGTGCGACACTCTCGGTGAGCAGTTGAGACACCAGGCGTCCTCGTCCCGCGCCTAGGGCACGGCGAATCGCAACCTCACGCTGCCGCACCGACGACCGGGCCAGCAGCAGGTTCGCAACGTTCGCGCACGCAATCAGCAGCACGAAGCCGACCGCGCCGAGCAGCGTCAGGAGCGCCGGCCGCACGTCGCCGACGAGATCGTCATGCAGCGGGATCGCGCGAAGCGTCCAGCCGACCGACGCCGGATAGTCGGCGCCATGCCGACGCTGCAGATCCGCGACGAGCGCGTCGATGCGGGCCTGCGCCGTCGCCAGTGTCATGCCTGGTGTGAGCCGTCCGAGTCCGCCCTGCAGCACATACGCGCGCCGCACCGGCTGCGTCGCGAACGGTGACGCCAGCCAGCCGGCCGGCGCCCAGACTTCTACATCGGTCTCGGTGCCTCGTCCCGGGTGCCGGAACGACGCAGGCGCGACGCCGATGATCGAGTACATGTCGTTGTCGATCCGGATCCTCGTCCCGAGGACGTGCGGATCGCTGCCAAACCGCCGCCGCCACAAGGCATCGCTGATCACTGCCACTTCCGCGATGCCGGGGATCGCATCCGAGCGATCGAAGACGCGGCCAAGCTGCGCGCCGATGCCGAGCATCGAGAAGTAGCTCGCGTCCACGAGCGCCGTCTCGACGCGCTCGGGCTCGTCGGTCTCGGTCAGGTTGGCGCTCACCGGCCACACGCCGCAGATGTCGGTGAAGACACCCGACTGCCGCAGATCGAAGAGCTCGGGAATCGAGAGGCCGAGATCTCGCGAGCGCTGCGCCGTGAAATCGGACGTGACGCGAACCAGCTGTTCGGGACTGCGAAACGGCAATGGGGCCAGCACGACGGCGTTCACGATCGTGAAGAGCGCGGTGTTGGCGCCGATCCCGAGCGCAAGCGTGAGAATCGCGACGATCGAAAAAGCGCGATCGCGCCACGCGGTGCGGATGGCGTAGCGGAGGTCGGTGAGAAGATTCATTGAGTTCAGCGTTCAGCGTTCAGGGTTCAGGGTTCAGGGTTCACGTTCTCGTTCTGGTTCTCGTTCCAAACCTTGGCCCCCGCGACGACTCCGGCATCTCCGCGGTTGCTTTTTGCGCTGGGCAAACAGAACGCCAGCGCGGCGCGGGTTTTCTCGAATGTTTTCTCACCGGTGCGGCCGGATTGCGCGGCTGCGGGACTTCGATCGTTCAGAAGTGGGACTGCAGATACGCGCGCAGCTGTCCGAAAGCTTCGCCTCGATGGCTGACCGCCGCCTTCCGGTCGCCGGCTTCGGCGAGCGTCATGGCGTAGGGCGGATAAAAGAAAATCGGGTCGTATCCGAATCCGCCGTCGCCGCGCGGCTGCGGCGCAATGCGTCCTTCGACGGTCCCTCGCGCCTCGAACAGAATCCGATCGCCGCGCGCGAGCGTGAGCGCGCACACGAACCGCGCCGCGCTGTCACTCGCGCCGCGCTCGCGGAGCATCGTGTAGATTCGGGCGAACTTGTCCGGATACGAGGCATCGACGCCGCCGAAGCGCGCCGACTCGACCCCCGGCGCGCCGCCGAGCGCGTCGATCTCGAGGCCTGAATCCTCGGCGACCGTCAGCACGCCGGTCGCCGCCGCATAGTAAAGCGCCTTCGCCCGCGCATTCGCCTCGAATGTCGCTCCCGCCTCCTCCGGCGCACGTACCGCCGGCCACGCCGCCAGCGTGAGAAGCTCGATCGGCGCGCCGGCGAGCAATCCGCGGATCTCGCGCACCTTGTTGACATTCGTTGTCGCAATGAGTAGGCGGATCATGCACGCACAAGCGTAATTGAACGCAAAGGCCGCGTCATTGAACCGCAAAGATCGCGGAGACATTCTTGTACAAGAAATCTCTGCGGTCTCTGCGTGCTTGCGTTCCCTTCAGTGGAGGGCTTGGCCGCGGGCGGCGACCCGAAGGTCCGCCGCCCGGGGGAGAGTGGGGGGAAGTTCGGCCGGCTGGCTGACGGCTCAAAGGAAAGACTTACGGTCCAGCCGACGGGCGGGAGTCCCCTGCGTGGGGAGATCCTTCACGATCTATGCAGCGGCTACACTCCTGCGCGGACGCACGGTCGCTTTCACAGGTGCGGCCTGCTCCACGCGCGTGAACGCGCCATCGCGCGTCTTGAACAAGAACCTCGATTCGACCAGGGCGCCGAGCAATGCATCGCAGGAAGCAGCATCGAGTCCCCACAGGCGGCGCGCCTGCGGCGCGGTCAGCCGCAATCCCGGCATCTCGAGAAACTCACACTGCACGCGCCTGAGGACTTCGTCGGTTCTCCCGCTCGGCTCGGGCGTCATGCTCCTTCGTCCCTCCTCGATTGGTTGCCAGGGGTCGCGCGAGTCAGGAGCAACCGATATGCCACGCACATCTTTTGCGACAGCGCTGAAATTGCGCCTGATTTCGCAACCGCGTGCGACCGCCGCGTCAGGCGCAGCCCATCCGATGTTGCGCCGGTGACAGCTGGTGTAGGGAATCCCATCAGAACACTACGGCGCGGTCAGCTGCACCCAAACTTGCATTCGCTCGGCCGCATGAATCAACCACACGGACTCAATCTGACAACACATCGCGCGCCCGTCAGCGTGTGGGACCGCCGCGGGTGGGACGGCACACGCGGACAGCTCGCGATGACGCGATGGCTCGTGGGCATCGGCGGCGGCGCGCTCGCCGTGCAGGGCCTTCGCCAGAAATCGGTCGTCGGCTCGATGCTCGCCGCCGTCGGCGGCAGCCTCGCGTGGTGGGCGCTGACCGGAGAAGGCGATCTCTCCGACGCGCGCCGGTGGTTCGGCGAATTCGTCGACCGTGCGGGATGGCGCCGCGAGGATCTGGTCCACGACGCATCGGCCGATTCGTTTCCGGCAAGCGATCCGCCGGCGTGGACGCCGACCGTCGGCACCGGCTTGCGCGGAGGCGCCCGCCGCTGATGCTCAGAGCGTTCCGGATTCCGCTGAAGTGGCGCGATCTGATCGAGCGGACGGTCGCGGAAGTGATGGCCGACAACTGCCTCGGGCTTGCGGCGCAGCTGTCGTACTACTTCTTCCTCGCGCTCTTCCCGGCGCTGCTGTTCCTGGTGGCGCTCGCGAGCTTCTTCCCGATCGCCAACCTGATGGACGAGATCACCGGCGCGCTCGCGCGCGTCGCGCCGTACGAAGCGATGACGCTCATTCGGGATCAGCTCGTCCAGATTTCCCGGGACAGGAACGGCGGCCTGCTCACACTCGGAATGATCGGCGCCATCTGGAGCTCCTCGTCCGGCGTCAGCGCGATCATCGACACGTTGAACCAAGCGTACGACATCCAGGAAGGGCGGCCGTGGTGGCGGGTGCGGCTGATTGCGCTCGCCCTCACCATCGCGCTCGCCCTCTTCATCATCGTCTCGTTCGCGCTGGTGCTCGTCGGTCCGACGCTCGCCGCGACGATTGCGGTCCGGCTGCACCTCGGTGCGGTGTTCACGTGGACCTGGCTGATCCTGCAGTGGCCGATCATCTTCGGGCTGGTCGCGCTCGCGATCGCGTTCGTCTACTACTTCGCGCCCGATGCGGTGCAGGAATGGATCTGGATTACGCCTGGCTCGGTACTGGCGACGGTGTTGTGGGTGATCATCTCGCTCGGGTTTAAGTTCTACGTGTCCCACTTTGGGTCATACAACGCGACCTACGGCACCATCGGCGGAATCATTGTCCTGCTGACATGGTTGTACGTGTCATCGCTGGCCATTCTCGTCGGCGCCGAACTGAATGCCGAAATCGAACACGCGTCGCCGTACGGCAAGGATCCGGGTGAACGGGTCGCTGGCGAGAAGAAGCTGATCGGCGCCGCCGCCGAGGGCGCGGCGAGCAGTGGAGCCGCAGGCACGCTGAAGCCGGCAATCGCGCACAGGAACTGCGACGTCGACGACGATCTCCCGCCGGCGAGACCGGTTGCGACGCGGCGGCCGCCGCGCGCGAGCGACTGGGTGATCGGCGGCCTCGTGCTCGGCGAAGCGATCGCGATCGCTCGTGCCAGGCTCCGCCGCCACGTCGAGAAAATCGGCACTTAGCGCTTCCCCATTCCACGGCCGGAACCGCCGCACCGGGGTCCAAAGAAGAGGCGCGGTCCCGGATGGCCACGCGCTGGAAAAAGTTCACAGTCAGGTCCTCGTCCGGGGCGTGTCCCGGTAGAATGAGCCCCTGGTGCTCGAAAAACTCTTTCGCTTCCTCTTCAAGTACCCGCCGCTGATGTTCCGCCAGGGCGACTTCAGCTGGGGCCTGTCGCGACCGGTGCTGCTGGTCGTCGCGGCCGTGACGGCTGCCGCCGTGCTGGCGCTGCTGACCTATCGTGGCGTGGCGGCGGCCGACCGGACGCGCGATCGCGTCGTGCTCGTCGCGCTTCGCATCGGCGCGCTGGCCGTCCTGCTCTTCTGTTTGTTCCGGCCGTCGCTGGTGCTCAAAGCGGCGGTGCCCCAGCAGAATTTCCTCGGGGTGCTGGTGGACGACTCGCGGAGCATGTCGATTGCCGACCGCGACGGGCAGACGCGCGCCGCGTTCGTGCAGCAGCAGTTCGGGACCGAGCATGCGCCGCTGCTGCGCGCGCTGTCGGACCGGTTCGTCGTCCGTTTCTTCAGCTTCTCGTCGTCGTCGGAACGGGTGAACACGGCCGGCAGCCTGAAGTACGGCGGCACGTCGACGCGCATCGGGCAGGCGCTCGATCGCGCCCGCGACGAGCTCGCCGGCCTCCCGCTCGCCGGCCTGGTGATGGTCACCGACGGCGCGGATACGTCCGACGCCGCCATCGACGAGACGCTCGCCAGCCTCAAGGCCCGATCGATTCCGGTGTTCACGATCGGCGTCGGCCAGGATCGCTTCGCGCACGACATCCAGGTGACGCGGGTCGAGACGCCGCGCTCGGTGCTGAAAGGCACGGCGCTCGTCGTCGACGTCGTCCTCTCGCAGACCGGCTACGGCGGCCAGACCGTGCCGCTCAGCATCGAGGACGATGGCCGGATCGTCAGCACGCAGGACGTGACCCTGCCGCCCGACGGCGAATCGGCGACGGTGAAGGTGCGCTTCACCGCGAACGAAGCGGGCGCGCGCGTCTTCAAGTTCAGGGTGCCGACCCAGGCGGGTGAGCAGGTCACGCAGAACAATTCGCGCGACGCGCTCATCCAGGTCAACGACCGCAAGGAAAAGATCCTCTACTTCGAGGGCGAGCCGCGCCCCGAGATGAAGTTCATCCGGCGCGGCGTCGTCGACGACAAGAACCTGCAGGTCGCGATCCTGCTGCGCACGGCCGAGAACAAGTACTGGCGCGCGGACATCAGCACCGCCGACGAGATGATCAGCGGCTTTCCGAAGACGCGCGAAGAACTGTTCGCCTACCGCGCCCTGATTCTCGGCAGCGTCGAAGCCGCGTCGTTCAGCCCCGAGCAGCTGCGGATGATCGCCGATTTCGTCAGCAAGCGCGGCGGCAGCCTGCTGATGCTCGGCGGCCGCCGTGCCTTCGCCGAGGGCGGATGGGGCGGCACGCCGGTCGGCGAGGTGCTGCCGGTCGTGCTCGACACCAGCAATCCCAAATATTTTTCGTGGCTGAATGCGAAGGCGACGCGCGCGGGCGCCAGCTTCCCGGTGACCCAGATCGCTGGCGACGAGAAGGCGTCGAGCGCGAAGTGGAGCGACATGCCGGCGGTGTCGACCGTGAACAGCGTCCGTCAGGTGAAGCCGGGCGCGACGGTTCTGCTGAACGGCCTCGACGATCACAAGCAGGAACAGATCGTGCTCGCCTATCAGCGCTACGGCCGCGGCAAGGCGATCGCGATGCCGGTGCAGGACACGTGGATGTGGAAGATGGACGCGAAGGTCGCCGTCACCGACACCACCCACGCGATGTTCTGGCGGCGGCTGATCCGCTGGCTGGTCGACGGTGTGCCCGAGCAGGTGAACATCACGACGACCACCGATCGCGTCGAGCCGGGTGAGCCGGTCAAGCTCGCCGCCGAAGTCCTCGACTCCGCCTACACCGAAGTCAACGACAGCCGCGTCCTGGCGCACGTCACCTCGCCGTCGGGCAAGACGACCGACCTGCCGATCGAGTGGACGGTGACGAAAGACGGCGACTACCGGACGACGTTCGTGCCCGACGAGCCGGGCGTCTACGACATCCAGGTGACCGCCGACCGCGATCAGAAGACGCTCGGCAAGGCCGACATGCATGTGCGGGTGTCGGCCGGCGACGCCGAGTACTTCGACGCCGCGATGCGCGCGCCGCTGCTGAAGCGCGTCGCCGAGGAAACCGGCGGTCGGTTCTTCAGCCCAACCAACGCGGCGTCGCTGCCCGAGGCGATCAGCTACAGCGGCCGCGGCGTCACCGTCGTCGAAGAGCGCGAGCTGTGGGATATGCCGGCGCTGTTCCTGACGCTGGTGGGCTTCATGGCCGCCGAGTGGGGCTACCGCCGGATGCGGGGCCTCGCGTGAACCCCCGCGTGTTCTTCAACGCCAAGGCCGCAAAGAC
>Ga0066388_100001630_pt1 | contig 12858 bp, 10 predicted proteins | sample PanSoiMetaGPlot6_FD_64539 | JGI IMG/M metagenome (GOLD analysis project Ga0066388, IMG submission 64539) | Tropical forest soil microbial communities from Panama analyzed to predict greenhouse gas emissions - Panama Soil - Plot 6 (Hybrid Assembly) | ecosystem: Environmental > Terrestrial >... | reverse complement strand
CATGCATTGGGGGTGTACTTTGGTGGTCTTGTTCCGGGCGAGGTCTATCGCGCAATCGCTTGGGTCAAAGTCAAGCCGGGTGTTCGCGTCATGATCGAAGCGCGCGATGGCGTGGATCCGCTCACGGGAAAGCCCTCGAACTACGGCGCGGCTCGGGCTGACGTTGCGGCCAGTGCAATCGTCGATTCCACTGGCGACATCCGCGCCAGCGGAGTGGAGGCGGCCAGGGATGATTGGGTGAAAGTGTGGGTCGATCTACGCAGCAATGGTGGGCAACTCGTCGTCTCGATGGGGTTTCTTGAAGGCCGGAATAATCGGCATATTTTTAAGGCGGCAGGCCAACAGCTGACTTTCGGCGGGTTCGAGATTTCTCTTGCCCGGTCCGTGCAGGCCTTGTCGCGGGATAGCTCATCGACCCCCTCGCCCCCCCGAACACCTACCGGCACGCAAGTCACAACCATCAGTGAGTTGCCGCCCTTTCCCAGCTCTTCTAACGCACCGGACAAATGGGACCTGATCGAGGGTCTCAACGCTGAAGTCGTTGAGGGATCTGCGGTGGCTTCCGGCCAGCGCATGCTGCGGCTGGTTGCGGTCGGAGCCGATGCCGCATCCGACGGCCGTCATGCATTGGGGGTGCGCTTTGGTGGTCTTGTTCCGGGCGAGGTCTATCGCGCCATCGCTTGGGTCAAAGTCGAGCCGGGTGTTCGCGTCATGATCGAAGCGCGCGATGGCGTGGATCCGCTCACGGGAAAGCCGTCGAACTACGGCGCTGCTCGGGCTGACGTTGCGGCCAGTGCAATCATCGATTCCACTGGCGACATCCGCGCCAGCGGCGTGGAGGCGGCCGGGGATGGTTGGGTGAAACTGTGGGTCGATCTACGCAACAATGATGGGCAGCTCTTCGTCACGATCGGGTTTCTTGAAGGCCGAAATAATCGGCACATATTTAGGGCGGCAGGCCAACAGCTGACTTTCGGCGGGTTCGAGATTTCTCCTGCCCGATCCGTGCAGGCCTTGTCGCGGGATAGCGCCTCGACCCCCCGACCTACCGGTATGCAGGTCACAACCATCAGTGAGTTGCCACCCCTTCCCAGGTCTTCTAACGCGCCGGACAAGTGGGACCTGATCGAGGGTCTCAACGCTGGAGTAGTTGAGGGATCTGCGGTGGCTTCCGGCCAACGCATGCTGCGGCTGGTTGCGGTCGGAGCCGATGCCGCATCCGACGGCCGTCATGCATTGGGGGTGCGCTTTGGTGGTGTTGTTGCGGGCGAGGTCTATCGCGCCATCGCTTGGGTCAAAGTCGAGCCGGGTGTTCGCGTCATGATCGAAGCGCGCGATGCCGTGGATCCGCGCACAGGAAAGCCGTCGAACTACGGCGCTGCTCGGGCTGACCTTGCGGCCGGTGCAATCGTCGATTCCTCTGGCGACATCCGCGCCAGCGGAGTGGAGGCGGCCGGGGATGGTTGGGTTAAAGTGTGGGTCGATCTACGCAACAATGATGGGCAGTTCTTCGTCACGATCGGGTTTCTTGAAGGGCGAAATAATCGGCATGTATTCAGGGCGGCAGGCCAACAGCTGACTTTCGGCGGGTTCGAGATTTCTCCTGCCCGATGATTTAGTACATCTACGCCAAGGCGAGCGCCTATTAGGATACCCTCCACCGCAACTGGGCCTTGCGGTTAGGTGGTCTTAGCCGAGGCTAGCGACCGAACGGGGGACACCGAAGATGGGGCTGGTCCGGCTGTTCCTGGCCTGCGGCCGGCAAAGCGACATTGACAAGTGGGCGACCGGTAGCTTTTATCGTTAGTTCGGGGAGGCTTCCTCAATCACGTCTGCAAAGTGATCGCGCGGCAGCGCCATGCGCTAGGTCGATCGCACCAATGGTAGAGCGTCGATGCTGCAGTTGCTGAAACGCGCCTCCGGGCCTTCGGCGAAAGGCCCTTTGGTAGATCCTGGCACGATCGGCGCACTTCATGGCCTTCGTTTTGTTGCAGCGTTCTGCATTTTGTTCTCTCACTCGTGCACGTGGCTCGCAAATTTTAGCGATAATAACGCTATTATCTTGTTCGGCGATTTTTTTGCCGTTTACGGGATGACGTTGTTCTTCGTATTGAGTGGGTTCGTCATTCATTACAGCTACGGCCGGATCTTCGCTCGGGAGCGCTTCGGCGAAGCGGCATATACGTTCTTTGCTGCCCGCTTCGCGAGATTGTACCCGCTCTTCATTATATTTTTTGCGGTTGGGTTTCTCGTCGATGGAATGCTCTCATGGCTCACGTCTCATCGTTTGAACCTTGCATTGGCAGTCGCGCATGCGCTGACGCTGACGCAGTCATGGGTGTACATCCCAATGTTTGGAGACCGACTTGTCCTGGATAATGGTTACGGCCTGAGTTGGTCGATATCGACCGAGTGGTTCTTCTACCTGTCGTATCCGCTGTTGGGCCGATGGCTTCTGCTGATGAAGCGGCCAAGATCGATCGTTGGCATCGCGATCGGTCTCTCGACATTTGCGTTAGCGACCCTGACGCTCTGCTGGCTGTATCGTGATAATTTAGATCTGCTGCTGCGTGCCTGGTTCAATGACCCATTCACCGACTGGACACACTCCGCAGATCGGTGGCTCTTCTACTATTCTCCATATATCAGAATTCTTGAATTCGCCCTGGGCTGTATGAGCGCACAGCTTTTTCTTTCGGTGCAAGGCGTTCCGATTTCCTCGAGGGAGGATCGAATGGCCCGTGCCGCATGCTATGTAGCGTGTTGTGCTCTTTTGCTCTTTGGGTCGCTCTACATCGGAGTACGTTCGGGTTCGTTCGTTGAGTACCTCGCATTCGTGAGATTGAACTTCGGCCCCGCTGTTCCATTGGCTGTAATCATGTTTTGCGTTTCCAGGTACAACAGCCTTGTCCTGACCGCCGTTCTCGCATCCCCTCTGCTGATCTATCTCGGGGAGATCAGCTATTCAATTTACACGGTGCACACCTGGACTCTGCGGATCTTCATCCGTCCGGAGGTGGGTTTTACGCCGCTGCTCGGGATAGAGGCTGCCCTTCGCATCATTGCGGCAATAGGCGTAACGCTCCTTCTGTCTTCGGCAACTTATCGCTTAATCGAGGTGCCCTCCAGGAGAGCAATCCGGCGGATCCTTTCGGTTCATCCGGCGCGACGCGTCGATGGCGAGTTCGGTCAGGGTGCACGAATCGGGCCGGCATGGCTCACATCTCGGAGCTACGCATGGCTTCTGGCGACCGGGTTCTGCGCACTCCTGATCTATCAGTTCATGATTGTGCCGCAGTTCGCCAGCTTTACGAAATGAGGGGGTCGATGAGCGCTATTTTCCATAGCGCGGCGGCTTCGGCAATCAGATCAGTGACAGCTAACGTCCGCGTACCGATTCTCTCCTGTAATCGGATATGTCACGAGAAGGCCAGGCATCGACCTTCCCGAAGAAGTGACAAGAAAAGCCGGGCGGCGACATCAAGTGCGGGCGTCACGCTCGCCGCTTACGCTTCTCGTTCGCACTTCTGCAGGAAGCTCTTCTTCGCGGCGCCGGTGAGGGCCTTGCCATTCTTATCGACGACCTTCGGATCGCAAGCTTCGAGCCTGCACTTCGTCAGAAAGTTTGTCTTGGCCGCACCTGTCAGAGCCTTGCACTTTCACTGACGGGGGCGGGAGCGAGTCGGGGCGCGGCCGCCATGAACAGCCAACGCAAGTGGCGCTCTACCAACAAATGAACCGCAATCGAGAGGACGAGAGCGGTCGCCAGCAGTTCACCGAATAGAGCAAGGGATTGCAGGTGCGGTGTCGGGACTTCCCTCGCCAAAGCGATCATCGGCGTTGCAAGCCACGGCCAGAACAGGGCGACGATCATAAGGCTGTGGATCAAGTAGAGCGGATAAGTCAGATCGCCACAAAAGTTGAAAAACCGACTGTCTTTCGTGGCGGCGAATAGGCCGGGAAGCGCAACTGCAAAGCAAATCACAGAGAAGTACGACGCCGGTAAATCGACCGAGACCTGGATGTCAAGGCTTGACAGCAGAGCCGCCATCGCGAGAGCGATAAGCGAGGGGAGCAGGCCAATCGGATAGCGCGAACCCAAGCGTTGCGCGAAGTATCCGAGCAGGAAGAACATCAGCGTCGCGGGAAAGAAAAAAAAGCTCCAGATGACGTAGGTCGGCTGATCGCCGGCGAACCAGTATGCAGCGATGCGGACCACGAACGATAATGCAAAAAGTGACGCGGCAATACGGGGCGACCGCAGCAGCCACGGCGCCATCGCATAGAACGTCAACTCTGCCGCCAACGTCCACGCGATCCCCATGCTCGATGGGATGAAATCCCAATAGGCTTTTGGATAGGCTCCGAACGACACCAGCCAGTCCATGCCGAATAGAGCTGTAAGCGGGACCGCCTCGAACGGCGAATGAAGGCCGCCCCAGCGCGGATCGAGCACGATCGAGGCAATCAACACGGCCCACCACAGGGGATAGATGCGCAGGAAGCGCGACCAGAAGAACGCGCGCGTTCCGGCGGGGCCGGGCGCATACTTCGTATGCAGCACGAAGCTGATCAGGAAGCCGCTCACGACATAGAAGAAAATGACGGAGCGAGCGCCAATGACATTTGAGGCCCAGAGCGGGTCGCCCTGTAGGTTCAGTTCCGCCAGGATTTGCTGGTCGTAATGAGCCAGCACGACGCCGCAGGCCAGGAACAGCCGGACCAGCCCCATCAGTTTCTCCTTGTCCGGTCGATCGCAGCGTAGCAGGCAAATGAGGGTGAGAACAACCGCCGGGCGTGGCGCGGTTCACCGGCGGCTGGTGCCATGCCGCATCCGGGCCCTCCGCAGGTTCGCTCCGTACCACCGAGGAACGTGTGCGGGGCTTTTCACGGCCAGGACCCGGCGACTAATTGGTGCCCTGGCTGCTAATGGGTTCCGTCAACTCGTTAGTGACCCACAAAAGTTGGGAGTCTCCTGGGGCTGATCGCGGCTAGTCCCGCTCACCCAATTTCCTAACTGCGCGTGATCAAAGCGGAAATGACAGCCCTAGCCAGCGCCAACAAGCTCTCAATTTACGGGCGTTTCTAATGCGCTCTCCTTAAGTGAACTAATTATTAGTTGCAGGAACCCCAGGACTATGATCCCATGGGTCGCAGCAACTTGCCATTTATATTTTTACGAGTGTATTTTTCCCGCAACTAACACCCGCGAGAAAGCGCGACAAGTTCACTGCTGCCGGGACGCCTCTTCCTCGCGAAGGCACGTCTTGCGGAGTTGGGGCTGTGGGGGATTTGTGATACGCACGTCGCTCGCCAAGACTTCTTTGAACGCCGTGCACGGCGCCCTCGTCTTCGGGCGTCGAGTTCGCGTCCTTGCGCGCCACATCGCGGCCCGCGTCCCTACTGCCGCACGCATTCTTGATGTCGGTGCCGGTGATGGCTCATTGGCCGCCGCTATTGCGACTGCGCGGCCGGCTCGCGATTGAGGAAATCGATGTCAAGTGCGCCCCGTCAGTAGCATGAGCAAAGCTTAGTCCTCCTTTCGATGCCTTGCGCAGATGCCGCCTAATTCCCCTGTCCAGACTGCACCGGAACGCCAACTCAGAATGCTGGCTGCTAGCCTAGCAATTCTCACAGGAGCCGGATTCGCCACCTGGGCATATTATCTTCACATACTCACCAAACCGCCTTCGCCAGGGACTATTGACGTCACGAGTGCCAGTTGGGGCGAAAATTGTGGCGCCCCAAAGGATAATGTCCTGTACTGGGTGAGATCTGCATGCTCAGGGAAGCGAAAGTGTGACTTTGCTTTTGATTGGCGGTTATTGGGTAATCCCGCGACGACATGCGATAAACAATTTCGAATTGAGTGGAGGTGTTCGCCAGGCGATCGTAAGTTTGAGCGCTCATTGCCCTCAGATCCTCCACAATCTACTATAATTCCTCTCACTTGCAGTGAACCGGAAAACTAGCATGAGTGGGATGGCGCACGTGGCCGATTTTTCCCGATCTGCCTCAGCTTGGGTTGGTGCGGGATCGAAAGGCTTCGATCTTATTAGGATCTACGCGATTGGAGCAGTGGTAGCCTTCTTTTTCTTGTGGGTTGGCAATATCTGGGTTGAGCCGGGATCGGTTGATTACATCAATATTGCCCAGGCTATGCTTAGCGGCACAGACCTACGGGATAACCCGCCAAACGGGTTCTCGGGAAGAGACATTGGCGTTGCCTTAATCTGGATCGCAAGCGGGTTTCCACTCACCGGCTCCCTAACGGGCTTCATTATCATTCAAGTTGCGATGGGGCTAGCAATTCCAATTTTTTGCTATCTGGCTATACGTCCATGGTTTCCCAAGACAGCCTACTATACTTCAATAGCGGCGATATTGTCCCTTTCCCCGATTTTACTCTCGAAATACATTCATCATGATCAACCCTATATTTTTTTTACCGTTATGAGTCTGTACTTTGTGAACAAATATGTTTTTACGCGGGATTCTCGATATGTTTATTTGCTCATGATATCCGTCTTCGCGGTCGGGATAACTAGGCAAGCTGGCTGGGGGTTATTTTGGGTTTTAATGCCAATTTGCTTGTTCTTTGGTGGTCCTAAAAGTTACAAGCATGTCATATTAGCTTGCCTCATTTTCGTCGGTGCAGGCTTTCTTAATTCAAAGTATCGCTACAGCTTAATGGGTGAGGTTGGCGTTCCAGGAGTTCAAATCTTCCAAAATCTGTACGTGAATACATCGGAATTTGGCGTGCGATTGTCAGCTGACATGGGTCCCAATGTGAGGTTGATCCTCGAGCGCATGTATGAATGCTCACTTCCGTCTCCCGCTGAATCCAAATATGTGAAGAAACTTAAGAATTTTAATATGCCTCCCGATTTCATTCAGGAGCAGTTTTCTGATTATTCCGCATCAGAACTCGTCGAGAGAATCGCAACCAAGTCTCATCTTGGGTATGCCTCTTACATCATGGATTCCGGGTGCCTGGCTGCTAGTCCTGCCGCCCTTGGTCAAGTGCTGCTGAGCGCTTCCTTTGAGATTGCTAAGTCGCAGCCCACTTACGTCGTTCGTCTGTTCTTGAGAAATTCACTTCGGCTGCTCTACAATCCAGGTTGGCTTCACAACACCTTTGGCACCGAGCCCCAGTTCCAAGGCGGCCTGTTGTTTCCTTTTGGCGATAATACTACCGCGCAGGAGGGAGGAAATATCGGCGACCCGCGATTGCCAGAACTTGCATTCCGTGAAGCCAGCTTTATTCCTCTTGAGCGCCAACCTGCTTTCATCACCTTTTACTATCAGATATACGACGTTTGGTACCGTAGCTACCATCCAATAACAATTATTCTTGGCTCCCTGTCCGGGGTGACATGGATTTTAATGGTCATTGGGCTATTACAAAGGGCAGTTAGTAGCCGTACGGTATTGCCGCTTCCGGCCAGAGTGGCTGAAGCTGCCAGCGGACCAACAGTATTGCTTCTTGCAAATGTCGCTATAACGGCAATCGCAGACGAACCACGGTACCGGTACGATTTCTCGCTACTGATGCTGAAATTCACCGTGGCTGGGATTGGCTGCGCTATTGTAATTCAACTGATAATGAACCTGATAGAGTTCTGGCGAATCAGATTTGCACGACGCTGATATCTCTTTCGTTTAGGAGCCCCAAAGCAGGCGCGAAACTACACGCCAAAGCCCAAATCCTGTCTTGGAATGCCTGGTGCAACCACAACGGCTTCGCGAACGGCATACTAAAGTTGTCGGCAAGGAACGCTTGCGTGAACCTTGTATTGGCTAAGTTGTGTCCTGCCGAGGCGGTAGCTCGAGCTGGCCTACGCCGATCAGATAATGATTGGCACCGATTTCAATTCCAGAGGTGCCTCGCCCTCCCAGCTGACCCACGGCTCTACGCAGTAGCGTTGGCAATCGGCGGACACCATAAGGGGCGCCTTGAATTCGCTCACAAGCTTGTCCGTATTCCCGTCGATCGTTTTACTCACTAAGCCCTCAACCTCCGGCTGCTCGGAGTCACTGAAGCCCCTTAATATGCATTGCAACATCAGAGTTCCGGGTCCATGTTTTCCCAAGGATAACTCTAATCCGCGGACGCTGTTAGAATTCCATGCAACTTCCCCGAATGTGACGGGGCGTCGACCAACGAGCGGAAGCCTGGGCGCTCGCAAGACAATAAAGTCGGTTCCGGGAACACCCCTTCTCTCCCTGTCGTAGGCGACGCCCTTGTTGCGTTGGGTAGTGCGATCGAAAACGAACTCGCTCCAACCAGGTTGTGTGGCGAGAAAGTCCATCGCAGCAAAGTACGGCCCCGCCTGCGAAACATTATCAATGAAAATGAACCCTCCGGGAGCAAGGAAGCGCGCAGCGCTGTAAATATCAAAAAGAGCATATTCGTAGTCATGGCTGCCATCGATCAGAACCAATTCTGTGCGTATGCCTTTTTCCTGAAATGACATAAAGAAAGGCATCGAGCTGCATTCATAGAAAATAGTTCTGCTCCTCAAAGTTCCCGCCCAAGTTCCATAGAATTCAAGAAAGTGGCTGCCGTCGAATGGGCCAACGGTGTGGACCGTTCCAAAACCATTTTCATCTAGCGCCTGGGCAAGGACCTCGGTTGTACCCCCTTTGAAAGAGCCGATTTCGACCACGTGCTGGGGGCGAAGACTTCGCGCAAGGGCGTAAAGCAGAGCCCGAGAGACACCGGACAACAGCGAACGCGGAGAACCGCTCATGCTCTCGACAAGCGACACAACCTCCGGAAACTGGCGATCTTCAAGGATAGCCCGGATTGGATTGTTTTCTGTTATTAGGTCAGCTCCATCCAATTTGATCATATCATTGAACCTTTGGTTGTAGAGCGATCGATCTCAACTTTAATGCGGTTCCCGAGCCGGTTCGATCTGGTGACGAACTACGGAAAATCGAGCATGGCTGCAATCAGCTTAAACGTCTTCAAGGTGGCGCACGATCTCGCGAGACGGGGCGCCATGACGCGCTCCCGCGACCGCGAACAGGACGAAGGAGTCGCGCGGATGGGGTGGGCGCCAACCCTGTGGACAACTCGTGTGGAGACTCACGGGGTCACCCTGGACGGCTTTACACAATTTCTAGTATAATATAACGAAATACCTCTTAAATAATATTTTAAAATGCCACCTGGGGGACTCGTGATGGACAGTAATCCTGAGTGGTCGGTTGAAAGACTGGGCTTCGCATCGCAGCGACCATTTGAGCACGCCAATGTCGCTCCAATGAACCTTCAGCGGCCTAAAGCTGTGCAGATTCTGCTCCCGGTATGGGGCTATGGCTTCGTGCAATCGCTGCTGCGATTCTGCATCCCCACGTTGCTCGCGCCAGGCAACGTGCCCTTGCTGGCGAAGATGTTGCCGACACGATTTGTCGTTCTCACGCGCTCAAAAGACCGCCGGTTGATCGAGACCCATTCCTCGTGGCGCAAGCTCGCCGAGGTCTGCGATGTCGAGATCAGAACGATTGACGATATGATCACGCGTGACAATCATACCGCCTGCATCTCGCTGGCCTTTCACCGCGCGATCCTGGACGGAGGTGCATGCGGCGACGGTATCTGCTTCTTCCTGATGAATGCCGACTTCCTGGTCGCCGACGGTTCACTCACGAACGTCGCGCGAAGAATGATGCGCGATGGCACCAGCGCGGTTCTGGCGGGCAACTTCCAGATCGTTGCCGAAGACGCGGCGCCGCAGCTGGAGCCGCTCGTTGACCGCAAGTCCGGCGCGCTGGCCATGTCGCCCCGAGATCTGCTGGCCTTCTCGTTCCCGCGGTTGCACCCCGCAACGATCGCCAATACCGTCAACCTGGGTCTTACCCACAATGCGCGGCCCAATCGCCTGTTTTGGCGGGCTGATGACAACACTCTGCTTGGTCGGTTCTTTCTTGCGCACGTCGTCGCCGTGATGCCGGAGCGAAAGCCGACCACGATAGGTTCCTCATATGACTACTCGTTCATTCCGGAGATGTGTCCGTCAGGCGATGTCGATCTCATTACCGATTCGGATGACTATGTGGTCGTCGAGATGCAGCCGCGTGAGCATGAATCCGGACAGATCGAGCTCGGCCCCATAACTCCGAAGGAGCTGGCTCACGGGCTTTCGGAGTGGACGACCGAGCAGCATCGATCTAATGCGAAACGGACCATCGTCTTTCACACCGGAGACGTTCCGAAGAGCAGTCCTGTGGACGCAGCGATCGCTCGCTTCATGAACGACACGTCGACCTACCTTTCGGCGGAACCGATGCCCTACCGCGGTCATCCCTATTGGGTGGGCTCGATTTCAGCACATCATGAGAGATTGGGGAGGCCGATTGGCCAGTCAGACTGGATCGATGCGTCCAACAATTCGATCCGTCACGGACTTGATGCGTTGCTGAGAGAAGCAATAAGGCGGGTGTATGGGACACGGCCAGAGGTGACGCCGTTGCACCCATCGTGGAACTGGTATTCGACCATTTCAAATTATCTCAAGACCGTCGCGCCAGGGAGCGTCGGGCTTTTCGTTTGCGACAACCCGACGGCCTTTGAAGCTTGGCTGCTCGGGCGCCCCGATATTGGCAGCTTCGAGGCCGAGACCGTGAATACCTTGCTGCGACCACAATACATGCCGTTGGTCGAACGATTCGATTTCTGTTGGCTCGCCATTACTCGGAAGAGCGCTTCGTCCACGGCCTCGCTTGTTTCGAGAATCGCTCCCATGCTCCGTCGCGGCGGTCTGCTCCTGGTGAGCGTTGATAAGGAGGCGCTCGAAGATCGGCGCCACGTAGTGGCAGACGTCCTGAGGATGAGCCTCGACGTGGAGAGTGTGCGTTATGTTCCGGAGCCCTCGGTCGTCGCTGCGCTGCGATCGGTTTTGAGGGTATTGCATGGGCTTGCGCTGACGCCCTGGGCGCCGGTCGCGATGTTGGCGGCAGTTCCGATCTCGCTCATCGCGAGCGGTTGGAATATGGTCTTCGGGCGCGCCCGGAAGAGTTTTCCGGTGGGGCGGGGCCGCCGCGCCAGCGTTGTGATCGCCATGCGCCGGCCAATGCGATCGGACCATGTCGTGCCGCTTCCGGACCATCTGGATCCGGAAGTAGCACGTCATACTCCGTCTACAGAGGCCGCCGCTCTCGTCCTGCTGCTCAAACACGAACTGGCTGGAAGCGGGGCCGCGCAAGAGCCGGCGGACATCGAGTTCGCCGCAGTCAGTGAGAATGTCATCGAAGCCCGCGAATTCCTGGAGCGGTTCAAACGGGACCGCGGGATCGAATAATTCCGACTGGTCGCCCGCAAGGTACCATAGACAATGCCTGTTTTCGTCCGCCCTGGGAACACACGGGCCAACACAGAAGGGGACGCTGTTCTCAACGGAAATGAAGGCGCCGCCGTGAAGTCAGCCGCTTTGCAAGTCCGCTATGACATCATCGACGGGCGGGGCAACGCAGAAGTTGACGCCGTTCTCAACACGAATATCGAAGGCGCCGCCATGAAATCGGCCGCCTGGCGCGCCCGCTATGACATCATCGAGGGGCTCAAGCGCTGGCCGGTCTGGTCCTCGCTTGCCTGGCATGACATCCGCATCCGCTACATCCGCACCATGCTCGGGCCGCTGTGGATCACCGTCTCCATGGCGGTGTTCGTGTTTGCGATGGGCTTCGTGTTCAGCCGCATCTTGAATACCGAGATCCACGAATACGTGCCATTCTTCACCGCTGGTTTCCTGGTATGGGGTCTGATCAGCGGCATCCTGAACGAAGCGTCGAACACGTTCTCGCTAGCGAGCACGATCATCCTGTCGGTCTCCGCCCCCTACTCGATGCACGTCTATCGCGCGGTGCTGCGCCAGCTCATCATCTTCGGGCACAATGCGCTCGTGTTCATCGGCGTCGTGATGGTCTTCGGGGTTCCGGTCACGCCGGCGACCTTACTGTTCTTTCCCGCCCTCGCCCTCCTCTGCGTCGTGCTCGCCTGGATGAATCTGGTGGTCGCGCTGGTCGGCGTTCGGTTCCGCGACCTGCAGCCGATCATCACGGCGGTGCTGCAGCTCCTGTTCTTCGTGACGCCGCTGATGTGGGACCGCGGTCTGTTAGCCGACAAAGCCCATCCGTTGTGGGTCGACGCCAACCCGTTCTACCACCTGGTCGACATCGTGCGCGCGCCGCTGCTCGGAAAGGTGCCCTCGCTGATAACCGTGGCGTCGGTGCTCGTGATCGCGGTCGCCGGCTGGTACCTCGCCTACATCCTGTATGTTCGATTCCGCCGCCGTGTTCCCTATTGGTTGTAGCGACATGTCACACATTTCTCTCGACAGGGTATCGGTCGAAATCCCGATCTACAGCGGCGTCGATCGCTCGCTGAAGTTCAGCCTGTTCCGCTCCGCCGGCGGCGCCGCCATGCTGCGACGGACGGCGGGCGGCGCGATCAGCCGGGACCGGCACAACCGCATCGTCGTCCGCGCGCTCGACAATGTGACGCTCGACATCCACGACGGCGACCGGGTCGCCCTGATTGGACGAAACGGCGCCGGCAAGAGCACGCTCCTGCGCGTGCTCGCCGACGTGATGGAGCCGATCAGCGGGACCGTGCGCATCGCCGGACGGACCTCGACCCTGTTCAACCTGGCGGGCCTGATGGATCCGGAACTGTCCGGTCACGACAACGTCTACTATGCCGGCGGGCTCATCGGGATTCCGCGGGCCCGTTTGCGGCAGGTGATGTCGGACATCGCGGAATTCGCGGAGCTCGGCGATTTTCTGCACATGCCGGTGCGCACCTACTCCGACGGCATGAAGGTCCGCCTGGGATTTGCAGTCGCGACCTCG
>Ga0066388_100001629_pt1 | contig 12860 bp, 13 predicted proteins | sample PanSoiMetaGPlot6_FD_64539 | JGI IMG/M metagenome (GOLD analysis project Ga0066388, IMG submission 64539) | Tropical forest soil microbial communities from Panama analyzed to predict greenhouse gas emissions - Panama Soil - Plot 6 (Hybrid Assembly) | ecosystem: Environmental > Terrestrial >... | reverse complement strand
CTCGCAATACGTTCTGCAGTCAACGCGCGCCGTGCCCACCATCTTCATTCATGGATACCGATCGCCCATGGTGGGCACGGTGCTGCGTCGTGCGGGGTGGTGAGAACGTGCCTGTGGACCGCACCTTGCCCACCCTGCGAACTACCCTACGAGTCCCGCATCTGCAATCACCGCTATCGCATCGCCGCCCCGGCCTTCTCCGCCAGCTCCGGCGTCGTGTTGCGATACACATCGAGGACGAGCTTTTCGATCTGTTCGCCGGCGACCGGCGTGATCTCGAATTTCGCCTTCTCGGCTTCCGCGAGAAAATCCTTGTCGGCCATCGTGTCCATGAAGGCATTGCGCAGCATGGCGATGCGATCCTTCGGCACATCCGGCGGCGCCACGAACGGACGGCCCATCACCTGCCGGCCGAAGATCAGCTTGAGGACGTTGCGCTGCTCGTCAGTCTTGGCGAGCTCCATCACCAATGGCACATCCGGCAGATCGGCATGCTTGCCGAGCGAGTATTGCATCAGAAGATTGACCTTCTTCTCGTCGATCCAAAACTTCCGCGTCGCCTTGACGGTCGACCAGGGGATGCTGCAGCGACCCTGCACCTCGCCGCGCTCCATGGCGAGATTGATGTCGTTGCCGCCCGGATAACCCGGCACCATCTTGAACCTCGAGCCGAACATGTGGTTGAGCAGCGCCGGATATTGGTAGGTGTCGTCGGAAACGCCGCCGGTCCCGACCACGAGCTGCGTCTGTCGCGCATCCTCGAATGTCCGCACACCGGACGTATGCCAGGCCACACAGACACTGACCTCGTCATTGGCGCTGCCGATATAGTTGAACTTCCTGCCGTCATACTGAGCGGCCTTGTTGCCAAGCAGCGGCTCGAACGCCATGGCGCGCGCCACCGCGCCGATCGCGGTGCCATCCTTGTGGCCGACATTGTAGAGCCAGTTGGCGAGCCGCATGCCGCCGCCGCCTTCCATGTTCTTCGGCAGGATCGTGGGATTGCCCGGAATGTGCTTACCAAGGTGGCGGGCGACCATGCGGGCGTAGAGGTCATAGCCGCCGCCGACGCTGACATTGATGTAAAGCTCGATGGATTTGCCGCGATAAAAATCGGTTTGCGCCTGCGCGGAACCTATCGAAGCCGCCAACAACATCAGCAGTGCAGTCGCGCCGCGCGCAGCTTGCTTGAGCGCCATGATCATCCTCCCTGCGCTCCATTACGCACCAGCCTTCTGGGCAAAGCCCGGGCGGTGTTGGACTTATCATTCTAGCGAGCCGTGTGGCCCGCGGAAGGCGCCATGGTCGGGCGTGACGATTGCACGCACCGCGGCAATCGCTTATGACCGGAAAGGAACCGTCGCGGCCCGTACGGGCGCGAGTGATTGTAGAGGAGCGCAGCATGACAGGCGTCATCGAGGCCCCGGGCATTGGCCACAACCAGCCCGACCCCATGGAAATGGAAAAGAAGAACCAGAAATGGGAGCGCTGGGCCAAGAAACGCACCTTCGTGCGGGCGCTGGAAGGCACCTACAGCCATCTCTACAAAACACTGAAGGAGGAGAAGCGGGTCTACTCCTCGCAAGACGTGCCCTGGAAGGGCGGCCCGCAGATGTTCGGCAAGAGCGTGGTCAGCCCGCAGGCGACTTCCATCATCCAGTCAATCGAGTCGCATATCGAGGCCTACGCGCCCAAGACCGGCGGTCAGAAGCACGGCCATCTCAACAGCGCGGTGTTCTATGTGCTCAAGGGCCACGGCTACGACATCCACGATGGCCGCAAGATTCCTTGGAAGGCGGGCGACGTGATGCTGGTCGAGAACGGCTGCGTGCACCAGCATTTCAACGACTCCGAAAGTGAGGAGTGCATTCACCTCGTGTTCAAGGCGAAGCCGCTGTTCCTGTTCATGCACCTGCTGCTGCAGAAGATGGTGGAGTGGCCGCCCGACCTCGATCCCTCGCTCGGGCCCTACTCGCCACCGAAGGATCTCTAGAATTCAGGAGCCGCGCATGGCCGCGATCGAAGACAAGCAGCAAGCCTTCTCGGGCACCAACACCTGCAACTGGCGGGCGGAGGAAATCGTCAAGTCGGCCGAGTTCCGCAAGGAATACGCGACCCGGCCGAATGTCATCCCGGCCGAGGAGATGCCGTGGGAGCGCTCGCCCGACGGGCTGATCAAGCACCTCATCCACCGCAACATGAATACGCCCGAGCTGTGCGTGGAAGCGTACATGCTCTTCCTCAAGGGCGGCGAGCGCTCGGGCAAACACCGGCACATGTGGGAGGAACTCGCCTTCGTGGTGGAAGGCGAAGGCTATGACCTGCACTGGGACATGATGTTCGACTGCCAGGACAAGTTCATCTGGGAGTGGGATGCGGAACCCAAGAAGTTCACGTGGAAGCAGGGCGACTACATCTACGTGCCGCCCTACACCAACCACCAGAGCTTCGCCACCAAGGATTCCCGCATCATCGTGATGAGCAACCGCATCATCAAGGATATGGGATTCGACTGGCACGACCAGCTCGAGAATGCGCCCGGCTTCTGAACCAAAGCCGGTTCGCACGCGTTCATGATTGGTTAGCACGATTGCCGCGCGGCGAGCCGCCGCGGTCGCGTGCCCGCCGCGCGCGGTATAGTGCGCAGGCGAGGCCGGTTGGCCTCGCAATATGGAGACCACCGACCCATGCGCCTTGCATCTTGCCTGCTGGCATTCGCCTTTGCCATCGGCCCGCTCTCGACCGACCGCGCCCAGGCGCAAGCGGACTTCTATCGCGGCAAAAACATCGACCTGATGATTGGCTACAGCGTCGGCGGCGGCTACGACGTTTACGCGCGCCTGATCGCCAAGCACCTCGGCAAGCACATTCCCGGCAATCCGACCGTCACCCCGAAGAACATGGAGGGTGCCGGCAGCCTGCGGCTCGCCAACTGGCTCTATAACGTGGCGCACAAGGACGGCCTGGTCTTCGGCACGATCGGGCGCGGCACCGGCTTCGATCCGCTGCTCGGCAGCAAGCAGGCGCAATTCGACGGCACCAAGTTCAACTGGATCGGCAGCGCCAACGACGAGGTCAGCGTCTGCGTGGTCTGGAATGGACGGGGCAAGGCCACCAAGTTCGAGGACCTGCTGACCCAGGAGCTGAACGTGGGCGGCACCGGCGCAGCCGCCGATACCGACCAGTTCCCGCGCATCATCAACGGCGTGCTCGGCACCAAAATGAAGATCATCACCGGCTATCCGGGCGGCAATGACGTCAACCTCGCGCTCGAGCGTGGCGAGGTCGACGGCCGCTGCGGCTGGTCATGGTCGAGCGTGAAATCCACCCGAGCCAGTTGGATCAGCGACAACAAGATCAGCATCCTGATGCAGCTGTCGCTCGCCAAGCATCCCGACCTGCCGGAGGTGCCGCTGATCGTCGATCTGGCCAAGACCGACGAGCAGCGGCAGATCCTGAAGCTGATCTTCGCCCGGCAGGCGCTGGGGCGCCCCTTTCTGGCGCCGCCAGGCGTACCGGCAGAGCGTGTCGCGATCCTGCGCAAGGCGTTCATGGATACGATGGCAGACAAGGAGTTTCTGGCGGAGGCCGACAAGGCGCAGCTCGAGATCACCCCGGTCGCCGGCGAGCAGATCCAGAAGCTCGTCGCCGATGTCTACCAGACGCCTGCCGCGGTGGCGCACAAGGCGGCGGAGATCCTGCGGTAAGCTTTAGACTTTTGTTATAGGCATGGCCTCCAATAGCGGCACGACGGGACTCCCACTTCCCATCGGGGAGAGGGCGGGATTCATCGGCAGTTTGTAACCCCTCGCCTCCCCCACCCTCTCCCTTCGGGAGAGGGAGCCGGCCGCAATGGCGGGATGGTCGTGCCTTGACGCGCCGCCCCGCCCGTGACTGTTAGACGGACATTGCCAAGTACCCCGCACGGGCATCAGGGAGGGCGACAGAATTCCCATGGACGCGAAGGTCAAGAACTACACCGGCTGGCAGTCCGACGTCATCGTCGACATGATCAAGCGCTACGGCTTTCCCTTCATTACCCTCAATCCGGGTGCGAGCTTCCGCGGCCTGCACGACTCGCTTGTCAACTATGGCGGCAACGAGCCGCCGATGATGCTCTGCAACCACGAGGAAATCGCGGTGCAGATCGCGCACGGCTACGCCAAGGCGACCGGCAAGCCCGCCGCTGTCATCCTGCACAATCTGGTGGGCCTCCTGCACGCCTGCATGGCGATCTACTACGCCTATCTCGACCGCGTGCCGATCTTCATCATGGGCGCGACCGGCCCGATGGACGAAGCCAAGCGCCGCCCGCACATCGACTGGACCCACACAGCGCTCGTCCAGGGCAACGCGGTGCGCGACTACACCAAGTGGGACTATCAGCCGACCTCGATCCATGGCGTGCCGGAAAGCTTCGCCCGCGCCTACTCGATCATGATGACCGAGCCGAAAGGCCCGATCTACATGTGTTACGACGCCGCCATGCAGGAAGCGCCGCTGATCGAGACGGTCACGCCGCCGCCGGACTTCGCGGTGCACGCACCGGCGCCGATGGCCCCCGATCCGCGCGCAATCGAGGCAATCGCGGACAAGCTGCTCGCGGCCGAGCACCCGATGCTGCTTGCCGAATATGCCGGCCGGCGGCCGAACGGCTTCAAGAATATCGTCGAGCTCGCCGAGACCACCGGGTCCGCAGTGTGGGACGTCAACAATGCGCTGAACTTCCCGAACAAGCATCCGCTTTGCCTCAGCATGGACAAGGCTTCGCTCAAGCACACCGATCTCGTGCTCGGTCTCGACCTGAAGGATTGGGAGAAGCAGCTCACCGAGCTCAACAGCATGACGCGGCAGCTCGAGCCGCTGGTCGCGCCGAAGTGCGATTATGTCGAGATCGGCTTCGCCGAGGTCGGCATCAGCAAGTGGGCGATGGACTACTGCCGCATGCAGCCGTGCTCGGTGCGCGCGCTCGGCGATACCGAGATCGGCATCCCCGAGCTCACCCGCATTTGCAAGAAGTTGATCGCGAAGGACGCAAAGCTCAAGAAGAAGATCGAGGCACGCAAGGTCGCGATCGGCAAGCGCCACGACGAGGTCTGGGCCAAATGGCAACAGGATGCCCGGAAGAACTGGGACGCCTCGCCGATCACGTTCCAACGGTTGGCGGCGGAAGTCTGGGAGGTGATTAAGAACGAGGACTGGGTGCTTACCGCCAACAATCTCAAGCAGGAGGTGCGCAAGATCTGGGACTTCGACAAGCCCTACCGACACCCAGGCGTCGAGCTCGGCACCTCGACCCAGATCGGCATCTCGCTCGGCGTCGCGATGGCGTGCAAGGAGAATGGCCGGCTCGCGGTCAACATCCAGCCCGACGGCGACCTGATGTTCGATGCCGGCGCGCTCTGGATTGCGGCCAAGTACCAGATCCCGATGCTGATCGTGATGCACAACAACCGCGCCTATTACAACGACTGGGCGCACCAGATCCGGATGGCCAAGCTGCGCGGCACCGACGAGGCCAAGGCCCATATCGGCATGGACCTGTTCGGGCCTGAGCCCGATTTCGGCGCGCTCGCGCGCTCCATGGGTTGTTACGGCGAGGGGCCGATCGAGAAGCCGAAGGACATCCGCCCGGCGCTCGAGCGCGCGCTCAAGGAAGTGAAGAAGGGCCGGCTGGCGCTGGTCGATACGATCACGCAGCACCGGTGAGGGAATTGGCGCGACCTGTCAGCTGTCGTCCCGGGCGCTAAGCGCGTTCACGCGCGTCTTCACGCGCTATGGGCGAGGGAGACCCGGGACCCATCTGTCTCGGCGCCCCTGCCAGAGTGGGTTCCGGCTCGGCGCTTCGCGCCGTCCGGGATGACAGCTCATTGCACCGGCTCAAGGCCCTTGCGCTCATAGACCGATCGTGCCGAAGGTGACGTAAGCAGCGTGACCAGCGCTTTCGCCACTTGGGGCTCGTTCGCGCCCATGAAGAGCCCGGCCGAGAACACGGTCAGCTTCTGCAGCGCTGGTGGTAGGGGACCGACGATCTCGATGCCGGGAACTGGCAGAAGCTCGCTGATCTGCTGCACGCCGATCTCGGCATCGCCCCGCGCGACGAGATCGCCGACCAGGACTCCGGGGCTCGGGATCTGGGTCTTCGACGCCACCTGCGTGGCGATCCCAAGCCGCTCCAGCACGGTCGGGAAATAGACGCCGCTGATGCCGGTCTTCGAGTACGAAATCGTGCGCGCCGAGAGGAGCGCGTTCTTGAGCGCATCGGCCGAGCCGATGTCGGGCTTGGGTGCGCCCTTGCGCACCGCGATCCCGATCGCCGAGCGAGCCAGATCGACGCGGCTGCCGGGAACGATCTTGCCCTGGCGGATCAGATCATCGATCGCCTCGTCAGAAAGGATCGCAAGATCGCCGCTCGCGCCCTTGCCGATCTCGCCAACGAGCGTGGCGGTCGATCCCCAAGTAATTGACCGCGTGATCGCAGGCGCCGCGCCGCTCGCGCGCTCGAACTCCGGGAGGAGGTCGAGCACCACGGCTTTCACGCCGTTCGTGAACAGGCCTTTCATTGCCAGTACTACTCCGCCTCGATGATGACCCGGCCGTTCTCGACCACGGTCTTGTAAATCTTCATCGGCACCATGCAGGGCGGCGCCACCACCTCGCCGGTCTTGATGTTGAACTGACCGTTGTGGAAGTTGCATTCGACCACGTCGCCCTCGATATAGCCTTCCGAGAGCGAGCCCGGCCCGTGCGTGCAGAGATCGTCCATCACGTAGTACTCGCCGTCGACGTTGAACACGGCGAGCACCAGGTCGCCGGTCTCGACCTTGAGCGCATTGCCGGGTGCGATGTCGGCGGCGCTGCACAGATCAATGCGTTGTGACATGGACTCCTCGTTGAACTCTGGTTGCCCTGCTGACGGGCCGAACGTTGACGTTGCCTGGACCGCAATGTTATCAATGTTGGAACGTTGTTCCGTATAGAAGAACGCGCGCAGCAAGACAAGTCGCTGACAAGCCGCCCCTGCAAAGCTCAAGCGTCTCCTACCATATGCAGTCAAGGCTTGCTCGTAGAGTTCGCCCGGAGGTCCCAATGCTAAGAAAAGAACAGAACGACCTGGTGACGCAGACCGGGCCCGGCACGCCGATGGGCCAGCTCTTTCGCTGCTATTGGATTCCCGCCCTGATGGCCGACGAGCTGCCGGAGAACGAATGCCCGCCGGTGCGGGTGAAGATCCTGTCCGAGCGGTTGCTCGCCTTCCGCGACACCGACGGCCGCTACGGCCTGATCGACGAGTTCTGCGCCCACCGCGGCGTCTCGCTCTGGTTCGGCCGCAACGAGGAGCACGGCCTGCGCTGCCCCTATCACGGCTGGAAATACGACGTGACCGGCCAATGCGTCGATGTGCCGTCGGAACCGGTCGAGTCGGGCTTCTGCAAGAAGATCAAGCTCAAGTCCTATCCGCTGGTGAAGCGCGGCCCAGTGCTGTGGACCTATATGGGCCCGCCCGAGAAACAGCCGCCACTGCCGGAGTGGGAATTCGCCACCGTGCCGGCTGAGCAGACCTTCATCTCCAAGCGCCTGCAGGACTGCAACTGGCTGCAGGCGATGGAGGGCGGCATCGATTCGAGCCACGTCTCGTTCCTGCACCGCGGCGACCTCGGCTCCGATCCGCTGTTCAAGGGCGCCAAGGGCAACGAGTACAACCTCGCCGACATGAAGCCGCACTTCGAGGTGGTGGAGCAGCCGGGCGGCCTCTATATCGGCGCCCGCCGCAACGCCGAGAACGGCAACTACTACTGGCGCATCACGCCCTGGGTAATGCCGACCTTCACCATGATCCCGCCGCGCGCCGACCATCCAATCCACGGCCATTTCTGGATCCCGATCGACGATGAGAGCTGCTGGGCTTGGACCTACGACTTCCACCCGACCCGCGCGCTCGCAAAACGCGAGGTCGATGCCATGAAGGACGGCGCCGGCGTGCACTGCAAATACGTGCCCGGCACGTTTCGGCCGATCGCCAACAAAGACAATGACTACCTGATGGATCGCGCCGCTCAGAAGGCCGGCAAGACCTATAGCGGCGTCGCAGGCTTTGCGAGCCAGGATGCCTCGCTGCAGGAGAGCATGGGCCCGATCTGCGATCGCACCAAGGAGAACCTGGTCTCGACCGACAACGGCATCATCATGGCGCGCCATCGGCTGATGCGGGCCGCCAAGGCGCTGATCGAGAAGGGGGTGATTCCACCCGGCGTCGATCCCGAGCACCACAAGGTGCGCTCGGCCTCGGTGGTGCTGCCGCCCGATCAGGCGTTCAAGGACGCCGCCAAGGAGGCGCTCACCTCGCGGCCGGGTGTCCGGCACGCGACGGTCTGAGGGGCATACGATGCAGACTGAAAGCGCGCGCATGACCACCGCCGAAGAGGCGCGGTACCGGATCAACTATCCGAACTCCTCGCCGCGCGCTGTGAAGGTGGTGGCGCTCGATCCGCCCAGCGAGGCCGTGGTCAAGCGGCTGGCGCAAGGCAGCTGGCAGCGGGCGACATTCTTTACGGCTCCAAAGGTCGAGGGCGCACCCAGGAGCGGTGACCGCTCCTCGATGAGGGCGTGGCTCTCCGATCTCGCCGGCCGCACCAAGAACCTGATCGACGAGATCGCGAGTGCCGACCTGATCGTGATGGTGGCGAGCGCCGGCACCAATGCGGAGGTTGCTTCGGTGATCGCGGAAGCCTGCAACGCCCGCAAGGTGATGACCACGGCGTTGATCATCGGCAGCGCCAGTAAGTCCGACGACGAGCTGTCGAAGACGCTGGCGAGCCTGCGCCCACATGCCTCGATGCTGGTGATTGCCGGCAACGACGATTACATCGAGGAGATGCTGGTGGCGTTGCGGGCTTAAGGCGAATAGAGAATGGCGAGTAGCGAATAGGAAAGAAGGAAAGCTCGAGAGCCTATTCGCTATTCGCAACTCGCTATTCGCTCTCTTCCGCGATATCCCAGCCGCGCCGAAACAAGATCCGCCGCCGTGATCACATCCGGCGCGATCGTCGTCACCGCACGTTTCGACATCCGTGTCTCCGGCCCGGCGATACCGACCGCCGCCACCACAGCGCCGGTATCGTCGCGGATCGGCGCCGCGATACAGACCATCCCGAGCTCGCTTTCCTCGTTCTCGACTGCGCAGCCGCGCTGGCGCACCGCCGCGAGCGCCTTGAGGAACCTGTCAGGCACCGTGATGGTCTTGGGCGTGCGCGGGACGAGCCCGGCCGCGATCACGGCATCGATCACCTCCTGCGGCTGGAACGCCAGGATTGCCTGGCCCTCGGCCGTGCAGTGCGCGGGCTTGCGCACGCCGAGATCGGACCGCATGCGGATCGCGTGCGTGCTCTCGAGATTGTAGACGTACATGATCGCGCTGCCATCGAGGATCGCGAGGTGGACGCTCTCGTTGATCTTCTCGCGCAGATCGTAGAGGAACGGCCGCGCCTCGTTGGAGACCTCCATGCGCCGGCGAACGAGGGCACCGAGCCGGAACAGCGCAACGCCGAGACGATATTTGCCGGTGCTGCGGTCCTGCTCGAGCATGCCTTCCGAGACCAGCGTGACCGCCAGCCGGTGCGCGGTGCTCTTGGCGATCGCAAGCCTGCGCGCGAGATCGCTGATCCCAATATCGACCTCGTCCTCGGAGAACGCCTTGAGCAGCCTTATCGCGGTTGCGACCGAGGACAGCCGCTCGCGCCGGCGGGCTTCGGACCTCGATCGTTTCGCCATTGCGTGCGGACCTTGCGGGGTGCTGCGTAATACTGGCATTTGGACGCGCGCCACGCTAAGAGAACCAGGAGGACGGCGTTCCGCAATGCGGACCAGCGTTCCAATCTAGGCGCGGCCGCGCCGCCCTGTCAATCGCGCTCGCCTCCGCCGGGAAAGCCTCTACGCAACGAGTTCAGGAGACCCCATGAGCAATGCCCGCAAGATCGTCGTGGTCGGCTGCGGACCGGCGGCGGTCGGCGCCGCGATGGCCGCCCGCAATCAGGACAAGTCGGCCGAGGTCCTGATGCTCAGCGACGAGCATTGCGAGCCCTATGAGAAGCCGCCGCTGTCGAAGGCGGTGCTCACCGGCAAGGCCATGCCGCATGATGCGCCGATCGCCGGCCCCGCCGGAGTTGCCGGCAAAGGCATCACGCTTAAGCTCAAAGCGCGCGTCAAGGAGATCGACCGCGCCGGCAAGACCGTAACGACGGAAGCAGGCGAGCGCATCTCCTATGACGCGCTCATCCTGGCGACCGGCTCGATCAACCGCGTGCTGCCGATGTTTCCGCCGGGCCCCCGCATTCACTATCTGCGCACAATCGATGAATCGCTGGCGCTCAAGACTGATCTCGAGCGCAGCAAGTCAGTGCTGGTCGTCGGCGGCGGCGTGGTCGGACTCGAGATCGCCTCCTCGGCCGCCGAGCTTGGCATCAAGACCACCGTGATGGAAATTGCGCCACGCATCCTGGCGCGGGTCTGCGACGAGGAAACCGCTGCCATCATTCACGAGCGTCATCGCCGCGCCGGTGTCGACATTCGGCTTGGGACTGCGGCGACCGCCTTGCGGCGACTGCCCGACGGCGGATTCGAGGTCGACACCAACACCGGAATTGCCATCTTGGCTGATTGTATCGCGGTCGGCGTCGGCATCGTGCCGGAAGATCACCTCGCTAAAGCTGCCGGCCTCGTCGTGCAGGACGGCATCCTGGTGGACCACCACTGCCGCACCTCGGACCCGGCGATCTTCGCGGCCGGCGATTGCACGCGCTTTCCGGGCCCGCAGGGACCGATCCGACTGGAGAACTGGCGCCACGGCCAGCAGCAGGGCTCAGTCGCCGGCCGCAACGCCGCCGGCGGCGGCATGGCCTATGCGATGCTGCCGTCGTACTGGTCGGAGCAGTACGACATGTACATCCAGGGCATGGGCTGGCCGATCGCCAAGCCAAGTAAGCGCGTTCGCCGCAAGCTCGGCGACAACGCCACGGTCCTCTTCGAGCTTGACGGCGCTGTCATCGCCTACGTGCTCGGCATCAACGCGCAGCGCGAGATGGGTCCGGCGCGCCGGCTGATCGAGCAGCGCGTGCCAGTCGATCCGGCCGAGCTTGCCGATCCGGCGAAGCCACTCAACGCCATGCTGAAGGCGAAGGCACAAACTTAGGGACAAATCGCACATGACGAATGAAAGCAAGGAGCGCGTCGGCATCGTCGGCGCAGGCCGCATGGGCCATGCCATGCTCAAGCATCTCGTCAAGCACGGCTACAGCGTCACCGCCTGCGACATCACCGCGGACGCGCTCGCGAACGCGCGCGCCGCCGGCGCCGGGACTGCCGATACGCCAGCTGCGCTCGCCAAGCTGTGCGACTTCGTCATTCTGGGCGTCGGCTACACCGACGAGGTGCGCGCGGTGGTCTACGGCGACGGCGGCCTGATCGCCAACCTCCGCAAGGGTGCGATCATCGCGGTGTCGTCGACCACCTCCCCCGCCGTGGTGCAGGAGATCGACGCGGCGGCGAAGCCCAAAGGCATCGGCGTGCTTGACGCTCCGATCTGCCGCGGCCGCTTCGCGGCCGACGCCGGCACGCTGCTCGCGCTCGTCGGCGGCGCGCCCGACGTAGTCGAGCGCGGCCGCGCGGTCTACTCGTGCTTCTGCTCGGATTACGCACATCTGGGCGACGTCGGGCATGGCCAGGTCGGCAAGACCATGAACAATCTCCTGCTCTGGATCAGTGCGGTCGGGCTGATCGAGGCCGGACGGCTCGCGGAAACGACCGGCATCAATCTCGTAAAGTTGCGCGACGCGCTGTTGATGAGCTCGGGCGCCTCCGACGCGCTCAAGGAATGGGACATGATCTCGTTCACCTGGGCGCTCAAGGACATGCAGGTGGTCGCCGAGATGACCGACAAGGCCGGCCTATCGCTGCCGGTCACCGGCGCGGTCAAGGAGCTCGTGAAAGACGCGCGCCGCATCAAGGCAACCAACCCACCGAACTGGACCGGCAAGGGCCCGACGAAGTATGCGTGACGTCGGGCATCGCTACGTCTCGCAATGCCCAAGAGCGGAACAAGAATGGAGCTGGCCGGAACATCAGGAACTGCTCGCGGCGGGGAGGCGTTTCGTCTGCGTAGTCCAACCATCGCGGGCGGTGTGCCATGTTCCATACGCTTCAAATTCTGGCGATCATTCTGGTGGCAGTGGCGATGGCGCTTGCACTGGCGCATGCGCTCGAGCTGCCGGGCAAGCTGCGATTGTCGAAGGACACCTATCTCGCCGTCCAGCCGATCTACTATCCCGGCTTCACGATCGGCGGTGTCAGCGAGCCCCTCGGCTTGATCGTGCTGCTGCTCTTGCTGGTCGCCACCCCGATAACAACAATCGCGTTCTGGCTGACGCTCGGTGCCTTCCTCACGCTCGGCGCCATGCATGCCGTGTACTGGCTCGCGGTCCATCCGGTGAACAATTTCTGGCTGAAGGACTTCCGCCTGCAGGGCGCGGGCGCAACCTTCTTCCTCGTTGACCCGCTACGGCGGCCGGGCGGCACATCCAACCCGGATTGGACGGCGCTACGCGACCAGTGGGAATACGCGCACTTGCTGCGCGCCCTGCTCGGCCTGCTCAGTCTTGCACTGCTCGCTGCGGCAGTTGCGGCGTAAGGTTCAGTCAGGCTTCGGTTGCCGCCAGCGCACGAAAACAGCGTTCACAGCATCGCGCACCGCGTCGCGCGCGTCCGAGCGGTCGCGTCCGCGTGCGAGCAATCGATCGTATGACGTGTGGCAATGGCGGATGTGCGCGCGGACCGCAAGCTCGATCGCCTTCGTATCGAATTCCCGG
>Ga0066388_100001628_pt1 | contig 12862 bp, 9 predicted proteins | sample PanSoiMetaGPlot6_FD_64539 | JGI IMG/M metagenome (GOLD analysis project Ga0066388, IMG submission 64539) | Tropical forest soil microbial communities from Panama analyzed to predict greenhouse gas emissions - Panama Soil - Plot 6 (Hybrid Assembly) | ecosystem: Environmental > Terrestrial > Soil... | reverse complement strand
TCGCGGGAAACAGCAGGCGATGCCGTTGCGCAGCTTGTAATTGGCTCTCCCGAATACATAGCCGGACTGGTGGCACAGGCGCAGCACTGCGATCGCTCGGAGTTGTCCCAGGTAGTGGAGCAACTCAATCGACTCGAGCAAACCTGTCGTAGGACGACACAGCCGGCGTTACATCTTGAAATCGGCCTTCTGGCCCTCTGTCATCGCCACGACATGGTATTGGTGAAGCAGATGGATGCTCGGTTAGCAGCGCTGGAGGACGCTGTTCGTTCGGGGGCTGCTCTGTCGTCTGCGCCAGAGCGCGGAGCCGCCCGTCCATCGTCGCCACCGCAACGTCAGCCCGAGCGCCGGGAAGCGAGAACCCAGGCGCCACCTGTTCCCGAACTGGAGCACCCGACAACATCAACGCTTGCCGGCGTCGGGCAGTCCGCGCAGCCGACGTGGGATAAGGCAGCCGATGCGCTGGCGGGTAATGCCGGTGGCCAAGGCCAACCCGACCGGCAAGACTCACCGCCGGTGTCAATCGATCAGGGTAATGTTGGGGAATCAGCCCGTGTCGACGATCAGGGTGAGCAGTCGCCGGTTGAGCCGGAGCAACTGCCAGAATCGTTGCCGGCCGCCGTCGCTGAGCATGACATCCCGGGCGAATCTCCAGCGCCTCCTACCGACGAGCCGGCCAGCGAGCAGTCGTCGCTTGAGGAAGAGCTGGAGATCTTTTGGTTGAAGCTGTTGGACGAAGTGGCGTCGATGCCGAGCCTGCACAGCATTCTTTCCAACTACCCATTCCCTCTGGCGCTCGATCAAAAGGAATTTTCGATAGGCGTCAACAACGACATGTGGCGAAACAATGTCGAGAAGCGAATGGAGCCGATTAAGGCAGCCTGCGAACGGGTTCTCGGGCGCGAGATCGCAGTGAGGGTGAAGGTCGTCTCCAACTCGCCGACTCGCCTGACGCCGCGAGAGCGAGCAGGGGCAGTAACGAGAGGTAATGGTGAGTCTGGTTCGGCTGCCGACGAGAAAGAGGAACCAGAGCCGCCCGCCCAGCCCGCAAAGGCTTTACCACGGCCGCCTGCGGCACCGCCCGCTGCCGAGGGCAGCAGCCGCTCGACGCTCGTTCGCGAGGCGGATCAGCTGTTCCAGGGACCAGGCTCGCGCCGAATCACTTGATCTCGAAGCGACCTGATGGGGCGGCATCAACGTCGTCAATCCATTCAACGCGCACATCAGACACCGTGGCCGACGGCGGTCCTTGCTTGCACCAGGCAATCAACTCTTCAATTCGTTCCCGCGGGCCGCAAGCCTCGGCTTCGACAGTGCCATCCGGCATGTTCATCACCCAGCCCGACAAACCGAGGGCTCTTGCTTTCTCGCGGGTGGTCTGTCTGTAGAAAACACCCTGCACGCGTCCTGATACTGTCAATCGTGCCCTGGACATAATCCCCATATCCGCCACCTTCTAATTATTATTTCCGGAAGCGATGCCGCTGGGACCTTTTATGCGAGCAGGAGTCGTGAGTGTCAAGTCCCTGATAAATTCGTGACCGGTAACAGGTTATACTCTGCGCAGACATGGGACTATATGAGATAAGGTAAGGTGCACCTCGCAAGCTCCTTGCCGGCCGGTGAAATTAGTCGCCGGGACGGGCATAATTGTATGCGTACCAGTGCGGTGCTCCTGCAGGAAGCATGATGGGGTTAGACAGAGTCCGGCGATGCTAAGGGACCTTACCAGCCAGAAGAAGATCGATCCACAAGCGATCGTGGCAGCAATCGAGTCCTTGAAGATTAAAGGGTGGGACATTAACCCGAACACCGTTGCCGACGAAGCAAAGGTCCCACGGTCCGCTGTTTACAGAAGTGCTGAGCTGATGGAACTGGTGAACCAGGCCAGAGGTGAGCCTGGTAAGGAGCCGACAGTGGCAGACTCGGCCACAAGGGTGTTCGAGCTCGAGCGCCTGAATGCTGAGCTGGAAGAGAGAATCGTTGCTCTGGAAGCCGAGAATCAGGCCCTCTCCCGGGACCGGCAGGATGCCTGGCAAGAAGGTTATGAAGCCGGGCTCAAGGAGACACGCGCCTCGGCCGAGTCCGGTCGTGCCGAGACCTCGGCGCAGTTTTATGCCGCTCCGCCAGCAAACGAGACTGAAGTCGAGCCCGCTATCGAGCCGCAAGAAGTGGACAGGACTGGCGACGATCAGGTCGCACCGCCGCCGGCAGTCGATCCGGAGCCGGCTGCAGAACGGGAAGTTTACGTATCGCAAGCATGGCTTTCCAATCATCAAAGTGCGGTGGAGAGCGAAGGAGCGCTTTTAGGCGATGCCGCGGACGATGAAGACGCCTATGTCGACAGCCGAGCCGCAGACCACGTCGCCGCCCAAGACTTCGTTGACAGGCAGCAATATGCGGCGGACGAGACCGCCTACACCGACGAGCTCTCGGGCGAAGAAGACATGGCCCAGTACGCCCAGAGTACTGATGAGTACGTGGATCTCGATAACAGCGCAGCAGACGACAGCTCGACATATGACCAGGGAGACTATGAATACGGGCAAGCGACGGAGCCGTCCGGCCAATTGTATTCTGCTGAAGACGAGTGGCGCTCAGGGATGGAGGACACGCGGTCGAGCGACGGCGTGGGGGGCGAAGCAGCCGCCGGCGAGCTCGACGAGTCGGTAGATGTTAGGACTGAGCAGATAAATGAAGACGAGTTGAGAGACCTCCTGAAATATCGCTTCGGTCGCGCTTCGCAAGAATCGCTACCCGAGACGGAGTCCGAGAAAAAGATTGCCGGCAGCAAATTCGTCGGCGGTGCCAGACCGACGCAGGAGGTACCGAGGCGCGACTTTATCGTTCGCCAGGTCCCACCGGACATTCGCAAGGCTTGCCTTGTGCTTGGCTTGAGGCCGGAGGAGCTGACGCGGGAGACCGTGCATAAAGCATGGAAAAAGGAAATGGCAAATCCCGGCACTCATCCTGATGTCGGTGGTGACACCGAGATTGCCGTCTACATCAACACCGCCAAGGACACACTCATGCGCTGGGTGGATGCCCAGGCGCCCAAACTTGGCAAGCAGTTTGGTAAGTCCGGTCGCGAGCCGGCCAAGCAGGAAAACAAGGCAAGTAGCGAGAAGTCCAAAGAGCAGCGCGATCAACATGAACCCCAGTGAGCCTGCTGTATAGTGTAAGGGCTCATCAGTGAGGAAGCATGGCCAGACCTGTGGTTGCTATTGTGGGCCGCCCGAACGTCGGTAAATCGACGCTCTTCAACCGTTGCATCGGCCAGCGGGCAGCCATCGTCGACGATTCGCCCGGCGTTACGCGAGACCGTATATATCAGGATGCTGATTGGAGCGGGCGCACTTTTCTGCTCGTGGACACCGGCGGTTTCATGCCCTCGAGCAAGGAAGAGATTCATTCACTGGTCGCTCAACAAGCCGAGCTGGCCATCGAGGAAGCAGACGTGATCATCTTCCTCGTCGACGGTAAGGCGGGCCTGTCGGGCGTCGATGAGGAGGTCGCCAACATTCTTCGCCGCACGGACAAGCCGGTGATCCTGGCCGTCAACAAGATCGATCAGCCTCATGAAGAGCCGGGCGCCCTGGAGTTTTATAAGCTGGGACTGGGAGATCCTGTGTCGCTGTCGGCAATGCGCGGCACCGGCGGCGTCGGCGATCTGCTAGATCTGGTCGTGGCGCGCTTGCCCGAGTATGCTGAGCCCGAGCGCGATGGCGAAGACGAGGATCCAGCAACCGCCCCGTTTTCAGTAGCAGTGGTAGGACGTCCCAACGTCGGCAAGTCGTCTCTCATCAACGTATTGTGCGGCTCTCCCCGGGCGATTGTGTCACCGACGCCCGGCACTACCCGTGATGCCGTCGACACGGATATCGATTTCCAGGGCCGAAAGCTGACAATCATCGACACAGCCGGAATCCGCAGGAAGTCGAAGGTTGATTACGGCATCGAGGCGTTTGCCGTCGTCAGGGCACTGCGAGCGCTCAACCGGGCGGACGTTGTTGTTCTCATGTTGGACGCAAGCCAGAGTATCTCCGAGCAAGATCAAAGAATAGCCTCGAAAATCGACGAGGCAGGAAAAGCTGTCGTGGTCGTGTTGAACAAGTGGGATCTGATCGAAGATCGGTCTTCGTCCTCGATGAACAAATTCATCGAGAACGTACGCTACGAGTTGCGGCAGATTGCCTATGCAGAAGTAGTGTTCGTCAGCGCGCTCACCAAACAGCGGGTTCCTAAGATCCTCGAGGCAGCTGCTCGGGCCTTCGAGCAAAACCGGAGGCGAGTCTCCACCAGTCTTGTCAATCAAGTGATCAACGAAGCGACTGCGCTGACGCCGCCGCCGTCGAGCAAGCGTGGCAGGCGATTGCGCATCTCCTACAGCACTCAGGCCGCCGTAGCGCCCCCCACGTTCATACTTTTCGTGAACGACCCGAAGCTTCTGGTCGAAACCTATCGCGTCTATCTGGAGCGCAAAATTCGTGAGGCGTTCGGGTTTGTCGGTTCAGCCATCAGGATCGTTCTCCGGGCCAAGAGCAAGGAAAAGTAGTAATCTGAGAAGTTGAATGGCTCTCTGAGGTGCCGGCCTATGGCCTATGCATTGGGGCTAATCATCCTGGGCTACTTGATGGGTTCGATACCGACCGGGTACTGGCTGGTTAAGGCCCTCAAGGGTATCGACGTGCGCACGGTCGGTAGCGGCTCCACAGGCGCCACCAATGTCTTGAGGGCGGCGGGGAAAGGCGCGGCCGCCTTCGTGCTGCTGGTGGATGTAGCTAAGGGGTACCTGCCTGTTTGGCTCTCCATCTATCTGGAAAGCCAGGGATTGCTGTCGGGCACACCACAACCGGACCTGCACTTGATACCTCCAGCGGTGGCATTGGCTGCTCTCGTCGGTCACAGCAAATCTTTGTTTCTCAAGTTCCAGGGCGGCAAAAGCGCCGCCACCGGGCTCGGCGTCATATTTGCTCTCAACGCATCCGCCGCCGTGCTTACGTTTTTGATCTGGGGCGGGTGCGTGTATTTCACACGGATCGTCTCGCTGTCTTCGATTGTTGCCGTCTGGGCCTGCGTGCTGTTGACGGCGGCCTTGCACAGTCCTGCCAGTTATGTGGGGTGCTGCCTGCTCGGTGCTGGTCTGGTTACGCTCAGGCACAAAGCCAATGTCAAGCGACTGCTTACCGGGACGGAGCCGCGTATAGGAGAGAAAACGCCCCAGCCCGCCAGCTCACCTGTGTCCACGGAATCTTCTGAATCTGCCGGGCTGCCCGGGTAAGCAGCGGTTCCCGCCGGCGACCTATGGAAAGGATCATGTTGCAACGAAAACTCATCTCGGTAAGCATCGCAGTGGTTGGTTTTTCAGTTTTGATCAGCCCGATCGCCAACCCAGCCGGTGCCGCTCAACCGGAAAACAAGCGTCGGGCGGCGGTCACTAGGGCAAAGGCGGCGAAAGCATCGCCGGCTGCACGATCAGGTGACAGTAAAGCGCCGAATATTTCCGCCGAAGAGGCCGCCACGATCAGACTCTATAAGGCTAGCAATCGAGCCGTCGTCAACGTGACGACGGTGGCTACGCCGGAGGAGCTGTACTTCAACATCATGCCCCACGAGGGCTCGGGCTCGGGAAGCATCATCAGCGCCGACGGATACGTTCTCACCAATAATCACGTACTCGCTGGTTCGCACAATGTTCGTGTCACACTGCACGACGGCACAAACCTGCCGGCGACTGTGGTTGGCGTCGATCCAGCCAACGATCTGGCCGTGATCAAGATCGATGCGCCACCGGCAGAGAAGCTCACCGTCATCACCATGGGCGATTCTTCCAGGCTCGAAGTCGGGCGCAAAGTATTTGCGATCGGCAACCCTTTCGGTCTCGATCGGACATTGACCCAGGGCATCGTCTCCAGTATCGGGCGGACGCTGCGCACCGAAAACGGGAGGTTGATAAAAGGAATCATTCAGACCGACGCGGCGATCAACCCCGGCAACTCAGGCGGACCGCTTCTTGATTCGTCCGGCAAGATGGTCGGCATCAATACCGCGATCTTGAGCCGCTCTGGTCAGTCTGCAGGCATTGGCTTTGCAATTCCCGTCAATATAGCCAAGCGCATCATTCCAGAATTGATTGCTCACCACGCCGTAATCAGACCCGACATAGGCATTCAGATGGTCCAGCAGCTCGAGAACGGCTTGCGAGTAGTCCGGCTTGACCCGGAGGGACCGGCAGCTAAAGCCGGACTGTCAGCTCCGCAGGTGCGCGTCTACCAGCAGGGACCCTTCACAATTCAGTCCGTCGACAACGCCTCTGCCGATATCATCGTCAAAGTCGATGAAACACCGGTCAGGACCGCCGACGACCTTCTTTCCTACATTGAAGAGAAGAAGCCGGGTGAGGTCGTTACGTTGAGTATCATGCGCCAGGGGAAGTTGCTTAAAATTCCAGTAAAATTAAGTCAAAGTAGCCCGGTCTAGGCTCTGTTGACAGGAGTTGGAAAGTGAGCAGGATTCTCGTAATCGACGATGATCACGCCATTGCTGAGCTCGTGAAAGTAAACCTGGAGCTGCTTGGGCACCAGGTAGCGACATGCAATGACGGCATCAAGGGGCTGGCTCTTGCCCAGCAGAACCGCCCCGACTTGATTGTCTTGGATGTCATGATGCCGGATCTCGACGGTTTTACGGTTTGCCAGCGTCTCAGGCAGAATCCGGCCACCCATCCGATTCCAATTCTGATGTTGACGGCCCTGGGGATGACAAGGGACAAGGTGCAGGGGTTTGATTCCGGCGCCGATGACTACCTCGTTAAACCGTTCGAGATTCCTGAGCTGCAAGTTAGGGTGAGGGCTTTGTTGCGCCGGTCAGGATCCGTCCCGCAGTCAGCTACGCTTCCGGAGATTCTTACTGCCGGTGAGATCACTTTGATACCGGAGAACCTGCAGGCCAAAGTCAGAGATCGCATTGTCAAGCTGACGCCGACTGAGTTTGAGATTCTCCATTGCCTTATGCAGCATCACGGACAGACGGTATCGACCGGCAAGCTGCTGGAAGAGGTCTGGGGATACTCTCCAGATGACGATGTCGATACAATCCGCGTGCACATCCGCCACTTGCGAACACGGCTGGAAACGCCAGAGCGGAAATATATAAAAACGGTCTATGGCGGCGGTTACCAGCTCATTCCCGAAGGGTTCGCTCGTCAGGCCGGCGATCCAAAAGATTAGTCGACACGCCCAACTTCTTGACGACAAGCCGATCTTCTTGACAGGGGTTGATTGACATCCTGTGGCAACCTAAAATCGACCTGTCCCGGATGACTGGGCCGGGCGTTTTCAAGGTGCCGATAAATGAGCAGCGCAGCGTTTTTCTGTTGGTGGTAACGAGGCGGGATATGAAAACTATTAGATTAAGACAACAGGGATTCCCTAGAATTCTTGAAATCCAGCATTTATCATTGGTTGCTTAACCATTGAAAACTCTCGTGGCGCTTGCCGCCAAGACTTCCGAGATTTTCAAGTGTTTGGTCAATGAGCAGAAGGAGACATTGGCTTGCTATTTAACAGTCTTCAGTACCTTGTCTTTTTGCCGACGGTCTTTTTACTCTTCTGGATTGTTCCGCACAAACTGAGGGTGCCACTGCTTCTGGTGGCAAGCTACGTCTTCTACATGTCGTGGAAGCCGCTTTACGGTCTTCTCATTTTCGGTCTGACTCTGGGCAACTTCTTGCTCGTGCCTCTGATCGCCAAGACAGCGACCCATAAAAAGCTGATGCTCGGTCTTGTTGTTGCGCTCAACTTGATTACGCTGGGCGTTTTCAAATACGCCTACTTCACTATGGATGTCGTCAAACAGGGGCTTGGGCTTGCCGGTCTCAACTGGCATGAGCCTCACTTGCATATCATTTTGCCGCTCGGCATTTCCTTTTTCGTCTTCGAGTTTATTCATTATGCGGTTGAGGTCTACCGTGGCAAGCCGACAGTCAAGTCATTCATCGATTTCGCGCTTTTCGCCTCCTTCTTCCCAACCCAGATCGCCGGCCCGATCAAGCGATACATGGACTTTATTCCTCAGCTCAGCATTCCGGCCAAGTTCAAGTGGGCTTATCTCGACGAAGGCATGCAGCTCATTCTCCTGGGCTTGAGCAAGAAGGTATTGATTGCCGACAACCTTGCGCTGGTTGTGCAGGCGGGGTTCTCGCACCCCGGAAATTTCTCTGCTGCGGATCTGTGGATCATCACCTACGCGTTCGCCTTCCAGATCTTCTTCGATTTTGCCGGCTACACCGACATCGCCAGAGGTTCGGCGATGTTGTTCGGTTACAAAGTGCCGATCAACTTCAACCTGCCCTATATTGCCGCCAACGTCTCTGACTTCTGGCACCGCTGGCACATCAGCCTGTCGACGTGGCTCCGCGACTACCTGTTTATTCCTCTGGGCGGCTCCAGAGGCGGAAAGTGGTTTACCTCTCGCAACTTGTTCATCACCATGGCTCTGGGCGGTCTATGGCACGGGGCGGCTACGCACTTCCTGATCTGGGGCGTATATCAAGGCGTCCTGCTCATTTTGCACAGGGAGTACTCCCAGGTTCTGGAAAGGCTGGGAATTGCCCAGAAGCTTCTCGCCTCGAAGATCTACCATGTCGTATCAGTCGTTTTCACGTTCCATCTTGTTTGCATCGGCTGGGTACTGTTCCGCGCGGACAACCTGAGCATCGCGGGCGAGATGCTCTCTAAGCTGCTTGTTCAGGCGCCCGTGGAGTTTACCCACTTTAGCGTCCAGCAACTGGCCATTCTGCACATTCGCGATCCGATTATCTTCCCGGCGCTGCTCATTATCTTGCCGGTTTTGATGGTGTCCCATGTCGTCGTCAATTGGCTAAATGGCAAGAAGATCTACGAGCACCCACCGTGGGCGCTCCAGGTCGGCATGATGGTGGCCATGATGTGCCTTTTGACCATATTCAGTCCCGATTCTTCGCCACGGTTTATCTACTTCCAGTTCTAACGGTGCTCGAGGGGAAAGATTTGACTGTATCTAACCCGAGAGAAAGTCTGGAGGCGCTGGCCGGTGAGCGAGGGCAACCTCGGATGGCTTGTGCCTTCGGAAGCTTTGCTGTGGCCTTGCTGCTTTTCTGCGCGGTCAATGCCGCTGCCTGGGCCGGCGGCTCGGGCTGGTGGCGAGCCGCTGATTTTCCCCATCTTTCCTGGACTGGTTGGCGCATCAAGAAATTTCTGCAGTTTCGCGGAACTCCCGATATCGTTCTGCTTGGCTCATCGCTGATGCTGGTGCCTGTTGCCGGAGTGGATGCCGATTTCGTTGGCCGGCGCCTGGAAGGGGCCGATCATTACCGGAGCCGATACTTCGAGCATGCTTTGCAGGCTCGCAGCCGGCGTTCTGCCAGAACGTTCGATTTCTCGCTACCGGGAGAAATGCCCTCCGATGCGTACCTGATTACCGACTTTCTGCTCAAAGGCGACAAGTGTCCGAAAGTCATAGTCTATGGGCTGGGCCCGCGAGACTTCATGGACAACCTTTTGCCCAGCCCCTCGTCTACCGATCCGTTCCGCAATCTGGCCAGGTTTGGTGACGTGTCGCCAATCAGCGCTCGGGCGATGCCGGGTTGGCTGGAGCGTATCAATTTTGAGCTGGGCAAAGTCTTCTATCTCTATGGGCGTAAGACCGATATCATGGCCCGGGCGGATGCCCTGGCCGTAAAGTCGCTTGATGGATTGGTGCCGGAACCGGCAGGCGGAAAGAAATTTTCCATCGACTCCCGGCGTTCGCTGTTGCCTCTATACCTTCCCGAGCAGCTTTGCAGAGGAGAAGCCTACTTCCGCCCGACGACCACAAATGAGCGACCCCAGTTCTTCGACAACCTCAACGAGTACAGAAGTCGCTACTGCCACGTGAAGTGGGACACCTTTGTCAGCCAGCTCGAGTTTCTCTCCGACACGTTGGAGTTAGCTAAATCTCGAGGTGTGCACGTTGTGCTCGTCGCCATGCCCATTACCGATCTAAATCGTTCGCTCATTCAAGATTACGCCTTCAATGCCTACTTGCGCAGCATCAAGGCTATCGCCAGCGCGCAGGGCGCCACCTTTGTCAACCTCTATGCATCGCCGGCCTTTTCACGCGCGGACTTTGGCGATACCGTGCATCTTCATTCGGGTGGGGGCAAGAAGTTGCTAGATTTGATTTCAGAAGCGCTGTGCAATGACGCTGAATGCCGCATTTCCCTGTCCATACCGGACAACGGATATGGGCAGGCGGCTGCGGGCGCGGTGGCTTCCCGTCCGGCCGGTGAGCCGGTTGCGACTGCTCAGGATCGGCCGTTATGATGCATGTTCAGGAGAAAGTAGTGGTATCGCAGGAGACACCGGAAAAGATCGCTTCGCCGAGCAGCCCATGGTTTACCAGGAGCATGTTCATTGCAGCTCTGGCCACCTTCTTGCTCCTCAATGCCGCGCTCTCCTTCTCTTCGCTCATCGAATGGGATGTCCATAAATTCCCGTACAAGGGGTGGTCCTGGTGGGTAATTACGGACCTGAGAGGCGGCAACCGCGTGCACAATGTTGCCTTGCTGGGCTCGTCTCTCATGTGCAGCGCCCTGGACGGCTCCGATGCGAATTTCCTCAATACCAACCTCGATCTGGCCATACATCACCAGGCCGTTTATCTGGATCACAAATTGCGCACCACCTTTGGTGGTGACTTCGACACCTTTAGCCTGGCAGCACCCGGGCAAATGCCCTCCGATGCCTATCTGATGTTGAAGGCAATGGTCAACCATAGTCGGCGCCCAGACGTCGTCATCTACGGTGTTGCGCCGAGAGATTTCATTGACAGCACTCTGTCCTGCCCGATCGACACCGAGCCGTTCAAGTACTTGCGACGACTGGTGAATATCGATGATGTGCATGGATGGCTGTTCCGCACTCCCTTCCAGAAGTTGGACTGGTGGCTGCAGAAAGGCATTTACACATACGGCTGTTCCACCGATTTCCAGCTCGCGTTCGTCGACTGTGCCAAGCAGTTCGTCAATGTAGCTATTCCTGATCCTCCGACCAGCACCCCCTTCACCTGGTGGGATCGCGTACGTCTTCTTCCTGATTATTTACCGGGAGAAGTCCACGAGCGAGCCACAATCGTGGGACCAGTCGATGAGAAGACGGCCTATTCAACCTATAAAGATAACACCAGCGACTACCTGGCCCGTTACCGCAGTCCGGACCCGCGCACCTACCAGACGCAAATGTTCTTCCTCAAGAAAATTATGGAATTCTGCGAGAAGGAGCGCATAGAGCTGGTCATGGTCAATATGCCGATCACGCTGTACAACGCTTGCATGCTGCAACCCGGCATCTACCAGAAGTATGTGCAAGCGCTGACAGACGTCTGCAAGGAGAATAAGGTCGAGTTTTTTGACCTGGCGGACTTCCGGGAGTTCGTTCAACCTTACTTCTACGACTCCGTGCACATGAACGCCTTTGGCGGCCAGAAGTTCTTCGACAAGCTGGTACGCTGCCTTGCCGATGACTACCGGTCATCGAGCGCAATGATTGCAGCCGCTAGAGAACTGGAGAGACATCGCGCACTGGCTACCGCCGGACGCGAGCGTACATACTAGCCAGCGCCTGCTGGTAAAGGGTAAGGAATTGCCAGGTGAATCCGTGCCGGTCTTAAGTGGCACGGGGGGCTAAGGTGATGGAGAGCGCTGGAGGCGTGATCTGGCAACGGGCAAGCGCTGTCAGGGAGTGATCCTTGCCTGATGCGCGCTCAGGAAGGGGAAAAACTTCCTGCCTTCAAGGCTGACGGCGGATAAATCTTAGACCAAGTATTTGGACGTCGCTGTTGGATGCGAGTGTGTCAGGTGCGACCGGATCGATTGCTATGCCGGTGAGATGAGCGGTGCCACTCAACGACAACAACTTCAGATCGTAGCTGTAAGCGTGCGCGGCGCCGTCCGGTAAAAGAGGGATCTGAGCCGCTACTGGACCCGCACTGCCCTTCAGGCTCAACTTCGCAGTTAGTACTCGAGGTTTGACGTCGGGCGGCACGGCTAGTTTGACCCACAAATGCGAGTATTGGCTGAGGTCTAGATCTAGAGCCGTGCTGTCTGGATTGTCCGATTGATTGCCCGTGTTCGCGCCACTTTCCTCTGACCCTGCAGACCCAGGGCTGCCTGCAGCTTTCAATTGATCCCCGCGCTCTGGCTTGATGACAAAATCTTGTGCTGTTGTCCGTATGAATTCCGGAGATAGATCGGTGTTTGCGGGACGGAGCTCGAGTTTCGCTGCATGTCCGCCCGGTCCGTCAGTGCCATCAGCCAAGGCGATGCGCGGATACTGATAAGCAACGCAGCCGGCTTGTCTGTTTTTGCCGTTCATTACAGACAGCCGGATCGTAATACGGTGGCCTTTGTAAGGGGAGAGGTCAATCTTCAAGGGTTGCCAGGTGCGCTCATTGGCCGGCACGGGTTTGGCGAAGGACAGCAATTGCTGGCGATCCTCTGATCTGATATCGACCTTACACCAGACCCTGTCGAAGCCCACCACCTTGGGCGCCGATTCGCTCATCGTCACGGCTGACAGGAAGTCGGCTGATTGTAGACCGGCGGGCAGGTCCACAGTCCATGTCACCATGTTTGGTGCGCCGACGAGAAGATTCAGATGCTTGAAGTGGTACCAGGGCAGTCGGCCGGAGGCGCTGGTGTTGGTGGTCCAAATCACGTCCGGAGCGTTCGGCTGCTCGACTACCTTCACGCGGTCAAGCAGGTAGTCTCCCTGCAGCGTCCACAGTTGATGAGGAGCGAAAACAGACAACCGATGCTCTTCCAGCGGCAAGGCCAGTAGCTGGA
>Ga0066388_100001627_pt1 | contig 12862 bp, 6 predicted proteins | sample PanSoiMetaGPlot6_FD_64539 | JGI IMG/M metagenome (GOLD analysis project Ga0066388, IMG submission 64539) | Tropical forest soil microbial communities from Panama analyzed to predict greenhouse gas emissions - Panama Soil - Plot 6 (Hybrid Assembly) | ecosystem: Environmental > Terrestrial > Soil... | reverse complement strand
TCTCAACGTCGATGCCTCGAGCATCGATACAAACAGACTTGGGATAGATCTTAGCCTGAGTATCGGTGGTGGCCAATTGTCGGCGTCTGCCACACTCGCTGAAACCAAATCTTCGCTGAACACAAACATACACGTAGCTGCCCAAAAGATCGCGGCAAAGTCGTTGAATAAATTTTTGATTCTTCCCCCAGGCTCTCTCTCCGGAGAAATCGAAAATCTTGCACTTAATGCTGCGGGCTTAGTGGACCAGCCGCGCACCTGGAATGGAACGCTCTCGCTCCGAATGAGCGGCGTACATCGACCGGAAATCAATTTCGACAGCGGCGTCATGGAAGTTTCGGCGGAGCAGGGCACCGCCGCTTTACGATCTGCGGACATTACTGAGGAAAAGAACGAGTTTCATCTTCGCGGGAACATCGAATTGCCGCCTACGTTTAGCGAATTTGGCCGCACTCCAGCGCACTTGGAGATTTCGGGTACCGCGCCAGACCTCCAGCAGTTGACGCCGCGGTTGACCGGTTCGGCTGAGTTCGCGGGCAAGATCGACATCGTCAAGGCGACGATTGAGGCGGATCTAGGTGTCACCGCTACGTCGGTCGGATTGCCCGATGGCACAGTGGAGAAATTGACCAGTACGCTGCGCGCGTCAAAGGTGATTGCATTGTCGAAGCAGTCGCCAGGGCCAGCGACCGCGACTACAGCGCGAAAGTCGTGGTTCGCAGATCTGCGCACTGTGATGGAGTTCGATCTTACTGGCATACGTTACCGGGAATACATCGTTGATTCAGTGCATGGTTCGCTCAGCAGCCTCGACGACCTCCTGGGGTTTGACCAAGTAACATTGCGGCGAAATCAAAACGAGCTAACCCTTCGCGGCCGCTATCAACTCCCCGAAGATGTTGGCAAGGCCCCTTCGCAACCCGTGGAGGTGGACATCACCTTCAATGCGCCTGAAGCTGGGGACTTTTGGGCAACCGATTCTCCGAACAAAATCAGCGGGCCGTTGCAAATCAGCGCCCAGATCGAAAGGAAACAGCAGCTTGCCAACGGACAGATATCGATTTCCGCCTCGAATCTCAAGATGCGGGATCTAGTTGTGCGGCAATTGAGTGTGCAGTCTTCGATTTCCAACAATTTAATTTATCTCAATGATTGCACGGCAGCTCTGAACGACAGTGATTTCTTTAATGCAATAGGAACACTGAGTCTGAAGCGGCCTTACCATTACAACGGGAAAGTTTCTGCGCGCGTGGCTAACTTATCGGTGCTACTGCCGCTGCTTCATGCGTCCGGAAATGAAAACCAACTCGCAGGCTCTTTCGCATTGGATTGGGAGGGCAACGGCAATGCGCAGACCTTCAAGGATTCAGGCAAACTGAAGCTCGTTCTGGAGAAGGGGCGTTACGGCAACCTACAATCGCTCCGGGCCAATATTGATGCTTCGTATTCACCCGATGGTCTCGATGTGCCGATCATTTTTTTCGCGACTAGCAACATGGATTTTCAAGCAGTCGCGCAGACCAAAGCCGAGACGCTTGAGATTAATAGAATTCAACTAGATCAGGGCCAGGCACGGTTTGCATCCGGTTACATCTCGATCCCGTTTGTGTGGCGAAATCTTGGAACCAATGTTGCGGTTGTTCCTTCCTCCGGCAAGGTGTTCGCGGTCTTTCAGTCCGAGAACTTAGATATCAAGAGATTTTTCGAGGACGTGGGCGTAAAAGCGATGACGTCCGGCACGTTGAGCGCGAGGTTCGACGCGCAGGGAACAATCGCCGATTTAGATGCGCGCCTTAACGTGCAGATGCGGGATTTGCGGAGCCAGCAGTGGCCCAAAATGGAGCCGGCCGCGTTCGATCTGAATGCACAGGCAATCCATGATCGGCTGACAATCTCCGGAAAGCTACAACAAGTCCGGATTCAGCCGCTGGAGATCAGCGCAAGCATGCCTTTTGACATCCCGAAAATTGCTCACGCTAGAAAATTACCCGACGACACGCCGATCATTGCGAAAGCTCGCCTTCCACGCAGCTCGGTGAATTTTATCCGCCAATTTGTCCCGGAAGTCGAGCAATTGGATGGCGAGCTGGGATTGGATGTTAATATAAGCGGGACCCTCGGCCGCCCGGTGCTGAGCGGGGCAGGGGACATGACGGTGAATGTCGCGCGGTTTACGAATGCGACGCTCCCGGCGTTACGGAACTTTAATGCGCGTCTAACCTTCGCGCGCGATACGGTGATGCTGGAGCGCTTCGGCGGGGAACTAGCCGGTGGACCCTTTCGAATGAATGGCCGTGTCACTTTTCAAAAACTGACGGCACCGACGCTCGATCTGCAACTGAAGGCGGACAGCGTGCTGGTCGCGCGAAACGATACGCTAACCGCGCGTGCGGATGCTGATCTCAAGGTCACCGGGCCACTCATGGCCGCAGCCGCAACTGGCAATGTCGCAATGACAAACAGTCACATTTTGAAGAACATCGACCTTATTCCGATCGGCTTGCCCGGACGACCCGCACCGCAGCCGCCCTCGGCGCGTCCTGAATTTTCTCTGCCGACCCCGCCGTTCCGTGATTGGAAATTTGATATCGCAATCAAGACCAAAGATCCGGTGCTCATTCGGGGTAACCTGGCGACTGGCGGAGCAACCAGCGATCTGAAATTGACGGGAACAGGGCTGCACCCGGAGTTGCAGGGCGTGGTGCAGATGCAAAATGTGGAGGCCACGTTGCCTTTCAGCCGGTTGGAGATTTCCCGCGGCTTGCTCACTTTCCAGCCAAACGATCCGATGAACCCGAAAATCGATCTTCAAGGCACATCGGTCATTCGCGATTACACCGTGCGCGTTTACGTATTCGGAACGTTGCTTTCACCGGAAGCCGTTTTTACCAGTGAACCACCGCTGGCGCAGGATGAAATCATTTCATTGATCGCCACTGGCGCGACGAGGCAGGAACTTTCGAGCGGTAATGTTCTGGCAGGACGTGCTGGTATGTTGTTGGTGCAGCAACTTTACCGCAAAATCGTCAAACAAGGCGAGCCGACCCAGAGCAACACGGCGTTTAATCGACTGGACTTGGATTTGGGAACAGTTGATCCCCGAACAGGTCAGCAGCAGGCCACCGTACGGTTCAAGATTAACGATCGGTTTGTTCTCACAGGCGATGTTGGCGTCCAAGGCGATTTCCGAGGAAAGTTAAAATACCTGATTCGGTTTCGCTAGGAGCCTATGATGCGACGCCCGGTGCTTTTCTGTCTCGGAGGCGTCGCCCTCGCATTTGAAGTGGCCGCGCAAGGTGCGGTCGATGTTGCGCGACCCGAAGAGCGACAGAAAGCGCGGCAAGCGGTCGTAAAAGAACAGGAAAAACGCGCGAAGCACGCGAGCATAATCGAATTTCGCGGTGAGCAGGCATTCAAGGAAAAGGAATTGCGCACCGCCCTGAAAGAGGAGATTACCACGATCGAGGATTTTGGACTAAGCCCCGCTCGAGCCGATGATCTCGCGTTTTTCCTTGAGGTCTTTTACCGAAAACATGGCTACGCGAAAGTGAACGTGCACTACGTGATCGAGTCGGCGGACAGACTGCGCCTCGATATTACCGAAGGTCCGCGATTCGTCCTGCGCATGGTGATCTTTGATGGAAACAGGCGGGAACCGGCGGACAAACTCTTCGATTACATGGTGGGACCGACTCGCGAGCGATATTCGAGTCTTGAGAAAAGCCTGCCTTTTGTGGCTGCCGACATGGAAGAGGGGGTCCGGCTGGTGCAACGATTCTATGTAGCGGAAGGTTTTCTAGGCGCGGTAGTCGATCAGCCGCGCTACGAGTTTCAAGGCCAAAGCAATCAGGTTAACGTCGTGGTCCCGATTCACGAGGGGCGACAATATTTTTTCGGCAGCATCGTCTTCAGCGGGCAGACCATTTACGGTGCAGAAGCGCTCCGTGGACAGATTGTCGATCTGCTGCAGCGCCCTTACACCGAAGCGCGTCTGGACGACATTCCCCGCCGTCTCGAGGCCTATTTCAAGGGGCGTGGCTATTACGACGTCAAGGTCAATGCCAACGGCGCACCAGAGGAAGCGGTGGATGGTCGCGTACCGGTGGAAATCACCGTCTCCCCGGGACCGGTTTATCACTTCGACGGCGTTACGGTTAACGGGCTGACCCGGCTGCATCCCAGTTTCGTGACCAAGCGATTCACGAGACTGCAAGGAAAAACGTACAGCCCGGATGTTCTCGATGAGCGATTTCGCACTCTGATGAAGACCGGCCTATTCAATGTGTTGCAAATCAAGCCAGTGCCGGTAGATGGAAATTTGTTGCGCCTCGATATTTCAGCTGAGGAAGCCAAGAGCAAAGAATTCGGTTTTTGGGTAGGATTCGACACATACGAAGGCGCACTAGCCGGTGTACAGGTTGGCGATCGCGACCTGTTCGGCACCGGACGTGCGGGCTCGGCAACGATTGAGATCTCGCAGCGCAGTTATAAAGGCGAGATTCTTTACGAGGATCCGTTTTTTCTGGACACAGACTTTGTTTTCAGAGCGCGAGCGTACGCCCTGACTTTCGATTACGACGGTTACTCAAAATTCGAGCTGGGCGGACGATTCGAACTCAGCCGCAAAATTACCAAAAATGACGAGGCGGCCCTGGTCCTGTCGCTACGTCATGTGGAGATAACTGACTCAGGGATCAAGCCGGACTTTCTCCTTGGGCCGACAGGCTATCTGGTAAACACTATTGGACTTACAAACACACTTGATCTGCGTGAAAGCCCGTACGTGACGCCGCGCGGTTTTCTCGTCAATAATACATTGGATTTGGCGACTAGCGCTTTGGGAAGCGACATCGACTTCATCCGCGGCACGATGCGGGTTGGTTACTATCTCCCATTTGGACCAAAGCCGCTCACGCCGGGCGTAGTTGAAGATCAATCCACCGGCACACCTTTGCAGCGTTGGTTCCGTCAATCCTCAATCGCGTTCGGCGCGCGTGTCGGCATTATTCATTCGCTCACAAACAGTGGCTCTGACGAGGCGACTGCCATTCCCATCGACGAACGCTTTTTTAACGGCGGCGCAACGACGGTCCGGAGTTTCGGCGAACGCGACCTGGGCCCCCACGATAATCACGGTCATCCCGTCGGCGGAGAATTCTTTACCGTCTTTAACGTCGAATACACCTTCCCAATTTTTGGGGAACTACAGGGCGCGGTATTTACGGATGCCGGGAATCTTTTGCCGAGCTCAGAAGAGGTTGGCCTCAACAATATGCGCTATGCAATCGGCGCAGGGTTACGCTACAAGCTGCCAGTCGGCCCGATTCGCCTCGATTACGGCGTGAATCCCGATCCCCACCCCGATGAAGATTTCGGCGCGTTCCATTTCAGTTTTGGGTTTGCGTTCTGAGGATGATTTCCAAATTGTGCATATGACATCATATCTCGGTGATACCCCGCCTAACGAATTTCGCAAACAGTTGCATGAGCTTGCGGATTGGATCGCGGATTTCCGGCAAAACATCAAATCGCTGCGCGTCGCGCCTGACGACGCGCCGGGGGCCGTTCGTGCACAGCTTCCTTCGCGAGCGCCGGAAGACGGCGAACCATTCGGGAAAATTCTGGCTGATATTGATAGGCTCGTCGTGCCCGGCATGGTGCATTGGAGCCATCCGATGTTCCTCGGGTATTTCGGCTGGACGACCACCGCGCCGGGAATTCTTGGCGAAATCCTGAGCGCGCCACTGAGTGTGAACGCCATGACCTGGCGGACCTGTCCGGCTGCGACTGAGCTCGAAACGGTCGTTATCGACTGGCTGCGGCAATGGCTCGGTTTGCCTAACGAGTTTGGCGGAGTTGTTTACGACACGGCATCGGTGGGAATCATGCATGCGCTCGCGGTCGCGCGCGAAGAAGCCGCGCCATCTACCCGGAAGCTTGGCCTGATCAATCGCGATCTACCGCGTCTTCGCATTTACGCTTCCGATCAAGCGCACAGCGCCGCCGAAAAAGCCGCAATCGCCCTAGGGATCGGCGAGGAAAATGTGCGACGTGTCCCGAGCGACGACCAGTTTTGTATGGACATATCATCGTTACGCCACATGATGGCACAAGATCGAGAGCATCGTTTCCGGCCGCTCGCGGTCATCGCTACCGTAGGGACGACTTCGAGCGCAAGCGTCGATCCGGTTCCGGAAATCGCGAAAGTGTGCGGCGAAAGCAAAGCGTGGCTCCACATCGACGCAGCTTATGGCGGTGGGTTCGCCACGTTGCCGGAATACAAATGGCTGACTAACGGTTGGAGCGAAGTCGATTCCATCGTGGTTAACCCCCACAAATCGCTCTTTGTCCCGCTGGATTTTAGCGTGCTTTACGTGCGCGACCTCGAACGCTTGCGACGCGTCTTCACTCTCGTACCTGAAGTTCTGCGCGGCGACACCATCGAAGGAGAAAAGAACTACATGGATTACGGTATTCAGCTCGGCCGGAGATTTCGTGCTCTCAAAGCGTGGGTGATCTGGCGCTTGTTAGGTCGCGCCGGGATAGTTTCGCGTCTGCGTGAACAAATCCGGTTGGCAAACCTGCTCGCTACCAGGATCAAGATCGACAGCCGCTTCGAACTCGCAGCGCCGGTCAGTTTGGGTGTAGTTTGCTTTCGTTTTGTATCCGGCATCGGTGATATCGGGCAGGGGTCAACGACGCCGGCTACAACAAATGGTAAGCTGGACAAATTGAACAGCGAGATCGTCGAGCGAATCAATGCCTCCGGACGTGCTTATCTAACACAGACAAAATTGCGCGGTCGCACGGTCATGCGAATCGGACTTGGTAACGTGCTTACTACAGAAGAACACATCCGCAAAGCCTGGGAGATAATTCAGCAAACGGTGAGCGCGCTGTAGCCGCTTCGCTCTGTGAAGCGGGTGCTGACAATCCGCCGTCTCGTGCATTGGGCCCCGGAGTCGGCGCCCGCGTTTGCGGCTGAGGAGAGCCGCCTATACAATTGACTCCGCTATGATGAAGCTGCTGCGCAAGCATCGCCACTGGCTCATGATCGTCATCGCCATTCTGGCGATTCCCTTCATTTTTTACTTCGTGCAACGGCCGGACTACGGTGCGATGCGTTCCGACCAATTCGCTCGCGTTTACGATCGTAATGTTTCAATGCTCGAAGCTCAGCAGACGGTGCGTTTGCTTAATTTGGCCCAGGCGCTGGGAATGTCCGATTTTGTGCAGACGTTATCGGCAGGCGCGACGGAACAGAACCAGATTTACGTACAGTTCATTTTGAACCTGCTGATTTTGCGTCATGAATCGGCGCGTCTCGGTATTCAACCAGACCCTTCAGAAATCGCTGACGTTGTGCGCGGGTTGCCTGCATTTCACAGCGGGGTCGGGTTCGACATGAAAAAATTCGGCGATTTTGTAGACAACGCACTTTCGCCATTGGGTCTGTCCGAGGAACACATCGAGCAACTGGTCCGTGACCAGCTTTGCTTGAAAGAAATTAAGCGGCTTTTGGCCACTGGCGTTTCAATCCCGGCAGCTGAGATCGATGCAAATTATGAACGGGCCTACGACAAATTATTCGTGAGCACCATTCGGTTACGACCAGAGGATTTCGTGAAGGACATCAATATCACCGAGGACGACGTGCGGAAGTATTATGACAGCCACAAGACTGAGCTCAAAACCGACGAAAAACGCAAGGTTGAGTTTCTCAGTCTGACATTGACCGACGAGGAAAAGAAGCTTGGCGGCAAGGAACGCATTGAGGCGCTGCAAAAGCTTTCCGATCGCGCCAATGATTTCACCCAGGGGCTCCTTGAAAAGGATGCAGATTTCCAGCGTGTGGCTGAGAAATTCAAATTGCCCGTGCGCGCGACAGGCGAGTTCACTGCCACGGCACCGGATCGGCAATTGAATATCGATAAGAAACTGGGCGCGGCTGCGTTCCGTTTGTCGAAGCAAGAGCCGACCAGTGATCCGATCCAGGTGGCGGACGGGTTCTACATTTTACATCTTGCTGGAATAGTCGAAGCGCGTCCGCTCACGATTGAAGAAGCGAAGCCGAAAATTGTGGAAGCGATCAAGAACTCGCGAGCTCGTGAGTTGATGTCAACGAAGGGTGCAGAACTCGTGCAACAATTGCGTCAAGCGACAAAGTCGGGAGAGCCGCTTGATGCCACGATTCAAAAAGCAGGCGTCAAAGTGGAGAAAATCCCGCCTTTTTCGCTTCTCGACGAGGCGATCGAGGCTCAAGTCAAGAAGGAACCTCCCGAGCTTTTAGCAATTAAAAACGCCGTGGCATATCAAAAGCCAGGGGACATCAGCGACTTTTTCCCGTCTGGCGAGACAGGACTCATCGCGATCCTCGAAAAACGCGAACCGTCACCGAACGCAAATGATCCTGCAAAGAAAGCGGCATTCAAAGAGCGGCTTTTAAATAACAGACGACAGGTTGTTTTCTACGAATGGCTGCGTGACCGGCAGCAGGCGGCCGGCGTGCAATTTGCAAGAGGCTAGACTGTAGGAATAGCTGGTCCACCTGCAATTTTGTATACCGATGGAACAAACACTCGATCAAATCTTCGATGATGCGAACGGCGACTTGGCCGTCGGCGATCTGGAAAGCGCAGTGGAAAAATACCGGCGCTGTATCGAGATAGCGCCAGATTTTTTCGATGGCTGGCACGCGCTTGGTATGGCGCTGATGAAACTCGGCCGCTTTACTGAGGCAATCGATGCAGGAAAAAAAGCGGTAGAGCTTCGGCCTAACGATCAAATCGCTTGGACGAGTTTGTCGCTGTTTTACAATCGTGCTGGCAACATCAAGGAAGCCGAAGCCGCCGGAGCGAAATCAAAGATTCTTTCGTGGGGTGGAAAAATCGCAAAAGAGTAAACGTCGAACTGCGAGAGTTGGAGAGATCCCTTGACTTCGCTCGGGATGACAGCAGGTCGGGCGGCAAGATGTGGTGGGGCGGTTCGCCGAGCCGTCCGTCGTCGTCGCGTCCGGCGGTCGCGCCCTACCAGATATTCACCTTCTTGTCCGTAGACCGAACCATTGTCGAACCCTCGGGGACGCTGAATGCTTTTTGGAATTCCGATAGGTTTGAGAGCGGCCCGTCGACTCGATAACGCGCGGGCGAATGCGGATCCGTGTTGAGACGCAACTTCAAATCTTCGTCGCGCTGTTTGGATTTCCAAATCGTCGCGTAAGAGAGGAAGAAGCGCTGCTCCGGAGTCAGGCCGTCGATTTTTTTCTCTCGTTCCCGTGGATTTTTATCCAGCGCTTTTTGCAACGCCGCATACGCGAGCTTGACGCCGCCGAGATCGGCGATGTTCTCGCCTTGAGTCAATTCACCATTCACATGCAAACCGGGTAACGGCTCGTATTCGTTGTATTGAGCCACCACAGCTTTACGCCGCTTATCGTATTCGGCAGCGGACTTCTTGGTCCACCAGTCGCGCAAGTTCCCGGCTGCATCGAATTGCCGGCCCTGATCGTCAAAACCGTGCGTCATTTCATGGCCAATGACCGCGCCGATTCCGCCGTAATTTACTCCGTCGTCTGCATTCGCGTAGAAAAACGGAGGCTGCAGAATTCCGGCTGGGAACACGATTTCATTCATGTTCGCATTGTAATACGCATTGACCGTCGGTGGTGTCATTCCCCAATCGGTGGGATCGACCGGTTTCCCGATCTTGTTGAGTTGCCTTGTGGTTTCGAATTTTGCCGCGCGCATTGCATTCAAGACGAACGAGCCGCGATCGATGGACAACAGTGAATAATCGAGCCACTTGTCCGGATAGCCGATTTTCACACGCATGGCGGCCAGTTTCTTGAGCGCTTCGCGTTTGGTCGATTCGTCCATCCACTCCAGCGTCTTGATACGATCAGCCAGAGCTTCTTTCAGATTGTTGACCAGCTCGAGTGCGCGGGCCTTTGCCTCCGGCGGAAAATAAAACGCCACGTATAGTTTGCCGAGCGCCTGACCGATCGCATCGTCCGTGGAAGCGATCACACGTTTCCAACGGGGTTTGATTTTTTCAGTACCCCGAAGGATTCGGTCCTTAAAGTTGAAATCTTCATCCACAAAATCTCTGGAGAGTTCTTCCGCAGCCGCATTGATGAGATGCCACCGCAAATACGCTTTCCAATCGTCCAGTGGCGTGTTTTTGAATACTTGGTCGGCGCTTTTGAAGAATTCCGGCTGGTGCACGTTAACGTCGCTAGGTTCCAGCAGATCGATGGTCTTGAAATAGTCGCTCCAATTCCAATCAGGTGTTAGATCCTGAAGCTGCCGCAGCGGCATCTTGTTATAATTCATTTGCGGATCTCGCAGCTGGACCTGTGTGCGCGAGGCCTCGGCGAGTTTTGTCTCGAACGCGAGAATTTTCCTGGCGTGATCGGCGGCCACTGCCGCTGGTTCACCCGTGAGCGTCAGCATTTTTGCGACATGCTCGACGTATTGGTCGCGAAGCTTTTTAGAGGCCGCATCGGTCTTGGTATAATAATCGCGATCCGGCAAGCCGAGCCCGCCCTGGACTGCTTCTGCGATATCGTGTGTGCTGTCTTTGGCGTCCTGACCGGACCCAAATTCGAAAAGGACATCCACACCGATGCTGTGGAGGTGAGCAATTTCTTTGAGTAATTCGTTGCGATCGGCAATTGCATCAATTTTTTTGAACTCATCATCCAGCGGCTGGAGGCGCATGGCGTCGATCGTCTTTTCGTCCATACCGCTCGCGTAGTAGTCGCCTACCTTTTGGGTCTCCGGTGCGAGTCGGGGATCGACATGTGTATTTTCGGCTGTTTCCGCAATGTCATGCAGTGCATCGTTGTTATTTTCGATCAATTCGTTAAAGCTGCCCCAGCGTGAATATTCCGGCGGAATCTGCGTTCGTTTGATCCAACCACCATTGGCGAACATGAAGAAATCATCTTGCGGTTTTACAGACGGGTCCCTGTTAGCCGGATCCAGCGGCAGCAGATTTTTTTGCGCCGCCGGTTTTCCGGTTTCGTCGATTGGGTTAGGGGATTCGCCTGAAAGGGGAGGCGGAGTTTTTTGAGAATTCGGCGCGGCTGTCGCACTTCCAAAGGGCTTTGGTTTTGGAGATTCGTTTTGTGCGCTTACGCTCCAAGCGCTCAAGAACGCAATCAGCACCAGGGAAAATGATTTCATAGCTCGGGTTAGACCGCTTTTCTGCGGTTCCGTTGAAGATAGGCGCTCGCGAAGAGAGCGCCTATCCGATCCCGGCAGTGGCAGCGTGTCGCTACAATTGCTCGATTTTGTAGCCGCGTTTTTCCAGCAACTTGATGACGCTGTTCGGGCCAGCAAAGTGCAACGCACCGGCGACAACGGCGGTTGGCTTGCCACTTTCCAGTTCTGCTACGATTCGTGGAACCCATCTGCGGTTGCGTTGGTCCACAAAGCGGGCTGCGACCGATGGAGCCTCGCTGCGGAATTGTGCGTCCCCCGACCAAAGCGTATCGATATCGCCTTTTCGCCATGCGCTGAGCATCCGGTTGAATTCGGCCGCGCCGTCTTTCGGTTGAGCCAGGGCGTTACGCAACATGATTTCGCCCTCGCGATCGGACAGTCCACCAAGCACTGCCACATGTTCATCAACTGACTCCAGCCCTCCGATTTCTTTTCTCATTTGTTGGCCCCGATCCACAAAATAATTGTCGAGCCCATGCGTCAGCGAGGCCTTTGGCTTCGGATTGTTTTCCGCGAGGTGCTGGGCGATCCACCAAGGTTTGTAGTCGAGGCCGCTTTCGAAATCTCGAACTTGAGCCGGCCTTTTCTGCTTGGGATCGACATCGACTGCCATCACGTTTTGCCGAAGCCATGCTAACAGTTCCGGGTGAATTTTTGAGCGGATGTCTTGTCCTCGCGGGTATTTGGCGGCCGCGGCAAATTTTTTTTCGAATTCGGCGTCCCGTGTTGGATCAAACTCGAATAAGAGACGCTTCGAATCTTTGAGGGCGATCTCATAGGGCACGGGCAGCGGATAATCCTTTTTAGTCAATGCGTGGATGGAGCCTACGAGATAAAACGACGCTTTCGCGTTGGTCACTCGCCAAACACAACATTTCGGGAGTGGTTGCCCAGCGCGAGCCGGACCTGCCAGTAGCATCGCGAATGTCAGAACGGCAGATACGATCCAGCGGCTCATTGTTCGGGGAAAAGCAAAATGTTTCCCGTTTTTAGCAAAAAAAAACACTGCGTCAAATAATTCTGTAGCGAATTTTGCCGCCGTCTCGACAATTTGAGATAAGCACGGCCTTTTGGTATTATGGCGCGCCGATGACCATCGCGGTAAAACGTTCCCTCGCAGTCGCGCTCGTAAGCACCTGCATCATTTCACATCGCGCATGTGGCGCCAGTGATTGGCAAATCATCAAAGTAAATGGCCAAGATTATTTGACCGTCGAAAATATTTCAAAGTTCTATGGATTACCCTCTGAAGTTATCCCCACCGCTGGAGACAAGGTCCAAACCGAGACAGTCAAGGATCCACTCCAGTTCGTCCGCGATAGCCGGGAAGTTATCATTAACGGAGTGCGCAGCTGGTTGTCTTTTCCTGTGATCGAACAGGACGGAAAACTCCTGGTTTCGCGCACTGACGTGGCCAAAACCATCGAGCCGCTCGTTCGACCGCAGCGCGTCCCGAACGTTGGCAACGTCGAGACTGTCGTCCTGGACCCGGGACACGGTGGTCATGACAAAGGCGCGGTCTGCCGTTACGGGAACGAAAAAGATTTTGCGCTGGACGTGGCGCGGAAGCTCCGTCCGCTGTTGCAGGTAAAAGGTCTGCGAGTGGTCATGACTCGTGAAGGCGATTATTTCGTTCC
>Ga0066388_100001625_pt1 | contig 12866 bp, 11 predicted proteins | sample PanSoiMetaGPlot6_FD_64539 | JGI IMG/M metagenome (GOLD analysis project Ga0066388, IMG submission 64539) | Tropical forest soil microbial communities from Panama analyzed to predict greenhouse gas emissions - Panama Soil - Plot 6 (Hybrid Assembly) | ecosystem: Environmental > Terrestrial >... | reverse complement strand
GTTTCTGGCGCTGACCGGCTCCGGTCAATCCGATCTAGCCGCTGGGATTTCTCGACTCTGGGCCGACGGGCAGGAGACCGCGGGGGCCGCATTGCCTGGGGCGCCCTCGTATGCAACCCTGAGCACCGACTGAGGTTGCGTGCCAGGCGCTGCCCGCCGGCACGCATCGGATGCTACCGGGGAAACGGCATGTCTCGGAACATCAAGACGCTCCATAACTTCAAGCCGCCGGCGACCGAGGAGGAGGTCCGCGCCTCCGCACTGCAGTTCGTGCGCAAGCTCAGCGGCTGTGCGCGGCCCTCCAAGGCCAACGAGCCTGCATTCAATCGTGCGGTTGATCGCGTGACACAAGCGGCGCACGAGCTGCTGGACTCCCTTGTCACCAGTGCGCCGCCGCGGGATCGCGCTACCGAGGCCGCCAAGGCCCGCGCCAGGTCAGCGCAGCGCTTCCGTTCTGCCGATCCCGAACGCGCTGCGTAGCTGCGGGCGCCCCTTGTCAAGCTTTGATTCGCCCGGTATCGCCACGCAAGGCCGGCATAATTTGGCCCGCGCATTCGCGCCAACATGCGCGGCGAGCTCAATCTGGGAAAGTTGGTGAAGAACCTGAGCTGTCACATAAGTGAAATAGCGGCAGACTAGTGTCCGCGCCGTAATGGGGCACTGCCAGCACTCTCGACGGCCGCGATCGCCGTCGCGCGCATTCACGCGCGGGCGCGGCTTCCTGGGAACATCCATCCCGGCGCCAGGGTTCGTTCCTCAGGCTCAGCCAGTCGCTGGCGGGGGCGGGTGGGACGAAACGCGACGCTTGTGGGCGTGGGACGTGCTGGGATCAATGGGGGGAGTGGAAAGCAAAGATGCGCGTGCTCGTGGCAACTGACGCTTGGCATCCACAGGTCAACGGTGTGGTGCGCACTTTGATGTCGCTCGCCGAGAGCGCCCGCAGGCAGGGGGCCACCATCGAGTTCCTGACGCCCGAGGGCTTTCCTTCCGTGGCGCTGCCAACCTACCGCTCCCTGCGCTGTGCCCTGCCGACGCGCCGCGAGATCGCCCTGCGCATCGAGAGGGCCCGCCCCAATGCGATCCACGTCGCCACCGAGGGGCCGATCGGGCACATGGTGCGGTCCTACTGCATCAAGCACGGGCTGCCGTTCACCACGAGCTACACGACGCGGTTTCCCGAGTACATTTCGGCGCGCATTCCGGTCCCGGAGGCTTGGAGCTATGCGGTGCTGCGGCGCTTTCACGCCCCCGCCGGCGTCACCTTGGTTTCCACCAAGTCCCTGATGGCGGAGCTTGCCGCGCGCGGGTTCAAGCATCTCGGCCTGTGGACGCGGGGGGTCAATACGGAGCTGTTCAGACCCGAGCGTGCGATCGATCTTCCTCTGCCGCGGCCGCTGTTCGTCAGCGTGGGACGCGTCGCCGTCGAGAAGAACCTCGAAGCCTTCCTGACCCTTGACCTGCCCGGCACCAAGGTTGTCATCGGTGAGGGGCCGCAGCTGGACGAGTTGCGCCGCCGCTTCCCGGAAGCCACCTTCCTGGGCCATCTCGAGGGCGAGGAACTGGCCGCGCATCTGGCCGCCGCGGACGTGTTCGTGTTCCCGAGCAGGACCGATACCTTTGGCATCGTTCAGCTTGAGGCGCTGGCCTGCGGCGTGCCGGTGGCGGCCTTCCCGGTGACCGGCCCCAAGGACGTCATCGGAGACCATCCCGTAGGCGTGCTGGACAACGATCTGCGCAAGGCGTGCCTCGGCGCATTGCAGGTCTCGCGCGCCGCCTGCCGCGCCTTTGCACTGACGCAATCGTGGGACACCAGTGCCCGCCAGTTCCTCGGGCATGCCAGCTCGGTTGTCGTCGATGCCTTCGCGGGATCGCGGGTGGCCTATGCGTGAATCACCGGCAGCGCGGCGCTTCGGGCATTGGATTTGCATTGAATCGGCGGCACCGATGATGCGGCGTACTTGCGGGGCGCTTGGAAAGGAATGGACGATGCGGGCGGCGGAATTCGACAGGGAAACGGTCACCACTACCTATGCGCGCTGGGCGCCAGTCTACGATCTGGTCTTCGGCGCGGTGTTCGAGCGTGCACGCCGCACCGCGATCGCGGCCTGCGAGCGCAAGGGCGGGCGCATTCTCGAGGTCGGCGTCGGCACCGGCATCTCGCTCCCCTACTACACGCGCGCCAGCCGAGTGTTCGGCATCGACCTCTCCGAGCCGATGCTCGAGAAGGCCCGTCAGCGGGTGGCCGAGCGCCGCTTGACGCACGTCGAGGGCCTGGCGGTGATGGATGCCGAGCACATGCAGTTTCCCGACGCGTCGTTTGACGTCGTGGTGGCGCAGTATGTGGTCAACACGGTGCCGAGCGCAGAGGCCGCGCTCGATGAGTTCGCCCGCGTGCTGAAGCCGGGCGGCGAGATCGTGCTGATCAACCGCGTGGGCGCCGAGGCTGGGCCACGGCTCGCCTTCGAGCGCTGGTTCCAGCCAATGGCGCGCCGGCTCGGCTGGCAGTCCGACTTCCCGTGGGAGCGGTTCGCGCGCTGGCTCGATACCACGGTGCACGACATGCGGCTGGTCGAGCGGCGTCCGGTCCCGCCGCTCGGCCACTTCTCGCTGATCCGGTTCGGCAAGGGCGCGGGGGCGATGCGGTCCGACGACATGGGCGCCGACGCCAAGGCCGCCTAGCCGCGACGGCCATGCTCCAATGGCAGGTAGGCGTGAAAGCGGTGTCGGGTTCGCACGCACCCCTGACAGATGCGCAGGGCTGTGTTGTGGCTGACACAATTGTTACGTATTCTGGTCACAAACGAGGGGGAAGGAGCGATGAACACATTCTTTGAGACACTGAAGGAGCAGCGGTGGGACGACCATCGCTTCTACCATCACAGCCGCATCAACCAGACGCTGCATTTCTTCAGCGCCATCAGCTTCGTGTGCGCCTACGTTCTTGTGTTCACGCATCCGGTGGCGGCCGTCCTGCTGGGATGGGTGGTAGGGATGTGCAGCCGACAGGCGGGGCATTTCTTCTTCGAGCCCAAGGACTATGACCAGGTCAACCAGGCGACGCATGAGTACAAGGAGGACGTGAAGGTCGGCTATAACTTGCGGCGCAAATATGTGCTGATGGGCCTCTGGGGGCTGTCACCTGTCGTCCTCTACTTAGATCCGACCTTGTTCGGCATCTTCAGCGTGCCCGCCGACATCCACGAGTGGCTGAACAACCTGGCGCTCACCTGGATCGCTCTTGCCGTCGGCGCTCTGCTCTTGCGGACCGTGCAGCTCTTCTTCATCAAGGACGTGAAGAGCGGGCTTGCGTGGCTCACCAAGATCCTCACGGATCCGTTCCACGACATCAAGCTTTACCACAAGGCGCCGCTGCACCTGATGCGCGGCGAGCTGATCGATCCGGAGCACGCCCAGCACCGGCATTGACGACGTAGGTGCAATCGCGCACACGGCGCGATTGCATCAGCCTCGCCAGCGGCCACGTCTTTGCAGACGGCTGCACCCCGTAGAATCAGGCTGAGGAGGGTGGGGGTCGTCGGTTGGCGGCTGGGCTGAAGCGACTTGGACTGGCGCCCGATTGGCGCGCTGCGCCGAGGTCCAGCAGGGCGTCGGCGGCCAGCCAGACTGCTGCGGGCTGAAAAATGCCTTGCGGCTCCGGGGCATGGCCGGGCAAAGGGGAGGGCGCCGGCAGTCAGTCCGCGGCCACGGCGAGGACGCTCCGCCACCCGGGTTTTGCTCGGGAATCCGGACAAATGCCGCCGGTCGGCCCGCGGCAAAGTCTTTGCGTCTGTTGCACAGGGATCAACAACTTCGGGTGCCGGCGAGGATTAGACTGAGAATCGGCCCGTTGCAGCCCCCTGCACCCCCTACTATATAACGCCAGAAACCAGCGCAGCTCCAAGGGGACCGTTTCCCAAGGGTCATGGGGGCCTTGAGGGAAGCCGGGTGCCGATTTTTATGCGGGCCCGGGCGGTTCGCCGCAAGCGAGAGAGGACAGCAAGTATGGCCAAAGTGATCGGCATCGACCTCGGCACAACGAACTCGTGTGTAGCCGTCATGGAAGGCAGCAAGCCCAAGGTGCTTGAGAATGCGGAAGGTGCCAACATCACCCCGTCCATCGTTGCGTTCACCGACAGCGGGGAGCGCCTCACGGGTCTCCCGGCCAAGCGTCAGGCGGTAACTAATCCTCTCAACACCTTGTTTGCCATCAAGCGGCTGATTGGCCGCCGCTATGACGATCCGATGGTGGAGAAGGACAAGAAGCTCGTTCCCTACAAGATCGTCAAAGGCCCCAATGGCGACGCCTGGGTCGAAGCCTACGGCAAGCCCTACTCGCCTTCGCAGATCTCCGGCTACATCCTGCAGAAGATGAAGGAGACGGCCGAGGCCAAGCTGGGCGAGCCCATCAAGGAAGCCGTCATCACCGTTCCAGCCTACTTTAACGACGCCCAGCGCCAGGCAACCAAGGATGCGGGCAAGATTGCTGGGCTTGAGGTCCTGCGCATCATCAACGAGCCGACCGCGGCGGCGCTCGCCTACGGCCTCGACAAGAAGAAGGAGTCCAAGACCATCGCCGTCTACGACCTGGGCGGCGGCACGTTCGACATCTCCATCCTGGAGATCGGCGACGGCGTGTTCGAGGTGAAATCGACCAATGGCGACACCTTCCTCGGTGGCGAGGACTTCGACATGCGCCTGGTCGAGTACCTTGCCAACGAGTTCAAGAAGGAGAACCAGATCGATCTGAGGGGCGACAAGCTCGCCTTGCAGCGCCTGAAGGAGGCCGCCGAGAAGGCCAAAATCGAGCTGTCTTCCTCGCAGCAGACCGAGATCAACCTGCCCTTCATCAGCATGAATCCGCAGACGCAGTCGCCGCTGCATCTGACGATGAAGCTGACGCGCGCCAAGCTCGAAAGCCTGGTCGACGACCTGATCGAGAAGACCAAGGGCCCGTGCCTGCAAGCTCTCAAGGATGCGGACCTGAAGGCTGCGGACATCGGCGAAGTGGTCCTGGTCGGCGGCATGACGCGCATGCCGAAGGTGCAGCAGATCGTCAAGGAGCTGTTCGGCAAGGAGCCGCACAAGGGCGTCAACCCCGACGAGGTGGTGGCCGTTGGTGCCGCGATCCAGGCGGGCGTGCTCAAGGGCGACGTGAAGGACGTGCTGCTGCTCGACGTGACCCCGCTGTCGCTGGGCATCGAGACGCTGGGCGGCGTGTTCACGCGTCTCATCGACCGCAACACCACGATCCCGACCAAGAAGAGCCAGGTGTTCTCGACCGCCGAGGACGGCCAGGGCGCGGTGACGATCCGCGTTTCGCAGGGCGAGCGCGAGATGGCAGCCGACAACAAGCTGCTCGGCCAGTTCGACCTAGTCGGCATTCCGCCGGCACCGCGCGGCATGCCGCAGATCGAGGTGACGTTCGACATCGACGCCAACGGCATCGTGCACGTCTCCGCCAAGGACAAGGCGACCAGCAAGGAGCAGTCGATCCGTATCCAGGCCTCGGGAGGCCTCTCTGACGCCGACATCAAGCGCATGACGGAGGAGGCGGAGCGTTACAAGGACGACGACCGCAAGAAGCGCGAGATCATCGAGGCGAGGAACAGCGCCGATGCCCTGATCCACTCGACCGAGAAGTCGCTGCGGGAGACCGGCGACAAGCTCCCGGCCGCCGACAAGGCCGCGATCGAGACCGCCATGTCCAACTTGAAGGCGGCGGCGAAAACCGACGACGTCAACGAAATCAGGTCCAAGCTGACCGCGCTTGCGCAAGCCTCCCTAAAGCTCGGCGAGGCCGTCTATGGTGGCCAAGGTGGCGGCGAGACGGGCGGGCAGAAGAAGTCGGGCAGCGGCGACAATGTCGTCGATGCCGACTTTGAGGAAGTGAAGGACGACAAGAAGAAATCCGCCTGAGACGTTGGCAGGGGGTGTACCGAAATGCAGGCCCTCGTCCACCCGGCAGAGCTTACAGGCTGACCCGGTGGGCGGGGGCTAGCTTTTATCCGCGGGCTAGGTGCGGCCATCCGCGGTCACCACAAGAAGACTGGAAACTCGGCTCATGGCCAAGCGTGACTACTACGAGGTCCTGGGGCTCCAACGCGGGGCGAGCGAGCAAGACATCAAGTCGGCCTTTCGCCGCCTCGCCAAGGACTGCCATCCCGACCGCAACAGCGGCGACAAGACTGCGGAGCAGAAGTTCAAGGAGCTCAACGAGGCCTACGAAGTCCTCAAGGACCCGCATAAGCGCAGCGCCTACGACCACATGGGGCATGCCGCATTCGACGGTCACGGCCGCGGTCACGGCTTCGGGCCGGACTTCGCCACGTCCATGTCGGACATCTTCGACGACCTGTTCGGCGAGTTCATGGGCGGCCGGCGCAACCGTCAGCGCTCGGGCCGCGAGCGCGGCGCCGACCTGCGCTACAACATGGAGATCGACCTGCCCGAAGCCTACACAGGCAAGACGGCACAGATCCGCGTTCCGACCAGCGTGACCTGCTCCACCTGCACCGGTACCGGCGCGGCCCCCGGCGTGCGGCCTTCCGCGTGTCCGACCTGCGCCGGCCACGGCAAGGTGCGCGCGAGCCAGGGTTTCTTCACCATCGAGCGAACCTGCCCGGGCTGCCAGGGGCGTGGCGAAATCATCAGCGATCCCTGCGCCTCGTGCTCGGGCTCCGGGCGCGTCGTCCAGGAGCGGACGCTCTCCGTCAATATTCCGGCAGGCGTGGAGGATGGCACCAAGATCCGCCTCGCCGGCGAGGGTGAGGCGGGCGTGCGGGGCGGACCGCCGGGAGACCTTTACATCTTCTTGTCGATCAGACCACACGACTTCTTCCAGCGCGACGGTGCCGATATCTTCTGCCGCGTACCGATCTCCATGACAACGGCGGCGCTGGGAGGACAGATCGACGTGCCGACCATCGACGGCGAGATGACCAGGGTGCGCGTGCCGGAAGGCACCGAGAGCGGCAAGCAGTTCCGCCTGAAGAGCAAGGGGATGCCGGTTCTGCGCTCCAAGGTGCTGGGCGACATGTATATCCAGGTGGAGGTCGAGACGCCCAAGAACCTCTCGCGCAAGCAGCGCGAGCTGCTCGAGGCCTTCGAGCGCGAGAGCAACAAGGAAACCTCGCCGCATTCGGCCGGCTTCTTCGCCAAGGTGAAGGAGTTCTTCGAGGGCAGGCCCAACTGACGCATGGCTGCCCTGCTCGCCTCCCTCCCACGACGCAATCGCCCGTAGGCATTTTCGCTACAGCAGGCGAAATGCCACACGACTGGTCGCACTTCTGCCGAGACAATCCCGGAGGTTTCATGCCTCTTGGCGGAGTGTGTGCGGACCGAGGGGGGCGTGTGCATGATGCGTAGGCGGTCCTGGGCGCGGGTGGCAATGCAGGCCGGCGCGCTTTTCTGGGTGGTGGCGGGGTGCGGGGCTGTGCGCGCCGCGGGCATCGAATGGGACAAGCGTGGCGCATTCGAGGACTGCCTGGACGCACAGGCCAAGGGCTGGGTCCGTGCCCGGGCCGAGCTCGTCCTCAACGAGGATCCCGCCGCTGGCGACATTGACGATCCCGCGGTGGCCGCCTGGGCCGCTCAAGCGCTCTCCACCTGCGAGACGAAGGCCGGCCAGGGCAACCGCGCGTCCGAACAGGTGTTCGCAAGATACATGGCGCATTGGCGCGTGCACGTCGACGCGGCGGTCACAGAGGTGAGGCGGCGGTCGTCGCCTGACTGAGCAGGACCACGGGCAACCCGATCCGGCGCCATCTGCCGCCGACAGTCGACACAACTCGCCGGAAACACGAGGAGCATCGCAGCACAGAGAACCGCCAATTTGCCGATTGCGATACGCTGATCCGCTTTGCGCATGAGGAATGCCATGATTGGTTGGCCGATCCGGAGTGCCCTCCTCATTGACTACGAGAATGTTGCGCACCGGAGCCTGCCGGACACGATTTCTAATTGGGTGGCCTGGCTCGAACGCGGCGAGTTCGATGCCGACAAGCGTCAGCACCGACGCTTCGTGACCAAGCGCATCTACTGGAACTCGGCCGCCAACCATCTGCGTGGCACCTTCGAGAAATTCGGGTTCAGCTGCGTGCTCTGCGAGAAGTTCGCAGGCTTGAAGAACGGTGCCGACATCAAGATGGCGATGGACATCGTCGAGCTCACTCGCGACATGCCGACCATCAAGGAATTCATCCTGCTGACACGGGACTCCGACTTTGTGCCCGTGCTCAAGATGCTCAGGCAGCGCAACAGGCGCACCGCCGTGCTCGTCGACCCCCGCTCACCCACCATATTCACCACCTACCGCACGCACGCCGACGCCGTCATTCCGCTCCAGGAATTCCTGCAGGCAACAAATTATCGCAAGCCGGAACGCACGCAGCGGCTCAGGCGAGCAGCCCGATGGCTTCGACAACTGGCCGGGTGGGCCGCCGGCTGGCCACTCGATCGGACGCGCAGGATCGCCCGGGCAATCGCCGACCGGCGCGCCGCCGCCCAGGCCGCCGCAGGAAAGTCGGCGCAGGGAGCGCCTAAGGCTGCCGACGAAGCCGATCAGATGGACCTGGCGGTCAACCATACCATCCGCATAACGAGCCTTCAGCCGAACCAGGGCACCGCCAACAAGGCCATCCTGAACGAACTGGCGAAGATCACCGGTTTCTCGACGAGCGGCGCCAGGAGCTATCTTGGCAAGGGCAGCTACCGCGCCCTCATGCAGGAGATCGCGAAGCGCACCGACAAGCTGCGGCTCACCTTTCCGAGCGGCGGCGTTTCCGTCACGTACCTTCCGAAGGACGAAGAGAAGGGGCCGCTCCGCGTCAAACGCCGCAGGATGCGACGAAAGAAGAAGCTTGTCCCGGACACCCCGTAGCAGGACGCGGGCTCTCCATCGCGCTGGGTTCCCCTCGATCAGGCCTCTACCCACGCTCCACGGCGCCGGCAGCGAAATCCGGTTGACGTGGCAGGGGCCCCATCGCACAACCTCGCGCGATCTTGCAGAGAGGCACCGTTGCCGACCATCGCTGCCCGTGACCGGCTGATCGTAGCGCTCGACTTTCCCAGCGCCGAAGCGGCACGCGCCCTTGTTGAGCGCCTGGGGCCCGCCGTGACGTTCTATAAGATCGGACTTGAGCTCGCCATGGCGAAGGGCGGGCTCGACCTCGCCCGCGAGCTGCCCCTCCGCGGCAAGCAGGTGTTTCTCGATATGAAGCTGCTTGATATCGAGAACACCGTGGAGCGGGCCACCAGGGCCGCAGCAGCCACGGGGGCAACGTTCCTGACGGTGCACGCCCACGACGGCAGGACGCTTCGCGCCGCTATGGCGGGCAAGGCCGGCACCGGCCTGCGTCTCCTCGGGGTTACGGTGCTGACCAACCTCGACGGCCAGGATCTGCACGAGCAGGGTATCGCCGAGGCACCGGCAGAGCTGGCCGCGCGCCGCGCGGGGCTCGCCCGCGCCGCCGGCTGCGACGGCGTGGTGTCCTCGGGCCTGGAGGCGGCACAGGTGCGGGCCGTCGTAGGCCCCGCCATGGTCATTGTGACGCCGGGCATTCGGCTCGCCGGAGAGGCGCCTGGGGACCAGGCCCGGGTTGCCACACCGCAGTCGGCGATTGCAGCGGGCGCAGATTACCTCGTGGTAGGAAGGTCCATCAGCGCTGCGCCCGACCCGGTGCAGGCTGCGGAGAGCTTCGTGCGCGCAATCGCGGAGGTGTTGGAGAGCGGCGCAGCAGGGCCGCGAGGCTGATCTTCCTCCGGGCCCCCTCGGCGAGCCGAGCCGGCTCTGCCCCGCCCGCTCAGCCGCGCGATAATCCGTCATCGCAATAGAGCCGAAGCACAACCGACAGTCCGCTATCCTGCAGTCTACAGAGGAGCGTGTCGCGGCGACCACGCGTGCCCGTTCTTGGCCGTCGCGCGCGGAGGATTGTCAACCCCATGCCCTTCGAATCACCGATTGCTCTTCGCACGCTGTGCGGGGGGCATGGCCAGCAATACGGGGAAAACATCCGATGAACTTTGGACTTGGCCTAGAGGCGGCCTGGACTGCAACATACCAACCCGGGGCAGCGGTCGGGAGGCTTCGCCGGCACGCGCGCCGCACCATGTTGACCGCCGCCGGCGGCCTGCTCCTTGCCGCCGCGGCAGTGCCGGCCGCGCAGGCCGCCGACCTCGGAGGCAACTGCTGCGCAGACCTGGAGGAGCGCATCGCCGAGCTGGAGGCGACCACGGTGCGCAAGGGCAACCGGCGCGTATCTCTGACCTTGAGCGGGCAGGTCTCCCGCCAGATCATGTACTGGAACGACGGCTTCCAGCACGACGTGTACTCGGTTGACAACGCTGTCACCACCTCGCGCTTCCGTTTCACCGGCAGCGGCAAGATAAGCTCGGACCTGTCGGCGGGCTTCATGATGGAATTGGACATTCGCATCGGCTCCCGTTCCAACCAGGTGAGCCAGGTGGACGACGACGGCGTCTCCGGCGCGGGCGGCATTCTCGGCGCCGCCGCAATGGGCGACGGCATCGGTGGTGCCGGCGACTCGGTGCTCGGCATCCGGACTGCCAACTGGTATCTCGAGAGCCAGCATTGGGGGAAGCTCACAGTTGGGCGCCTCTACACCGCGACCCAAGGCATCTCCATCATCGACCTCAGCGGTGCCGGCGTCGTCATCAGCAGCGAGCCCGGCGAATTCCAAGGCTCCTTCTTCACGCGCAACGCCCCGGGGCGGTTCGGCCCAGTCTGGAACAACCTCTGCGGCGGGCCCTCAACCGCGGGCCCCTACAGCACGGACTGCGCCGAGCACGGCCCAAGCCGGCACGATGCCGTGCGCTATGACACGCCGACCTTGCACGGCTTCACGCTCAGCGCCGCCTTCGGCGAGGACGATTTCTATGACTTCGCCCTGCGCTATGCGGGGGAGTGGCATGGTTTCCGTCTGGCGGCGGGCGGGGGGTACCGCGTCTTCAGGGACCGCGAGCCCGACGTGCTCGTTATCGGGCCTCCCGACCACAAGCTCGCCGACACCGACCGGCGTCAGTGGCTCACCTCGGCCAGCATCCTGCATGTCAGCACCGGGCTGTTCGTCAGCGGCGCCTATACGCGCTACGAGTGGCGCGGCACCAATGCCAACGAGGTGATCGGCGGCAACCCCGACAATGGCCATCGCCCGGATATCCCACTGTGGTGGTTCGATGGCGGCATCCAGAAGAACTGGACCGGCTGGGGCAACACCACGTTCTACGGCGAGTGGGGCAGGTACACGGACGGCACCAACGGGCTGTTTGCGGCTACCGCCTTTCCGAACCTTGGGCCCCTAGACGCGGGTGCGTTCACGCCGGGGACCATCGTGCTCGACAGCGAGGTGACCTGGTGGGGCGTCGGTGCGGTGCAGACCATCGATGCCGCGGCGATGGACCTCTATATCGCCTACCGCCATTATGATGCGAGCGCGACCATCAGCGGCGGGCCGGCAAACCAGATACCGGGCGGGCTGCAGGACATCTGGTTCATCCAGGCCGGCGCGCGCATCCTGTTCTGATATCCGCGAGCGGAAACTCAACCCTCGTCCCGGAAGCCGAGCCCCCGACTTGATCCGGGGTGAGGCTATCCGGGACCCGGTAAAGGGGTCAGACCCCTCGCCTCCAGCGCCGCAGCGAAACAGCAACGTGCGGCGCGAGGGGTCTGACCCCTTCTCTCCCAGCCCTGCCTCAGGCGGCGGTGAGCGATGTCGCGCCGACGCCGTCGAGGGCGAAGTCGAGGCGTTCGCCGACGGCGATGTCCACGGTTTGGATGACGCTGCCCGTGATCGCCACCATGCCGGCGGTCAACGGCCGGCCGCACGCGACGGCCTGATTGGCGAGCCATGCCAGCGCGCCGAGGGGATCATCGGTTTTGCCGACGGCTAACTCCTTGCCGTTGCTCTTGAGCAGGCCGCCGATGCCGTCGAGGTCGAGCCCTGCCGGGAGCGGCTTGGCCGGGCCGATGACGATCCCGCCGTTCCAGGCGTTGTCGGCGATCAGCGAAAGCGCGTTGGAGGACTTGTAGTCGGCCAGGCGGTCCTCGATCAGCTCGAACGCTGCCATGACCTCGCTGACGGCCGGTCGCACGCTCTCGCGCGTAAAGGGCGCCCCGGTCGGCAGCAGGTCGCGGCCGAGGCGCACGGCGAGCTCGCACTCGACGCGCACATTGACGAAGTCGGCCTTGGTGATGGTGGCGGGCGCGGCGTAGACGCGCCCAGCGAAGATCGTGCCCATGCAGGGGTGGTCGATGCCCATCAGCTGCTGCATCACCTTGGTGGTGGTGGCGACCTTCAGGCCCGCGATCGGCCCGAGCTTTGGCCCCCACAGCTCGCAGAGCGCGGCCTGCGCGGCATAGGCTTCCGCCACGGTCGAGGGCGCGATGGCCTCGGGCAGGTTCTGGTAGCGGGCACGGGTGCGGTGCGCCTCGTCGATGAAGCGGGCGGCCTCCATGGGTGAGAACATGGCTTTCCCCTCTTGCTGGTTGCGCCCATGGGGTCAGATCCGGGTCAGACCCTGGCCCGCGCCGGAGCAGGCCTTGAGGGCCTGACCCCGCCGCCCGGACTACGCTATGATCGACGCTAGCACCGCGCCGCGCGGGCCGCCAAGGCCAACTGCAAGGGTCAACGGGAGACGCCCATGTTCGAGACCACCGTCGCCGGAAGCCTGCCGAAGCCCAGCTGGCTGGCCGAGCCTGACCGGCTGTGGGCGCCGTGGCGGCTCCAAGGCGCCGAGCTGGACGCCGGCAAGCGCGACGCCACGCTGCTCGCCATCAAGGAGCAGGAGGACGCCGGCATCGACATCGTCGGCGACGGCGAGCAGGCGCGCCAGCATTTCGTGCACGGCTT
>Ga0066388_100001623_pt1 | contig 12874 bp, 10 predicted proteins | sample PanSoiMetaGPlot6_FD_64539 | JGI IMG/M metagenome (GOLD analysis project Ga0066388, IMG submission 64539) | Tropical forest soil microbial communities from Panama analyzed to predict greenhouse gas emissions - Panama Soil - Plot 6 (Hybrid Assembly) | ecosystem: Environmental > Terrestrial >... | reverse complement strand
TAGGGCCGCCTCGACCGCGGAGGGGGTGTCGCTGACCCATGCCGCTCCCCCTCATGCCAGAATGCGTCTGCGGCGGCCTAGGAGGCCCGCCCAGGGCCACCTCGGCCTCTCCAGGTATCGGAGCAGGGGGGACGCCCCCTGCCAAAAATTGGCGGCCCCGGGCGGGAGATTCACCCCGCCAGGGATGCCAAGCCAACTTGAAGCGTCAACGGTTGTACTTCCGGCCCTGAGGGCGTTTCTTGCGTCATCAACTCGACGCGACGTGGCGACGTAGACGTAGGGTGCAATAAGCGGAGCGCATTGCACCGAAAACCCAGGGAAACGGTGCAATGCGGCTGTCGCCTTATTGCACCCTACGTCGTGCCCTGCGCCGGTTGCGCTTGCACGTTCGACATTTCGGTGGAGAGCTTCGCCGACCCTCTCAGCGTCTGCAGGACGACGCAGTAGCGCTCGGTGAGCTTGAGGAGCTGGGCCAGGGTTGCGGCATCGGCCGGGCTGTCGATCTCGAACCTCAGCCGTATGGACTTGAAGCCGACGCGCGCCGACTTGTCGACACCGAGCGTGCCGCGAAAATCGAGATCGCCCTCGGCAAAGACATTGGCCGATTGGAGCGCCACCGACAGCGCCGTGGCGACGGCCTTCAGAGTGACACCGGCACAGGCAACGAGGGCCTCGAGTAGCATGTCGCCGGAGCAAAGCTCGAGCCCTGAGCCGCCTGTGGCTGGATGGAGACCCGCGACCGCCAGCGCGCGTCCCGTGTCGACCTTGCAGGCAACGCCGTCCTGGTCGATCGAGCCCTTGGCCCGCAGCGTGATCACGGCGGAGGCCGGGTCGGTCCTGTACTTCTCCTTCAGCGGCGCCTGCAGGGCCTTCAGCGACTGTGCATCCACGGTGTCCGCTCCTGTTGCGGGGTGTCCCCCCGCTCAATCTGTAGCGAATGCGGCTTGGATGCGCACTCACATGTTGATCCCGCATCGGGTGTGCCGTCTTTTCCCTTCCGGGTCGCCCTCCGGTTGAGGGATGCATTGACTCCGTACTGCGCGGGGCTAGCCTCGAACTGCTGCGAACGGCCTGTTTGCAGAGGCCGCGCCGGCTGGGAGCGGCTGCGGTGCGCATTTTGGGGGAGTGACCGTCTGGCGGCTGCGTGCGCGGCCGCACTCGCAGCCGCGATGCTCAGCATTGCGCCGGCGTCGGCGCAGAACTTCGGTCCGCCAGAGCTGATCGAGGCCGCCAAGCGCTAACGGAGAAATGAATGTCCGCGGAGCTGAGCATCGAGCATCTGCGCAAGGTGTTTCCCACCCATGGTGTTCCAGTCCTACGCCGTGTGGCCGCACATGACGGTGCGCCAGAACGTGGCCTACTCCTTGCGCCATCGTCGCACGCCGCGGCTCGGCGCCAATGGCGCGGGGGAGGACAGCTTCACGGCGCGTCACGGACGCGCGATACCAGGGCACGCAGACGGTCTACGAGCTGGGCCTACCCCGCCCACGAGACGACCGGCTCCGAATAACCCAGGGAGACCACCCTTGCTCACCGTCACGCGCGATCTGATCCTGCCCACCACCATCACCGGCTCCTATCCGCGGCCGCTCTGGTTCGACCGCAGCCTTGCGGGCCGCTCCTTCAAGACCGCACTCGGCGATTCGCTGTTTCGCGAGCAGTACCTCGATGCGGTCGCCAGCATCATCGCCGAGCAGGAGGCGGCAGGCCTCGATATCGTCACCGACGGCGACAGCCGCTTCGACCTGACCGTGGGCGGCAAGTCCTGGTTCTTCTATCCGATCGAGCGCCTCGGCGGCGTGTGCGGCCACCGCGATACCTCGCGTGGCTGGATGTCGCGCCACGGCCTGCGGCCCGGCAAGATCCTGTGGGAGGTGCAGGAGGCCTATCAGCCCGGCGTCGTGCGCGAGAAGCTCACCCGCGGCCCGCTGGAATACGCCGCGCTCTGGCAGGTCGCCCAGCGCATGACGGACCGCCCTGTGAAGTTCGGCGCCATCTGCGCCCCCGCGCTGGCGTCGATGCTGTGGAACGAGTTCTACGCCGACGACAAGGCTATGATCCTCGACCTCTGCGACATCATGAACGCGGAGCTGCGCGACATGGCCGCCGCCGGCTGCCCGCTGATCCAGGTGGAGGAGCCGCCGCACCACATGCGCGCCCAGCAGCCGGAGTGCACGGAAGCCGATCTCGCGTTCCTCACCGAGGCGTTCAATCGCCAGCTGGTGGGCGTCAACGCGGAGATTTGGGTGCACACCTGCTGGGGCAATCCCAACCAGCAGCGCGTGCACTGGAAGGTGCCGAGCTACGAGCGCGCCCTGCCGCATCTGCTGCAGCTCAACTGCGATGTGCTGACGCTCGAGTGCGCGAGCTCGGACGGTCAGGACCTGCACCTCTTCAAGCACGTCAAGACCGACAAGAAGATCGGCATCGGCGTGGTCAACCACTGCAACACGGTGGTCGAGCCGGCGGAGCACGTGGCGGCGCTGATCCGCAAGGCGCTGGAGTACATCCCCAAGGAGCAGCTGGTGATCAGCACCGACTGCGGCTTCGGCCGCGAGGGCCTGTCGCGGCGCATCGCCTTCTACAAGTGCGTGGCCCTGGTCCAGGGCACCAACATCGTACGCCGCGAGCTCGGCCTGCCGGAAGCCCGCGTGCGCGCGGCCGACCCAAAGCTGTGGTTCGCCGGCCGCGACGCCGTCTGACGTCATGCCGCAAAGGCGGGCATCCACGACCCTGGCGAAATGTGCTGCGGCATGTTGCGTGGATTCCCGCCTTCGCGGGAATGACGCGCGCTTATCCGGCGGAGGCGATTCTTGATGGCGCGCGCCGGCGCAGCCGGGGGAAGATCTCGGCAGCGAACAGGCGCATCTCCGCGAGCAACGGCTGGAACTGCAGCATGAACAGCTCGATCCCGGCGTCGTGGAAGGCGGCGATGCGATCCGCCACCTCGTCGAAGCTCCCCACCAGCCCGGCCGCCGTGCCGCCGTTGCTACCGACGCGCGGCGTCCTGGCCATGGTCTGGTGCATGACCGTCTTCGGGTCGGTGCGAGACTTCTTGTCCGCCCTGATGTCGGCGTCCTTGGCGGCCAGGGCGAGGAGGTGGTCGAGGTAGTCGCTGGCCTCCTCGGCGGTCTTGCGGGCGATGACGAAGGCCGAGAGGCCGAAACGCAGGGGCGGGCCGGAACGCGGCCGGCGCCTCACATCGGCGACGAGCGCCGCCACGTCGGCCAGCGGCTGGCCGTTGATGAACCAGACATCGCCGTGGTCGGCGACGAGCGCGCGCGCCGGCTCGGACTCGCCGCCGACATAGATCGCCGGACGCCGGCGGTAGAGGTCCCCGGGCGAAAGCTGGTAGCCGTCGAGGCCGAAATGCTCGCCCCGGTGCGTGACGGCCTCGCCGCTCAGCAGCCGGGAGACGACGGAGATCCATTCGCGGCCGTAGGCGTAGCGGTCGTCGTGCTCGGAGAAGGGGAGCCCGGCCTTCTCGAACTCCGCCCGGTTCCAGGCATTGACAAGGTTGATGGCGAAGCGCCCCTCGCTGATGTTCTCGATCTGCAGCGCCATCTTCGCCAGCACGACCGGATGGTAGAGGCGGGGCTTGATGGCGGCGATGATCTCGATGCGCTGCGTGAGCGCGGCGAGCGCGGCCGCCGATGTCCAGGCCTCGAGCTGGTCGTCGCTCTGGCGATGCGGGTTCATGGTGTGCTGGGCGAGCAGGGTCGAATGGTAGCCCAGCGCCTCGGCTTCGAGCACGATGCGCCGGTTGTGCTTCCAGGAGGCGTCGAACGGCTCGGCCGGGTCCTGGTAGGCCGCGCGCGGCCCGTGCACGGGCGCCCAAACGCCAAACCTGATGTGGGAAGGGGCATCCATCACGAGGACCTCCGAGGGTTCATTGGAGCGTCTCGAACAGGCCCTGCACGAGCCGCGTGCCGCGCTCGATGGAGGACACGAGCAGGTGCTCCTGGTGCGTATGGGCACCGTCGCCGTCGACGCCCAGGCCGTCGAGCGTGGGCAGCCCCAGGGCCGCGGTGAAGTTGCCATCCGAGCCCCCGCCGGTGCGCGGGCCGCTTTCGAGCGTGAAGCCCAGTGTGGCGGCCACCGCGGCGGCCTTGTTGAACAGCAGGTCAACCTCGGCCGTGCGCTCGAACGGCGGCCGGAGCATCCCGCCGGTCACCTTGATCTCAACGTCGGGGTCGGGCGACTTCAAGGCCTGGAACCGCGCCTCCATTTCTGCTGCCGACTGCAAATCGAGAATGCGCATGTCGGCGTTGATCCGGCAGTATTCCGGGATCACGTTCACTCCGGTGCCGCCGCTGACAAGGCCGACATTGGTGGTAATGCCGCGGGCGTAGTCGGTGAAGCCTTCGATGTCGAGGATGATCTTGGCCATCGCACGGATCGCGCTTCGCCCCTTGTCATGGGCGGCGCCGGCATGGGCCGGTCGGCCCCGCGCCTCTATCAGAAAGCGCCCCGTGCCCTTGCGGGAGGTGACCACCCTGCTGCCGTTGCGCTTGGGCTCGGTGACGAGCACGTACTTGTTGCGGGCGGCTTCGGCTTCGATGTGACGCCGCGATGCGACGCTGCCGACCTCCTCATCCGGGGTGAACATGAAGGTGATGGGCAGCGGACAGGTCACCTTGGCGTGCGCGAGCCGCCTGAACGCGGCGACCGCCAGCGTCAGCCCGCCTTTCATGTCGAAGACGCCGGGGCCGTAGACCTTGTCCCCGTCGCGCCGCAATGGCAGCGGCCCGCCGAGCGTGCCGATGGGATGCACGGTGTCGACGTGGCTCAGCACCAGGATGCCGGCGTCCGGTATCAGACCCTCTGGGTCTGACACCATGGCTCCAACGCCAGGTCGTGCAATGGTGTCAGACCCGGAGGGTCTGACACCACCGGTGTGCACCTTCAGGATGTCGCCGAACCTGTCGTCGATCTTGGAGCGCTCCAGGCCCGCGCCCGTCCCCTCGAACCAGCCCCCGATGATGTCGAGCACGCCGTTGACGCCGGCAGGATGGCTGGTCGGGCTCTCGACCTGCACAATGCGCCGTATGTCCTCGATGATCGCCTCGATGTCGATGTGCGTGTCGCGGTAGTTGGTCATGGAATTCCTCGTTGCAATCAGGCGTCGTTCAGGTGGCAGGCGGAGAGCCGGCCGGTCTCGATGGCCCTGAGCTTAGGCACCTCGATGCGGCAGCGCGGCATGGCGTGCGGGCAGCGCGGATGAAAATGGCAGCCCGGAGGCGGCGCGAGCGGCGAGGGGATCTCGCCTTTGATGGGCTCGAACGCCCGCTTTCGCGCGTCGAGCCGGGGCACCTCGGCGAGCAGCGCCTGGGTGTAGGGGTGGTTGGGACGGGAGAACAGGCCTGCCGTCGGCGCCATTTCCACCACGCGGCCCAGGTACATGATCACGACCCGATCGGAGATGTGCTCGACGACACCCAGGTCGTGGCTGATGAAGAGGTAGGTGAGGTTCAGCGACTGGCGCAGGTCCATGAACAGGTTCAGGATCTGCGCCTGGATCGAAACGTCAAGCGCGGCGATGGCCTCGTCGCAGACCAGCATCTCGGGCCGGACCGCGAGCGCCCGCGCGATGCCGATGCGGCTCTTCTGGCCGCCGGAGAACTGGTGCGGGTAGCGGCGCTTGAATTCGGCATCGAGGCCAACGCGCAGGAGCATGTTATCGACGTAGGAGGCGAGCTTGGCGCGGGGCACGAGGCCGTGCACGCGGGGCGCTTCGCCGATGATGGTCTCGACGCGGGCACGCGGGTTGAGCGAGGCATAGGGGTCCTGGAAGATCATCTGCACGGCCAGGCGCGCGGCCCTCGCCTCGGCGCCGCCGAGGGCCGCCCGGCTCCCACCCTTGAAAAGCACCTCCCCTTCGGTGGGCTCGATCAGCCCGGCAATCATCCGCCCAAGAGTCGACTTGCCGCAACCCGACTCGCCGACCAGTCCGACGACCTCGCCTTTGGTGATTGCGAGGTCAACCCCGTCGACGGCGTGCACCGTCTCCTCGCGGATGTCAGCGCCAAGGCGGCCGGCGATGCGGCCGGCGAGGTCCGGCCGCTTCACGAACCGCTTGCTCAGCCCGCGCGCCTCGATCAACGCGTTCACCGCACCGCCTCCGCTAGGGGGTGGAAGCAGCGAAAACGTCGCCCATTGTCGGCCGGCTGTTCCAGCGGCTCGGTGCGGCAGAGCTCTCTCGCGCGCTCGCAGCGCTGGCGGAAAGCGCAGCCCGCCGGGAGATGCAACAGGGAGGGCGGCATGCCGGGAATCTGCGCAAGCGGGGCACCGCGCCGGTTGCGGCTAGGCACCGAGCCGATGAGCCCGCGCGTATAGGGATGCAGCGGCTGGTCGATGACGTCCGCGCTGGGGCCGCTCTCCACGATGCGGCCGGCGTACATGACGGAGATCCGGTCCGCCAGCGCCGCCACAACGGCAAGATCGTGCGTGATCCAGACCATCGCCGTCCGGGTCTTGCGGCACAGGCCCTGGACCTCGTGCAGGATCTGCGCCTGAATCGTCACGTCGAGCGCCGTCGTCGGCTCGTCGGCGATGATCAGGTCCGGCTTGTTGAGGAAGGCGATGGCGATGGCCACGCGCTGGCGCATGCCGCCCGACAGCTCGTGCGGGTAGGCCTTCAGCCGTCGGCCGGGCGCGGGCATGCCGACCTGCACGAGGGCGTCGTGCGCGAGCGCCAGTGCCGCACGGTGGCCGAGCGGCCGATGCGCCCGGACCGCCTCCGCCATCTGCGTGTCGACGCGCAGCACCGGGTTCAGGGTCATCATCGGGTCCTGGAAGATCATGGCGATGCGGTCGCCTCTGAGCGCTCGCAACCGCTCCCCGCTCGCCGTCACCAGGTCCTCGCCCCTGAACCGCGCCGCGCCGGAGACGACGCGGCCCGGAGGATCGACAAGGCCGATGATGGAGAAGCCCGTGACCGTCTTGCCGCAGCCCGACTCGCCGACGAGCCCCAGGACCTCGCCGGGCGCGACCTCGAGGCTCACCCCGTCCACCGCCTTCACGATCCCCAGCTTGGTGAAGAAATGCGTCCTGAGGTTCTCCACCTCCAGGGTCTTCGGCGAGGTCGCACCCGCCCGGCTCGCGGGAGGAGGCGGCGCCGTCGGGCCCGTGCTCTCGCCGAACGCACCCGTCATCGCCGCAGTCTCGGGTTCAGAGCATCGCGCAACTGGTCGCCGACGAGGTTGATGCTCACGATGGTGATCAGAAGCGCAATGCCGGGGAAGAAGCTGATCCAGTACCGCCCTGACAGCATGTACTCGAAGCCGTTGGCAATCAGCACGCCCAGGGAGGGCTCCGTCTGCGGCATGCCCACGCCGAGAAAGGAGAGCGTCGCCTCCAGCGCGATGGCGTGCGCGGTTTGCACGGTGCCGACCACGATCAGCGGCGCCAGGCAATTGGGAAGAATATGGCGCAGCATGATGCGGACCGGCCCCAGCGCGAGGCCGCGCGCCGCCTCCACGTAGTCCTTGCGCTTTTCCACCAGGGCCGAGGCCCGGACCGTGCGCGCGTAGTACGCCCACTGCACCGCAACCAATGCCAGCATGATCTTCCCGGCACCTTTGCCGAGCACGGCAACCAGCATCAGGGCAATGAGAATGGCCGGGAAGGAGAGCTGCAGATCGACGACCCTCATGATGACGGATTCTGTGCGGCCGCCCGCAAAGGCCGCGAAGAGGCCGGCGCACATGCCGATCAACAGGGCAACGAGGCCCGACGCGACGCCCACGAACAGCGATATCCTCAAGCCGTAGGCGATCGCCGAGTAGAGGTCGCGGCCGAGGCCGTCGGAGCCCAGCAGCATGGTGAAGCCGGCGGTCGCCGTGGCGCCTGGAGGCTGCCTGCCGTCGAGGATGTCGAGCGAGCCCAGATCATACGGGTTCTGCGGCGTGATCCAAGGCGCCGCCACGGCGACGGAGACGAGCAGCACCAGGATGACGAGCGCAGCCGCGGCCACGCGGCTCTCCAGGAACTCAGCGATGAAGCGGCCGGGCGGTGCGGCAGCAGCGGCCGCCGGCATGCTCCCGTCGCCGACGGAGCGAGCCCCCTCGCCACCGGCGTTGCGCTCCTGCGAGAGCGTGTGCGCGAGGGGCCCGGTCGCGGCGGCGTCATGTGGTAGAACGTCCGTCATGAGCCCATGTCTCGCAGCCGCACGCGCGGATCGAGCGCCGAGTACAGCACGTCGACCGCGAAATTGATGACGAGGAACATGAGGACGATAATGATGAGGTAGGCGACGACCACCGGCCGGTCGAGCAACAGGATCGAGTCGATCAGCAGCTTGCCGATGCCCGGCCAGGCAAAGATCGTCTCCGTCACGACCGAGAACGCAAGCAGGTTGCCGAATTCGAGGCCCAGCACGGTTATCACGGGTATCAGGATGTTCTTGAGCAGATGCACTCCGACGATGCGGCCCTCGGAGAGACCTTTGGCGCGGGCGAACTTGATGTGGTCCTGCTGACTGGCCTCCCGCGCGCCTGCGTACGTGAGGCGCACGACCAGCGAGATTTTCAATAGTGCCAGATTGAGCGCCGGCAGCAGGATATGCGCCAGCCCATCCGCCGTAACCAGGCTCGTGGTGAAGCCGAGGATGTTGGCCGTTGCCCCGCGGCCGGTCGACGGCAGCCACCCCAGGCCCACCGCGAACACCATGATCAGCATCAGGCCTACCCAGAAGGTCGGCAGCGAGAAGCCCAGGATGGAGCCTGCCATGATGGCCTTGGACGTGCGGCTCTCCGGCCTGACACCGGCGTAGAGGCCAAGGGGAATGCCGAGGACAATAGCCATCAGCAGGGCGGCGAACGCGAGCTCCACCGTTGCCGGCAGGCGCTGGAGGATCAACCGCAATGCCGGCTCGCCGTGGATGAAGGAGCGGCCAAAGTCGCCCTGGGCGATGCCCTTGAGGAAGAGCAGATATTGCTGCCAGACCGGCTGATCGAGGCCAAACTCACGGATCACGCGGGCGCGCTCGGCCTGATCCGCTTCCGGACTGACCAGGATGTCGACCGGATTCCCCACCACGTTGACGCCGAGGAAAACGATCAGCGACATGACGAGGACCACCACGCCAGCTTGCATCAGGCGTCTGATGAGGAATGCGGTCATGGGCCGGTCATGGGGTCAGACCCTCGCGTCTACGCTCGTTTCCTAACACCTGGTTGGAGGCGAGGGTCTGATCCCGGCCCCGTGGCGGCGTAAGGTCTGATGCCACCGCCCCTACTGCGGGGTAATTCCGGTGACCAGGGTGGCCTCGTCTGTTCGCGGCACAATCTTCAGGCCCTTGCGCGTCGCCCAGATGTTGAGCTGGTAGTGCGTCGGGATGATGCCGAGATCGCCGATCGCCACCTCCGTGGCCTTGGCCAGGAGGTCGGCCCGGCGCTCATCGTCCACGGTCCCCAGCGCCGTATCCACCAGCTTGTCGACTTCCGGGTTCGCGTAGCGCCCGCGGTTCGCCGCCCCCGTGCCCCTGCTGTCGTCGTATGTGTAGAGCAGGGAGCGCAGCGGCGAGGATGCCTCGCCGGTGCCCGAGCCCCAGCCGACAAGGATGAAGCTGAACTCGGGCGTGTTGTTCGGCCCTCCCGAGGAGCCGCGGCGGAAGAACACGGCCGGCGGCATCGTCTCCACGCTGGCGTCGATGCCGATACGGGTGAGCATCTGCGCCACTACCTCTACGATCTTGGCATCGTTCACGTAGCGGCCACTGGGCCCGTGGATCGTCATCTTGAAACCGCTCTCGAAGCCGGCTTCTTTCAAGAGCCTTTTCGCGCCCTCGACATCGTACCGCTCGGGCGCCAGCTTCTTCGACACGCCGAAGAACTTCTCGGGCAGCAGCTGCCCGGCGGGGATCGCAGCGCCTTCCATGACGCGCTCCACAATGGCCTGACGGTTGATCGCCTTGGAGATCGCCAGCCGGACGCGCCTGTCGCGGAGGGGGTTCTTGATCGCGGTTCCGCCCTTCGCGGTGATGAAGGGCGAGATGTCGCGGAAGTGGTCCAGATGAAAATAGACCACGCGGTTGGAGACCGTCTGGAAGATGCTCACCCTGCCGTCCTGTCTCAGCTTGGCGAGATCGGCGGTCGGCACATCTTCGATCACGTCGACGTCGCCTGCCAGCACGGCCGCCACCCGCGCCGGTCCGGACTGGATCGGCTTGAAAGTGACCTTCGACCAGGCCGGCTTGCCGCCCCAGTAGCCGTCGTTGGCGGTCATGACGATGCGGTCGCCCGGCACGTACTCGGCGAATTTGAACGGGCCGGTGCCGACGGAGGCCTTGCCGGCATTGAAGTCCTCCGTCTTGGCCTCGCAGCCCGCCGACCTGGAGACAATGAGGATGGTCGAGAGGTCGTTCGGCACCAGCGGGTGAGGCGCCTTGGTCTTGATCAAGACGGTATGATCATCGACCTTCTCGATAGTGTTGCCTTTCACGTAGAGCCCGAAGCTCGACGGCGAGTTCGGGACATTGGGTGCGCGCTTGAAGGTGCAGAGCACGTCGTCGGCCGTGAACGGCGTACCGTCGTGGAACCTCACGCCCTTGCGCAGCTTGAACTCCCACGTCGTCTCGTTGATCGCCTTCCAGCTCTCGGCGAGACCTGGGATCAAGACCTGGTCCGGGTCCTGGTGCACGAGCCTGTCGTAGATGTGGCTCAGCAGCGAGTTGTTCGGGCTCAGGTTGTGGAAGTGCGGATCCATGGCGCTCGGCGGAGCCGCCAGTCCGACTTTGATCTCCGCAGCGCCGGCCGGCGAGGTGACTGCCCCAGCCGCAAGCGCCGCTAAGACGGCGATGGCCTTGACGAGCCGCATGGCCGCGATCCTCCCCTTGCTGTGCGCTGCGGCGAAGCGTGGGATACTAGTTGATAAGAAGGGGCGCCTCAACGCCAGTCGCGCTGCGACCTTGCGTGATATCGCCGTTGCCAGGACTACCTGAACCGCAAATTGTCACGCGAGAGCTGGCTGATCGCGGTGCAGCCCATAAGCTTCATGTCTCGCTCGATTTCGGTCGCCATCAAGCCGAGAGCGCGCTCCACACCAGCTTGGCCCGCGGCGGCCAGAGGATAGAGATAGTAGCGTCCAAGGCCGACGGCTTTGGCGCCAATGGAGAGCGCCTTCAGCACATGGCTGCCGCGCTGGACGCCGCCGTCCATGAGCACGTCGATGCGATCGCCGACCGCATCGACGATCTCGGCCAGCTGGTCAAATGATGCTCGCGAGCCGTCCAGCTGCCGGCCGCCGTGGTTGGAGACGACGATGCCGGTGCAGCCAATCTCCACAGCACGCCTGGCATCGGCGACCGACATGATGCCCTTGAGGCAGAACTGGCCGTTCCAGTGTCGGACCATGTCAGCGACATCGTTCCAATTCATGGACTGATCGAGCATTTCGGTGAAATAGCGGCCAATCGAGAGGGCGCCACCGCTCATGTCGACGTGCTCGTCGAGCTGAGGGAGCTTGAAGCGCTCATGGGTGAGGTAGTTGATGCCCCACATGGGCTTGACCGCAAATTCCAGCATCCCGGCAACGGTCAGCCTGAAAGGAATGGAAAAGCCGGTGCGCAGATCACGCTCGCGGTTGCCACCGGTGATGCTGTCTACCGTGAGCACCATGACCTCGACCCCGGCATCCTTGGCCCGCTGCAGCATGGCCCGGTTGAGGCTGCGGTCTTTGTGGAAATAGAATTGATAGACCTGTGGCGTGGCGTGCGCCTTGCGCAAGTCCTCGAGGCTCACCGTGCCAAGGGAGGAGACGCCAAACATTGTGCGGTATCGTGCGGCCGCAGCGGCGACGGCGCGTTCGCCTTCATGGTGGAAGAGGCGCTGAAGGGCGGTCGGTGAGCAATAGACGGGCAGAGCGAGCCTCTGGCCCATGACGGTGACAGAGAGATCAACCTTCTCGACGCCGCGCAGCACGTTGGGCACCAGATCGCAATGCTCGAAGCTTGCCGTGTTGCGCCTGTGGGTGGCCTCGTCGTCCGCGGCACCGTCGATGTAGTTAAAAATCGGGCCCGGCAGCCGTAGCTTCGCCAGCCGCCGGAAATCATGGAAGTTATGGCAGTCGCTGAGGCGCATGGCCGATTGCGTTGTCCTTGCGCGCCGGTCCCACCCACCCAGGGACGAGCCGCCCGCAAGTCAGCGAGGCGGGCCGGCGTCCTCCTGCCACTCTAGACCGATGCCGAACGGCTTGGAAATGTGACCTGCGTTCCGAGGACAGTTTCGGGCCATTTCGGCACGGGTGAGCGTGGCAGCGGCTGCCGTTCGAGCCCGTGGGGCCCGAAAGAGCTCTGCGAAAAAATCGGCCCGACGTCAGCTGACAAGACCCGCGGTGGGGGGGACTTCGGTGCTGCCCGGAAAGACGGTCTCTGCAAGCGCTGCCTCGTCGACCCTCACGTGGTCCCTGAGCAGGCCCTTGAGCACGGAGCGCAGGTCGATCGTCGGCTTCAGATCGCGTCCCTCGTGGAGATCGGCCGGCTTGAGCCCGGGCCAGTCCGCGATGACACGTCCGCCACGTAGCGCGCCCCCGGCGAGCAGGGCAACGGTGCCTGTGCCGTGGTCCGTGCCGTCGCTGCCGTTGATGCGGGCGGTTCGTCCGAACTCGGTGATGACGGCGACGACCGTCTCGCGCCAGGATTCACCCATGCTGGTCTCGATTGCCGCCAGCGCGCCATCCAGCGCTGCGAGCAAACCGGCGAGCTGCCCTGACGCTGCACCTTCGTTGATGTGCGTATCCCATCCTACAAAACCCATCGCCCCGACCCGCGGGCCGTCGGGCCGCGCGAGATAGCGCGCAGCTGCGCCGGCCGCCTCCGCGAAGTAGGCGCGGATGCGCCCGATCCCTGGCGGCGGCAACTGCGCTGTCCTGGGTG
>Ga0066388_100001622_pt1 | contig 12875 bp, 14 predicted proteins | sample PanSoiMetaGPlot6_FD_64539 | JGI IMG/M metagenome (GOLD analysis project Ga0066388, IMG submission 64539) | Tropical forest soil microbial communities from Panama analyzed to predict greenhouse gas emissions - Panama Soil - Plot 6 (Hybrid Assembly) | ecosystem: Environmental > Terrestrial >... | reverse complement strand
CACATCGAGCCCGAACAAGGTGATGAAGGCTTTGCCCTTCTGCATCACCACCGGCATGGCCGGCGCCATCATGTTGGTCGCGTAGGGGCCGAGAACGAGGTCGACCTTGTCGACATCGAGCAGCTTCGTATAGATGCCCGGTACCGTCGACGGGTTGGATTGATCATCATAATTAACGAGCTTGACCGGCCGCCCGAGCAAGCCGCCTTTGGCGTTGGTCTCCTCCTCCCAGATCTTCATGCCGAGCAGCGCCTGCTTGCCGTTGGCGGCGAGCGGACCGGTCAGCGCCATCCCGAATCCGATCTTGATCGGATCGCCGGACTGCGAGGCAGCGTCGCTCGTAATCGCCGCCGCCGCCATGAGCGCGAGCAGCACAGGTCCGATGCGTTTGAGCATTAAGGGTTCCTCCCAGAGTGTTGGTTGGCGGCATCTTATGCGCAATCACAGCCGGCGCGCCAGAGCCAGCTACCCGCCGATTTGGGCGCCCCGTCGGGCGTTTTGCCGCGCCTGTTCTGGACAGAGCCAAGGCCTTGGACGACACTGCCCGCAAGGGCACAACGCCGACACGAGATCGGCAGGTCGGAGGGAGGACGAAGTGAGCGCGTTCGACAGACGCAGTTTGCTATTTGGCTCGGCGGCGGCGGCACTTTCGTGTGGGCGGTCTTTTGCGCAGGAAGCCTACCCGACGCGCACGGTCACCATCATCAATCCATTCCCGCCGGGCGGGGCCTCTGACGTGGTGACCCGGCCGCTGGTGGCAGCTCTGGAGCCGATCGTCAAGCAGCCGGTCATCATCGAGACCAAGGCCGGGGCGGCCGGGGCGATCGGGGCGCAGTTTGCCGCCAACGCCAAGCCTGACGGCTACACGCTGCTCTCGCACATCACATCGATCTCCGGCTTCGCCGAGGTCGACCGGCTGTTCGGCCGGACACCGAAGTTCACCAACGCCGACTTCATTCCGCTCGCCCGCGTGGTCGCCGACCCGTGCCTGATCATCGTCAACGATCAGCAGAAGTGGACGTCGCTAAAAGACTTCATCGAGGATGCCAAGGCGCGGCCCAATCAAATCATCTTCTCATCCTCGGGCCTTTATGGCGCGCTGCACATCCCGATGGCGCTGTTTGCGAAAGCCGCCGGCGACCTCAAGCTGCGACATCTGCCGACCGCCGGCGGCGGGCCGGCGCTGACCGCGCTCCTCGGCAACAACTCGCAGGCGTTGGTGTCCTCGGTCTCCGCCTGCCTGGCGCAGGTCAAAGCCGGCAAAGCGCGCCCGCTCGCGTCATTCGGAGGCGAACGTTCGAAGGCGCTCCCGGATGTGCCGACGCTGAAGGAGCTTGGCTTTAACGTCGAGTACTACCTGTGGGTCGGACTGTTCGCCCCCAAGGGGACGCCTGATCCCGTCGTGACCAAGCTCCGCAGCGTGCTTGGCGAAGCCGCCCACACGGATCAATTCAAGGCTGCGCTGGTTAATCTCGGACAGGAACTCGCCTACCTCGATCAACCGGAGTTCGCGAAGTTTTGGGCGGCAGATGCGCAGCACATCCAGGATGCTGTGCGCCAGATCGGCAAGGTCGAGGGCTAATGGCGGAGCGGCCGGTGCACCGCGTAACCCTGCGCACCGATCACATCGCCGGCGGCGCGGCGATCATTCTTGGTCTCGTCGTGCTCGCACTATCGGGTGATCTGCCGTTCGGCAGCCTGTCGTTTCCGGGCGCCGGCCTGTGGCCCAAGCTGATCTGCGCGCTCATGATCGTGCTCGGCGTTCTTTTGTGCGCGCGCGCCGGCGCCAGCAATCCAGTGGCCCAAATCGATTGGAGCGACCTGCCGCACGCCGCGATCGTAACGGCCGCGACAGCGGCTGCGATCGCGCTCTACCCGACGCTCGGCTTCATTGTGGCGATCGGCCTGCTGCTGGCCGGCTTAACGTTGCTCGAGCGTAGGAAACCGTTGTTCGCCGTGATCTACGGCGCCGGCATCAGCGTCGCGGTCTACGCGCTGTTCACGGTTTTGCTGAAGTCTCCGCTCGAGCGCGGGTTGATCGGGTTTTAGCGTGCAAGGAACGTTCGACAGCCTGCTGCTCGGCTTCTCGGTCGCGTTTCAGCCCAGCGTTCTCTGGTACGCGTTTCTGGGCTGCCTCGTCGGCACGCTGGTGGGCGTCCTTCCCGGCATCGGGCCGCTCGCCGGCATCAGCATTCTGCTCCCGGCGACGTTCGGGCTCGACGCCACCAAAGCGGTGATCATGCTGGCCGGCATCTACTACGGCTCGCAATACGGCGGCTCGACCACATCGATCCTGATGCGCATACCCGGCGAAGCCTCCTCGGTCATGACCTGCATAGACGGCTACGCCATGGCCCAGAAGGGCCGCGCCGGCGCGGCCCTATGCATCGCGGCCGTGGGATCCTGGATCGCCGGCACGTTCGGCGTTCTGGTCTTGACCCTGATTGCGCCGCCGCTCGCCGCCTTCGCGCTGCGCTTCGGCCCGCCCGAATACACGGCGCTGCTGGTGCTCGGCTTGATTTTCCTCGCCTACATGTCGTCGACCGCGTTGCCGCGCACGTTGTTGATGGCGGCCGTCGGCCTGCTGCTCGGGACCGTTGGCATCGACAACATGACAGGACACTTCCGTTACGCCTTCGACATTCCGGAGCTCGGCGACGGTATCGGCATCGTGCCGGTCGCGGTCGGGCTGTTCGGCCTCGGCGAAATTCTCTCGACGCCGAGCGCCACCGTCCTCGGCAAGGTGATAGCGCCAAAGCTGCGCGAGCTGTTGCCAAGCCGCACCGAGTGGCGCCAATCGGCGATTCCGATCGCGCGCGGCTCGGTTCTTGGCTTCCTGGTTGGCCTGACACCCGGCTCCGCTCATATCATCTCGAGCTTTCTCTCTTATGCAGTGGAACGCCGCCTCTCCAAGCATCCGGAAGAGTTTGGTCACGGCGCCGTCGCCGGCGTGGCGGGGCCTGAATCCGCCAACAATGCCGCCTCGACCGGCGCATTCGTGCCGATGCTGGCGCTCGGGTTGCCGACCGGCCCAGTGACGGCCGTGTTGATGGCGGCGCTGCTGATCCACGGCATTCCGCCCGGTCCTGCGCTGGTCAACGACCACCCGGACGTGTTCTGGGGGTTCGTCGCGTCCATGTATGTGGGCAACCTGATGCTGCTAGCGCTCAACCTGCCGCTGGTCGGCGTGTTCGTGAACGTTTTGCGGATCCCCTACGCCTACCTCTATCCGCTAGTGATCATGTTCTGCATCGTCGGCGTCTATGTGGTGAACAGCTCCATTGTCGACGTGTGGATCATGCTCGTCATGGGGGTGCTCGGCTATCTGCTGCGCAAGTTCGGGCTCGACCCGGCGCCCCTGGTTCTGGGCCTCGTGATCTCGCCGATCTTCGAGATGAGTCTCCGCCAGTCGCTGATCATGTCGAACGGCAACTGGACGATCTTCTTTACCCGGCCGATTGCCCTCGTGTTGATCGTCATCGGGGCCGCGTTGCTGGTCTGGTCGGCACTCGCGTTCGTTCGCAGGCGGCGCGATTGGCGCAGCCAGCTCGCCGAGGTCGAGGCGAGCGAGTAGCAACTAGGCCGCGAGCCCACCCTTGGTTTCGACAAAACGCGCGATCTCCGCGACGCCCTGGCCATCGCGCAGGTTGGTCAGCACGAATGGGCGCGCCGCGCGCATGCGGCGGGCGTCGCGTTGCATCACTTCGAGCGATGCGCCAACGTAGGGCGCAAGGTCGATCTTATTGATGACCAGCAGGTCCGAGCGAGTGATGCCGGGTCCGCCCTTCGACGGGATCTTGTCGCCGGCCGCGACGTCGATCACGTAGATCGTGAGATCGGCGAGTTCAGGCGAGAACGTCGCGGCGAGATTGTCGCCCCCGGATTCGATCAGAATCAGATCGAGATCAGGAAACTTCCGCCGCATGTCCGCGACCGCCGCGAGATTGATGGAGGCGTCTTCGCGGATTGCGGTGTGTGGGCATCCCCCGGTCTCGACACCCGCAATGCGTTCCGGCGCAAGTGCGCCCGAACGCACCAGGAATTCGGCGTCCCATTTGGTATAGATGTCATTGGTAATCGCCGCGATCTCGTAACGATCTCGCAAATGCTTGCACAGCGCATCCATCAGCGCGGTCTTGCCGGAGCCGACCGGGCCACCGACGCCCACGCGCAAAGGACCATGCGGGCTTTTCATCGTCAGCTCCGGAACAGCCGCGTGTACTGCGTTTCATGCCGCATGCTGGCAATATCGGCTCGGAACGCGGCGGCACCGACCTCATCCAGCGGCGTGGCGAATGCGCGTCCGGCAGCCTGCGCGACCGCTGGCGCGAGCGCCGCCAGCACACGCTGCCCGTCGGTCTGGCCGAGCGGGATTAGGCGTACGCCGGCCGAGATCAGGTTTGCTGTCACGGCGTGCAGATAAGCATGCAGCGCGGGCGCGGCCGTGATGGCGTGTCCGGCCGCCGCGACAGCAACCGCGACCGGATAGGCAACGGGCTTCGTCCAGATCCCCGCCAGCCATTCGAGCGCAGCGCACGGCCAGGCCGCGAGAGTCGCATCGAGGAACGCACGTCCTTGCGCGATCGTCTCCAGATGGCGTTCGCGCGAAGGCGCAAATGCACTCGCGAGATCGGCCACCGCATGCAGCGCGCGCTCGTCGTGCGCGCACACCGCAGCGTGCGCGTGAGCAAAGAACACGGCGTCGCAGAAGCCGCCGCCCTGCGTGAGGAACGCATTCAGCCAGTCCTGCAGCGTTCCGGCATTTTTGACGTCGCCTGCCTCGACCGCCCATTCGAGGCCGCCCGAATATGAAAATGCGCCGACCGGGTACGCCGGCGACAGCCACGACATCAGGCGATAGAGCGCAGCGATGTCGCAAGCCTGGGTGTCGCGAATTCGGTCCTTACCGGTCATGGTCGACAGCCTCGTGTCCGAAATGCGCATCCAGCTCCGGATCGAACGCCGCTTCAACCTGCGCCAGGGCCGCTCCCATTTGTTGCAGCATGCCTTCCAGCACATGATCGCGGCGAATGCGCAGCTTTTGTCCCACGATCTGAAGCCCGGCATGTCGGTTGCCGATGTGCCAAGCAAACCGCATCAGATCGCATGCACTGTTGGCCGCGACCTCGGTCAGCGCCTCCGTAACTCCCTGCACGGCGACAATCGAGCCGTCGTCGAGCACAAGGCCATCGCCATCGCGCAGTGTGACGGGACTTTCGAGGTCGAGCAGGAACGTCGTGCCGTTCTCTCCCGTCAGAACGACTCGCCGACGGTGACGGTCATCGGCATCGAGAACCACGCTATCGATGGCTTCGACCGCGTTCCATTCACCTGCAGGTTTGATCTTTGATCCGCGCCTCAACTGACAACAATGCTCGAGTTTGCGCCGATGTCGGCAACCTAGAACAAAAAGTAGCGCTGCGCCATCGGAAGGACTTGCGCCGGCTCGCACGTCAACAACTCGCCGTCGGCGGTGACCTCATAGGTCTCCGGGTCGACCGTGATGTCGGGCGTTGCGCTGTTGTGGATCATGTTGTTCTTGGAAATCTTGCGCGTGCCCTTGACCGCAACGAGCTGCTTCTGAATGCCGAGCTTGCGGCCGATCCCCGCGGTCACCGCGGCCTTGGAGGCGAACACAACCGAAGAAGCCGTAAGCGAGCGGCCGAACGCCGCGAACATCGGCCGATAATGCACCGGCTGTGGCGTCGGGATCGACGCGTTCGGATCGCCCATGGGCGCGGCGACGATCGAACCGCCTTTGATGATGAGATCGGGCTTGACCCCGAAGAATGCCGGCGACCACAGCACGAGGTCGGCTAGCTTGCCCTTCTCGATCGAGCCGATGATCTGCGATACGCCGTGCGCCACCGCCGGGTTGATGGTGTATTTCGCGACGTAGCGTTTGGCGCGTACGTTGTCGTTGTCGCCCTTTTCTTCGCGCAGGCGACCGCGCTGTTTTTTCATTTTGTCGGCCGTCTGCCAAGTGCGGATGATCACCTCGCCCAAGCGACCCATGGCCTGGCTGTCGGACGACATCATCGAGAGCGCGCCGAGGTCGTGCAGGATGTCTTCGGCCGCGATGGTCTCCTTGCGGATACGGCTTTCGGCAAACGCCAGATCCTCGGCGATCATCGGATCGAGATGGTGACACACCATCAGCATGTCGAGGTGTTCGTCGATGGTGTTGCGGGTGAACGGCCGCGTCGGATTGGTGGACGACGGAAGCACGTTTGGGAGACCCGCCACCCTGATGATATCGGGCGCGTGGCCGCCACCAGCTCCTTCGGTGTGGAAGGCATGGATCGTGCGGCCCTTGAATGCCGCGATCGTGTCCTCGACGAAGCCGGATTCGTTGAGCGTGTCGGTGTGGATCATCACCTGAACGTCATGGTCGTCCGCGACCGCGAGACAGCAGTCGATCGCAGCAGGCGTCGTGCCCCAGTCCTCGTGCAGCTTAAGGGCGCAGGCGCCGGCCTTGACCATTTCTTCGAGCGCGGCCGGGCGCGACGCATTGCCCTTGCCGGCAAAGCCGAGGTTGACCGGAAATCCGTCGGCGGCCTGGATCATGCGGGCGATGTGCCAGGGACCGGGCGTACAGGTAGTGGCGTTTGTGCCAGCCGCCGGTCCGGTGCCGCCGCCCAGCATCGATGTGACGCCCGACATCAGCGCCTCGTCCACCTGCTGCGGGCAGATGAAATGAATGTGGGTGTCAAACCCCCCGGCAGTGAGGATCTTGCCCTCGCCGGCGATCGCCTCGGTACCAGGGCCGATGACAATATTGACGTTCGGCTGGATGTCGGGATTGCCGGCCTTGCCGATGGCAAACACCTTGCCGTCCTTGATGCCGACATCTGCCTTCACGACCCCCCAATGATCGAGGATCAACGCGTTGGTGATGACGGTATCGACCGCGCCCTGTCGGTTGGTGAGCTGGCTCTGGCCCATGCCGTCGCGGATCACCTTGCCGCCGCCGAACTTCACCTCTTCCCCGTAGGTGGTGAAATCCTTTTCGACCTCGATAATGAGATCGGTATCGGCAAGCCGCACCCGGTCGCCGGTCGTCGGACCGAACATCTCGGCGTAAAAGCTCCGTTGCATCGCGTGCGGCATGGCCGGCTCCCTCAGAGTTTGCCCATGATGCCTTGCCGGAAGCCGTAGACGGCGCGCTTGCCGGCGAGCGCGACCAGCGTAACGTCGCGGGTCTGGCCAGGCTCGAAGCGCACCGCCGTGCCGGCCGGAATGTCGAGCCGCATGCCGCGCGCTTTCTTGCGATCGAATGACAGCGCGGGATTGGTTTCAAAGAAATGATAGTGCGAGCCGACCTGGATCGGCCGGTCGCCGGTATTGGCGACGCTCAACGTGACCAGTTTGCGGCCCTTGTTGAGCTCGATCTCGCCATCCTTGATGAAGAACTCGCCGGGGATCATGTGAACCTCGCGCTAACGGATCGGCTCGTGCACCGTGACGAGCTTGGTACCGTCCGGGAACGTCGCCTCGACCTGGATTTCGGGGATCATTTCGGCGATCCCGTCCATCACCTGCGCGCGCGTGAGCACCTGTGCTCCGGCTTCCATCAGGTCGGCGACAGTGCGGCCGTCACGCGCGCCTTCCAGAATGAAATCGCTGATCAACGCGACCGATTCCGGATGGTTGAGCTTCACGCCGCGCTCAAGCCGGCGGCGTGCCACCATGGCGGCCATGGCGATCAGCAGCTTGTCCTTTTCGCGCGGGGTGAGATGCATGGTGCCCTCAGCTGAGCCAGAGCCGCGGCAGGCGGCTGCCAAGTGCCGGCAGCACCAGCGCAAGATCGTGCCGCAGGTCTGCGCCGTTGCGGGCAACCATCCGCGCCAGCGCAAAGCCGTTCCAGGCGGAGACGCCGACCTCGCCGCGAAAATCGAGAGCGCGGACGCGGTCTGCTGTGGCGGCATCGGCCGGCATCGCCATCACCGTGCCAATCGCGCATGCGCCGGCCGCGACCGCGGCGTGCCCAAGCTGCGCTCCAATTGCCCCGTCGAGCAACACGGCGTCGGCAAACACCAGTTCGCCCGCGCGCCGAACGCGCCAGCGGTCGACGAGACGTCCCCGCGAGACGATCTCGCCCATCGCGGTGCGACCAAACACAAGTGCTTCGGCGACCACCAGCCGCGCATCGGCGGCTGCGTCGATCTCGATGCGGCGTCTGAGCCGCGCACCGTCGAACAGAATCGTCTCCTGAGGCAGCCACGCGAGCGTCGCACCGGCGCCCAGCTGGAGCTTAACCTCGATCGTCGCGTCGTCGTCGAGCGCCCGATAGACCTTTTCAGCGGCCGCGGTAGTCAAGGTCAGGTCCGCGCCTGTGCCAACGCTGATGTCAAAGGAGAAGCGATCGCCCCCGGCGACGCCGCCCGCGGTGTTCACGGCCACCGCCTCGAGTGATGGTCCATGCGGGAAGCGCGCGCGCAGGGGACCGTCTTCATACAGGCCGGTACGACGGCTGCGCCGTCCATCATTTTCGACAGTCAGCGTGATCCGGCCGACCGCGCGATTGGCCGCGAAGGTTTTGCGCTGCTCGTCGACCGCCAACCCGACTGCCAAGGTTTCTCGCCCTAGATCGCCACCGCGCGTTTGAGCGCGCCTTCGTCCAAATCCGCACGGCTGGACGCGTAGACGATAGCGCCCCTTTCCATGACGGCGAAATAGTCGCCGAGCTCGCTCGCAAAGTCGAGATACTGCTCGACCAGCACGATCGCCATCTCGCCAAGCCCGCGCAGGTAGGCGATGGCGCGGCCGATATCCTTGATGATCGAGGGCTGGATGCCCTCTGTGGGCTCGTCGAGCAAGAGCAGCCGTGGCCGCATCACCAGCGCGCGCCCGATTGCGAGTTGCTGCTGCTGGCCGCCCGAGAGGTCGCCGCCCCGGCGGCGCAACATGTCGGCGAGCACCGGAAACAGCGAAAACACGTCTTGGGGAATTTCACGTTGCGCGCGCGGCAGCGGCGCGTATCCGGTTTCCAGATTCTCCTCGACGGTGAGCAGGGGAAAGATCTCGCGCCCCTGCGGCACATAGGCGATCCCGCGACGTGCCCGCTCGACCGACCGCAAATGCGTGATGTCCTGACCCTCGAACGTGATGGTGCCGGCGCTCACCGGGTGTTGGCCAATCAGCGCGCGCAAGAGGCTCGTCTTGCCGACGCCGTTGCGCCCGAGCACGCAGGTCACCTTGCCGGTCTCGGCCTTGAGCGAGACACCGCGCAGCGCCTGAGCAGCACCGTAGTGGAGGTTGATTGCGTTGACTTCGAGCATGAGCACCTGCGTTTCACACACTACCGTCCCAGGTAAACCTCGATGACGCGCTCGTTGGCCGAGACCTGGTCGATCGAGCCTTCAGCCAGAACCGAGCCCTCGTGCAGCACCGTGACCTTGACGCCCAGTTCGCGCACGAAGGCCATGTCGTGCTCCACCACGATGACGGTGCGGTCGCGATTGATCTCCTTGAGCAGCTCCGCCGTCTGGCGCGTCTCGGCATCGGTCATGCCCGCGACCGGCTCGTCGACCAGCATCAGCTTCGGCTCCTGCGCCAGCAGCATGCCGATCTCAAGCCACTGCTTCTGGCCGTGCGCCAAGCTGCCGGCGACGCGATCGCGCAACGGCGCGAGCCGGATGGTCTGCAGCAGCTCAGCGAGCCGGCGTTCCTCGGCCTCGCTGTCGCGCCAGAGCAGCGTCGTGCGCGGCCGGCGGTCTGCCTTCAAGGCGAGCCGCAAGTTATCCTCGACCGTGTGCATATCGAACACGGTCGGCTTCTGAAACTTGCGACCGATGCCGAGCTCGGCAATCTGCGCCTCATCGAGGCGTGTCAGGTCGTGACTCCCGTCGAATGTGACGTCGCCCTCGTCCGGACGCGTTTTTCCAGTGACGACGTCCATCATGGTGGTCTTGCCCGCGCCGTTCGGTCCGATGATCGCACGCATCTCGCCGGGCGCGACTACGAGCGACAGGTTGTTGAGGGCCTTGAAGCCGTCGAAGGAAACGCTGATGCCGTCGAGGTAGAGCATTGCGGTTGTGGTCCTCGGCTCGTCCATTGCGCCTACTCCGCCGGCCGTGCGGCCGGTTCGGCCTTGACGGCTGCCCGTTGCCGGCGTTCTGCGAGAAAATGGTTGATCGTGCCGACGATCCCACGCGGGAGCAGCAGCGTGGTCCCGATGAACAGGGCGCCGAGCAGGAACAGCCAATAGGGCGCGAGCGGGCCGCTGGTAAACGAGGTCTTGGCGTAGTTGACCAGAATGGCCCCGATCGCCGCTCCGATCAGTGTGCCGCGACCGCCGACCGCGACCCAGATCACCGCTTCGATCGAGTTACCTGGTGCAAACTCGCTCGGATTGATGATACCGACCTGCGGGACATAGAGCGCGCCGGCGATCCCGGCCATACAGGCCGACAGCACGAACACGAACAGTTTGTAGGATTCGACTCGATAGCCGAGAAAGCGCGTGCGCGCCTCGGCATCCCGGATCGCGACCAGCACCATACCCAGTTTCGAGGTGATGACGGCGCGACAGACGAAGAAGCCGAGCATTAGTGCGACGCACGAGATCGCGAACAGCGCGCACCGGGTCGCTGGTGCCTGCACGTTGAAGCCGAGGATGTCCTTGAAGTCGGTCAGGCCGTTGTTGCCGCCGAACCCGAAATTGTTGCGGAAGAACCCGAGCATCAGCGCAAACGTCATGGCCTGGGTGATGATCGAGAAGTAGACGCCGGTGACGCGGCTTCGGAAAGCGAACCAGCCGAACACGAAGGCCAGGACGCCCGGCACCAGCACGACCATCGCCGCCGCGTACCAGAAGTGATTGAAGAAGTACCAGTAGAACGGCAATTCCTTCCAGTTCAGAAACACCATGAAATCCGGCAGGATCGGATTGGCGTAGACGCCACGGGTGCCAATCTGGCGCATGAGATACATTCCCATCGCATAGCCGCCGAGCGCGAAGAATGCGCCGTGACCGAGCGAGAGAATGCCGCAATAGCCCCAGATCAGGTCGATCGAAAGCGCCAGCAAGGCGTAGCAGATATATTTGCCCCAAAGCGCCACCAGATAGGTCGGCACATTCCAGGGCGAAGTGGACGGCAGCGCGAGGTTGAGCAACGGAACAATGACGGCGATAGCGGCCAACACGACCAGAAAGGCGGTCGATGCGCGGTCGAGCGCGCGGATCAGGGGCGCGGGGCGAAGCGGGTAGTTCATGCCTCCACCGCCCGGCCCTTGAGGGCGAACAGCCCGCGCGGACGCTTCTGGATGAACAGAATGATGAACACCAGAATGGCGATCTTGCCGAGCACGGCGCCCGCGTAAGGTTCGATGAACTTGTTGGCGATGCCAAGCGTGAACGCCGCCACCAGCGTGCCCCACAAGTTACCTACGCCGCCAAACACCACAACCAGGAAGCTGTCGATGATGTAGCCCTGGCCAAGGTTGGGGCTGACGTTGTCGATCTGCGAGAGCGCAACGCCGGCGATGCCGGCAATTCCCGAGCCGAGCCCGAAGGTGAGCGCGTCGATCCGCGCGGTGCGAATGCCCATCGCGGCGGCCATGTCGCGGTTCTGGGTCACGGCGCGCATCTCGAGCCCCAGTCGAGTGAACCGCAACAGTCCGAGCAGCGCTACGAATACCGCAAGCGTGAAGCATATGATCCACAATCGATTGTAGGTGACCGTGATCCCGCCCAGCTCGAACGCCCCGCTCATCCACGATGGTGCGCCGACGTCGCGATTGGACGGGCCGAAGATCGTGCGCACGGCCTGCTGAATGATGAGCGACAATCCCCAGGTTGCGAGCAGGGTTTCGAGCGGCCGCCCATACAGGAACCGGATGATCGAGCGCTCAATCAGTACGCCGCAGAACCCGGCCACCAGAAATGCCAGCGGCACCGCGAACACCAGTGAATAGTCGAACAGCCCGGGATTACGCGCGCGGATGACCTCTTGCACCACAAACGTGGTGTAAGCGCCGAGCATCACCATCTCGCCGTGCGCCATGTTGATGACGCCCATCACCCCGAACGTAATGGCGAGCCCGATGGCGGCGAGCAGAAGCACCGAACCGAGCGAAAGGCCGTACCACGCGTTCTGCACCGCGCCCCACATGGCAAGTCTGCTGTCGACCGAGTTGATCGCCTCGGCGGCCGCGCGCTTGACCGGTTCCCCGGTTGTTTCCGGCAAACCGGCCAGCAGCCCACGCGCTTCCTGGTCGCCGCGTTCGCGAATGACCGGCACCGCCTCGAGCTTGTCGGCGGTCAATGCATCGGGAAGGTAGAGGATGACCGCGGCGCGCGCCTCGATCAGGGCGCGCTTGATCCGGGGATCGGTTTCCTTGGCGATCGCCGCATCGAGCGTCTTAAGCGCTGCGGCATCGTGCGATTTGAACACCGCCTGCGCGGCGTCGAACCGCTTGCCGGGATCGGCGGAGAGCAGCGTTAGTCCGCCGATCGCCGCGTCGATCGCACGCCGCAGCCGATTGTTGAGGCGCACCGTCTTCAAGCCGGCTGGAGCACGTCCGGCGGCCGGCCGGCCGGTCGAAGCCTCGAGGATCCCGCCCGATGGCTGCCGGATGTAGATCTTCTTGTCGGCGGGATCGAACAGCAGGCGTCCGTCCTGCAGAGCTTCGATCACCCGCTCGGCCAACGGATTGCCGCTCGCCGCGACCGCATTGATCGCCGCCTCGGTGTCGCTGAAGGTGTCGTTGGCAAAGCCCGCGAGCGCGGCTTCGTAGCCCTGGGCATGCACCGCACCGCCGGCAAACAGCAAGGCGAGGGCGATGACGAGCGCCATCAAGCGATCGTGGAGCACGCGCATATCTGCAATCCCGGCAGTTCGAAAAAGGGGCCGCCGATCATCCGACGGCCC
>Ga0066388_100001620_pt1 | contig 12879 bp, 8 predicted proteins | sample PanSoiMetaGPlot6_FD_64539 | JGI IMG/M metagenome (GOLD analysis project Ga0066388, IMG submission 64539) | Tropical forest soil microbial communities from Panama analyzed to predict greenhouse gas emissions - Panama Soil - Plot 6 (Hybrid Assembly) | ecosystem: Environmental > Terrestrial > Soil... | reverse complement strand
TCCGGGCGGGCCTTCCGGTGAGGCTCCGGCGACGACGGATCAAGGAGTGGCGCGCGTCAGTCTCATCCACGGCAACGTTTCAACGCAACGCGGCGACTCTGGCGATTGGTCTGCCACCGCACTGAATCAGCCGATGATGACCGGCGACAAGATTTCTACGGGTGAAGGCGCGCGAGCGGAAGTGCAACTCGACTTCGCGAACACTCTTCGATTGGCGTTCAATTCCAAAGCGAATATTGCCAACCTGACGCACAAGAACATTCAAATTCAGCTGAGCGAAGGTCTCGCGGATTTCTCGGTCTCCAAGGACAGCGAAGCTGAGCCCGAGATCGATACGCCGAACGTCTCACTTCATCCTGCGCATCATGACGGTGTGTTCCGCATTGAAGTTCGTCCTGACGGCGACACAATCGTGATTGTGCGGCAAGGTGAAGCGCAGATCGCGACGCCGCAGGGCAGCGCAGAAATTCGTAGCGGTGAAATGGCGACCATCCGCGGAAACGCTGATTCCGCGCAATACAGAATTTCTTCGGCTCCCGATCGCGATGATTGGGATCGTTGGAACAGCGATCGTGACCACATCATTCGTGACGCCAATTCCTACCGCCACACCAATCGCTATTACACCGGGTCGCACGACCTCGATGCGTACGGCCACTGGCGCCACGTCGATGACTACGGCGATGTCTGGTATCCGGACGAGTCGAGCGATTGGGCTCCCTATCGCAACGGGAACTGGGTGTATGAGCCTTACTACGGATGGACGTGGGTAGGCTACGAGCCGTGGGGTTGGGCTCCCTATCACTATGGCCGCTGGATGTGGGCGGGTGGCGCGTGGGGATGGTGGCCTGGTCCGGTCTACGGCTGGTACCGCCCGTTCTGGGCGCCGGCGTATGTCTCCTTCTGGGGATGGGGCGGTGGTTTCGGATTTGGTGTCGGGTGGGGCGGTTGGGGAGGCTTCGGCTGGCTCCCGCTCGGACCGTGTGACTATTTCCATCCGTGGTGGGGTGGATACCGTGGCCGGTTTGGCGTTGTAAATATCACGAATGTCCATGTAACGAACATCAACCGTTTCGGCGGGATCGCTCCGCTGCATAACGGTCTGCGGTACTCGAACATTGCCAATCTGCATGACACGCACATCGGCGGTGCTATGTCGACAGTGAACGCAGGGCATTTCGGAGGCGGCCGTGTGACAGCAATGCCAGCGAACCGTACGCAAATCGGTGGAGCGCGCATGATGGCCGGCAACCTGCCTGTCGTGCCCTCGCGGGCAAGCTTGTCCGCCAGCGGACGCGCGGCAGCGCCATCTACAGTTCGTAATGGTGGCCCGCAAAAATTCTTCGGGGCGCACAATAATATCGCGCGGCCGGCGTCATTCTCGCAGCAGACCACGAGCTTGCGTCAGACGATGCAGCAGAGCCGTGTGGGTGCCATTCCGGCTGGTGGCCGTTCGAACGCCGAGTTTACATCGCGAGGGAACAGCTCAATGCAGCGACCGAGCGCCGGTATCTCGTCGAATCGCGAGACTAACAACTTCGGCAACCGGAGTCCGATGGGTCAGAACTCATCGTCTTCAGTACAAAATCAGAATCGGGGAGGCTTCCGAGCCTTCAATCCCCCGAGCAATAGCAATCGCCCTGCGCAGACGAATAATTCAAACATCGGGCGTTCGAACGAATCGCCTTCAACCGCAAACCGCGGCGGCTTCCGGTCGTTTACGCCGCCGAGCAACAGCAATCGTCCGGCAGAATCGAATAACCCGCGCACGAGTCAGCCCTCGTCCAACGGCTTCCGTCCGTTTACTCCGCCTTCGAGTAGCCAGATGTCTCGTGGCGAGCCGAGTGGGAACTCTTCGAGGCCCAGCGCTGGAAGCTACTGGAACCGTACCGCACCGAGTTCCTCCATGCCATCGCGCAGTTACTCAGGCGGCTACTCTAGTGGCTCTTCCGGCGGTTACAGCCGCGGATCTTCGCGTCCGCAGCTGGACATGCGCCAACCCATTGTTCGCAGCCCCTCGTATGGTGGAAACGGTGGGTATCGCGGAACACCAAGCTTCGGAGGTTCGCGCAGTGCGCCCAGCTACGGCGGCTCACATGCTTCGCCTGGCTACGGAGGTGGCGGTCGCGCACCTAGTGGTGGAGGGGGCCACTTTGGCGGTGGTGGCGGAGGAGGCAGTCGCCCGAGCGGTGGTGGTGGCGGCGGTCGCCCGAGCGGCGGTGGAGGTGGAGGTCACACCGGCGGTGGTCATCGCTAGTTGGAAAAGTTGCTGCGAATGAAGTAAAGACAGAGGCGAGAGGGGGCGCGCTTAACGGCGTGCCCCTTCTTTTTGGCTGAGGCTGACTAGAAAGGACGCCAGCACTGGACCCCTGATTTATGGGTGGGCGTACGCGGGACTGTCCGGTTGAGGACGATCATATTCCCGGCCATATTTGTTCTTGTGCGTGGCTACCACATCCGTTTCAGACAGAGAGAAGTTTCCGAGTGTGTTTTGCTCGGGTCCGACGGTTACCTCACGAGCGAAGGCCCGCAACGCGTCAGGAGTCACTGACGGATGAAAAATCTCGAGTTGGTACCGTCCCGGAGGAACGTTTGCAATGCTGGCCTCGCCACGAGCGTCTGATATCGCGTAGTAAGGTGTTGCAAGGGCGATGACCACAGCGTTCATCTCTGCATGGATATTACAAAAGATGAACGAGATGCCCGGCTTATCAAATTGCACGAACCGAGTCGTTCCGCTCTCATAAAGGCCCAGATCGAAGCGTTTCCCTTCATACAGAGAAAACACGTTATGGAAGAAAGGATCGCGGTTCGGAAATTCAACCTTGCCACCAGCCGGTATCACCACCAGGCCCGGTTGAAAACTTTTATTCTTTTGCACTAGCTTCGGGATGTCACCTGGCTGCTGTTGCGGTGGCGCGGCCTTAGCCTCAATAGGCGTGAGCCACACAACCGCATTTGAAGCGTCTTTCATGCGGTGACCGTTTCGAGTCAACTCTACATGCGCGTGCAGAAGTTGCTGTGCCTGCGAACTGATCAGTCCCGAAATCAGCAGGGAGAACAAAACGAGATTACGTTGCCCGCGGTTCAAAATAAGATCCCCATCGAGAGATTGACTTGGTTGGTGTGACTACTGCTGCGATAGACGGGGAAGGTCTGCAGTCGTCTCAGTTCCGCTGAGAGGACCAGATCTGATCGTGGCCGAAAAACTAGATTGGCTAATGCGCCACGATTCCTGCCAAGAATGGTGCCAAAATTGTTTTGATCCGTGGCAAATCCCCGCACATCACCCGCGAAAGCATTGTCATCGGCGACCACCGCATTCAAGTCCAGTTTTGGTGTCAGATGGAACGTCAGCTGTGTCCATCCGCCGATGTCATCGAGTCCACGAATTGGGGTAAACGGATAAGTGGGGCTGCCACCATACACGATCGAGGTACCAATAGCACCGCCGAGTCCCCCAATGCCGCGTCCTCGGTAGAACTCCCCGGACCATGCGAGTCGCGGTAGGACCGGAATCTGCCAGTCCGCCATCCCCGCCCACGCGTCCACGTACCTGCCCCACACCCAATTCTGCCGGCCATAATAACCAGCTACACCAAGGCTCATGGGATGAGCGTGCAACGGGCGTGACCATGCGGTTCGGAATCCATATGCTGGCTGTCCGGAAAGTTCGCTGGCTTGCGGTGCCCGGTAAAACTGGTTGGGGGGAAACTCCCAATCAAGATTGTCGAAGACGCCAGCTTGCATTGTCACCGTTTGCTGATCCGAAACTGCGAAGCGATGTTCGACCCGCAACTGCGGCGTCCATGCCCAGAGATTGCCGGCGAACCCAAAGGTGGGCGTAGCCAGCGATGCAAAAGAGGTTGGCGAGAGTGGTGAGATGAATAGTGAGTCTTGCCCCGCAACCACTGAAGTGCGCTCCCAGTCCATCCTTAAGCTCGCCGTCTGCAATCTTGCGATACCGAAGTCAACGCCATTACCGGTGGCGGGAAACCCTCCAGAGAAGTCAAGTTGAATGTCGGCGGATGTTCGAGCGCCAGCGACGATCGGCCCGAAAAGCTCAAGACCGATTTCGGACTGGCGCAACGTTGCTCCCACCTTGGCATTAGGGAAAACTCCGAAAACTGGCTCGGAGTAATCGGGAAAATCCAGATCATTAGACCCGCCCACGTTGCGGAAAGCATTCATCAGCACGATTCCATGGAGCCGTGCTCGGTACTTCGACGCGGTTTCAACTTTGGTCTGGTATTGTTCGTCGACTTTTTCCCCGATCATCGACGTTGAGTCCTCGAGTTTCTGGACTCGGTCTTCGAGTGAGCCTTGTGCGCTCGCGGCGGTCGTGACCTCAGATGAAGAGGCGGGCGATCCCCCGGACGTACTCTGACTCACCGAGGTCGCGGGAGGATGCTCGAGGAGTGCACGAGTAGCTTCGAGATCCTGGCGCAATTGATGCATCTCCGAGCGCGATTGAGCATTCTCGGTGCGCATCTCTTCCACCAGCACCCGCAATTGACGCACCTGATCCTGTAGATCGAGGATTTCTCCCTGGTTCGCGCTGCTTGAACCAGCACTTTGCCCAGTCTGGGCAAAGCCGGTTGGCCCTACCGCCCCGAAGGCAGTGATCGCAATTATTGTCAGGAATAAACTGGGAATCCTGGGGCTGTTCACACGGTCCTCCTGCATCCATCCGACCCTGGCACGTCAGAAGACCGCAGAAGTGCCTAAGGGCTTGGATTCGATACCGATTTCTGACTGGCCCGATCCTGCTGTGCGCGCATCAACGACGCCAACTCGACACTCTCGACGTTGAAGGCACGCGTCGCTTCTTGTATACGTCCCGGAATAACGATCCGAAATATCGTCTCGCCATCCTCGGTCCGCTCAACCGAGATCGTGCCGCCATGATCTTGGACGATCTTTTGAACAACCGCCAAGCCAAGCCCTGTTCCATTTTCCTTTCCGTAGCTGACGAAAGGATGGAACAGACGATCCCGGATGGACTCCGCGATGCCCGGACCATTGTCCGCTACAGAGATCGAGATGGATCCGGAAGCCTCGCCTGCCGTGACTTCAACCTTCCCCCCCACCGGTGGCGCTGCCTCACACGCGTTCAGCAACAAATTGTAAAGAGCACGTTCCAACTTACGTTGATCGAACCATCCCGAAACCTGCGCGCCACACAGTATATCTATGACGCGGTTGTGATGCCGGGGATGTAGTCGCACGGCCTGTACCGCACGCTGAATGGTCTCAGCGACGTTGCCGAACGAAGGTGTCAAAGACTCTCGAGTGCGGGCAAATTCCAGGAGCGAATCGATGAGATCCGTCATGAGGTTTACGCCCGTACGCACTTCCTGGTACAACTCCTCGCGTTGCGCAGGGGTCAAGTGGCTGTCGCAGAGGAATTCTGAGTTTGCCACGATCGCGGCCAGAGAGTGGCGCAGGTCATGAGAAATCGAACTCGCCATGCGTCCGATCGTGGCCAATTGTTCCGATTCTAATAAGGCGCGCTGACTCTTCAACAAGCTGGCGCGCATCCGGTCGAAGGCTCGGGTGACTTCGGCAATTTCGTCTCCACCGCGAGGATCGAGTGGATGATGGAAATCCCCCTGCTCAAGAGCGCGGACCCCATCGACAAGGCCTCCCAACGGTCTGGTGAACGTGTGCGAGACAAAGAATACAAGTGCGCTTCCGACCAGGATCGCGGCAAAGCCGAGCAGAATGAGATACCTGTTTAATTGGTCAAGGAATCTCGTCGCCTGATCGTAGGAGCCAAGCACGCTGAGACGCACCGGGGTCGTTGCCGATCCGGATAAGTCCAGCGAAGTGGCTAAGAAGCGTTCGTCCGCGACTTCTATATCGTGGGCATCTTCTCGGACTGATCCGGTGAGCAGTATTTTGACATCGCTGTCCTGGAGTTTTGCGGGAGGCAGCGTGGTTGCGACTACCTCGTTTCCGCACGAAATCGCAACTTGACTCCCCGCCACCTTGCTGACCTGCTCGGCAAGCCTGTTGTTGATTTCGTATCCTAGGACCAAGTAGCCCATCAGCGTGCCTTCGGTGGGCGAGCCGCGATAAATGGGTTCTATGAAGGTCTGATAAAGACGGTGGTCGCCAAACCACCAATGGCTGGATTCTCCCTGGTCGTCTTGCACGGACTGGCGGAAGTACTTTTCCGCGGCATCTTGAGTAAGGCCCGGCGACTTGGTGTGGAGGCCAACGACCTTGCCGTCCCGGTCGACCAGCACGAATAGATCGCTGTGCGCGATTGCGAAAATGTCAGCGGAAGCGTCTTGAATCGTCGCGGGGTGCGAACTGGTCATGATGGAGCGAGTGATCGGCAGATCCGCGAGCAGGGCAACATAGCTGGTCAGCATCGTCTCGCGTTCATGACGGAAATCCTGAAACGCAGCGACAGAGTTTCTCAGGTTCACCGCGATGCTTTGGCGCACGTTCGATTCGACGCTACGCCGTACCAGCAACAGACTGGTGATGGTAAGCACGCCGGTGATCAACAGCATCGCAAGCAGGAATCGCGTGCGCAACCGCAAGCGCGGTAGCAATATTTCCTCCGGTACCAATGGGGTACGGGAAGTTCCGGGCTCAGGAGACAGGTTCACGAGGGTCAGCGAACGAACTTGTACCCCATGCCGTGTACCGTGCGGAAGTGCACCGGACTTGAGGGGTCTTTCTCCAGTTTCTGGCGTAGTTTAAGAATGTGATTATCCACGGTTCGGGTCGACGGATAGTTCTGATAGCCCCAGACTTCGTTCAGTAGTTCGTCGCGGCTGATAACTCGATCGGCGTTTTGCACAAGGAACTGAAAGGTCTTGAACTCCTGTGCGGTTAAGACCACAGGCTTATCATCCCGCTTGACTTCCATCTTCTTGAAATCGACCGAAATCCCATCAAAGCTTACGACTTGGACTTCGGGAGCACGGGACGTATGCCGCAAGGCCGCGCGCACACGGGCCAGCAACTCGCGTGGACTAAAAGGCTTAGTAACATAGTCGTCCGCACCTAACTCAAGCAGAAGAACTTTGTCTGAGACGTCGCTAGCGGCACTCAAGACCACGATCGGTATGGCCGGAGCGACGGCCTTTATTTCCTTGCAAACATCGCGGCCGGAAACTTTGGGAAGACGAAGATCGAGCACGATTGCCGCCGGAGGAGAGGCCTGGAAGCTGTCCATAGCCGACTTGCCGTCTGCCTGAGTTTCAACCGTGTAGCCTTCGGTCTCGAAGAGACGCCGGAGCGCCTTCTGAACCGCCGGATCGTCTTCAACTACCAGGATGCGCGCACTAGTCTTCGACGCAGGAGCTGGATTGATGCTCCTGCCTGCACTGAATGGAGTAGCTAGATTCCCCATAAAAGCCTTTCCGTCCCTGCTGAGGGAGTGCTCCGAAATACCCCAAAACTTGGTCCCCAAATCGTTCAACTTCTGCAGATTACAACGGCTTTACACATTATTACGCGCAGGCTCCTGCGTTTTGACATTCTTTTTACAAGCCCGTGACTTCATGGAGATAGTTTACGGAATTCGGCTTGCTAAGCATTCGACCCTATCTTTTCGGCAACGGATAACTTCCCATACTCTACGGGTTTCGCCGTATAGCCCGGGGATGGCGCCGCTCCTAGATTACGCTTATCCGCTCGAACTCGAGTTCCTTCCAACTTACCCAATCGTCAGGAGCACCACATGTCCCCTCGCACACTTCGGATCATTGTCCGGTTTGTCCCTTTTCTGTTTGCTTTTCTGGCGCAGGCGACCTTGGCGGATCAAAGTAGGGACTTCAAAAACATTGGTGGGGCTCTGTCCGAGTCCAGTGCGGACCTATCACTGACGGGGTCGATCCTGGATGCAATCGCCCCCTTTTCCGGGACACCAGCGGTAGGAAGAACTGGAATCGTATCCTTTCCAGCCGGCGTTTTGGTAAGCGGTTCCGTACAAATGGGGGCAATTTTCGCTCGGGGAGTTACTTTCACGATCAGTGGCACAGGAACGAGCGGAATCGTTGATGGTGTTCTGTTCTCTGGGGCGTTCACTGGCCCTGTGAGTTGGACGTTAACCACTCTTGCTAACGGGACACATAACTACATCCTCACCGCCGTTGTGACTGGAATTGTGGCTTCCAGCCCCGTGCGACGTGTAAGTGTGCAATTGACTGTTAATACTGGTAAAGGATTCTTCAACGGTTCCACCACGATGGCTGGCGAGGACACGACGGTGGTTTCTTTCGTTCCCGAGCCGTCGACCTTGGCGATGCTGAGCACCGGACTCCTGGCGATCGCCGGGGGAGTACGGCGACGTTTGATTGGGTAGGAGTGTCGCGATTTCAAGAATGGCATCAGTACTTGCGGCGTGCTCCCCGGCTGAGGTTAGGTGTACTCCACGTGAGCGACTGTCGCCCCTCATCGTAAAATGTCAGCTTGCCTGCAACTCTCCTCACTGACTTAGTTGTTGTGCTGGTTCGTCCGCGCAACCCCTTGAACATCGGTGCGGCCGCCCGGGCGATGAGTAATTTTGGGGTCTCCCGCCTTAGGCTCGTCACACCTTACAAGGTGGCCTTTCGCGAAGCACGCTCCGCCGTGGGTGCGGGTGCCGTTCTGAAAGGCGCCGAAGAATTCAACACGGTTGCAGATGCGGTCCGCGACTGTTCGCAAGTGATAGGCACTACCGCGGTACGCAATCGAGCTTTGCAGCATCCTCTGCGTCAGCTTGGAGAAGATTCCGGGGCCACGGTTCGCGGATGTCTGCGGGCCGGACGCGTTGCGTTGCTGTTTGGTTCGGAAAAGATCGGTCTGACGAACGATGATTTTAGCCACTGCCACTGGCTGCTGACGATCCCCACACACGAGGAACACATCTCGATGAATCTGGGGCAGGCGGTGGCAGTCTGCCTTTACGAACTCGCCCGCAGTTCGAGCACCGAGCCAGTGCCGGAGCAGGGCGAACCGGCAAAGAGCGGCGAGATCGAGCAAATCACGACGGGACTCTACGACGTGTTGAATAGAAGCGGCTATGTAAAGCCGGGGAACGACGCGGTCGCCGAGAAGAAAGTCCGACGCCTCATGCTGCGCCTGAATTTCCAGAAGATGGACGCGAAAATTTTCCTGGGCATGATCCGGCAGATCGTTTGGAAACTGCGGCAGGCGAGCAAAGGCTAGCGAGTTACGCGCTGTGCGGATGCTTGCGTCGAGTTCCGCTTGAACCGGAACTGGATGAGCCAGGTGCTGGTGACGGGTTGACCGTCGGTTTCAGGCGGAGAAAACTCCCAGCGTTCGGCGGCCGTGCGCGCGAGGCCGGCAAAGTATTTACTTGGTCCAGCAGATTTGAACTCCGCCGAGGTGACCTTGCCCGAAGGATCGACTTGCGCCCGCACCGTAACCTTCACCGTTCCCGTAATTGTGTTCTTCGCGCTCTGCGGTACCTCAGGAAGCACTTGATGCCGGACCTCACCCGCCTTCGTGGTGGAGGCCTTCGCTATCTTGGGCGATTCGGAAACCGCCGGCGCTACAGTTGGCGGTTGCGAAGTTGTGGCCGGTAGTTTTGGTTCAGCGTTCCTTGCTCCAGACTTGTTTCCGCGGAAATAAGAAAAGCCGAACAGTACAGCCAGCACAACCACCGTTGCGATCGTGACAGGGAAGGCCGGCCGACTTCCGGAACGAGCAGGGACCGGGTCAGCACCTGATGGTGCAGTCGCCGGCACAGACCTTGTTTCCGGTTTCAGTTCTGTTTCAATCTGTCGCAGCGACCAACGCTTCTTGGGATCGAGATGAAGGCACTCCCTCGCAATGGTGCGATATGGCTCGGACAAGGTCGCAGGCAAACCCGGATCGCGTTGGGAGTCCTCTCCAAATGAGACTTTTTGAGTGAGCGCTGCGACCAGCGTCGCGCCCAGCGACCAGATATCGCCTGCAGGCGAGACAATTCCTGCCGCAGTTTCGGGTGCGTCATACGCATCTCTCCGCCGGTGGTGTGAGTTCTGATTTGCAAACGGCGCAATCTGATCTGAAGAGAGCTTCAGGCGGTCCCCCACCGCCAGCACATTCGACGGCTTAATCCGTCCATGCACTAGCCCATTGCCATGGAGATGGGACAGCGCTCCAAGTAGCGGGGGAAGCAGAGCGCTTACCTCAGCGCTCTCGAGAGCACGCGTGGGAAGAATCTGCGAGAGATCATCGTCCGCGCATTCCGTCACCACGTAGACAACATTGGTGTCATCGATCGTGGTCTGGCCCGCCTGAAATACGCGGAGAAGATTCGGATGGGAAAGCTTCGCTGCGGCCCGAAGGCGCGACGCCTGTTGTTCAGCGTCTGGCCCGGTCTCCGCCTCCACCAGCTTGATTGCGGCCCTCTGGGACGCGCCCGGAATTTCAGTGAGAAAGACCGCGCTGTGATCAGAACCGCCCAGCCACTGCTGTAGCGGAAAGATCTCGACAACGCGGCCTTCCCAGGATTTCCACTCTTCGGGTTTACTCATTTGCTGTTAACCGGCGATTCAACATTCTATGCCATCAATAACGCACGGAAGCAGGGATGTTAACTCGCAAGTGCAGTTTTTTGTGAAAAAATCACCTACTCTTATAGCTGAACGTCACTTTTGTCTCCTCGTCGAGCACAAGCGGACGCACAAAACTGAAGGAAGTGCCAGCCCGCGGCACATCAATTGGTACCGGCAATACTCCCGCGACCCGCTTCTGCAGATTCATCACGTTCTCTGACGCGTTTTGGCCGACGGCCCCGGGCGCCAGTTTTTGTGGACGGGGCATCATGCTCATCGATGTCGTGGCATCGACTGTCGGAGCTTGAGCTACGACCTCGACCGTTTCCGCTGTGGTGCCTACGCCAAGGCTAAAGTCATAAACCGCGGGTTGACTTGGGTTGTAGTTGAGGTTGTAGACGACGGTTTTGAATCCGGTTCGTTCGGCCATTGCCTTGTAGTTCCCGGATGGCAATCCGACGAGCAGCCAGCGCCCGGCAGCGTCGCTCATTGCGGTGCGGCTGAACGAACCGTCGTACGACGTGATCGTAATTTGTGCATTCGCGATAACGGCTCCGGTCGGATCTGTTACGTAGCCGCCTATTTGGCCCGGCAATACTTGCATGCGGAGATTACTGGGGGATGCGGCCGGCTGAGGAATCCGGTCGCGCACCTCCACATCCTCGCGAAATGGCTCGGGCACACGATTTGCTGCGATCACATCTCCGCCAAAGTCTTTCACCCGGTATCGCTCCGGCAGAAAGACCTCCCAATTCAGAAGGCTGATTGGGATGTCCATGCTAGGCAGACTCAGATCGGCTCCGCCCTTTTTGGCGAACGGCGCTCCGGAGTGCAAAAACACAAATGAAACGACGTAAGGACCAGTCGGGCGGAAACCCGGCCGAAACAGAGGAACGCGATTTCCGTCGGCGCCTTGAACAGGTTTTACCGGCTCTCCCGCAACTTCGGCTGACAATATCGTGGCGCCTGAGGGCAGCGCAACTTTGAGGAACGGCTGCGCTTGATTCTTAAGCGTCAGCTTGATTTCGGTCAGCGATTTGCCTTCCGAGGTCACCATGGTGGTGACATCGGCGCTTTCCGCAACGGCCGCCAGCACGCTGCCATCTGGAAAGCGCACCCAGTCGAGAGCGAGCGTTGGCGTCTCATTCGGTTGCCTGTGATAACGAAACGCCGCTTGCGGCGGATAGTGCGCGAGTTGCCGCAAGTAGGGATTCGCTTCCTTCACATCCATCCGCTTGAGACCGCCGCCTTCGGTCGCGGTGATCTCCATCGTTCCCCCGCCCTCCACCAGCACTTCTCCCATCTCCCGCTGCGCGCCTTTGAAAGTAATGAACGGCGCGTCTGCTTTTGTGCCGCTAATCGAGCGTTCCATCGAGATAAGGAACTCATGGTTGCGCTGACCCGGAGCATTGACCGTCATCGTCAACACGCCCGACTGCGTTTCTGTCGAGTCGAGGGTTGCGCCAGTTACGCCGGTGAGTTCATATCCGGCGGGCAACTCAACCTGGAATTGCGAAGGCTCGCCCTGTACCACAGAGACGTCGGCAAGCACAGCCACGCGCATTTCCGCTTCGCTTACCGAGACGAGTGTCTTTGTGTCGGAGAGGAACCGGACTTCGCGCGGCACCGTTGGAGTGATGGACTCTCGAGTGGCCCACGACACGTTCGCGGTTTGACCCGGTACGAGCGTTGCCTCGATCGTAGTGTGCCCATTTTCTGACTTGCGGCCGGTGATCAACCCGGGGTTGATAGTGGCGATGGTGTGATCTCCGGGAATTGCGAGCGACAGCTGCACACTGCCCGCCGCAGGAGCAGGCAGGCTAAAAGAAGCGCGCCCCGCATCGATCCGTAGCGGTAGGCCAGTGTCGAGAGAGATCGAGAATTCTGCAGGTCCAGCCAATAGCGCGGTGTGAGTTCCATTTTCCTGAATCAGAGGCAGCCCTTTTCCGCCCTGGTGAGCATCCAGAATGGTCATTCCGGTTGTCAGAGGAACCTTGCTCATACCTTTGTGAAAGACTTCACCGTCGAGTTCGACGGATCCCATCACGCCATTGTTCTCAGCCCGCAGCTTGAGTTCCGCATGTTGGATGGAGTAGGGAAGCGGAGCCACATCCGTTTTTTTCGGTTGGCGGGACGCGAGTTCCACGAGTTTGTTGTACTCGTCAAGCGTGAGCGTCACTTGCCCGGGATCGGGGAGAGGAAGTGTCGCTTTCTCTTGCGCCCAGCAGATCGAAGCCACGCACATACCGCAAACAATCGTCATTACGGATAAGTTTTTCATCGCGCACCCCCATTTTTTTCATGCTGGAAGCTGAATTCGGCAATTGGAGACTGGTTCTCGCTCGTCAGTTCCGAGACCAGATAGATCGAT
>Ga0066388_100001619_pt1 | contig 12881 bp, 22 predicted proteins | sample PanSoiMetaGPlot6_FD_64539 | JGI IMG/M metagenome (GOLD analysis project Ga0066388, IMG submission 64539) | Tropical forest soil microbial communities from Panama analyzed to predict greenhouse gas emissions - Panama Soil - Plot 6 (Hybrid Assembly) | ecosystem: Environmental > Terrestrial >... | reverse complement strand
GAGCCACTCGGGCTATTCGATCGGCAAATGGATCGATACCGATGGCAACGGCCGCTACGACGTGCTGGAGGTGGAGACGCGCGGTCCGTTCAAGGGACGCCGCGCCTACGACGCGACCGGTCTGCCGCTCCATTTCGACAATCAGTCTGTCTTCAGGGAGCGTATCTACCTCGACAAGGCCGACCAGAACATTCTGCACGATGAAATCACTGTCATCGACAACGCGCTGACGCGGCCCTGGACGGTCGACAAGAAATACGTGCGCAAGCCCGAGTCGCATCCCGACTGGGTGGAAGCCTATTGTACTGAAGGCACGGCGCTGGTCGGCGTCGGCAAAGAAATCTATTTCCTGAGCGCCGACGGCTTTCTGATGCCGAGCCGCAAGGGCCAAGCGGCGCCGGACCTGCGCTACTTCGATGCGGCGGGGAAGTGACGGCGCTTGATCTTGATGCTGCCGCCCTAGGGTGGGCAAAGGCGAAGGCACTGTCTCTCTGCGTGCCAAAGCCTAGAGTACCCCGTGCCCACCAGCGCAATCGACGCAAGCTGCGCGCCCCCCTGGTGGGCACGGCGCACGATAGCAGCACCTCGCGCCTTCACCCACCCTACAAGCTACAAGCGAAGACGTCGCGGCACCTCACCCGCTGATGCGCTCGATCTTGGCGCCGCAGGCCGCGAGCTTGTCCTCCAGCCGCTCGAAGCCGCGGTCGAGGTGATAGACGCGGTTGACCATTGTCTCGCCGTCGGCCGCGAGCGCCGCGATCACCAGCGACACCGAGGCGCGCAGGTCGGTCGCCATCACCGGCGCGCCCTTGAGCCGCGCGACGCCCTCGACGGTCGCGGTCTCGCCTTCGAGATAGATGCGCGCGCCGAGCCGGGCGAGCTCCTGCACATGCATGAAGCGGTTCTCGAAAATCGTCTCGGTGATGCGCGAGGTGCCCTTGGCGCGCGTCATCAGCGCCATCAGCTGTGCCTGCAGATCGGTCGGGAAGCCCGGGAACGGCGCGGTCGAAACCTCGACCGGCGCGAGGCCTGAGCCGTTGCGGGCGACGCGGATGCCGGCGTTCGTCGGCGTGATCTCAACGCCCGCCTGCGTGAGCACGTCGAGGCCGGCCTGCAGCAGCTCGGCCTGGGCATTCTCGAGCAGCACGTCACCGCCGGTCATCGCAACCGCCATCGCGTATGTGCCGGTCTCGATGCGGTCAGAGACGACGCGGTGGCGCGCGCCGGAAAGCTTGCCAACGCCCTCGATCACGATGCGCGTCGTGCCAGCGCCAGTGATCTTCGCGCCCATCTTGTTGAGGCAATCGGCGACGTCCTTGATCTCGGGCTCGCGCGCCGCGTTCTCGATCACGGTCGTGCCGCTCGCGAGCGAGGCCGCCATGATGGCGGTGTGGGTGCCGCCGACGGTCACTTTGGGGAATTTGATCTCGCCGCCGCGTAGTCCGTGCGGCGCGCGCGTGATCACATAGCCACCATCGATCTCGATCTCGGCGCCGAGCCGGTCGAGCGCCATGATGAGGAGATCGACCGGCCGCGTGCCGATGGCACAGCCGCCCGGCATCGAGACCTTTGCCTCGCCCATGCGCGCCAGAAGCGGCGCGATCACCCAGAAGCTCGCCCGCATGCGCGAGACGAGCTCGTAGGGCGCGGTGGTGTCGATGATGTTTGCGGCCGAGATGTGCAGCGTCTGGCCGTCATACTGCGTCTCACCCGGGCGCTTGCCGCCGACCATCACGTCGACGCCGTGGTTGCCGAGGATGCGCTGCAGCAGCGCCACGTCCGCCAGTCGCGGCACGTTCTCGAGGATGAGCGTCTCGTCGGTCAGGAGGCTCGCGATCATCAACGGCAGCGTCGCGTTCTTGGCGCCCGAGATCGGGATCGAGCCATTGAGCTTGCGGCCGCCGCTGATGCGAATTCGATCCATTGCCCCTCGCTTTGTCCTGATAGAGAACTGTTCCTGGTTGAGAAGTGTTTCTGGGTGGGAAACGTTCCTGGTTGGGACGCCTCAGCGGCTGACCCGCCGTGGCCGCCCCCGTTCCAACCCTCGACGCCCCGCCGGGAAGGCCCTCTATGGACCATCCGGACTACCCTGCAAAGCTTGGTTTAGGCACATGGCTGTTTGCCTAACGCTCACTTCTCGGCGTCGATTCCGGCGGAATCGTGGGGCCAGCCGCCGGTCCGCTCCTCTTTGCGGCCCCGCGCTTGCGCCTTGCGGCGCTTGAGGTTGTCGCGCAACGCCGCCGCCAGACGCCGCTGCGCCGCCTGTTTTTTCTGCTGTTTCACCGGCTCGCTCATGCGGACAGGTTGCGCCTGCGGCAGCCTTATGGCAAGGATCGCGCGGTTTCGGCGCCTGTGCGCCCCGCGCGGGGACCTTCGGTACCCCTCAATGCTGCCGTAGCTCAGTGGTAGAGCACCCCCTTGGTAAGGGGGAGGTCGTAAGTTCAATCCTTACCGGCAGCACCAGAAAAGCCCCTTAAACATTGGGCATTTGGGCTGGAGAACGTGGTCACCGCCAGATCATGCAGAACGATGCAAGAACCTGCGTGTATTGCCGCTGCTCCGCCGGGAGGTTTCATGGCAGAGCCGGCATCTGACGCTCTTGGTTGGAAGCTGAGGTAGAGCAGGCGATCGCGATTTGCGATGGCGATGTACGTGCAGCATTGCGAGCGATGCTCGCCGCCAATTCGTTCACGGCAGGCGAGATGGAGCGATTGGCGCGGGCGGCTTCTTTCGGCTTCGTACGTGGAAGAATTTCGCCTGCTCGAAGAGCCAGTGAGAACCTAAACTGCTGGCGAGAAATCTCAGCTAAAAGCAAGACCGACACCTGATGCCATGCCCCGCTGGCCACAAGAAATCGCAGAGGCAGTGTACTCGACATCCGATACGGCCTCAAAATTTAAGGTCGGCGCGCGCTCGCGGCCGGTAACTGATCAGGAGATCGTGGTGGCGCGCACGATCGTTGAGCGTCTACAGGAGGCCAATTGGGTTGATCGAGCGTGGGCCAATTGCTCCACTGGGAGGCACACCAAACGTTTATGGTCCGAGGCAGAACGATTAAGGCCTAGTGAACCGGCAACCATATACGAACCTCCAAGAGTAGAGTCTATTGGGCTGGTTCTTGTGAACTCGACGAATCAGTAGCGACGGTTTTCATGGCTGCAAGCGTCATCATCTGGGACATCGAGACCGTTCCCGACCTCAAGGGTTTCGCCGCCGCGAATGGTCGCGATGGCCAGAGCGATATCGAAATCCGCGAAGCAATGGGCGACAAATTTCCCAAGCACATCTACCATTCAATCATCTGCATCGGTGCATTGATTGCCCACCAAGAGAACGGCGGCTGGGTCATTGATGCCCTCGGCGCGCCAAATATAGGTGAGCGATCCGAAAAGGCCTTGATCTCGTCGTTTGTTGACCGCATCGCAGAGCTGGCGCCGCGGCTCGTCACGTTCAACGGCTCGTCTTTTGACCTCCCTGTTCTGCGCTATCGCGCAATGGTGAATGGAGTTTCCGCTCCGGGTCTCGCTATGCGCCCCTATTTTAATCGGTACACAGAGGATGCGGTTGACCTCTGTGACGTACTGTCCTCGTTCAGTCCACAAGGAAAGGCCACTCTGCATGAACTGTGTCGAGTGATGGGATTGCCTGGGAAGCCTGACGGGATCAGCGGTGGGGATGTCGAGAAGTACTACCGCGAAGGACGCCTACGCGAGATCGCGGAGTATTGCGAAGGTGATGTAGTCAACACCTACCGTGTATGGCTGCGCTACGAGTTGTTTCGTGGGCGATTGAGTGACGCAAGCTACCAAGCCAGCGAAGCGAATCTCTTTGCATTTATCAAACTACACGCCAACACCAAGACACACCTTATCAATCTGACGCAATGATCTGCCCGTCTGCCGTAATCAACTGGCTTCCGCTCTTCCTTCAAGCTACCTGACTGGAGGGGCCAAGAGCGACAAAACCTGAGTAGCAAGACAGGCGTCTCGGGTAACCTCGCGGTCCTTATTGCGGACCTTCCCGATACTCTGTCTATTGACCGGCCACATGATCAGCGCGTCATCATTACACGGGACGGGCAGCACGTTAGCTCAGCTACTTGTCCAGTTCTTTTCGCCCAACGACATTTCGCGTGGCTCGTCTCTCATGCTGTGTTCCGTACCAAGTTGGTCGCCTTCATCTTGATCTGCTCTCCCCATGCAATTCGCCTGACCCACTTGTCAGGAATTCCTGATGCGCCATATAGAGCACCCGCGAGTTGTCCAGTGACTGCGGCGGTCGTATCGGCATCTTCACCGAGGTTTGCAGCCAGCAGGATGGCGTTCGGATAGTCCCCGCTCCGATCTACACACCACAGCGCGGCTTCAAGTGAATGGGCGACATACCCTGTGGAACGAATTGCTGCTCTTTCCTTGTTTCGCTAACTGGATCGAAGACCTAGGCATCAGCGTTGAGAATTTTAGCGAGAGGCGATTTGCTCGAGGTTCTGGCGCGGCTGCACGACCTCGACGCGGCTAGGGGCCGCCCATGATGCCTGCCGGGCAAGATATCCAAAAGGGTTGCTTTTCCTCTGCCAAGGCAGCCGAACGTTGCGACGAAGCGATCGTGATGTCTCCGAAGTTCGAACGTTGTGATGACCACTATTGGGTATGTGAAGCGCATTCCCATCGGCCATCCCACTTCGGCCCCTCCCCGCGCGCCTGCAAATGCGGAGCGCTGGGGATGCCTTGCTTACCGCAATATGGATGAGCCTCCGAAGTTGCCCGCCCTTCAATTCTAACTTTCAAATAATTTAGGGACCGGGCTGTCCCGCGTTTCAGGCGCGCGTGAACGTCTGCTTTCGGGAAAAAGCGCTTGCGTCTCGCTCATAACTGTCGGGTTGGAGGTTCGAGTCCTCCCCGGCTCAATGCAACAACGACTTCGCCAGCTTCTCCCCTTACTGCAGCCAACGTCGCGGCGAGTGCCGAGTCCCACTGTCCGAGGCTGAAGCGCTGTGGGTCATCGTGATCGCCGACATGGAGGTCAAGCACGCAATGGAACGCCGGGATCATCCAGCTTCCGCGGCGGACGCTGGCTAAAAGGTATTGGAGGGCGAGCCGATCATATTGAACCTGGGTGAAGCCTGGATCAGGTGATTCGGGATCGCTGGTGCCTGGGCCCATCCTCGGCTGGACAAGCTCATGGTGCAGAAACAGGCCTCGAAACAGCGTATGCGCGGGGTGCAATTCGAACTGAGTCGCCCGACGCGGAGTGAGGTAGTCGGCATCGGTCAAGGTCTCGCCTGAGCGCGTGATGTAGATATGCGTTTTGCCGCGTAGCAGGCTCGAAAGCGCATTACCGCTCCAACTGGCCGTGTTGATGAAGCTTGGATCGAACGTCTGTCCACTGTGCAGCTTGGTGCTAGTGTCGTGGATTACAAAATACTGCGCGAGCCTCGCCGAAGGATTGTTAGTGTCTGCCCGACAGACAGGATCGTCCACCGATCCCCCGACGGTGCTTTCTGAAATACCATGCCTCTGGAGATGACTACGAAGCTGCGCCTTCGTGACGGTCAATGTCTGTGGCGCACTAAGTAGACCGTTCAACACCGGCGGCAGTGTTGCGGGAATGTCATCGACATTCCCAAGTCGCTTTACGAAACGCAAAAGACAACGAGCCTGCTCCACCGGAGAACCCACGAAGGAGAGGTGCGATTGATCGAAGGAACATGGTGTGTTGCTCATATGACTTTCTCCCAGACGGCCCATGCAAATATGCTGGAAGGCGATATCAGTGGTGGCATCGATAGGTTGACTGATCAGAAGTCCCGGGCGCGGATTGAGTGCATCTTTGCGCCTCTTTATCGCAATTGCGCCACGGTCACGTTGGTGAACGTGATAGTGTCGCCCAATCCGTCATCAGGTATCACCGTTCCTAGGCTGTCCCTATGAGCGGGTGAGCAATGTGCCGAGAAGCCCTTTAGCGGCTTGGTGCGGGCCTCGGGGTGAACCGACGACACATATTGCAAGTCCTTTGGCATTGTTGAACGATACGTTGAAACCTTGCTCTGCAAGAGCCCGTGCAAGTACTACCGCAAAAGTCGATACATTGAAATTCATCACAGCCGCAGACCTGGGAGCATTTGTCGCCGAAGCGTTGGGCGGCCGCCATGTCAGGCTGTGCTAGAAACGAGATCGCAGCGGTTGCTACGAACGCCAAAGTAAGAATAGGTCCCTTCATTGGTTGTTTTCCTCCATTTAGAATTCTATTGCCATTCAGCTGTTCAGCAATGCTGATGCCAAGCTTCGCAGGTGTGATCGCAAAAAACCGAAGCCAAACGAGAAATAGCATCGGCTAAGCCGCGCACGTCGTCACATCGAATTGTAGAAACATGACCGCTTGAACTAGCGGATTAGTCCAGTCAAATGGAGCCTTCCCAGTAATTTGCAAACGCACAAATTCAACACACTATGTCCGAATCAATATGCGACAGTCAATTCCGCCGCTGGTATGCAGTACCTAAGTATGAATTAGAGCAGGTGATCAAGTCGGCCAACATCAAGCCGGAGTGATCTGGGGCTGACCGCCGACCCTTGATGGAGGGCATCATGAAACTTCCCCGCCGCAAATTTTTGCATCTCGCCGCTGGCACTGCTGCGCTGCCGTTCGTTGGCCGTGTCGGGCGTCAGGCCGGCCAGTTCACTGTCGTGCACAACGTCACCGTCGATCGCCTCGGCAACATCTACACCGCCGAGATACAAGCCGGCCAGCGCATCCAGAAATTTGGCCGGCTCGAGACCGCGAACTGACGCGGGACTTAGGCAATATCAACGACGATAAGTGTTGGTGCGACCGCAGCTCTCGCACGCATAAACCACACGCCTCAGATTGGCGTGGTCTTTGTCCCGCTCAGGGCTCGCGAAGCGCATTGGCTTGGCGCAATCGAGACAGAGCGGAGGCCGTGGAAAGTTGGCAGGCTTATCGTTTGACATTGTGTAGGTGAGTCCCCGATGTGGCGCGCCTATCGCGCGTGCGGGCCGAAAGCTTTGATCTGAATCAAACAAGCGCCGCGCCAGGCCGAGCGCGATCCAGAGCGCCTCAGGACTGGATCGACAGATTCCGTTTGGCGATCTTGGTGGAACCTGTTACCGTCAACGCTCCCCCCTTTTCCTACGGCGAGATGATCCACGTCCCGCCGCACGCATAAAATTCGGAGGTACTATGTTCAAAAAGGGGCCCCCCAATCTTGTCGACAAACACGTGGGCAGCCGTGTCCGGATGCGCCGGCTAATGATCGGAATGAGCCAAGAGAAGCTCGGCGACGAGCTCGGGCTCACGTTCCAACAGGTGCAGAAATATGAGAAGGGAGTGAACCGCATCGGCGCGAGCCGCTTGCAGCACATCTCGCATATCCTGCAAATTCCGGTGTCGTTCTTCTTCGAAGGCGCACCGCACCTACCAGGGCAGCCCGAAGGAATCGGAGCGCCGCCAATGCCTGATAGCGTGTCCGAATTTTTCGCCACGATCGATGGGCTCGCGCTCACCAAGGCATTCATGGAGATAAAGGAGCCAAGCCTGCGACGACGCATCGTCAAGCTTGTCGAAGCGATCGCGGGCGACGACTTAAATTGAAGCGAGAGGTTGCACGATTCCCTGCCCAAGAGGCCAATCAGTTTGTTGCGCTGCGGATGACCGTTCCTGAGTCACCCAGCCACATACGCATACGATCCGCTTCACGACCACTTGATAACAGACGCCAGAACGTCGAATTGGTGACCGTGTTGTCCAAGCAAGCGACGGTGGCTCCCCCCATCCCCCCCGATGGCCCCAAAGCCACCTCGCCGCGGCCTCGGTTGTCCGTTAACAGCCGGGGCCGCTCTGGAGCCGTCGCGTACCACGTCAGGGAGAGTGATCGATGGTCGCCCGGACGTTTGAGCAAGTCGTTGCCGCAACGGATCCCGAGGAACTCGCGCGCACGAACCGCAGCGAGAAATACGATGATCCGGCGGTTGCACACGATGACCTATCCAAGGTGACGGTTCATGAAGATCGCCACGACACCGGCGATTGGCACGTCTCATACTTTGACGATGATGGTGGATGCTATGTCGCCGTGTTCGGCGGGCCGGAGGCGGAATTGCGGGCGCGACAGTACTTCGGGGCGCTGAAGATCGGCCAGCTACGCACCATCCGCGCGATGATGGTTCCCGCGTGCACCGTTGACGCTACGGGACGCGGCTGAAGCGGACTACCAAGAGGCGGCCTGGGCAGTTCGCTTGTTCACAGGTTTTCGCGGATCGCGACCAGCCGATCGCGCAGCCTTTCGCTGATGCCATAGTCCTTGACAGCCATTTCGATCGCTGAATCTTCGTCTGGCGCCCGGACAAAGCCAACAAACCTAGCCGGTGCGGCCCTGATCAGACTGATGCGCCAGCGGATAAGGTGATCGCGCGGGTTCGTCTTCTTGGCTTTGGCCATGCACCACCCATTGGTGCCGTTGGCCTTCCGACGACACGCTAAAACGCCGCGCCTATTAAATAGGGCCGCGGTCCCTTGCGGTCCACGTCATGCTGACGCAAATATCTCCTGGCTGGCAGGCGCCCCCGACCACACCACAGAGGAGGGCGCCCATGTTGCACGACCCTTGGATTGAACCGCTCAGCTTGGCGGCAACTTACTCTGAGGTGCTGGCCCGTGCTTCACGATTTGGACGCGGCGAGTGCGGCCTATGGCGCGTGCCGGCGCAAGTATCCGGTCAAGCCAATCATGCTGTGCCAGGGCGGGCGGATCCTGCGGCGGAGCGACCGTGATGAGTCCCTGAGACGTACTGCACCGATCTCCTAGCGAGGACCCTCACGCCACCAGGAATTGCTTTTTAATTAGGGTGCAGAGCGCGTTGGCTCGCTGACGGCTGCCGCCCGCCCGCCTGATGATCCTTTCGGCCTGCGCATGGGAAATGCCGTGCTGTCGAGCAAAGTAGCCGACCTCATCGGCCTTTCCACCAGCCACCCGGCTGCGGTCCCGCCTGCGTCGATACGATCTGTTATCCGACACGGACTGTCCTCCTACAAAGTCATGAATTCGCCTTGCCTACGCCATGAATTCGCCTCCCATGTGTAAGTTCCGTGGAATTGAGACAGATATTCTAAGAGCTGTTGTACCTATCCGAAGGTTGGGGGGATGAACCTGATGACCGAGCAACGAGGATTTACGGCATCGCCGCTAGCATGGCTCTTGATTGTTTCGGCAATCACAAACGCTATCTCCGCGCTTTGCCTCGCCTACGTTGTGGTCACCATCAAAACTGGTGGCCTCACAGTTCGCGGCCTTGTGTCGGTGGACGGTACGGTCGCCGTTGAGCAGGACGTCTTTAGGCCGCCGCTCCCGGTCAAGATCATCCAGGACGCGCGCTCTGATGCGCTGCGGGTGAGTATTGCTCGCTAGATCGCAGTGGCCTGCACCTCTCCCAGGGCGGACGGATCTTGAGCGAAGCGATCGCGATGACTCAGAAGTGCGAACGTGGTGACTCCAGCCATTGGATCCGTGAGGCTCACCCAAATCAGCCGTGGATCCCTCCCCCGCGCGCCTGTCAATGCCGCGCACCGGGGATGCCCGTCCTGACTGCAATGCGCGCGCAAATCCGCGCGACCCACCTAGGATTGCCACTGCGCTTCGTGGTCACGATAGACGAGAAGGGGCGCGGAATTGAGAGCAAGCACCCGACCTACTCGATCCATTCGGTGGTGGCCGCAAATAGCGTCCGCGGAATAGTCAGGCCCAGAGCCTCTGCGGCTTTAACGTTGATCACCAGCGCGAATTCAGTTGGTTGCCGGACGGGCAAGTCTGTGGGCTTGGCGCCTTTGAGGATCTCTCCGACATAGTTGCGGCCGATTATGCGAGATACGGGACCGGCGGCCGCGTAGCTCATCAGCCCGCCGTCAACTACATACTGTCTATTAGGATAAATGGCCGCTATTTTGTGGCGTGCCGCCAACTCCACTATTTTGCCGCGGGTGCGCAGGAAAGCGCTGAAGCTGCCGACGATTAGCGCGCTGGCTCGTTGCTCGATAAGCTCACTGAAGGCGGCTTCGAAATTGAGACCGCGAACCTCCGATACAAAGATCTCTCGCCCCACCGCACGGCCCGCTGCAAGTATCTCCCTCCTATTGTCCTCGGAAACCGCAGCGTCTGGAATTGATAGATAAGCAATGGTGGTTGCCTGGGGGATCAGGTCGAGCAGCAGATTGAGCCGCTTGCCGCCGAGCTCACGGGCGAGGACAGTCATCCCCGTGAGATTGCCGCTTGGCCGACCGAGGCTGGTGACAAGGCCGTATTGCATCGGGTCCTCTGCAAGCGCAAAGACGATCGGAATTCTTGACGTGGCGTCCTTCGCCGCAACAGCAGCGTATGGCGAACCAGTTGTGACGATCACGTCCACCTTGCGGTCGACCAGTTCGGCAGCGAGCCGCGACAACGAAAGTGAATTATTGGCCCAACGGAACTCAATCGCCACGTTCTGGCCCGGGACATAACCGGCTTCAGCGAGTCCCTGACGGAAGCCCTCCACGAACTCTGGGTTCGGACCAAGGCCCACCACACCTATCACGGGCATGCGGGTCTGGTTCGCGCGCGCTGCGAGCGGCCAAGATACCGCCGCACTGCCGCCGAGAAGGGTGATGAACTCGCGTCGCTTCATGACCGACCCCTTTGTACGCCCAAACCCCTTAGTGTCTCTGTACGGCGTTTCAGTTCTACGATTTTGCAAGAATGTCCGGCATGGGCCCCTTCTGCCCCCGCTACCGCGGAGCCCTGCCCTGATTGCAACGCGCGAGACGACCCGCCGCGATCAACCGAAGCTGCCGCCGGGGCTCACTATCACGAGATTGCAAAGGCTTCGCTCGACTGACAATAAAAAAGCCCCGGCCGCCCAGAGGACACGAGAGGGTCGCTGGGGCTTCCGTCGCCCCACAGGAGATGGGGTTACAGCAACACCGTAGCTGGGTGCGTCGCGCGGTCCTATTGCCTGAAGGTTTACGCGACCCGCCGTCGTGCGCCTGCACGTTCAGCGAGCGCCTGACCGCGTTCACGACTCCCGCTTTCGCTTGAGAGATCTCCGCGGACCGCATATTTGTTGGCCCAGTCTGTGCTCAGTTTGCGTGCTGCCCGCCAAGGCTTTATCAAACCCTGCCTCCCCACCCGAACAGCTCACCCACCTCTCGGATCAGGTTGGCTACACGAGATCAAATACGACGGCTTCCGCCTGATGGCGCGCCGCGACGGCCAGCGCGTGCGACTGCTGACGCGACAGGTTATGGCCGGACAAACCGGTTCAGACGCATCGCGGATGCGGTGGCCAGTCTGCGCTGCCGCTCGTGTCTGATCGACGGCGAAGCGGTTGCATGTGACGATGGGGGCGTCCCGGATTTCAAGCTGCTCCTCCGCGATCGTTCATACGCATCAGCCCAACTCTACGCCTTTGATCTGCTCGAGCTCGATGGCGAAGACCGTCGAAGCGAGACCATCGAGCGGCGCAAACGCGCGCTCACTCGGCTGCTAGGAAACGACCGCGCAGGCGTGCTGATCAGTCAGCCGATCGACGCCCCGGCAGATGCGGCCTTCCGGCACATTTGTCAGCTCGGTTTTGAAGGCATCGTGTCGAAGAAGCTCGGTTCGAGATATCAGCCCGGACGCTCGTCACTGTGGCTCAAAACACTCAACCCCAACGCGCCGGCATTGCAACGACTCGAACAAGAAGACTGGCGCGGATAGGACGCCGCTGGGTCGATCTGCGTCAGCAGCTTTGTGCCAAATCCCCACGTCAGCATTGGCGGCTATCGCGCCGGGCTTAACATCAGAGTTCATTCAGTCGATCCACACACGGATAGGCAACAGTCCTCGCTCCGCGCAAGCCTTATCGACTAACTCCTGAATGAACGCGGTCTTTGCTCGTGTGTAGGCAAGGGAATCCTCAGCGTGGTCGCAAGCAAGTTTTATCTTTATCGCAGCATAAGCGGCTACGGCATCGGAATGCTCCAGGAGATAATCGCGCATAAGCCGCTCATGACGCTCGCCCCAGGTGTTGTAATGAACAATGTGAAGGTGGAAAGCACTACAGTCGATCGGGGAGTGCTTGCGTAGAAATAGGCGGTCGCGCATGTCCGTTTCTACCAAGCGATAACCATGCTCTTCCAATCGAGCGGCTAGTTCGTAACTGATTTCCGGGGCCATGACGGCTGCCATCATGTCGATGATGGGCTTAGCCGCCAGCCCCGGAATCGAAGTGCTTCCAATGTGCTCAAGTGCGACTATGCTTGAACCGCCAAGTGAGATCAGTTTTAAGTGTTCTCCGGCATAAGCATATGGCCACTGCGGATCGTAGGGCACGATCGCAACTCGTGATATGGCCTCGGGGTCAGCCATTTCTCAGCCACTCGTCCCCACAACTCGACCGTCCGGGCGATTTCACTCTACACATCAGCGGACGGAATGTCGCCTACCCTGGCTCGTGATGGACTTGCTGCGAGGCACCAAGCCCCTCGGACCGAGGTCGGCTTAGCGGACCTGCCGGGCGCCCCTTTCAAGCGCACCTGCAACGGCTGTAGCATTACCCCAGAGATGCCTGCGGACCATGAAAGGAGGTAGCCATGAGCGTGCGGCGGCGCGATTTCCTTTTGTTGGCGACATTGGCGGCAGTGGCAGCTTCAGTAACGGCCGGCTTCGGGCAGGCGGTCACGCCTGTGGTCGGGCCAACCGGCAGCGGTGCGCAAAGCGCCGCGTCGACTCCGGATTTTTCCGGCATATGGAGTCACCCATATTGGCCCGGCTTCGAACCGCCGGCATCCGGCCCTGGTCCGGTGACGAATCGTTTGCGCCTGCGCGGCGGGCCACAAAGGGGCGTAAGC
>Ga0066388_100001618_pt1 | contig 12887 bp, 12 predicted proteins | sample PanSoiMetaGPlot6_FD_64539 | JGI IMG/M metagenome (GOLD analysis project Ga0066388, IMG submission 64539) | Tropical forest soil microbial communities from Panama analyzed to predict greenhouse gas emissions - Panama Soil - Plot 6 (Hybrid Assembly) | ecosystem: Environmental > Terrestrial >... | reverse complement strand
CAGGTCACGGTGGAAAGCCGCCATTACTACAAAGCAGGACAGGCCCTGGTCGATCCCAACAGCGGGGTGTCGACCGTTAACCAGTTCGAGAGCTCAGCGCGTATTGAGGTCGTGCAGCTCGAGGCGCTGCAACGGTGAGCGGGATTTGGCCCGTCTGCACCACGCCGAAACCGGACATGGCGCCTTGCCGGCGATGGGCCCTTAGCAGCCTCATGCGCCGCAGCAAAACAACGCGCACGTCGAGAAAAGGCCAGCACTGCGGTCCGTTAAATTCATACCGAGGGATACTTGGTCCTACCAAAGTATGTCTTCCATAGCCCAATTAAGCTCCTTTATGGTGTATTTAAACAACGAATTGCGACCCTAACATAATGAGTTTGCAACAAAACTCAGTTCGTTCGCGATGTGTGACTCTCGGCGAGAGAATAGATCAGGGTAAAGACTGGCCAGAGACTCGGCTGAGGCTGAGCGTAGCCCACCGGAATCACGCCACTGCGCGGGCGGCGGCGTTGTAACGGGAATGGTGGAAAGCCCATCGTGACTGTCTCGCGGGAAATTGCGGCCGGATCGACAAGGGTGCGCATCAGCGCGATCTACATCATCGAACTTGCTGCTATAGCCTTCTTGTACTTCTGGCTCGTCAAGCTCGGTCTAACCCTTGCCTCGATTAACCCGAGCGCTTCCCCGGTCTGGCCGGCCACCGGGTTTGCAGTAGCGATTCTGCTGCTGCGCGGCTACCGCGTCTGGCCGGCTATTTTTATCGGAGCATTTCTGGCCAACGTGTCCAGCGCGGGTTCAAACTACACGTCGGCGGCCATCGCCATCGGCAATAGCCTCGAAGGCATCGTGAGCACCTTCTTCATCAACCGGTGGTCCGGCGGTGTTGGTACCTTCACGACCCCGGCCGGAATAGTGAAATTCGCGCTGATCAGTACCGCTGCGACCGTAATCAGTCCCGCGATAGGGGTATCAAGTCTCAGTTTCGGCGGCTATGCGGAATGGGCTGAGTTCGGCCCAATCTTTATTTCCTGGTGGCTCGGCGATCTGGCGGGGGCGCTCGTGGTGGCGCCAGTTCTCGTGCTATGGGCAGGTGATCCGCGCACACCGGCAAGCGAGACGATCGTAATCTTTGTTGTCGCCGCCAGCATCGGACTCATCGCCTTCAGTCCGGTTATCGAGCAGACAGTTAACCGCACCCCCTTTGCCTTTCTGGCGATTGCTCCGTTGGTCTGGACGGCACTGCGGCGTGATCCTCGCGACACGGCAACGGCTGCACTTATTCTCGCGGGATTCGCGGTCTGGGGGACGTCGGCCGGTGGTGGGCCTTTCTCGTGGGCGGGGTTTAACGAGTCCTTCGTTCTGCTCGTGATATTCATAGTTAGCGCCGCCATTCCGAGCCTGATGTTGAGCGCTATGGCTGCCGAGCTCCGGGCCTCGCATGCGATGCTCGAGCGCAAGGTCGCGGAGCGCACGCATCAGCTTGAACTAGCGAATCTCGCTCTCACTCACGAGGTCAACCAACCTCTAACTAGTATCGTGACAAGGGCCAATGCAGGCGTACGTTGGCTCCGAGCGGAAAAACCCAATCTTGAAAAGACAGTAGCCGCATTGGAGGCCATTGCGACTGCCGGCCATCGCGCCAGCGACATCATCGCGAGCGTTCGCGCGATGTTCAAAAACGTTGCACCTGAAAAGGTATCGATTGACATCAATCAGACCATCCTGACAGTTCTGTCGATGGTGCGCGCCGAGTTTCAGAACTATGACGTAGAACTTCAAACGCGACTCAACGAACACCTCCCGACAGTGCAGGGCGACAAGGTGCAGTTGCAGCAAGTTGTCCTGAACCTCGTCATGAATGGCATCGAGGCCATGCAATCGGTTGGGCCTCGCGTGTTGAAAGTGCAAACTGACCAACCCAAAGCGGATATAGTGCGTGTGTCGATTGAGGATACGGGAATAGGGATTGCTCCATCCAACCTCGATCAGATTTTCAAGCCGCTATTCACGACTAAAGCGACCGGGATGGGGATGGGTCTTTCCATCTGCCACTCGATCATCGAGAGCCACGGCGGTCGGATTTGGGCGGCGCCAGCCGTCAACCGAGGCTCGATCTTTCAATTTGAGCTGCCGATCAATACTGCCTAAGAGTGGCACGAGAGCAGCTTTGGGTCGTTGCGTTATTGCCCGCGCGCGAGATAGTAGTCCATAGTCCGAAAGTGGACGTCGCCAGCACTGTAGCTCTGCGCGGGGATTGTCAGGAGACAAGTCATGACTGTTCGATGCGCAATTCTCTCTTTTGCTCTCATGGGGCTGCTTGGTGCCTCAATGGCGAGCGCCGAGCCGCAATACCCGGATTGGTCCGGCCAATGGACCGATCTCGACGTCAGCCGGTGGGATCCGAGCAGGCCGCGCAACTTAGGTCAGCAGGCACCGCTGATCCCGGAATATCGGGCGAAGCTCGAGGCCGCAATGGCCGACCGTGCGAAAGGCGGGCGTGGCAATACCCCAACGATCAGCTGCGGTCACACGGGCATGCCACGCGCCATGCTGGTCTATGAGGCGATGGAATTCTCCATCCACCCGCACATCACCTATCTGATGTTCGATTTTGTCGATCCGCTGCGGCGGATCTATACCGATGGCCGGGCTTGGCCGACTTCGATTCCTCCGACCTGGATGGGCTATTCGATCGGTCGCTGGGAAGAGAGCCGCGCCAGCGGCCAATACGACACGCTGGTGATCGAAACCCGCGGCTTCAAGGGGCCGCGCATGCTGGACGGCAGTGGCATCCCGCTGCACGCCGACAATCAGACCGTCGTCAAGGAGCGCATTACGCTTGACGAGAATAATCCCGACGTGCTGCGCAACGAGATCACTTTGATCGACAACGCCTTCACGCAGCCCTGGACGGTGACGCGAAGCTACAGGCGCCATCGCAATTCCGTGTGGGGCGAGTATAGCTGCGGGGAGAACAACGAGCACATTTTCATCCAGGACGAGGCGTACTTCCTCAGCGCCGACGGCTATCTGATGCCGACGCGGAAGGACCAGCCGCCGCCCGACGCACGCTATTTCGATGGAGGAAAGAAGTAACAAAGATTTCAGCTCGTAGGGTGTGCAAAATCGCCCTGACGCCGTGCCACGTTCGACCGTCTCTCAGGGCGATTTTGCACACCCTACGAAGCCGCCGCTATTTCCCGACGATCTTCGCCATCAGAAAGTCGACCAGAGCCTCGATCTCGTCCCTGCTCAGGACGGGCGTCAGCTCCAATCCGGGCGGCGGCGGCCCCTTGGGAAGCCCATAGCAGGGGATCATTGTGTAGGCGCCGTCGAGAAAGGCGGGCATTTGCGCGCCAGGGCGTCCACAACGGATCGTGTCGGTCAGCAGTGCGCGATTGAGCTGCGTCGTGCGCAGGCTCGGGCCGGCAGGGAATTCGCCGCCCATGCCGCCTTCACCCAAGCTGCCGTGGCACTGCAGGCAAAGAGCCTTGTTCCACGCGGTCTCTCCCGCCGCGAGGCGCGCCGTATCTTGCGCGGAAGCAGAAACCGCAAGCGCCAGGACGGCGGTCGCAGCCAAGCCAATCGTACTTGCCCTCGTCATGCCGCGCCTGGCTGTCCGGCCTGACGCGCCTGTAGGGCTGCCGTTCTAACGCGGAAGGCCTGGCGCGCGGCGGCGCCAAACGCGAACACGAGCCCGAACGCCAGCACCTGCCATGCCGGCTGGATGCCGAGGTCGAACGGCGCGAAGATGAAATTCATGCGGAGTGTCCCCAACAGCTCGTAGCCCCGGCGCCCAAACATGAAGCCGGCTTCGAGACATGCTGTGAACAGGCAACACGTGACGGCGAGCGCTGCCAGCGCCTTCGGGCTGGCCCCGTACCCGTAGCGATCGAGCACCCGCCAGAGCATGAGCCATACGAACAGTCCGGTCAGCAGGTACTGCTCCGCGTAGGTGCCGCGCGCCAGCACGACATGCAGCACCGCGAGCGCGCTGATGATGTAATTGGTGTTGTGCAGCCGCTGCCAGCCCTTCACGCCCATGCGCCTTATGGCGGCATCGAGCGAGGTCGCGCCCAGCACGATCAGGCCGATGGTCGAGAGCGTTGCGACGAACAGGGTCAATCGCGTGACCGTCTCAATCCCGATCCTCTCGAAGTTCCAGGACCGCAGGCCGAAATAGAGGATGACGTGCGCGATCGTGTAGAGCAGCGCCATCACGCCGACCATCCGGCGCACGTCGATAAGGGCCGGCCAGCGAAAAACAGTAATGATCGGCGTCACAGTCAAAGCCATAAGCAGGACGACTGTCGCCCACACCCCCGACCAGTAGACCAGGCTGCCGAGCGCCATGGCCAGCATGCCGTAATCGCCCACCATGGTCTGATAGAGCATCCGAACGCCCGGCAGCAGAACGAGCGCGAACGCGCTTGCCTTGAGCCAGGAAAATCGGCGCTGTCGGTCCTGCCAAGGCCAGATCAGCCGCATGGCGCTTCCCCTCATGTCCTTCTTATGCCGGAGAGCTTATTGCAGGCGGGCAGCGCAATCCAGCGGCGTTAACCGGACGTTCGTCGATCGACCCGCGCGCACATGCGCAAAGAAATCGGCCACTGACGTTCCATCTCTTTGGCAGTTGCGGTCAGTCGATCCGCATCGATGCGGTAGTTCCGCAACCACTGTGCGAACTCGGGTGCAATCGGCAATGGATCCGTTCCGCAAGGGTCTGTTAAGCATGTAATTTTTGAGTATGAGAGCGAATCCGTTGCAAATTCACTAATGCCACGTTGTGCTGTGCCCGGTGCACGCGGACGACCCATTGCGAGCCCCCAACATCCGGAATTTTTGCGCCGGAACGCCTCGGCAGCGTGCCCATGTTGGGCTTTCGGGCGGCCTGGAAAACACCTACCATTCGGTCCAGTTCGGGGATTTAGAACACCGGACGCGGGTCGCCGCCCGTTGCGCGGTGCCTGCGCTAGCGACATTTAGGATGAAGCATCCAGGAAGGTGGCCATGCGCGCTTGGACGAGTGGTGTAATCGCGATCGTTGTCGGCCTCTGCGCCGGGCTCAGCGGCGCGCGGGCCAATGACGACGCCAACAATCCAGTCAAGTATCCGAACTGGCGAGGGCAGTGGTATCGTACCCTTGGTGTACAGTGGGATGCGAGCAAGCCGCCCGGGCGCGGACAGCAGGCGCCGCTGACGCCCGAGTACCAGGCCCGCTACGAGACGAGCCTCGCCGAGCAGCGTCGCGGCGGCCAGGACTACAAGCCACAGGTCAAGTGCATGCCGGCCGGCATGCCACAGATGATGATCGCCTACGAGCCGATCGAGATCATCGTCACCCCGCAGGCGACCTACATGTGGATGGTCTACATGCACGAGTTTCGCCGCATCTACACGGATGGGCGCACCTTCCCGGCGAAGGTCGCCCCGAGCTTCGGCGGCTACTCGATCGGCAAATGGCTCGATACCAAGGGCACTGGCAAGTACGACACGCTGGAAGTCGAGACCCGCAACTTCAAGGGACCTCGCATCTTCGAACCGACCGGCATCCCGATGCACGATGACAATCAGACCATCATCAAGGAGCGCATCGCCCTCGATCCCACCGATCCCAACCTGATCAACGACGAGATCACGACCATCGATAATGCCTTGACCCGGCCGTGGACGGTGACGCGGCAGTTCAAGCGCATCGAGAAGCCCGCCTGGGCGGAATATTTCTGTCATGAGCACAACACGATCGTCATCCTCCAGAAAGAGACCTATTTCATCCGGGAGGATGGCTACCTGATGCCATCACGCAAGGACCAGCCGCCGCCGGATCTGCGGAAGTTCACGCAAACCGGCAATTGAGCGGCGGCCATCGTCCGGTCGGCGTAGCCCCGGCGCAGCAGCCGTTGGGCCTTTGAGCCACAATTCGGTCGTCAGTGGTTGCCAGCTTGCCGCCGCTTTGGGAGCAAGGTGCTCCCGTGCCGCTGCCATTTGGGTGCGGCCGGATCGATGAATGAGGGGGATGTTGTGATGCGGACGATAGCGCCGATCGCCATTGCGCTGGCGATGCTGCTGGCAATGCACGCGGCCGCCCCGGCACAAACCGCGCCGTCGGAGCTGCGGGTCGCGACCCGTGTGCTTCCGCCGGTGGTCGTCGATCAGGGCGGCACCCTGACCGGGTTCAGCATTGACCTCTGGAACAAGATTGCCGAGCGCATGCAGATCAAGATGCGCTATCAGATTGCGCCGGACGTGCGCGCCTTGCTCGAGGAGGTCCGCGCCGGCAAGGCCGATCTTGGGGTGGCAGCTATCTCGGTTACTGCGGCACGCGAGACCGAGTTTGACTTCTCGCATCCAATCCTCAATGCGGGCCTGCAGATCATGGTGCGTGGCAAGGGCCAGGAGAGCGATTCGAATCCGCTCACGGATCTCTTGGCGCTGTTGTTCTCAAAGGCGATCCTGGTGTGGCTGGGCATCGCGCTGCTGCTGATTATTGTCCCCGCGCACATCGTCTGGTTGCTCGAGCGCAATCACAAGGACGGCATCATCCCGACCGAGAAATACATTCCGGGCATCTTCTACGCTGCGTACTGGGCAGCCGGTACGCTCGCGACGCAGGCCGAGCAGATGCCGCGCCAGTGGCTGGCGCGTTTCGTCTCGGTGCTGTGGATGTTTACTGGCGTGGTGTTCGTGGCCTTCTACACCGCGCAGCTTGCCGCGACACTGACGGTTCAGCAGATCCAGGGCGGCATCAATGGGCCGGATGATCTGCAGGGCAAGAAGGTGGCGACGACGCGCGGCAGCACCGCCGCGGCGCAGCTCGCCGAGTTGCGCGCACAGGTGATCGAGGTCTCCCGCATCGAGGATGCCTATCAGGCGCTCCTCAACAAGGACGCCGAAGCGGTGGTGTTCGACGCGCCCATCCTGCTTTATTACGCGGCGAACGAGGGCAAAGGCCGCGTGCACATGGTCGGCGCGCCGTTCCGCAAGGAGGACTATGGCATCGTGTTCCAGGCGGGCAATCCGCTGCGCAAGCGGGTCAACAACACGCTGCTGGCGCTGCGCGAGGACGGCACCTACCAGCAGATCTACGACAAGTGGTTCGCGACCAAGTAGAATGGGCGGCGGCCAAATTCGCCGCACTCTTCGAGGTCGCGATGCCTACGCTTGCCCAATCGTTGTTGCAGAGCCTGAAGGACTACGGCGCGCGCGAGATCTTCGGCATTCCCGGTGATTTCGTGCTGCCGTTCTTCAAGGTGATCGAAGAAAGCGGAATCCTGCCGCACTATACGCTGAGCCACGAGCCCGGTGTCGGCTTCGCGGCCGATGCGGCAGCGCGCTATCACTGCGGCCTCGGCGTCGCGGTCGTGACCTTCGGGGCTGGCGCCTTCAACCTGGTCAACGCCGTCGCGGGCGCCTACGCCGAGCGCTCGCCAGTTGTTGTCATCGCCGGTGCACCGGGTGCGCGCGAGCGCTCGTCGGGCTTCGTGCTGCATCACCAGGCGCGCTCGGTCGACACCCAGCTTGCGGTGTTTCGCGAGATCACCGTCGATCAGGCCGTGCTCACCGATACAGCGGAGGCGCCCGGCGAGATCGCGCGTGTGCTGCGCAACGCGCGCGAGCACGCGTTGCCGGTCTACATCGAACTGCCGCGCGACATGACTGCGGCCTCGACCGCGAAGGTCCCGAAGCTGCCGCCGCGGTCGGCCGATCCGGAGGCGCTCGCCGAATGTGCCGACGAGATCATCGAGCGCCTGGGAGAGGCGCAGAATCCCGTTATCCTGATCGACGTCGAAGTGCGGCGCTATGGCCTGGAAGACCGCGTGACCGCGCTTGCGCGCAAGCTCCAGCTGCCCGTGGTGACGACCTTCATGGGGCGCGGGCTGCTCGAAGAGGCGCCCGACGTGCTCTGTGGCACTTATCTCGGCGCGGCCGGCGATGCCGCCATCACCCGGCTGGTCGAAGAAGCCGATGCGCTGCTCCTCCTCGGCGTGATCTTCTCCGACACCAACTTTGCGCTCTCGCAGCGGCGGCTCGATCCGCGGCGCACCATCCGCGCCTTCGACCGCGCGGTGCAGATCGGGCATCATGGCTATGCCAATATCCCGCTCGCCGAACTGGTCAATGCGCTCGCCAAGCGTGCGCGGCCGCTGTCGACGCGCTGGCCGCATCCCAAGCCGAACGCTGTGCCCTATCGGCGCGGGCTCTCCGCCGATAACGAGGCGATCGCGCCGTCGGACGTGGCGACCGCGATCAACGATCTGTTCGACCGGCATGGCGCTATGCCGATGACCTCCGACATGGGCGATTGCCTGTTCACTGCGATGGAGATCGAGAACACGGCACTGGCGGCGCCGGCCTATTACGCCGGCATGGGATTCGGCGTGCCGGCCGGCATTGGCGTGGCGGCTGCGACCGGGCGACGGCCGCTCATATTGGTGGGCGACGGCGCCTTCCAGATGACTGGTTGGGAGCTTGGCAATTGCCGCCGTTACGGCCTCGATCCGATCGTGGTGCTGTTCAACAATGCGAGCTGGGAGATGCTGCGCGTGTTCCAGCCGGAATCGCGTTTCAATGATCTCGACGATTGGCGGTTCGCCGCCATGGCGGAGTCGCTTGGCGGCTATGGCAAGCGCGTGACGACGCGGCGGCAGTTGCGGGATGCGCTCGAGCATGCGGTGGCGCGCCGCGGCCAGTTCTCGCTCATTGAGGTGATGCTGCCGCGCGGCGCCACATCGGACACGCTCACGCGTTTCGTCTCCGGCTTCCAGGCGGCGCGGGGGCGGGCTTGAGAAGGGACAGGTTGAGGAGGGACAGATGTCGCTTGCGCCGCTGTTGCAAGCCCAGCCAGTGATCCAGATTCACGCCTTCGCGGCGATGGGCGCGTTTGCGCTCGGCGTGGTGCAGTTTGCGGCACCCAAGGGTACGCTCCCGCACCGCACGGTCGGCTGGATCTGGGTGACCCTGATGGTGGTGATTGCCGCAAGCTCGTTCTTCATTCACGGGCTCAAGCTCATCGGGCCGTTCAGCCCGATCCATCTGCTGTCGATCTTCACACTGGGCATGCTGCCGCTGGCCGTGCTGCATGCGCGGCGTCACAACGTCAAAGGGCACCGCGGTGCCATGATCGGCATCTTTGTCGGCGCGCTTGTCATAGCCGGCGCATTCACCTTCGTTCCGGGCCGCATCATGTATGCGGTGGCATTTGGCGGCTGATCTCTCGTTCGGATAATGATGGTGCGATTGCTTGTGCGGCGTCAGGATTTCGGGTCAGATGAGTAACCCTGTGCAAGACGAGGGTTTGCGGCGTGTCGATATTCGCGGCGGATGACGCCCTGCATCGTTGCTCGGCCGCGCTCGCGCAGCGACGGCCGGCCGAGGCAGAACGGATTGCTCGCGAGGTGCTCGCGACCAGCCCGCAGCATCCCGCCGCTCTATTTTTTCTGGGCGTGGCGCACCTGGTACAGGGGCGCGCAGAAGAGGCGGTGAAGCCGCTCGAGCAGGCCGCCCGCCTTCATCCTGACGCTTCGGTCGACACCCACCTGGCAATGGCGCTGCGCGAATGCGGCCGCACCGCAGAGGCGCTGACCTGGTTCGAGCATGCCACCTCGCGATCACCGGCGTTTGCGCCGGCATTCAAGGAGCTCGGCGCGACCTATCGCTCGCTGCGCCGGTTCGCTGAAGCAGAAGCCGTTCTTCGGCGCGGGCAGGAGCTTGCGCCCGCCATGCCGGACCTCGATATGTTGTTGGGCGCGTTGTATCTCGATCGTGGCAATCCGGTGAAGGCGCAGGCGACGTTCGAGCGCGCGCTGACGCAAGTGCCCGGTCACCCCGAGGTGCTGTTTGGGATCGGTGCCGCGCTCGTTAACCAGGGCGAATTCGCGCGCGCGGCCGAGCACTACCGGCAGATCCTGGCGCGCGATCCCGCCCACGTGCGCGCTCTCCTTTACCTCGGGCACTGCTTGATGGAGCTCGGCCAGTGGGAGGAGGGCGTCACAATGCTACGCACGACCTGGCGGATTGACCCGAAGGCGCGCGGCAACGTGCTACGCATGCTGGTTGCCTCGCCACGCGGCAAGTTTTGGCTCAAGCGCAGCGTCATCGCGCAGTTTCTGGAGGGTGGCCAGCAAGCGTGAGCTAGCGCTTGGGCGCTCGATAGTTGCGTCGGTAGATGCCCTTTTCCCGCACGATGGCGGCCGTCAGCTCCATCTGGCGATCCATCACCTCGCCCTCGATGACGCCGAACTGCGCTTCCCAGGCGTCGCGCTTGATCGGCAGACATTGGGCGACCGGCGTTCCCTTGGGCAAGACGCCGTTGAAGCCAGGATCACGCCAGCTCGCTGGAAAGTGGATGAAATTGTTGGTGTAGCGATCCGCATCGACGAGGCCGGTCAGAGTTTGAAACGGCAGATCCTGGCGATTAACCGGGTGGGTGATGAACAGCGAGTAGCCCGGCGGCAGCTCGATGGTCCAGAAGTTCATGAACTTGATGAGGAGACTGTCCTCCTCGAAAAACGGAGTTCCGACGACCTGATTGTTGTCATGGAAATCGATGGGCGCGCGCTGGAAGGCGGTGAGCGTGCTGACCGGCACGTCCCGCTCCCATGAGAATGTACCATTCTCTACGCGAAGATCGGCCGCGAGCGGCATCAGAAAGCCGTAGGTCATGGCATCAATGAAAGGTGGGCATTTCTTCACGGTCATCTGCTCTTCGTTGAGCAGTGCGCTGAAGGCCATGTGTGGCATCGCCTTGAACCAGTTCGGCAGCCCCAGCAAAGCTTGCGTCGGTCGCGGCAGATCCCCCGCGAGCTCAGGAGGGCAACGGAATTTGATCAGTTTGCTGACGAGATCGTCCATCGGTAGCCCCACTCAATGATGCTCGGCTACCGTGGTCGACGGATCGCGGAGCGCGAGCTCATTGTAGCAAGCAGCACGCGAAGCACTCAATCGGGCGGGTGCACCAGGGCCACGCAATGAGCTTCGCTTGTTGCGTCCCACGTGCTACGTGCGAGTACCACGGCTTGGGGGATGCGACATGACGCGTGTACGCCTGCGTGACCTCGGACTCGATATCGGCAGCCTTCCAACGGGGCCGTTCAACGCAATCACTGATGTGGCGGGTGTTACAGTCGGCTATTTCACACTCGTGCGCGATACGCCCAAGGTCGTGCGCACAGGGATTACCGCGATCTGGCCGCGTGGGCCGGAGACCTGGACCGATTACGTCTTTGCCGGAACCTTCTCATTCAATGGCAATGGCGAAATGACGGGCTTACCGTGGATTGCCGAGCAGGGCCTGCTGGGCGCGCCGATCGGCATCACCAACACATATCAGGTCGGCGTGGTGCGCGACGCGATATGCGCGCTCGCGGTGCGCGACGGTGTTCCACAAGAGTTCCTCCTGCCGGTTGTTGCCGAGACCTATGACGGGTGGCTGAGCGAGATGCAGAGCTTTCCCCTCACAATCGAGCATGCCTTTGCGGCATTCGACGCCGCGACAGGCGGCGGGCCAATCGCCGAAGGCAATGTTGGCGGCGGCACCGGGATGATTTGCCACGAGTTCAAGGGCGGCACAGGTACGGCTTCGCGGGTCGTTGTGGTGGATGGGGTTCGCTACACCATCGGAGCGTTGGTCCAGGCAAATTACGGATTGCGCGACGCGCTGCGGATCGATGGCGTGCCGGTCGGTCGCGAGATCGGTCCGGAGATCGTGCCGGCCCATTACTCTGCGAGAGCGGGAGCGCGACAGGAGGAGGGCGGCTCGATTATCGTCGTGCTCGCGACCGATGCGCCCCTTCTCCCCATCCAGTGCCAACGTCTCGCGCGCCGCGCTACAACCGGCCTTGCGTGGGTGGGTGGCACGGGCGCGAACGGCAGTGGCGACATCTTCATCGCCTTCTCGACCGCCAACCACGTCGGGCTGAACGAGAAGATCTCGAACGTCCGGATGCTGGCCCCCGCTGCCATGACCAGCCTGTTTCGCGCCGCTGCCGAGGCCACAGAGGAAGCGATACTCAATGCTCTCTGCATGGCGGAGACGATGACAGGCAAAGACGGCCGAACAATCTACGCCTTGCCCCTGGACCGCCTTGAGCACGTCATGAAGCGCCTCCGGCCAGGTTAAGAGATCGCTTCACGTTCACGCAGGCAGCACCGCCCGCACGCCGTCAATGACGTATTGCACCGCGAGCGCTGCGAGCAGCACGCCAAGGAGCCGCGACAACACCACGTTGCCGGTGATCCCGAGTAGGCGATCAACGCGATTGGCGAGCAGGAAGACGATCAGGCTGAGCGTGCAAACGAGAATCACCACAATTATGAGGACTGCCAGCGCGATCGGGTCGCCGCGAGCCTGGCCCGCAAGCAGCAGCGTCGCGGTGATCGCGCCCGGGCCGGCCATCAGCGGGATCGCGAGCGGGAAGGCCGCGACGTTGCGCATGTGCTCCTCAAGCGCGTCCTCGGCCTGCTTCGACTGCCGCTCGATGCGCACGCCGAAGACCATCTCGGAGGCGACCGCGAACAGGAGCAGCCCGCCGGCGATGCGGAACGCCGGCAGCGTGATGCCGAGTTGATGCAGCAGCCAGTCGCCGACGAGCGCAGTGCCGGCCAGAATGGCAGCGGCAATGATGGAGGCACGCAGCGCGATACGCCGCCGTGCTTGCTGCGGCAAGCCTTGAGTCACCGCCAGGAACGTCGGCACCAGCCCGACCGGGTCGACGACCACGATCAGTGTCACCAGCGCAGAGACGAGATAGTCGAGCGGCATAGTGGGACTCAATGGCGGGACTCAAAGGTCGCGAATCATCAAAGAACCTCGCCCACTATATGAGCGATTGCCTAGATTTGTGGCATTGATGTTCAGCGCCGCGCCGCAAATCTTGCCGTGAAAACCC
>Ga0066388_100001617_pt1 | contig 12888 bp, 11 predicted proteins | sample PanSoiMetaGPlot6_FD_64539 | JGI IMG/M metagenome (GOLD analysis project Ga0066388, IMG submission 64539) | Tropical forest soil microbial communities from Panama analyzed to predict greenhouse gas emissions - Panama Soil - Plot 6 (Hybrid Assembly) | ecosystem: Environmental > Terrestrial >... | reverse complement strand
ACGACTGCGAAGCGGAGCCCGGTTGCAACGAGTGGTGCGGACAGGACGTTAGCCATTTGGAAATACTCTCCCTGAAAAACCCTGAAAAATGCCGCCTGTATCTTGGCGTTGCGCAGGCAGGTGCCGCGCTTCGCTAGGTCGATTTGACGCCAGTGGCTGGCGTCGGCCATACGATCAGCGAACCCAGTCCACCCGCTTTCTGTAAAGGGCCCTCGACGACCGGCTCGATATCTTCAAGCCAGTGGCCGAGCTTCTCCTTTTTTGTTAACAGATATCCGAGATTGTGGCTGTTACAAGCCGGCGGCATGCTGACCCGTCCCGTGACCTTCAAGCCGTAGCCTTCCAGACCGACAATCTTTCTTGGGTTGTTGGTGATGATTCGCACCGACGACAGCCCGAGATCGCAGAGAATCTGAGCACCGACCCCGTAATCTCTCAAGTCGGGCTTGAAGCCGAGCGATTCGTTCGCTTGCACGGTGTCCTGTCCGCCATCCTGCAGCGCGTAGGCTTTGATCTTGTTCAACAGGCCGATACCCCGCCCTTCCTGGCGCAGGTAGACCAGCACACCATATTCTTCTTTGGCCAGCAAAGCCATGGCTGCTTCCAGTTGCGGCCCACAGTCGCAGCGTAAGCTGGCAAATACATCACCGGTCAGACACTCGCTGTGAACTCTAATCAAGACGTCGGATTTACCGGCAAGATCGCCCTTAACCAGTGCCAGATGCTCGCGACCGTCGAGCTTGTTGCGATAGGCATAGATAGTGAACTGTCCGTAAGCGGACGGGAAGGACGCCACAGCTTCCCGCTCGACAAAGCGCTCGCGTGTCAGCCTGTAGGCAATGATTTGAGCTATGTTAATGAACTTCAAACCATGCTGGCGCGCAAATTCAAAAAGGGCAGGCACCCTGGCCATGGTGCCGTCTGCCTTGATGATCTCGCAAATCACCCCGGCCGGTGTGAAGCCGGCCAGTCTGGCAAGATCAACCGCCGCCTCCGTGTGACCCGCTCGCTGAAGGACACCGCCCGGTTTAGCAACCAGGGGAGCGATATGCCCCGGGCGGCGCAGGTCGGAGGGCTTGCAGGCCGGGTCGGTGGCCACACGTATCGTCGCTGCCCGATCATATGCGCTGATGCCGGTGGTGACACCATATCTGGGGTCAGCGTCTATGGTGACAGTAAATGCGGTAGCCTGTGATTCTCCGTTTTCTTCAACCATCGGCGTCAGCTGAAGGTGCTTGGCCTTTTCTTCGTTCAAAGCCAGACACACCCAGCCGCGCGCTTCGCTGATCATGAAATTGATCATGGCCGGCGTAACCAGCTCGGCTGCGCAAATCAGATCGCCCTCGTTTTCGCGCCCTTCGTCATCGGCGACCACAACGAAACGCCCGGCTCGGATATCGTCGATTGCCTCTTCTACAGAGGAGAAATCGGCCGGGCCGTACTCTGGGGAAAAGTCGTTAAGCTCCTGAGAGACCATCTGTGACCTGAGACTCCTGGCTCGTGAACCCTGAACGGATCATACGTCGTAAGGCAAGCCGGGCTTGCAATTCACGGCTAAGTGTAGCCATGCTCGGCAAGGAACGACAGCGATAGCCCAGGTTTGTTAATCTTCTCCCCTACGGTAGGCTCCAGCCAACGGGCAACATACTTGCCGACGACATCGGCCTCGATGTTGACGGTATCGCCCACCTTCAACCCACCAAGTGTTGTCACGTTCATCGTGTGTGGGATGAGGGCGACGCTGAACCTGAACTCGCCGTCGGCCACTTGCGGCTCCAGGGTGGCAACCGTCAGGCTGACGCCATCAATTGCTACCGACCCCTTCTCGACAAAAAGTGGGGCCATCTCCGCTTTGAAGCTAAGGGTCAGGCGCTTGGAAAAGCCTTCGCTGACAACGGCCTTGACCTGCCCGAGCCCGTCGACGTGCCCCGTCACCAGGTGCCCGCCCAGCCGATCCGACCAGCGCATCGCCCGCTCGAGGTTGACCGAATCACCAGCTTGAACAAGCTTGAGCTTCGTACAGGCAAGGGTCTGGATGATCGCCTCCACCTGGAACCAATCGCTGCCGTGCTCGGTGACCGTCAGACAGACACCGCTGACACTCACCGAGTCGCCTGTTTTCAAGTCGTCAGTGACAGTGCCTGCCCCGATCTTGAGGCGGCGGCCCTCAGTTGTCTCGGTTACAGTCAACACCTTTCCAGCTTCTTCAACGATACCTGTAAACACGAATCCTCCCTTCCGATGCCTGGACAATCGACTTTCTTCTCGGATTGGCACGAGAGAAAACAATTCCCATCGTCACAAACACCATCGCCTACCCCGAGCGGCGCATCATTGTACACCTTTTTCTACTGGCAACCCTTATTGCCCGGTAAGGTCGTGATAGAAGGATTATTCCAATACAGTCTGGTTGAAATACTTCACGGAATGCCTGGTTGCAGGACGCATCATTCCGACACTACCGGTCCTGCTGTTGCTCCATGTGATCAGTGAGCCGCAGAAGTCTTGCGGCCCAGGACAGGCAACGTCAGTGTCCTGTCCACCTGCAAAGCTTCCACAGTCCGGGCAGCGCATCTTCGAGCCGACGTCCCACCCCTTCGCCCGTGCGTAAGCCCTGAGGCTTTGAGCATCAGCCTGCCACGACAATGGATCCGACTCGTGGCAGGAGACGATGGACGCAAGCGGCCGATCACAGGCATCGCATTCGATGGAGATTAGGATCTTGAGCATGTTCTCACTGCGGTCACTGTTGTTTCTGGTCGCCGACACTGCCAAGACTACCTTCGGCCTGAATCAGATGCGTCTTGTCTGCTTGATACACTTACGAACCTCTTTACCATATCTACTAAAGTGGTTGCTGGCGCCGACATAGCTGATGACAAAGAAATCGTCAGCTTGCGGGTCTACAGCTGCGTACAAAAACATTCCGCTGCAACGTGACTCAGGATCTACGTAATCGACCCGCAACAGCCGGCCGAGTCCGCTAAGGTCAAGGACGATATAGTCCACCAGGCTCCGGGGGGCAAGGTTGACTAACCTGGGATAGAGAAACTCTACCTCGGCACTGCTCGGTCGCCCCTTCCGGGTTAGCAAAGCTTCGAAGAGTTTGCGTTCATTTGTGCCATGCAGGAGAGTAGCCAGCTGAAAGGTTAAGCAAACCTCGTCACAATCAGGCGGTCGAAATCGAAAGGCGATCTTGCTATAGAGATGACCGCTGATCGCAAGATCGTCATCCTCTCCATCCAGCATCCAATCAGGCGGAGGCTTTATCGATAGAAACTCTCCTATCCTGATTCTTCTGTCGCCACCACTTTCGTGGGTGAGTGCGCTCATCTTTATAAACCTCCGCTTGCTCTCGGAGTTCAGCGGCCCCTCATAACACCGGCGACGCCCTGCTCCGATGTCGTGTCTACTCGGGCCAGTCACACGCATAGGACAGTGGGATTAGTAGAATTACTAATGGTTCTGCTGCCATCAATTGCAGCTAATTGAAAGTTAACTGGCCAGTCCTCGAGTCGAATTTTCTTGACGACCAGCCGTGGCTGCGAAGCCAGATACAAAATACGCCGCAGTGCCCGGGCAAGTAGCATTATGAAAACTACGTATTCAAATCTGCGAGAGTGCTTTCCGGTTCGTGTAGAATCGACCTCGTCAAGAGAGGTATGAACCACTGTGCACGTAACAACCATGAAGGGCGGAGGCTACTATGATGCCAACTCATCATTGCAAGCCCGACTCATCCAATCCGCGGTTCCCCTGTTTAACAATGCTGTAGATAGCGTTAGCCTTCCAGATGGCGACGAAGCTTTTACGATCGTCGACTATGGTTGCGGGGAGGGGAAGAACTCATTGGCTTGCATCGACATGCTCATCAACCGCATCCGGCAGCGCAACTGCGATCTCGATATCAATGTCATTCAGAACGATTTGTGGATCAACGATTTCAACCGGCTCTTCAGCAGCCTCTACAGTGAATACCCTGATCCGCGCTCGTATTCAGGCACGTCCGGCAGCGCCAGCACATACTTTTTTGCCTCGGGGCGCTCCTTCTATGACCAGATAGCAGCCAATGGTTCTGTCCATATAGGCCTGTCCACGTCCGCAGTACACTGGCTAGGAACCATTCCAGACAGGTCGATATCGAAACACATTCATCTCTCTGGGGCGACAGCACTGGAAAGAAGACAGCTAGCACACATAGCTGCAGAACAATGGCATGCCTTTTTGCAGCACCGCTCCCGTGAAATCGTACCTGGCGGCAAACTCATTGTCGTTATGCTGGGCTGCGGTGCAGAACCGGCGCTAGTCAACGACTCTGGATTGTGGACCGGGGAGACGTTCACCGGTGAGAACCTCATGGACTTGATGTTCAGCGTGCTCACTGGTCTGGTTGCCGAATGTCACATTAGCGCCGACAAGTTGGAGAAGTTTGCTGTCCCCCTCTATTGCCGCACGACAGCCGAGGCGTTGCTTCCCCTAACGGATCCTGCTAGTGCGCTGGCCGGCACCTTCAAGGTTGACCACCTGCGCGTTCAAGTTGACCCCTCACCCCTGTTCGAGACGTATCAGAGGGCTGGAGATAGCCGAGCGTACGCCACCGCCTTAATCGATTGGACGCGCGCCTGGATTGAACCGCTATTGACCGCCGGCTTGTTTGACCCTGAAGAGACATCGGCCACCACCTGGCAACAAATACTTGAGGAACTCTACGATCGAATGAGTGAGCGCATAGCTATAAGCCCCGAAGCCTACGCTTGCAACCCAATAATGCTCTACCTCTCTTTGACGAGGGCGTGAACACGCCGGCAGCACAAATCAGCGATCAATGCCCTCGCCTACACTCCATTCCTCACGAATAGGCCGCAGGCGCCTTTCGATTTGCTTTGCCTGTTCGATCCGTCCGTGTCTGCGCAAAAACGAAGAGTATTGATCGAGCACTACGATCAGGAGTTTTTGCGCGCAGGTTGGACTGGCTTGTACGGTATCAAGTAACCGCTGAAACATGCTCTCTGTTCTTTGGCTGTATTCAAGCCCCGCATCCCCGAGACTGAGCAACAACGATAAGTCCGCGGTGAGCGTGAGCTCAGGGTCCGGCTTCACTCCTCGTTTCGAGGCATCCACCTCCATGAGAGCCCCCCAGGCGCCAACTCCAAGCATGTTTGCCACAGCAGTATCACCCAGATGCAGCAGCGTCCAGCCCGCCTCTATGAGTGCATGCGCAAGTCGAAGTTTGAGATCGACTGGATACCCGCTGGCGTCAACATCCTGATCAAGCTCAACTACCAGAGCAAGTGCCTGCCGGATGAGCTTGGCAGCCTCGGCGGTATCGTCGCGCATTGCCGCGATTCGAGCCACTCTTCCCAGGTATATGGCCAGATCCGCTTTACGCGCCTTGTCTTCCGGACAATGCTTGACCAGCAACTTTTGATAGTAAATACACGCCAGAAAGATACCGCGCGACCGCCGAAGATGTTGTGCTGCGAACTGCGTCGACCCAACTACCGCCAGCGCTTTCACATAGCCTTCAAGGTCCGATGCGCCTACCTTTTCTGATTTTCTCTTGTTTGTAGCGTGTGGTGCTTTCCTTTTGCTCATTACATCCTATCGCCCTGTACTAGATGTTGAAAATGCTGCCTCAGCTTCATCAGCATTGCCCTGATTCAGCGCTTTAAGGACACTGCGGATTTCGTCCGGAAGCACGCCCTTAATAACGCTCAGACATTCGTCGGACTCGGCCATGTGTAGGGGCCATCGAAGCCGCAAGCACAAGCGCTGCAAACACCAACAATACCGATCCTGTCGTCGGCAAGAATCGACGAAACCACAAGTGCGCACGCGTATACGAGTGCTCTCCTTTCTTCATCACACATGCGACGGTTGTTGCCTTCTGCATGAGACCCTCCTGCGACGTCCGTTTCCAGTTGCGCACCAGTAAGCACATGACATTTCATATTAGTTGGATGTACTCCTGGAGCATTCAAGTGTTCTGATGCACACCTGACGCATGGCGCGGTTATTTCACGCGCTTGCCTATCGGACTTAGCCAAGTCTCAGTAGTACAAGTACGTAAAGCCAGGGCTTTGTGTGCTTGCTGGCAAGGGCGTGGCCATGACCGGCGCTTCCTGTTTCGGCGAGGATGGCAATTTCACAAGCGCACAGCCGACCCACAATCTCGTTGGCGGCCTGAACTCACTCGTATTTGTACTAATGCGCCTTACCTATGCCCGAATGATTTGTAGTAGATCAGGAGCTGGCACCAGGCACAGGGACAATTGAATGAAACCGCCGATCCAAGAGCAACTGCAAGTAGCAGGTTACCGACTGCAAGCAATACACACGGGAGGGTCGGTTGGCACTCGCTGTGTAGTCGAGCCCATTGATGGCGGGCCGCTGCGCCTTGCGGATCTGGTATACGTCAATCACTCTGAATCACTGCGCTATTTGTGCAACAATGTCGACGCCTTTCGCGGGGTGGTTGACCACCCCCTGATCGTAAAGCCACTCCAGGCCGGATGGCTGAGGGAGGATGTGTATTTTCAAGTTCTGGACGTGGATGCAGATACCAAGACCGTAGGTGAGATCTGGACACCGCCAAGCTTCAATAATTACAAGCTCTATATAGTGGCGTCGCGCGTGGTGGCTGCCCTAATTCACATGCGCGAGCGCGGCGCGATCCATGGAGCGCTCACGCCATCGACCATACTGCTCGACAACGAAAGGCTGCGCCTGGCGGAGCTATGGTGGGCTCATAACATAGAAGAGCTACCCTACCACAGCAGCCTGAAAGCCTGCACCCGTGAAAGCTGGCCGCTTTCGCTCCTGCCCTACCTTCCTCCGGAACTTCTTGCCGGATCACCGCCGGGACCTGAGTCTGACGTTTACGAATTGGGAGCGACCCTCTTCTTCTCATTGACGGGCATGAATCACAGAGACGTGCCACTGACTGGAGATCCTGACGAGTACAGGAGCGCCCTGCTGAATGCGCCTGTCGTCCCCCTCAAATCGTTACGACCGGATCTGGACGATTCGATAGTGACACTAATTCACTATATGCTGGACGACGATCTGGATGCCCGACCGGAGCTCTCAATGGTCGACCACCTGGTTCGTAGCGCCTGTCAGCCGGAGAACCCGATTCAGGCTCACCCCTTTGAGCACCAGATGGGCGACGGTCGGCTTGCGGAAATGAAAACCCCCAGATCCGGCCAGTTTGAAGGTGAAGTTTCCTGTCTTCTTGGCGCTGGGACCCTCGAACTGGTCGAGTGCGGTCATCTTGTACCGATAGCGGATGCATGGGTGGAACTGGGAAGCATCCGCCTGAAATTAACGCACCCTGTCACAGGCAACTCAGCGAAATATCGAGTCATCTCCCTCCTGAAAGTAGCGTGGGGTACGCTGGCAGTGATTGAACCCGAAGCTAAGGTAACGCCGGGTCAACCGGAAAAGTCGCTTGTAAGAATAGTTGCCCACCGCATGCTGGAGACTCTCAAACCAGCCGATTTTGCCAAAGCCATGCTCGAGGTTTCCGCTTACACCCCCGACGACGACGGCGGCGAGGCGGTGGATGCCCAACTGGTCTTCGGCCCACTGACGGATATGGGAAGCCCGCATGAGTTGACAAAGAGCACGAGCCCCTGGCTGACAAATCGATTGACCGTCGGGCGGACCCTGATCGGCCCAAACACACCGCTTGCTCTCACGGAGCGCTGGCAGGAGCACGGCCGTCATTTAGTTGTGATCTTTGATCACGAAGGGGACGAGGAAGCTGTGTTCCTGGTGCGATGGTTAGTCACGTGCGCGGAGCAGCGCTATACCATTTTGACAAGCTCAACGGTTCCCGGGGCCGTCTCAGAGATGGCGCCTTCAGTACTGGTGAAGATTCTCGATGACAGTAAGATCGCAACGGTGTCAGACGAAGAACTGAAACGTCTCCGACCTCAATGCGAGTCAATAATGAATTGCTACGTAAACGGCCACGCGCCAGGGATTGACCTTGCGCTCGGACCCTTTCTTTGCACCCCCTGACGATGCGTACTTGCGTGAATCGATCGAGCCACACAAATGGAAAATTCAAAGCCAGTATGCAACCGATCAGGTTTAGAATGGTCGCACCCCTGTGGAGTCCAGAATCATGCTTTTCATGGTAGTTGAAACATTCAAGAACCACGATCTCAAAGCGATTTATCAGCGCCTGCGAGAACGCGGCCGGTCTATGCCCGAGGGCCTTAACTTCGTCAACAGCTGGGTGGATGCAAGTGGCGGCCGATGTTTCCAGTTGATGGAATCGGACAACGTGCTGCTATTTCAGCAATGGATTGCTGAATGGCATGATTTGGTTAGTTTTGACGTCATACCAGTGGTGCAAGGCAAAGAGACGGCCGAGGCCATAGCTGCTCTTTTGGATCGAGCATCACACACAACACAAAAAAACTAGCCGCAAAAACTACAAGATTTTCAGCGTCAGCCGGCCACCTCGACGGATCAAGATCGTGGCAGGTGACGGCTGTCTTTCTGACTTGCAGACGCGCCGGGCGCGGATAAGTCTCCGTAGTAGGAATACGTAGCAAGCCGCTTTGCAAAGCAGCATGTCGATCGGGCATTAAAGAATTGGTAAATCGGATCCGTTTGTAGGAACTGCCGGGCGAAGAACCTGTCGGGGTGAGGTAATAAGTTCTGTTAAGAGCAATTCGCAGAAATAGTGTCCTGACACCAAATATGGTGAAGTCTCAGTAGTAGAACTACGTACGTAGAATCCGCTCAGTGACGGAGTCGGCGAGCGACGGGCGCAGACGCCAGTATCGCCCAGAATCCGCCACCCATCAGCGATTGCGCATTTTTGCCAGACAGTTCACAGAAAGCAAAATCCGATCTGCGAAACCCGGTATTCAAGTGCTGCTGAGCGATTTGGGTAATAAACAGCTTTGAAACAAACTGCCTGTAGGTTCTCGCAAGTGCCACGTGCAAGCGACGTGTGGTGCCGATTTCGATGTCACTCGCTTAGTGGAATACGAGACCAAGACAATGCCAGTTCGATTGACCGAAAGAGACCATGCGATTTTCAGACTGATAGACGAGCATGGACTCCTGTTAGAAAAGCACATAGCTAATTTCCTCTGGTCAGACCAGAAACCCTCCTTCGTGCGTGATCGGTTGCGCAGGCTCCAGTATTTCGATTACGTCGTCTGCAGCACCCATGACGGCAAGTTGTCGTGGTGGAATTCACCAACGAAACCGCTAATGTATGCTCTATCACCGATGACCCGAGAGCTTATCGGGGCCAGCGATTACGAGCTCGACCTCAGACACTTCGAGATTCAACGGCACTTACTCGAAGTCGCTAACTTGCGGATGATCTTCCATAAAGATGAGCAGAACGGCAAAATCAGCAACTTGCAATGGACTACCTGCAGACCACAATCAAATCGACTGTGTGCGCTGGACGCCAGAGTGTCGTTGGTATATAAAGATAAGCTGCACAATATCGGCGTCCTCAATCAATCATCAACAGAGTTCGATAGCACAGTGAGCAGGCTAACGGCTGCCGTCGGTGATGATGCCGTCGAAACAGTATGCGTCATCTCGGCAGACCAAGAGCGTCAGAAAGTGCTTGAACAGAAAATTACAGACAAGCTTGGCGATAAGCCGTGGCTCCACGACTGTCTTGCTCTTGCGCCCCATAAGCAACTCTACAAGTTGGGAGTGGTGAAAACCAGATGGCAAGGCATCGGCATGCGTGACGCGTCACTTTTTGTCGAAGGGCCTCACAGCGCTGGTGTTGGGCAGTTGCCAACCGAACACTAGTAACTGTTCACGACCAGGCGCGTCTTGTACCGTCTCACCCGTCGTTGCCTGGCAGCGGTGGCCGGACCAACATGCCCGTCTGTGACTATCGGTTCGTTCCGCGGGCGACGCATGGCGTCGCCCCCACGATCAGTTGCAGTATTAGAACTACACAGGCGCAGTTAGAGGGGCGGAACGCGTTGGCGCCCATCGCCGACCTTATGAAGAGATTTCGGACTGGCGAGCAGGGACTGAAGCTGTTCCTGGAGGAATGCCGCTTCTCTTTCATCTCCGGCAAACACAACAAAGGCTGTCTCGCCTTTTCCGAACCCATCCAGTTTGATTGTCATCCCACCATTACGCACATCAAAATTTCCGGATTTGAAAGCCTTAAGGCTCTCGGTCAATCGACGCAGCGCTCCTCTGTGCGTCAGGGCGTTCAGAAGTAGCTCGGCGATGCGGGAGCACCCTGAAGCAGAACGCGTCAACATCTTCAATGTAAAGGTCTGAGCCTGAGCTGGAAAGCCGGCTGTCATACGGTGCGGAACGCTAACACTGCGCACGCCCAGGCCCAACGGTAAGGGAATTACACCCTCCCATCCCCGGTCAACTTGCCCGTCCAATCGGTCATGGTCTTTTGAATTGGAAGCCACGGTCGAGCAGTCCGATACAGCATCGCCAGTTGAGGCCGTACGTGCGGAATCCTGGGGCATCTCCTCTGGGAATCCCAATTTGTCAGTCGACTCCGGGTGAAAGAAGTCGGGCCGAGAGCTCGTAGCCTGAGCTTCGTTGGGTACACTAAAGTCAAAATGGGTTGCTGTCAGTCCATCGCCCGCCAGCTTATCTACTTGAGACGGACGGCCGGCAAATTCCTGCTCGCCGACTGGCATTACCGCTGAAGGCGGGGCTGCCGGTGTCGACGTGTCGAGAGCCGGATGCGGTCGTGCGTCATCTTCCCGCATGGCTGATTGTAGGGTTTGCTGTGCTACATTTTCGATTGCACTATTGAGGCCTGCCGTGATCAGGCGAGTCAGTGGCTCCGTGCAGCCCTCTCTGGCTGTATTATTGGCAATCAGTTCGATGTCCGCGCGACCAATGCCGTTCAAACGACTTTCAGCCGCACCTCTTACGACCTGCTCCAGATCAGTTGCCAGACGCTCTGTCGCGTCTGTCTTGACCAGATACATTCCTTCACCCGACAAAAGCCGATCGGCGGCGCTGATCGCTGCGCGCTCCGCCAACGTACTCAGATAAGCAAGCTGGTCCGGGGCCATTGCCGAGGGCTGTCTCTCAATACCCAGTTCTACTAACTGTGAATAGCGAACCTTTTCTTCGTCGGCGTCAGCGCCTGACGATCCCTGGTCTTGAGAAAAGGCAATCTGACCGGCACTGGCCAGAATCAGCGGCCTTATGGCGACCGCACCTGGTTCCATGCCCGCGGACAGGGCTACAGTAGAAATTGCACGCCCTACGGCCGCATCCCCTTGTTCGAAATCCAAGCGTGAATAATGCTGCGACGCCTCTGAGATATTCTTGATGAAGCGATCTTGAATTTCCGCAGAGATCTCCGCCAGATTGCCGGGCCGTTCAAGAGTAGGCCTCAGCTTCGGTCGGCCACTGGAAAGAATATCGCCGTGGTAATAGTCCGAGGGAAGGTCTCTTTCATCGCCAGCAAGATCGGTCTGGGACGTACGCTGATCTGCAGCTTTTATCTCGTAGTCCCCGAGTCCGGAATTCCCCGCAACGACTGGCTCCTCGCTGGTCGGGAACCTGACTTGATCACCCGTGTCAAGCGCCGCTGGACCGGCAATGGTTTCTCTGACTGATGAAGTCCGGGAGAAGGCTGCACCGGGCACCGGCATATTATCAGGTGTTTCAGACGATCGATTGGCTACTGGCTCACCAGCAGACCTTTCGAGCAACTCGACTACATGTGGACTCAGCGACACACCATCGGACTTTTCAGGCGAGGGTACGGCCTCCGAACTCACGGACATACCGTCAGACTCTCTAGTAGCAGAGGTCCTTGAGAACACTTGAGCATTGTGGTCGCAAGCAGCACCAGCGGCGGACTCAGTGAATTTCGCAAGCTCTTCAGAGCATTTGAAAATTGCGCGATGCGTCTCGGGGGTCCAAAGCATTGTGGGCAGAAGCCGGTCTGGAATGTGCAACAACTCAGGCGAATTCAGTATGCCGCTGAAAAACTCTGGCAACGGAGTAGACGATTGATCGCCCTCTCCCTGCACAGGCTTAACAGCGTCGTCGGGCGGAGCGGGGTTGACACCCGAATCCGTGGTTGCCACAGCTTCGCGTCCAGGAATCTTCTGGATGTGAGCGGATCGCGACGCAGCCGTGTCCGAAATTGGTGACTCTGCACTGCCCTCGCACTCACGTGAAAACAATTCGACCTTACCAAACTGCCTTGATATCCCGGTGTGCTTACTTGAATTCAAAAGATCAGCCTTCTTTTTCTGGCAATCGGCCATACCTTGGCGGCTTTCCAGTACCTCGTCGACAATCTTTTCCATGCCGGACAGTGAGGTGCTGAAACTTGGCTCTGGTTTTCCCTCAAGCCGTCGTGAGGCGTCATGATCTGCTCGTAACGGGCGTAAGTCCCGCCGGAATTCCGATGAAACGAAGGTCTTCCGCTTTTCTGTTGCGCGATGGCTTCTCTTCGCTGTAATCGCGCTAGTTGCAGCATTTTCATCCGCAGTCTTTCCTTTGTCAGGGAGCGTTCCAAAAAATTCAGAATTGGTATTACTGTTGTCGTCTTGTGCCGTCTTGCCCATAAAGTGCATCCTCGTAATGTGTCATCGGCAGATGAACTCGTAATTGACATACCTGCCGCTCAGGGCAATCGTCGTGTTGTACTTGGCATTATTACGGACAACTGACACCATTTAGACAACGACGACTACGTATAACTACTACTACGACTTCACATTTCAACGGTGCATGGGCATTAGTGCAAGGACCCTCTTGTTACGCTGTATAGAGCAAGCACTGAAAGCTGCGCGATCGTAAACATCTTATCGCAATCAGAGAAATCTGCAATTGACGTGTGCCACCAAACGCGGCATCATACATTTCATTTTATCGAAGAGGTTT
>Ga0066388_100001616_pt1 | contig 12888 bp, 14 predicted proteins | sample PanSoiMetaGPlot6_FD_64539 | JGI IMG/M metagenome (GOLD analysis project Ga0066388, IMG submission 64539) | Tropical forest soil microbial communities from Panama analyzed to predict greenhouse gas emissions - Panama Soil - Plot 6 (Hybrid Assembly) | ecosystem: Environmental > Terrestrial >... | reverse complement strand
TGTCGCATCTCGATTGCGTTAAACTGTTCAACGACGATTCCGGCACGGACGCGATGATTTTGATCGGTGAAATTGGTGGCTCGGCAGAAGAGGAAGCCGCCGAGTGGATCAAAAAGAATTGCAAAAAACCCGTGGCAGCTTTCATCGCAGGAATGACAGCTCCGCCAGGGCGACGCATGGGTCACGCCGGGGCGATTGTTTCCGGCGGCAAAGGGACTGCAGCAAGCAAGATACAAGCGCTTAAAGCAGCTGACATCGCCGTCGCCGAAACTCCCGCCACGATTGCCGATACGCTGATTGCGCGAATTAGAGACGTCGGATGACAGCGGCCAGTGGTTCTTGGCGTCCGATGAGACATATGGGACATATGCGACTCAGATGACTCATACGAAAAAAAGCGGAGTCTCCTCATTAGCATTGGCCACTGGGGCTTGCGCGACCTGCTTGCGGTTTGCTGGATGAAATCGCGACAAATCGATATGAAATCGCTGAATCGAACTAATTGCCTATGAACACAGTTGCACTCATCGCTATCACCTGGATCGGAAAAGAATACCGGTTTGTCGGACTGGATTGGAGTTATCTCATGGTCCTCGGCTTCATTGGAAACGCTCTGTTCTCGATGCGTTTTCTCGTCCAATGGCTGGCGTCCGAGCGACAAGGGGAGAGCATCATTCCAGTCTCGTTCTGGTACTGGAGCATTGCCGGAAGCGTACTCATGTGCATTTACTTTATTTTTCGACGCGATCCGGTTGGGATTCTCGCGTATCTCCCTAACTCACTTATTTACATCCGAAATTTGATGCTGATTCGGAAGCGCAAATTCGCCTTTACTGCTGCGGCGCCTTCACAACACCCACGTGAAACGGGATAGTCGCAGACGGCTCCGAATCGCGAAGCTCGTTAATGAGTCGCGGATTGATTCTGGGATGCGTGCGAGCCCCCAGCGGGCAAATTCGCCGCTTTCCAATCCATTGCCATGCGAATGCGGGCGCGACCGCTTGGGTGATCGAAGAAGATAAATTCTTCCAGCGGCGTTGGGTCGAGTTTGCGATAAACGCCAAGTTTCAGCGCGACTTTTGCCATGCCGTCCGGCTCGCGTGAAGTGTTAATTCCGAAAGCATCTGCTTCTCGTTCCGTGACGCGTACGACGGAACTAAGAACCGGCGTGGCAACAAAGAGTAGCGTACTAAAAATCAGCGCGAGCAGCGGAAGACCAGCAGGGTCGGCGATTCCCCGCAGGCGCCATTTTTGGCCCCAACGTTTCACCGCAGCGTCGAAGAGAATTCGAGTAAGCGCGAAACCGATAAGAATAAGGATTCCTAGATAGGTGAGGAGTTTCGCACCATGATTCAGGACGTAATGCCCCATCTCGTGTGCCATCACGGCGCGAATTTCCGGAAGTGTGCATTGTTTGAGCAGATTGTCATTGAGCGCAACACGCGTCGTTCCGAGTAACCCTGAGACATTCGCGCTCACACGCGTCGTCTGGCGAGACGCATCGACTTCGAAAACTTGTCTCACGGGAATTTCATTCGCTTGAGCCATCGCAAGAATTGGGTCTCGAATCTTTGGATCGCTTAACGGTTTATAAGTGTTAAACAGCGGCTCGATGTAAACCGGAGCGATAAGGACAAGGGTTCCCGAGAAAATGATCATGACGATCGTTCCCCAAATCCACCATGTGCGCGGTGCTCGCCGAAAGACGGCGTAGAGAATCACCACCAGCAAGGTCCCGCCGACTAAAGTTAGCGCTAGGCCGATCAACTGTTCCCGCAACCATGGCGCGAAGCTCTGGGTCGCCAGTCCATATTGATGTTCGCGAAAAAAGTTTTCGTACAGGTTGAGTGGAAAGCTCAGTGCGTAAACCGAGAGCAGATACAGGATCGCGTAGCAGGCGATTTGGAAATTCTTGATCTTCGTGACACGTTCGGAAAAATCACGCAGTCGCGCTGAAAAGCGTGAAGTCAGAAGAAAGACCGAAATTGCGGCCGTGAGGAGAAAGTTCCACAGAGTCAGCCAGCAGCCGCCTTCGAAATAGGCGTCGGATCTTGCACGTTGATTCCGCGGGACACTGTCCAGCCATGCTTGTGTCGCCGCAGCCGGATCGAATGGTTTTGCATGCTCAGCGCTCGCGGCTGAACTGTACCCGGGGTCGCTGACCCCGGTAGTCCGTTCGGAAATTGCGGGCGAAGCAGTTTGCACTGGCTTCTTTTGCGCTGAGGCAGGCATCAAAACCGTTGCCGACGTTATGATGAGGAGAATCAGAATCGAAGGCTGGGTCATTGCGCAGTCATAATAAACCGGAATCAGCAAGAAGCACCGTTGGCTCGATTCCTGTTGCGCCGATATTGTCAATCCCGGTCTCCAATGCTCAGACGCGAGGCAAATTGCCCCAATCAGATTAACACCGCTTTTCAATAAGCTGGACTAGCCGTTTCGCCCAGTAGAAGATGCAAATATGAAAAAGCTTGTGTCGTCGCTCTGCGCGCTCTTTATGGGAATGTGCACGGTGAGCAGTTTATGCGCAGAGACGCCATCCGCTGCTACAGAGCGCTATGGAACGTATCCGACGGACTACAAGGAGATCGTCACGAAATGGCTCGACACACAATTAATCGATGCAGCAAGCGCACGCATCGAATGGACTGGCGATCCCAAACCGACGAATTTGGGAACAACAGACAAGCCGCTTTATGGTTATTTGGTCAACTTCAAGGTAAACGCTCGGAATCGCTTTGGGGCTTACACGGGAACGCAAACCCACGGCGCCTTGATCCACAATGGTGAAGTGATTAAAGGCGTGGGTTTCGGCTATTAACAATTAATCTCAAACAAAATGAAAATAAATCCGAGATCGAAATCATCGGGACAGTTCCTGGTTATTGTCATCATCGTGCTTGTCTTACTGGCCATCGGATATTGGTGGCTCGATTCCAACAAACGGCAAATGGCTCAGGAGGGACGCCAATTTGGCAGGCAAGTGATTCAGGAACTCGTCATGCAACGCAATATTAAATTTTTTGCGGATCATTTGAGTCCCGCAATGCGTCTCCAGTATCCGCCATCAGCGCAACAGGATCTCTTGACTCAGATGGACAAGCTTGGAACGCCGGTGTCTCCCCCGGACGTGCAGGGTGATATTGTGTTCCAATCACACTTTTTCGAGCCAAACGGCAACTTCCACGCCAGAATCAATTATCCAGCTAGGGGAGCTGACATCAACGTAGCCGTTTCCCATCCAGTCGGTCGTTGGCAAATCGACGAGCTAATATTCACGGCAGAGACGGCGCGATAGGCTTTGCGTCGTTAAATCCGTTAGATCCTACCGAAGCACGAGAGTTGTTAACTCAATAGACGCTCCAGCGAATCGAGACAAATTTGCGACCAGCTCTCCAACGAATCGCGGCCGGCCACCAATTCCTCCTTTGTCAGAAATGTAAGGCCAGTAATCATTGCCTCACGTTTCTGCACCTTGGGCTCTTTCAATTTGAAGATGTGAACAATACCCAGGTGAACACGTCCCACTTCGGTTGAATCGTCATTTAAGAGCGCAACGATTCGATCTTCAAATGAAGTGTCGATCTTGATTTCCTCGTTCACTTCGCGCTCGACGCCGGCGCGATAAGCCTGCTCATCCATAACGAACAGCGATTCGTCCGTCTCGTTCATATGCCCGCCGATGCCGATTGAGCCTTTCGCCACCAGCCGCTGTTCGCCTGCTTTTTTTCCACGCACATAATGGAGCACAGTCTTTTCAAAGGCGATCAACGCATACGGAATGATTTGCTTATAAGCGGGATTCGTTTCGGCTTCAGGACGCGGAATGAAGAAATTGCTTCCGCGCGACAGAATCGCCTTCAAATATTTTTCTGGCTCGAAGTTTAATCCCTGAAAACTGCCGAGCTTATCGAAGAGTTCTCGCCTAACGACTAGAATGTTCTCGTTTGGCGGGTTATTCATCACCTTGGGAGCGCTGTCATTCTGAGCGAAGCGAAGAATTTCTCTTCATTTGTTCGTGTAACGCAAAAGCAATGGTCAGAGATGTTTCCCTTTGCCAAACATGACAGGGGCACGCTAGAACGAATAGCTCACGCCGACCTGCGGGCCGAAAAGGTTGAGACTGGGATTTGGATCGGTTTGCCCGCCATTCGAGAGATGCTGATAAAGCACGCCGACGCTTATCTTCCAGTGATCGTCCACGAGATAGGAAATGCCGGCGGCCGACAAAATGTTGAATGTAAAATCCTGGCCCTGGCCACCGGGAACTTCGGGGTGACTGTCGATCCATCCCAAACCGAGCCCGCCTGAAAAGTAGGGAACGAAACGGCAGCCCGGTCGAACAAAGTTGTAACGCATTCCCAGATTGAGCCCGAAATAATGGTTCTCAATTCCCCGAAAAATCGGCTCCGCGATCGCGCTGATATAGAATTGGTTGTAGCCGCGCAGCCAGATGTCTCGCTGCACTACTCCCCACCGAACACGAGCGGTTAGAAATTCCGCACCGATCTGGTAATCCTGTGGCGGGTTAATCGCGCCAAACAAATATCCGGATTCAAGCGCCAACTCGAACCGTGGCGGATTGAGTGTCGCCGTCGTTATTTCAGTGCGTGGCTGTTCAGTACCACCGAACGTTTGCGAGCAGACGAGAACGATCGCACAGAGAGTAGAGCCGCGCGTTTTCATTCAGCGCGCCTACGATAAGGAGGCCTGATCGGATTGCAATTGGCTGCGCGTTCCAGCAGCGGGCGTTCGAGCGTCGAAATCGAATTCTACAGATTCGCGTGGCGAGCTAACGGCAGTCATAAACCGCCGCTACAGAATTCCGCGAGATCGTATGGCAACGAGCTCGTCCATTCGCGTTCGCCCTCTATTGCCAATCTCGCCGAGTGCAAAGCGTGTCGCGGCAGGAGCAGCCGACGCTCGAGCTCAGCAGTCCATCCAGTCTCAATGAAACGGAGATACAACTGTTCGTCAGGGCCGTAAATTTTGTCACCCACAACCGGGTGACCAATTGAGGCTAGGTGTACTCGAATTTGATGCGTGCGCCCGCTGTGGGGAATCGCACGGACCAAGCTAAACTTCTCGACCTCGCGCCCGCTATTGAGCGGCACGCTTCTTTCAACTTGGCTCGGGACAGGTTCTGGTCGCGCCCTATCACCCCGCCGCACAAAATGTCGCTCGACCCGAAACTCAGTCTGTGCTGGAGCGCCGGCTGGGTGAATCATTTGTTTGAGCCAAATCGCAGAGTCTCCATGTTTGCCTTGTCGATCTAAGGCGGCATCGACGAGTGTGTGTTCCCACTCGGGCCAACCGCAAACAATGGCCAGATATTCCTTCTTTAGCTGTCGCCGTTGCATCAGAACCCCAAATCGGCGCGCGACAGCGGATTTCTTCGCCACCAAGACCAGGCCACTCGTCTCACGATCAAGCCGATTCACGATGGATACCTGGCCGCCGGTAGCAAGTTCGAACGCGAAGAGTCCGCGCAATTCCCGCCACAAAGTTCGCGTGCCGTCCGGTTTCGTGGGATGGATCAGGAGAAACGGCGGTTTGTCGATAACGGCATAATCGTCAGTTTCATCGATGATTTTGAAGTCGAGTAAAGGCGGCGCCTCAGTCATTCCACGGCAACGATAGCTACGATTGCCTTGACCTCATTCCCAAAACTGCTTTACCTAGCCTCTTTAACTTTTAATAGGAGCACGTCGTGGAACCCAAAGACATCAAGGAAATCAAAACCATCATCGACTTGATGAAGAAGAATGATCTTTCAGTCTTCGAGATCGAGAAGGAAGGGTTCCGTCTAAAACTTCAAAGAGGTCCTTCGGATCAAGCAATCGCGGGCGCTTTGCTTCCAACGGTAGTCCCTCCCAAAGCAGCGACCACAGCCCATGAAGCTGCGCCTGCCTCGCCCAAGCCGATCGAAAGCATTCCGCTTAGGGAAATCGTTTCGCCAATGGTGGGCACATTCTATCGCGCTGCATCTCCCGACGCCTCGCCCTTTGTTGATGTTGGAAAAACCGTTATGGACGAAACAGTGGTTTGCATCATCGAGGCGATGAAAGTGATGAACGAGATAAAGGCAGAAACGAGCGGTGTCATCGCCGAAGTCGTGGCTGAAAACGGCAAGCCGGTCCAATTTGGCCAGGTGCTTTTTAAAGTTCGTTAGCACAAACATGGTAGGTGCGACGGCCGGGCGCGCCGGAACAGCGCGACCTTATGTTTGAGAAAGTCTTGGTTGCCAATCGTGGTGAGATCGCGCTTCGCGTGATTCGCGCCTGCAAGGAGCTGGGGATCCGAACTCTTGCGGTCTATTCTGAAGCCGACGTTGATTCGCTGCATGTGCAGCTCGCGGACGAATCCATTTGTATCGGCGCGGCGCCCAGCACGGAGAGTTACCTGAAGATCGATCGAATCATGAGCGCCGCCGAGATTGGCGATGTCGACGCGATCCATCCAGGCTACGGATTTCTCGCTGAGAACCCGCATTTCGCGGAAGTTTGCGAAAGCTGCAATATCAAGTTCATCGGACCTTCGTCGCAGGCTATGCGCGCGATGGGCGATAAAAATGCCGCACGCGCTACGGCGCGAAAAGCCGGTGTGCCCGTGACACCGGGAAGCGATGGAATTGTCGAGACCGAAAGCGACGCGATCAAAATCGCGAAGAAAATCGGTTATCCGGTAATGATTAAGGCGGCCGCAGGCGGAGGCGGGCGGGGAATGCGCATGGCGCACAATGAACCGAGCCTTCAGTCAGCCTTTCATAGTGCGCGTCACGAGGCCGAGAAAGCTTTCGGGAACGATCAGGTCTATCTCGAGAAGCTCATTACCAATCCGCATCATGTCGAATTTCAGATTGTTGCTGATAGTCATGGTCACACGGTTCATCTGGGCGAGCGCGATTGTTCCATTCAGCGGCGCAATCAGAAAGTGATCGAGGAATGTCCATCACCACTGATGACGGTAAGTCTACGCAAGAAAATGGGGCATGCTGCGATAAAGCTGGCCAAATCTGTGGCGTACGAAAACGCAGGCACTATCGAGTTTTTGGTCGATCAGGACAGACATTTTTACTTCATCGAGATGAATACTCGCATCCAGGTCGAACACACTATTACGGAAGAGGTTTACGGATGTGATTTGGTAAAGGAACAAATCCGCATCGCCGCGGGCGAACCGCTTTCGGAGCACATCGCGCATGCGACTCCACGGTTGCACGCGATTGAGTGTCGTATCAACGCAGAAGACCCGGCGAAGGATTTTCGGCCAACGCCGGGCCGGATCGATTTCTATTATGCGCCAGGCGGTCGCGGCGTTCGGATCGATTCACACGCCTACACCGGTTACACTGTGCCGCCTTATTACGATTCACTGATCGCAAAAATCATCACCGTGGGTGCGACCCGGATCAATGCCATCGAGCGGATGCGACGCGCGCTCGACGAGTACTACATCACCGGCATCAAGACCACTGTGCCGTTTCATGCAGCCATCATGCGCAATGGAGAATTCCGTGCTGGAAATTATGACACCGGCTTCATCGAGCGGGTCATGTCATCCGGAAAACTTGATCTCACGTCGCGACCGATTCGGCTGCGCGAGTAAACCAAAGCAGCGCACGCTCGTTTCCCCTGTTAGCTGGAATTGCCTCGCCGCGCACACGGCAACAATATCAACGGCGATTCTGACCTCGCTTTACGTAGTGACGCGGGAAACCAAGTTACAACGCGGCTCTCTAAATCACGAACCTGTTCGTCCGCCTCGATCACATCGGTGCGGCGATTGGTTAGGCTACGGCGGAAAGCAATTCTTTCTCGAAGACACTGCTTCATTCAGGGGACAATGTTACAATTGCGTGACAAGGGCGTGCAGCCTGATAGAGATAAGGTTGAACAGCGATTCGACCACAATGCTAATTAGTCTCACTAAACGAGAGCGTGCCACGATCTTAGCCGCACTGCGGCGATGGCTAAGTTATCCTGCGGCAAGGGAAGCAGACTCGATCGCGACAAATGGAGGGAAACACAAGCCGCTTGATAACGGCGAGATTGACCGCCTCTGCAGACGCATCAATGGACCAGACCGGAAAACAGGCCCAGCACACATACGTGGTCAATCCAATAACGGCGCCCGCGAGCTAAAAAACCAAGAATCGCGGAGTGCTGCACGAAAGGCGCGGATTGGCGAGGATCTCAGGTTGGGTGACAAAAAAGGTCAGCGCCTTTTTCGGTAATTCATGAAGTTACACGCGATGGGTTCGGGAACGGAATGACCTTCGCTTTTGCTTCGTCCGCCGCGAGGAAGAGCTCGATGGACCTTTCGAGGACCGTAACAGCGCTTGCCCCGGTTTGAGCCGCTATCTGCCGGAGTTTTCTTGCTGTCTTCCTGTCGATAACTCGATCCACGTTTACCCAATCATCTCCGAGGCTCGGTACGTTTATGATATAGTCGAATCCAAGAATCACCGATGAAAGTTTGTGCTTCACGCAGCCGCGATGCTCTGAAATTCAGAGTGCCGCAAGTGACGTTTGTGTGACTAAATTGCGGCGAATTTTCGACCGCGCGTCTACCGAAAGACGTGGCTTTCAGTTCACCGGCCCGATACGGCTGGTGCGGTAAAGCGCGAAGCATTATACCGGTGTCATTTTGCCAGGAGCCTTACGCAACCGATCTGGCGCAAACATCTGATCGTTTGTGTCTTTCTTGGGCAGCTGGCAATTCCCATTTATTTCTGGATCTGGCGTCTTTGGGAGGCGGCGGCAATTGGATCACGCTCGACGCACACCGCGGCGCCGGAAAGCGGTTCGACTATCGCACGCCTGCAGAGGCAAATTGAAGCCCTTACAGCGGGCTGCAGAAAGTGAGCGCTTGAAGTCAGCAAACCTGCACGGCGGCCGGTAGCAAACAATCAATAGTTCAGCCGTCCGCTAGACTTGCTTGGGACGAACAATCTTTGCCAGCGGACGTTCAACCTTATGACTATTAAGTTTCTTGTGCTCCTTTCGGCAGTCGGTCTTGCCGGTACTTGCCTCGTGCGAGCTCAAACAGCCGTGCCGGCCGAATTGCCCTCCGAATCGCCTTCACCCTTCAAAAAACATCGCCAGCAGAAAAGCGATGAAGCGACAGGCTCACCGACTAAGACAGCTGCTTCGCCTGGAGCGGCTGAATCGCCAACAGAACTGCCCAAAGCAAGGCGCCCTCGCAAAAAGGCAGAGACTGAAGCAACAGCGACTCCGGTTGCAAGTCCCACGGCGTTGCCCAGGTTCAGGCTCGGTGATTTCTTTAAGCCTAAGAGTTCAATCAGCGCCTTACCGTCGGTAGCACCTGTCATCGGCAGCACTGGTATCGCGACCCCGGGACCAGGCGGTGGACGTGGTTTGGTATGGGTGAATACCGAGACACACGTTTATCACAAGGAGGGCTCTCGTTTTTACGGCGCGAGCAAGAAGGGCAAGTACGTTAGCGAAGCTGACGCAATTAAGGAAGGAGACAGGCCCGCGTCTGGTGGACGGTAACGACTATCGCCTTTCAAAGCCGTATCGACAGCAAGATAAGCGAACTTGCCGTGTAGAGGGCAAAAGGCAAAATTTTGCTGGTGTGAAGTAATGGAGAATGCGGTTGGACTTTGGGCTAGGTCTCGACCGATCGATTCAAGTCCGGCGTCCGCTTATTGTTGGATATCTGTTTCATTCTCCAGCTCGGTGCAGGGTGGTGAGCGCCGCAAGATGAGACCCTCAGCCGCGTTTGTCTGCCAACAGGACGGTCCATCCTTGGGCGATCGTTCGCTCATTGCTCCCCCTGACAGAATGCCACATGTTGTTCTAGACAAGGTTCGCACTTCTATATATGTTCTAGTGAACATGAAGGCAATGCTACTCCACATCTGGGCGCGCATATCGCGCAAGCTAACTGGCAGACTTCAGCAGATGGAATTGAATCTATGGACGCGCCACCCAAGACGCTAAAGGCAACGCTTGAATCAATTCGGGACCTGGCTGTGAATGGATGAAATCAGGCAGTGGGGCCGCGAGAGGACCATTCCAAATGGTTCATGTCCGATGAATGTAAACCGTTGCAATGGTAAGACGTTCGCAACGCAGGGTGGATTTTCTGAACTCTTTCCTAAGCACGAGCGGAGAAACCCGAGCGCCGCTTTTTAGTATGCCGCTCTTGGCAACTCAATTTTTGCCGCAAGGCAGCTAAGCCGAGCAAAGCGCAGCCGAGCAGAGAAACCGTCGAGCCGCCATCAGGAACGCTCACTGGAGTAGCTCCCCCTTGGGCGACACGAGCTGCTTTAACTGGTTGAATGAGAAAAACCGCGGTCGCCGCGGCCAAACAGAGTAAGAGCTTTAATGAAGATCTCATGCGTGATAAAGCAGCATCGAGCATGCCAGGGTCACTACGAGGCTAACATGCACTTTAAGGTCCGAAAAGTTGTAAGGAATATCAGAAATCGTAAGGAAAACCGTCATATCTTTTGTTTGAGCGTCCATGAGAGAAGCTCCTCGTTCACTACATGTGGCAGATCGAAAAGAATGCCTTTGGTCGCGGGGGTTGCTTCGAGTATCGCCCGCAAGAGATGGCCGGGCTTCCCGCGATATCACCGATCACTTTGAATCGCGCCCAGCAGACTAGTCATCGTCCGGATCCGTCGGCACTGTTTTGTCATTCAGGAAATAGCTCGCATCCTTAGCTGCACTCACACGCTGGAAGTGCCGGGGTGCCTGGTCAAGATGGAAGAAGCCTGTCAGATCTCTCGTAGCGCGGCGGTCGGCAAAATTGAGCTCACCTTCTGGAATTCCGAAGTTATGCTCGATGAAACGCAGAATGCTGCCGAAGTCATACCGGAAATTGCTGATATAACCTGCTGGCGTGTAGGCGGAGACGACAATTAGCGGAACGCGGAATCCATACTGGTAGTCGCCTTGGGGCAGAGGCAGAATCGTTGGTGGCTCGTGATCGTACCAGCCGCCCCAATCATCCCAGGTGATAAAAATAGCGGTATTGTGCCAATAAACTTCACCGTTGGGACAGGTTGGGCTATTGCCAATGGCATTGACAATGGCTGCCACCCAAGCAGGTCCACCGGTATTGTCCGGATTTCCGGCGTGATCCGAATTTTGGCCCGCCGGAACAACCCAGCTCACCGATCGGAGATTACAGTTCCTGATGTCGGCCAGCACATCCGACGGCCTGAGATCTACATGGTTTAACCACTCCCGACCCTGACAGGTTCCTCCCGGCCCCGTCGGCTGGCAGATATGGAAAATGGCATTCGGCGCCGTCCAGATGGAGCCCGCGCTTGGTGCATAGTATCTCCACGAGAACCCTGCGGGCAGGATGTCCGGAATGGTTTGATGGTCGAAGCAAGGATAAACGTCGGAGTTCGCAGCACCAGCCGGAGGTGGATTAGGATTCGGATGAATCAATTCGACTCTGGTCGTGGCATCCGCAATACATCCCGCCCGGCTGATTGCCATAGGCCCTCTTCCGTTTTCCGAGGCGAAGATGCCCATGTGGTCATCAGCTGCATCGGGAGCTGATGTGCCTCCAAAGATAAACTGATGGGCGGGAAAACTTGGGCCTTGATTGGTCTGGAACATATAGTTTGCCCACCCATATTGGGTCGCAAGCGTCAGGTACGGGTCCAGAATCCCGTGCCTACCGGCATTAGGATTCTCAACGAATCTGAATTGAGGCTGACTAGGACACGTGCCGCCGCAGGAGACGTCGTCTGCCCCGTCCATTCTGCATGCCCCTGATGGATCTGCATCGCATTGGCTGTTAAAAGCTCCGTGTGAGTGGTTCAGATCGTAGGTGTTTCCCAAAGGAACTGGCAGTGGTTGCGTCACACCTGTCGGCGAGTGCTTGTCTAGCCAGTCGCTGGTTTGAATGTTGTACTGGGTTGCATTTGGGGTTGTGCTGCACGATCCGCTTGCACCAAAGGGAGGAGCGCACAGACCTTGGAAAAGATTGTCCGGTGTCCGGTTCTCTTGGATGATCACGATGACATGTTTGAAACTCGAGATTTGCGCGTGAGCGGGCAGTGTCCCAAATAGAAGCAGCAGCGAACTTGGAAAGGCGAGTCTCATTCTGTGCCAGGTCGGCGGTTTGCGAGTGACTTAATCATTTAACCCTCTTTTGTGTTTTGGGTTTCTAGGAACCTGCGGAAAGGGAATCGGCTCGCCCCGGGGCAAACGAACCTTGGCCGTAAAATTGCCCTAAAAAAGATTCGCGCACATCAGTAGTCCCTCTTCGTGAGTTTTGAAAGGGGAAAGCGGACGAACAGCCATATGAAACCTTTTTTTTCGCAGCGACGCGCGCGCGAGAGCCACATGAGGCGAGATTAATCGCCGTTGTTATGGAAGCAGCGCACAAGGATGCGCGTCATGCAGAATGGTTGCTTGAGCGACAGTTCCCGCGCGAATTCGCCCCATACGATAGGCGACCGATTCCACAAGAGGAACCAACCAGCGGCGTGAAATTTATTGCCACGTTGCCGAGCGGCGCGGCGGCTGACGTTGACGAAATATGGGAGGTGGCGCGCGAGTTTCACCAAGCATCGCTGCCAGAGAGCAACAAGAAAACGAGCCGAAGCCAAAGAACGATCACGAGCCGATGAAAAATTGGTACAACCCTGCCACACGGCGCGTTGAACCAATCGACAATGGCGATTCATCATAAGGCTAAACATCGGTGACGGGCATCCCGACAGAAACCGTTTCATTGTGCGTGCCGATGAAAGCTGACGGCGTTTCTGGAAGGTATTCAACCTAGCGCGGCTGCCCTGGAGGCAGGGCTGAAGGAACAAGAACAACACTATCCTTGTTCTCCCGTGTTGCCGTGAATACGTACGTTTGTCCGCTTTGCACGTCCAGCACCGTC
>Ga0066388_100001615_pt1 | contig 12895 bp, 12 predicted proteins | sample PanSoiMetaGPlot6_FD_64539 | JGI IMG/M metagenome (GOLD analysis project Ga0066388, IMG submission 64539) | Tropical forest soil microbial communities from Panama analyzed to predict greenhouse gas emissions - Panama Soil - Plot 6 (Hybrid Assembly) | ecosystem: Environmental > Terrestrial >... | reverse complement strand
ACAAGTCTGCGCTGAGGCAGAACTGTAAGTGATTGATTCTAAATTTGTTACCAAATGTGTTGCGACGTGAAGGGACGAGAAGAAACGGCGAGAGGGCGGCTTTTTGGTGTCAAGCCGTTGACCATTTTGTTAGTCCAGTGACAATTTTCCGACCTGGCTCTGCAATAAATTTCGGGTTCGTGTGGCAGCGAATCGGGCGATCGGGCAGAGGTGGGCGAAGAATGTGATCGTCTGCGACGTCGGCGGGCCAGCGGGCCCGAACGGGTCAAACTAGGACGGGAGGTGTTTTCGGAGCTCGCGAGCGGTGGACATGGCGTCCAGGACGCTCGCCACCACCTGGGCCGCGCGAGCGCGGCCCATTTCGTCGGCGGACTTGGCTTCGAGGAGCTCCGCGTTGGCGAGGATGATCCCCAGCTGGTTGTTCAGGCGATGGAACAGGAGTCCGAGATCGACGGGTTCGCTCACAGCTCTCGCAGCAGCTCTGAAATCGGCCGCTGGCATCAAGACGCTTCCTTGCGCGTGAGATCCGGTGTGCGTCCCGGCTCGCGCCACAGCGTGTCCACGAAGATGCGGACCGAACCGCCGGCCGTCCGCACGTACTCGACCTTGCCGCTGGCGATCCAGTTGTAGATCGTGCGCCGGCTGACGCCGACCAGCTCGCAGGCCTTCATGATCGAGATTGTCTTGCGTTCAATCATCATGTGTTGTTCGGGGATGTCCACCCCGCGTTCGCAAAAGTGTTATCGGAGGTGGGGCGCCGAGGCAATAGGTCACGAGTCGAACCCCGAGACGGCGCGACGCCACGGTCCCCGGGGGCTCGGGCCCCGCGTTGACCTCCCCGGCGCCGGGTGTCAAAATACCGGCATCCTACTAAATGCCTGAAGGCCAAAAACATCTGCTCATCGTGGACGACGAGACGGCGCTGCGCGAGGCCATTGCCGAGCGGCTCGCCGAGCACGGTTTCATCGTCGAACAGGCCGACCGCGGGGACGTCGCCGTCCAGCGGCTGACCGAATTCGCCTTCGACATCATCATCACGGACCTGCGGCTGCCCGACATCGATGGCCGTCAGGTCCTCGACGCCGCCCTCGAACGCTACCCGGACATCATCGCGATCGTGATTACCGGCTACGGCACCGTGAAGGACGCCGTCGAGGCGATCAAGCAGGGCGCTTCGGACTTCATCACCAAGCCGTTTCAGTTCGATGCGCTGCTCCACGTGCTCAACTCCGCCCTCGAACAGCTTCGTCTGAGGTCGGAGAACGCCTACCTGCGATCGCAGCTCGAACAGCGCTACCGCATCGACGGTCTCGTCGGCACCAGCCGTATGATGCGCGATCTCTTCCATCTTCTGGAAACGGTGTCGACGACCTCGAGCACCGTGCTCATCACCGGCGAGACGGGCACGGGCAAAGAGCTCGCCGCGCGCGCGATCCATCACACGAGCCCGCGACGCTCGAACCGGTTCGTGGCGATCAACTGCAGCGCGATTCCCGAAACGCTGCTCGAGGCGGAGCTGTTCGGCCACGTGCGCGGCGCCTTCACCGGCGCCGTGGGGGCGAGACAGGGACGTCTCGAGCAAGCGCACAAGGGCACGCTTTTCCTCGACGAGATCGGAACGATGAGTCCGGCGCTGCAGGCGAAGATGCTGCGCGTGCTGCAGGAGCGCGAGTTCGAGCGCGTCGGCGACTCGCACACGATCAAGATCGACGTGCGCGTCATCGCCGCGACGCATTCGGATCTGGCAAGGATGGTCGGCGACGGCACCTTCCGCGAGGATCTCTACTACCGCCTCAACGTGATCCCGATCAAAGTTCCGGCGCTTCGCGAGCGACGCGACGACATCCCGCTCCTGGTGCAGCACTTCCTGCAGAAGCTGGCGAGCGACCTCGGGCGGCCGCCGATGACGGTGTCGCAGGACGCGATGCGGCGCCTCATGGCCTATCACTGGCCCGGCAACGTCCGTCAACTCGAGAACGTCGTCGAGCGCGCGGTCGCATTCAGCCAGGGGCGACCCCAGATCGACGTCCCGGATCTCGCCACCGAGCTGCAGCAGCACTCGGATCCGGCTCAACCCGCGGAGATCTGGTTTCCGGAGGAAGGTCTCGATTTCGAGAGCTACATCGGGAGCCAGGAGCTCGCGCTCATCAAGCGATCGCTCGAGCGGACGCGGGGCAACAAACGTCAGGCGGCGAAGCTCCTGAACCTCAAACGCACGACCCTCATCGAGAAACTGAAGCGGCTCGAGCCGCAATCGGTCGCCGAGAGCGATATGGCGCCGGACACGCACTCCAACCAGGGCGCCGACTGATCATGCCGCCGCGTTACGCATACTGGACGATCATCCTCGAAGGAAAACCCACGGCGTTTCGCGCGCACACGCGCGACGAGCTCGTGCCGACGTTCAAGCAGCTCCACGCGCGGCATCCCGACACGGTGCTGATGTGGTTCGCGCGCGGACGACTCTGGCCGTCGCAGGACGACGAACGTGCCGCCGCCGCGGCGAAGCGCGAGGCGGCGAAGGTTCGTCGCGGTGCGGAATGGCGCCCGGGCGGCGCACACCGCGATCCGCGCGATCGCTTCAAGGTTCCGCGCGATGAAAAGCGACGCCGGTTCGCGGCGAAACTGCACCGGGATCGCCGGGAAGGGGAGCCCCCCGGAGCCCCTCGGTCTCAGGACGCACGCGGGCAGCATCCCCCAGGGCCACGGACAGCGAAGCGCCCGTACGAGAATCGCGCGCGCGGCCCGCGATCGACCGAACGCACGCGCGGCGGAGCCGGATCGCCGCACGGAGGCCATCGACCCGGGAGACCTCGCGATCGGCGCAACCCGCGCGGCAGGGGAGGCGGAGGATCCTCGCGGTGATCGCTCACGTGGTTCTGTTTGCGCCCAAGCCCGATCTGGCCGACAGCGAACGCCGCGCGCTCCTCGACGCGCTGACGTCTGCCGCATCCGAGATCCCTTCCATCCGTCGCTTCCGGGTGGGCCGGCGCGTCCGTCACGGCCTGCCTGGCTACGAGCAGGCCATGCGCATCGATTTCGAATACGTCGTGCTGATCGAGTTCGACGACGAGGCCGGGCTGCGGGCGTATCTGCAGCACCCGTCACATGCCGCCGCCGGCAGGTTCTTCACGACGTCGTCCTCAGCGGCGCTGGCGTACGACTACGAAGTCGTCGAAGCGTCAGACGCGAAGCGGCTGATTGAGCCGTAACTGGCCTGGTGCGGATAACGGGATGGTCCCTAGCGGCCGTTCTAAAAAGAGATTAGGAGATCAAGAGGACAGACTGATTTTTTGGACCTCGAAGACGAGGCGACGGTGCAAGACCGTGATGCCGTCATGGCGGGAGTCCGAATTACCCACTATGAGTTAACGGTTCTCTTGATCTCTTTACCTCTTGTCAAGCAGGCGATCGAATCACACCTCAATCGCTCACAGCATCGGACAGGCGAGGAAGAACCGCTCAATCGTGTCGCGGACTTCGGCGATCGAGGTCGCGGAATTGATCGCAACGCGGAGATGCGACCCGTTGTCGAGGCCCTTCGTGTACCACGAGTTCAGCGCGCGCAGCTTGTTGATGACCCACTTCTCGCGTCCGCGCGCGGGCTGTGCCGAAGCCTCCGGAGTCTGACCCGGCGCCACGTGTCGAAAGCCTCGTTCTTCGCGGAGTCCCTCACCGAGCAGCATGTCGATGTATTCGAGCAGGAAGCGGGCGCGGTCGGCGGGTGTGACGATCCGCGGCGGCCGGCCAGACGCGAGATCCGTCGCCTGACGGAAGATCCAGGGGTTCCGCAGCGCGCCGCGCCCCACCAGCACGCCGGCGACCCGTCCTTCCGCGAGGCGCTCGACGAGCTGCTCGGGCTCGATGCAATCGCCGCTGCCGATGACCGGGATGCCGACTCCCGACGCTACCGTCGCGATGAACTCCCAGTCGGAGACTCCGGAGTACGACTGCGCCGCGGTCCGTCCGTGGACCGCCACCGCCGACGCGCCGGCATCCTCCATGCGCTTCGCGAGGTCGGGCGCGTTGCGGTCATCGTCGTTCCAGCCTGCCCGCATCTTGACCGTGACCGGAATCTTCACCGCGCGCGTCATCGCCCGAACGACGGTGGCCGCGTGCTCCGGCTCGCGCATCAGGCTGCAGCCCGCGTTGTGCTTGGCAATCTTGGGTACCGGGCAGCCCATGTTGACGTCCACGATGTCGGCGCCCATGCCTTCCACGATCTGCGCCGCTGCCGCCATCTTGGCCGGATCGCCGCCGAAAACCTGTATCGAGACCGGCCGCTCCTCTTCGGTGTACTCGGCGTACTCGAGAGTGCGGTCGATGCCGCGCACCAGACCTTCTGAGCTCACCATCTCGGTGACGACGAGCCCGCAGCCGCCCTCGTGCTTCACGAGCCGGCGGAAGGCCGTATCCGTCATGCCCGCCATTGGTGCGAGCGCAAAGGGAGGCGAGAGGTCGACGGTGCCGATTTTCATGGGGGAACTGACGCGGTCGCTGTCCGCTGGTCACTCCTAGTACTGCTTCACGTCCGCCGCATCGACGTCGACGCTCACTGCCTGGCCGATCAGATCGACCGCCAGCACCAACCTGGCGTGCGACCCTTTTCGCACCAGCCGTCCGATGATGCCCTTGAGCGGTCCGTGCGCCACCTCCACGAGATCTCCTTCGCGTACGAGCGGGCACGGATCGTACTGCAGCTCGCTTTCGACGAGCTTCCGGATCCCATCGATTTCGTGATCGGGAACCGGTGTGATCTCGCCGTCGAACGTCACGATGCGGACGACCCCGCGGCAGTTCAGGACCGGCAGGCGATCGCCCGGCGGAAAGCGCGCGAAGCAGTAGCCGGGGAAGAGCGGCCAGTCGATCTTCTTGCGGCGGTCCTTCCAGCGGGACCACCGCGGAATGGTCGGAAGAAACGTCTCGAGCCCGTGTTTGTCGAGTTCCTCCTGCACGACGCGCTCGTGCCGCGACCGCGTCCAGATGGCGTACCACGCGGCACCGGCCGCCGCGCGCTCAGCACCTGGCCGCACGCTCACAGGCTCACTGGAGGGTGGGCTCCGCGCGCTTGACCGCCTGTTCGTAGGCGTTCTTCAGATCGTCGTTCTTCCAGACGATCAGCGCCTGGCTGCGCAGGCGTTCCAGGAACTTGCGAACTTCGCCCCGCTGGCGCTCGCCGTAGACCTTCTCCGCGGCCAGGTCGCGGACGCTGTCGAAGCTGCGGACCGTCTGGGTCGTCTTGGTTTCGAGCTTGAGGATCTGATAGCCCTTGGCGACCCGCAGCGGCTGCGTGATATCGCCCGGCTTCATCTTGTCGAGCAGCTGCTGCAGGTTCTGCGAGAGCTCCTTGACGTCGATCGGGCCGATGAGCCCGCCGTTCGCCTTCGACGGCGACGTCGACACCGAAGTGGCGACCTTCGCGAAGTCCTCACCCGCGCTGAGCCGAGCGCGCACGGCGTCTGCCTTCTGCTTCGCGTCGTCTTCCTGTCCGACGTTGATCCCCTTCTGGCCACCCTGGGTCGTCGTCGGCACTTCGATCAGGATCTCGCGGAGCGTCACCTGGGCCGGCGTCACGAACTCCTGCTGGTGCGCGAGGTAGTACTGACGCGCCTCTTCTTCGGTGATCTGAAGCTTCGGTCCGACTTCGTCCTGCTGCACGCGATAGATGATCACCTGGCGCTCGAAGTTGCGCCGGAGCTCCTCCATCGTCATGCCTTCCTGCTTGAGCGCCGCCTGGAACTTCTGTTCGTCGTCGAGCCCCTGGTTCTTGCGGATGTCGCCAACCCAATCCTTGAACTGCTGGTCGGTCGCTTTGTAGCCCTTTTCTTTCCCCAGCTGCAGCATCAGGAGCTCGTCGATCGCGTCGACGAGGATCCGGGGCGTGACCTCGGCGAGCATCTGCTTCAATTGCGCGTCGTTCTTGAGCGCGTCGGCATCGACCTGCGTGTTGATGCGTCCCCGGATTGCGGCAATCTGCCGCGCTTCGAGATCGGTCTTGGTGATGATGTCGCCGTTCACCTTGACGAGCACCTGCTCGAGGATCTCTGCGGAGACGGCGCGGAAGGGCGCCGCGACGCACAGGGCAAGGGCAAGAGCGGCTCCGACGCGGATTGGCTTTTTCATAAAGTACCTAACTTGCTGCAACTGAGTATTTTATCCGACTGAGACCCCAGCGCTCAACTCTCGAAGCACGGTCCCGACGCGCCAGAACAGGCCGCCCTCGGCCCGCGGATCCTCCTTCTCGGGCCGGAGGATTTGGTCGCGGCTGAACCCCGGCGTCACCTCGCCGGATTTCGCGCGCGCGGCCCACCAGGACCCACCGGCCACAGGGTCACCGCCTTTGCGCGGCACAACGTGTCGAGCCGAGCGCGACCCGACCTGCGGACGGGCTGGCGCGGTTCCGGCCCACTTGAGATCGACTTTGACCGTCGCGGGTGGTATCAGCTTCAGGTCCCCTCGCTGCTGCACCAGTCTGAAGAGGTACGCGGGGTCCAGCTTGGCGTCGGCCCTGAATTTTAGGACGACGGTCTGTCCCTCACGGTCGAGCGACTCGAGCCCGATGCGGTCGGCGAGGACACGAATCGATGCGTACTCAGCAAGATTGCGCACCGACTCCGGCGGTGGACCGTATCGGTCCCTCACCTCGTCGAGCAGGCGCTCCAGCTCCGGCTCGGTACGGACCGCCGCCATGCGACGGTAGACCGTCAGCCGCTGGTTCATGTCCGGGATGTAAGCCTCGTCGATCCGAAGGTCCACGCGCAGGTTGACGTTCGCCCGGATCTCGTCCTCGACTTCCTCGCCCTTCAGCTCCTTAATCGTCTGTTCGAGGAGCTTCATGTACAGGTCGAAGCCGATGGCCTCGATGTGCCCGCTCTGTTCACCGCCGAGCAGGTTCCCGGCACCGCGGATCTCGAGGTCGAGGGCGGCCACGCGGAATCCGCTGCCGAGGTCGCTGAACTCGCGGATCGCCGCGAGCCGTTTCTTCGCGACGGGGGACAGCGATTCCTCGGGCGGAATCAGCAGGTAGGCGTAGGCCCGGCGATCCGATCGGCCGACCCTCCCGCGCAGCTGATAGAGCTGCGACAGGCCGTAGCGATCCGATCGATTGATGATGATGGTGTTGGCGTTCGGAATGTCGAGGCCGTTCTCGATGATGGTCGTGGCGAGCAGGACGTCGTACTTGTGACCGACGAAGTCGACCATCACGCGCTCGAGCTCGTTCTCGCTCATTTGCCCGTGCGCGATGCCAATCCGTGCCTCGGGTACGAGCCTCGTGATCAGATTTCCAAGCGAATAGATCGACTCGACGCGGTTGTGGACGAAGTACACCTGCCCGGCGCGCTCCATCTCCGTGCGGATCGCGCGCGAGATCACCGCCTGATCGAACTTGACGACGTTGGTCTGGATCGACAGGCGATCCTTGGGCGGGGTCTCGATGATCGACATGTCGCGGATGCCGGCCAGCGACATGTTCAGGGTCCGCGGAATCGGTGTGGCCGTCATCGTCAGCACGTCCACGCGCTTGCGGATCTGCTTGATCCGTTCCTTGTGCGCCACCCCGAATCGCTGCTCCTCGTCGACGACCAGGAGGCCCAGATCCTTGAACCGGACGTCAGTCGACAGCAGGCGGTGCGTGCCGACGATCACCTCGACTTTGCCGGCGGCGACGTCGTCGATGATCTGCTTCTGCTCGGCCTTGCTGCGGAAGCGGCTGATCATGTCGATCCGGACGGGAAACGCGGCGAAGCGATCCTTCAGTGTCTTGAGATGCTGATAGGCGAGGACCGTCGTCGGCGCGAGGAAGGCGACCTGCTTGCCGTCCATGACCGCCTTGAACGCGGCCCGCATCGCGACTTCGGTCTTGCCGTAGCCGACGTCGCCGCAGAGCAGGCGATCCATCGTCGTCGCCGTCTCCATGTCTCCTTTGATCTCGACGATCGCCGTCTGCTGATCCGGAGTCAGCTCCCACTCGAACGCGTCTTCGAATTCCTGCTGCCAGTGCGTGTCGTTGCTGAACGCAAAGCCGGGCATCGCCTTGCGGGCGGCGTACAGCTTGAGGAGCTCCTCGGCCATGTCGCGCATGGCCTTCTTGACGCGGCTCTTCGCCTTTTCCCAGGTCGTGCCGCCGAGTCGATCGAGAGCGGGACGCGTTGCGCCTGTGTACTTCTGGACGAGGTCGAGCCGCTCGACCGGGACGAAGAGCTTGTCCTCGCCCGCGTAGCGGAGCTCCATGAACTCCTGCGGCTCGAGCCCGACCTCGATCCGCTTTAGCCCGACGAACACGCCGATCCCGTGATCGACGTGCACGACCAGATCGTCGACCTTCAGATCGCGGAAGTCAGAGATGAAGGTGCGCGCCGCGGAGCGGCGGCGCTCGTGGACCTGGCGCTCTTCCTCGAAGACGTCCGTTTCGGCCCAGAGCTGCAGCGCGGCGTCAGGCAGGCGGAACCCGCGCGTGAGACGGCCGACCCCCACGAGCAGCGATGCGGTGTGCGCATCCTCCGCGCGTTCGATCGGCACAGCCAGGATCTCGTACTCAGCGAGGAGCTCGATCGTGCGCTCGGCACGCCCCTGCGTGTGCGCGATGAAGATCATCGTGTCGCCGCGCTCGCGACCACGCCGGATCTCGGCCACCCACTCCGGCAGCCGGCCGTTGAATTCGAGCGCGGGCTGACACGCGATGTGCACGGCCTGCGAATCCTCGGCGATCGCCAGCGTCTCGAGCCGCGTCGCGAGATCGAGCCAGGCCGACACGGCGTCCCACTCGAACATCAGCTCGCCTGGCGCGGCGGCGCGCTGCCCGCGCGCCATCGCGTCCCCGTAGCTCGTTTGCACCTGCTCCCAGAACCGCGCGCCCTGCGCGCGGACTTCGTCAGGCTCCGAGACGAAGACGAGCGGACGGCCCCCAGCCACCGCCAGGTAGTCGAGCACTGTTGCAGACCGATCGAGGTCGTCTGGATCCCCGGGTAGCTCGGTCAACGGCACGATTGCGGTCTGATCGATGGCGCCGGTCGAGCGCTGCGACGCCGGATCGTAGGTACGCATCGACTCGATGGTGTCGCCGACGAACTCCAGCCGGATCGGCCGCGCCGCGTCCGCCGGATAGAAGTCGACGACCCCGCCGCGCACGCAGAACTCGCCGGCCTCGTCCACCGGGTCCTGTCGCGTGTAGCCGGCTGCTGCGAGCAGATCGGCGAGGTCGAGGGGAGAGATCTCCTGCCCGGGAACCATCACCAGCGACGACTGCTGCAACCGCTCGCGTGAGCTCAGCTTCGGCAGCAGCGAAGCGGCCGACGCCACGACCAGCCGCGCGCTACCGGTGACGATGGCGTGCAGGGTTCGCGCGCGGGCAGATGCGATGTCGAAGTGCGGAGCAAGCCCGCGATAGGGATCGACTTCGTGCGACGGAAAGGGGAGGACGCTGCGCTCGACTTCGGCGTCAGAGAGTCCTTCGGTCGCGGCAAGAAAGAAGCGCGCGTCAACAGTCAGCCGCTCGACGTCCGCATCGGTCGGGACGACGACGACCACGAAGTCGCGCGCCGCGGCGGTCGCCGCGAACATGGCCTTGGCCGGATCCGTCGGGCCGGCGACCGGCCGTCCCGTTGCACCCATACCCAACCGGCCGGCGGCAGACTTGAGTAGCGCCCTGAGCGTCAGCGAGCTGGACGTGTATTGAGTGACCATGGTCGACGATTCGGAACGGACCGCAACCCTCTATTCTAGACCGATCGACGGCCATAAAACAGACGAGGTTACGGCCTCAGCGTTGACGTTGTCAGGGCGGAAGCCTACACTCACCCCGATCAGCCGCCGCGCGGATCGTGCGGAAGGCAGCGCCCGTCCTCCCGCTTCGGTCAATGCCGCGGCCCCCCTCGGGAGGTGCCACGTGACGAAAGTTCTCAGGTGCGCCGATCTGATGCCGGACTGCAAGACGGTGATCGTGGGGAAGGACGCTGACGAAGTCTTCGCGAAGGCCGAGGCTCACGTCCGGAAGGAACACAACATGACGATCATTCCACCGAGCGTCATGTCCCAGATCGAAGCGACCATCAAAGACAAGAACTAGCGTCCGCTGTCCCGGATCTTCGTGAGGATCGCGGTCGTCGAATAGCCCGGCTCAATCGGAATGAGGACGACGCGGCCGCCCCGCGCCTCGACGGTGTCACGCCCGACGATCTGATCGGCGGGCCAGTCAGCACCCTTGACGAGGATGTCGGGTTGGAGCGCGGACACGATCGCGGCCGGTGTGTCTTCGTCGAAAAACACGACCGCGTCGACGCATTCGAGCGCCGCGAGCACTTCGGCTCGTTCCCCCTCGGGGGTGATCGGCCGCTGCGGGCCCTTGTTGCGGCGGACCGAGCTGTCGCCGTTCAGACCGACGATCAGCGCGTCGCCGAGCGCGCGGGCTTCCGTCAAATATCGCAGATGGCCCGGGTGGAGGAGATCGAACACTCCATTGGTAAAAACGACCACTCGCCGCTGACGGCGCAGCCCGGCAACGAGCGTCACCGCCTCGTCGCGCGTCAACACCCGTAGGTTTTTCGGGATCCTCATCGATCGGAGATTACTCCGTCCGGTCGAACTGCATCGCGTCAGAGAACCGCCATTCATGGCGGGGCCGGTAGATGCCGACGTCTTTCGTCTGCGACTTCACGCGGAAGGTGTAGAGCAGCCGGTGGTAGTCATAGGGGTAGCCATCGACTTTGTGCACGGCAACGTCCAGCTTGTAGGTTCCTTCCACGAGATCCAGGCTCTGGATGGTGAAGACCGCTTCTGCATCGCCGAACATGCGGACGCCCCTGAGCGATTCGAGGCTCGTGTTCGTCCCGTAACAACAAACGCCTTCCGCGTTGAAGATGCCGACGCCGATCACGAAGTCGTCGATGACGATCGGCGCTCGGAGGCGGATGCGCACGTCGAGCGGGTGGCCGGATCGGAACACGTGCGCGCGTTCCCCGTCCTCGCCAATGAGCCCCACGTCGGTGATCTCGACCTCCCGCGAGCCCCACCGCCCTTCCGTCGCCCGGAACATATCCGCGGGGGCTTCGGCCGTTTCGACGGGATGATCGGGCAGGACAGCCGCCGCCGGCTCGTCGGGGGACACGGCCACCGCGGTTTCCTGTGCCTTTGCATCATTCGCTGCGAGGTGCGCCTCTTCCGCGGTCTCGACATCGGTGATGTAGGCGCCGACGATGCGCCGTGGATCGCCCATGCCTTTGATGCGGCCGCCGTCGAGCCACAGTGCTTCGTCGCAAAATCGCTCGACGAGACCGAGCGCGTGGGTCACGAGCAGGATCGTGCGCCCGCGGCGCTTGAATTCGGCGAACTTGTCCAGGCACTTGTGGGTGAAGCCCTCATCGCCGACCGCGAGGACTTCGTCGACGAGCAGCACGTCAGGATCGACGTGAATCGCAACGGCGAACCCGAGCCGCATGTACATACCCGAGGAGTAGGTCTTGACCGGCGCGTCGATGAAGTCGCGGAGCTCCGCGAATTCCACGATCTCGTCGAACCGCCGGGCGATCTCCTTTTTCGAGAGCCCGAGCATGATTCCGTTGATGAAGACGTTCTCCCGGCCGGAAATCTCCGGGTGAAACCCGGCGCCGAGTTCGATGAGCGCCGAGATGCGGCCGTTCACGGTGAGCGTGCCGCTGGTCGGCTTGGTGATTCCGGCCACGAGCTTCAACATCGTGCTCTTGCCGGAGCCGTTCCGCCCGATGACCCCAAGCGTCCGGCCGGCAGGGACGGTGAACGACACATCGTTGACGGCGGCAAACGTCTCGTCCGGGTTGAGGTCGCGGATCAGGCTGCCCGAGAGCAGCGCGCTCTTCAGCGTGGCAAACTGGCGCCGACGGCTGTAGCGTCGGTAGACCTTCGAGACGTGCGCGACTTCGATGGCGTTCATCTTTGATTTTGCCGCGGGGGCCCCCACCCCCGCGGCTTATTCGCGGCTCGCTCCGCTCGCCGCTGGCAACTTGCGACAACCCGCTTTCAGAAGCGATTCTGTCTGGTGTCTGCCCTGCCTTTACCCACTGCCTCCTAACTACACTTCCTCCGCAAAGGTATCCCGCAGGCGGTCAAACAGGAAATACCCGAACAGAAACCAGCCGACCGCGATTGCGCCGAGGACGAGCAACCACTTCAAGTGCCCCACCGGTCCGGGGAAGAACAAGATCTCCTGATACGTGATCGCCAGGTGCGTGAACGGGTTCAGTTTCAGGAGCGTCGCCTGCCACACCTCGTGCCCGGGATTTTTCGGATCCTCGAAGATGAAATACGGATAGATGATCGGGGTCGCGAAGAACCAGAACGTCAGCAGGTTCGAGAGGATGTCGCGGATGTCGCGAAAATGCACGGTCAGCGCCGAGAGGATCAACGCGAACCCGAGAGTCAGCACGAGCTGCACGGCGACGGTGACTGGAAAAAGCGCGAGCTCCCCTGCGTTCAGCGGCCGCTGGTAGTAAATGAGGAAGCCGGCCAGAATCACGAGCCCGAAGAAGAAGTGCACCATGTTCGCCAGCACCGTGACGATCGGCAGGATCTCGGCGGGGAAGAGCACCTTCTTGATCAGGTTCCCTCCTGAAATCAGCACGCCGGCTGATTCGGCCAGCGAGGACGAGAACCAGGTCCACGGGAGGATGCCGCAGAACATGAAGAGCGCGTACGGCTCGATGCGGGGATCGTGCGCCGCCGGCATCACGTAACTGAAGACGAACGAATAGACGAGCAGAAGCAAGAGCGGGTTGATGAACGACCAGAAGAAGCCGAGCACCGATCCGCGGTACCGCGCTTTCAGCTCTCGCGCTACCAGGCTCTGTATCAGGCCCCGGTAGCGAAAGAGCCGAGCGAGGTTATGGAACATTGACTTGGAGCACGAGCGCGGTGATGTTGTCCG
>Ga0066388_100001614_pt1 | contig 12900 bp, 3 predicted proteins | sample PanSoiMetaGPlot6_FD_64539 | JGI IMG/M metagenome (GOLD analysis project Ga0066388, IMG submission 64539) | Tropical forest soil microbial communities from Panama analyzed to predict greenhouse gas emissions - Panama Soil - Plot 6 (Hybrid Assembly) | ecosystem: Environmental > Terrestrial > Soil... | reverse complement strand
GAAGTCATAGGCATGTTGCCCGCAAGCGATGCCGCCGACTGCGACGATCTGCTGGTCAGAACTCTTCAGGCGCCAGACTCGGCGGCACAAGTCGAGGGCCAGGGGGCGCAGAGGCGGGCCGCTCAAGCCGCCGTTGCCAATTCTCTCTACTTCGCTTGCCGGTGTCTGCAACCCGACGCGGCTGACCGTCGTGTTGCCGCACACGTAGCCGGCCGCCCCGAACTGCCTGGCGCTTTGCACGAGGTCCTCCAGCAGTTGATCGGAGCTGTCCGGCGATAATTTGACAAAGATCGGCAAGCGGCGCTGATTTAGCTTTTGCATTCCGGCCAGAATCGCGCTTAGTCCGTCCTTTTCGGCAAGTATTCCCTCTTTGGTGTTGGGGCAACTGGCGTTGACAGTCACGTACTGAATAGGCAGGTCGCGCACATTTGCAAAAGTAGACAGTATGTCCTCAACGGCTTTATCACCCTGGATTGCCGGATCGTTGGTCTTGGCAATATTGAGGCCGACGGGCAATGAAAACTGACTGACTGACAGCCTTTTGGCAACAACTTCCGCGCCATCGCCGTTTAAGCCCATGCGATTGATGAGAGCCTGATCGGCAGCCAGGCGGAACAGGCGTGGTCGCGGATTGCCTGCACTGGGACGAGCCGTGACCGAACCGACCTCGGCAAAGGCGAAGCCGACATGTCCGAGTATGCCAACCAGCATGGCATTCTTGTCGAATCCTGCCGCCAGACCGACCGGATTGTCCAGGGCAATGCCGGCGAGGCTGACCGGCAAGTCCTTCTCTTCGTACCGGAATAGCCCACCCGTTCGCGGCCAAACGGCTGACAACTTCAAAGCAGTGCCCTGAGTGAAGTGATGAGCCTCCTCCGGATCCATCCGAAAGAGGATCGGGCGGAGAAGCCATTCGTAAATGCCCATCGTTTCCACACCTGGAGTTAGCAGCGGGCGGCCGTCGATTCCTGAGGTTGCCAACCTTGACACATTTCCGATCCACATCGAAGATCGATTATGACATCAGGTTTAGGAATTCTCATAGCAGTTGGCCCCGTTTAGCTCCATAGGTCGGGGGGCACGTCTTGAACTAAGAGCGGCTTCGGGAGACCCCCAAAAAACATGACGTCCTCCGGCAACGGCCGAACCTCTCTGCTTGAGACGCTGTATCAGATAGCGCCCCACGATCATCTCTGTCTTATTTACGATTCCGAGGAGGACCAACTCCAGGCGCTGCTTCCCTACATGCAGTTCGGACTGGAGCAGGGGCAACAGTGCCTGTACATCGGCAGCCCGAATTCGTTCGACTCGATTCTGGAAGCCATGCGCTCACACGGCATTGCCATCGATACCGCCACCGGCTCTGGTGCTATCTGCCTGATTAGAGAGGCAGACATGATGCTAGACAAGGGCAGGGTAACTCCCGATTCGATCGTGGCGCTGTTGCGTGACCGCGCCAAATCGGCACCCAAAAGTGGCTTCACCGGCGTGCGTGCCGCACTGGACATGTGGTGGATTCTGTCGAGCGCCGGGCAAATCGAGCAACTAATTCGCTGCGAGGCCAAACTCGCGACTTCCATCCATCACACGATTGCTTCGGCCCTCTGCCAGTACAGGCGCGACACCCTCGACGATGACACGCTCAAAGGGGTGCTCTTGACGCATCCTAAGGTAATCATAGGCAAGTCCGCGCACGACAACCGTGGCTACCTTCCTCCTCAGCGGGCGATGTCCTGCGATACTTCGCAAATATCGTTGCGGGAATTGCTGGCTGACGTCCTGCCGGCTGCCCAGGCAGATGCATTTCTGCAGGCCGACAGCACATCCATGCGCAAAACCGACAGGCTCTTCAAGACTCTTGTCGGCGACGATTCGACCGCTGGCAGCAGCAATATTTCTCTAGCGTCGCTGCCGCCGGAGCTCGTAGAGCGGGGGCCGTTTCCGATATTCGAGTTGGACGAGCAATTGGCGGTGGTAGCGGCTAACGAAGCATTCATGCACAAGATAGGTATGCCACCTGATGCGGTATTCGGCAAAAAAATCGAACAGCTGATACCGTCGCTGCCTACTGAGCCCTTAGCAGAGGCGCTCAGCACCAGAGTGCCCTTACAGATGGGCAGCCGCAATATTGTGCTTCCGGACGACGCCGAACATTCGGAAACTTATTGGGACCTGGCCGTCTGGCCGACGCCGGCGCCTTCCGCCATCAAACTGGTGGTGCTTGCCTGGGATGTTAGCGACCACGTGAGGCTCATGCAGCAGCGTGAGGATTTCATGTCCATTCTCGCCCACAATTTGAATCCGCCTCTTCTCGGCGATCACAGAGCTCTGGAGATTCTACTGAGTGGTGTCCTGGGCGAGTTACAGCCGAGACAAGCGGAAGTCGTTTCTCTGCTGCGCAAGAGTAACGTCGGGCAGATGAAGATGGTTCAAGATCTGCTCGAGGTATTCCGTTACGAGACGGGGACAAAAGATCTTGCCTTCAAGGCACTGAAGCTGAATTCAATCTTGAAGGCCTGCGTAGCTGAAGTAAATCCGCTGGCCCAGCGAATCGACCTGGAAATTCGCACGCGCTTCTCCGACGACATCCCGCCGATGGAAGCGGACGGACTATCGCTGCAGCGGCTGTTCGTCAATTTGCTAAGCAACGCCATCAAATTCAGCCCGGCTGGCGGCGTCATCGACGTCGAGGTTGAGCACTCAGGCGATCGAATCGTGGTCAAGATGACGGACCGCGGTGCCGGTGTGCCGCCACAGGACGAAGCCAAGCTTTTCGAGCGATTCTGGCACGGCGGCAGCCCCGGAGCTCAGTATCCGCCGAGGACCGGGGTTGGTCTCTATCTGTGCCGGAAGATCGTGGAGGCGCACCAGGGCCACATTAAATATGACAGGCTGCAGGATGGTGGCAGCACCTTCAGCGTGAATTTGCCGGTCAAGCATAATGCCTGACGCCACGGCTTCCGAACTACCTCTGGCGCCTCCGGCAGGCGAAGGCGCTCCCAGGCGGGAAATCTTCGCCTGGGCCATGTTCGATTTCGCCAACTCCGGCTATACGACCGTGGTGATGACCGCGGTATTCAACGCATACTTTGTGTCTGTAGTAGCAGGCAACTCAGTATCGGGAACGCTTCTCTGGACGACTGCCATCGGCGCATCCTACGCGCTGGTTGTACTCACTGCTCCTGTGCTGGGAGCAATAGCTGACTACAGTGGCGCGAAAAAGCGTTTGCTGTTTATCGCCACGGCAATATGCGTACTCTTCACAGCCCTGCTCTCACTGGTGGGACCCGGCGCGGTAATAGCAGGGATTGCCCTGATCGTCGTCGCAAACTTCGCTTACTCCACGGGCGAGAACCTTATTGCCTCGTTTCTGCCGGAGCTGGGCCCCCAGAACCAGCTGGGAAGAATCTCGGCTTTTGGCTGGAGCGTAGGGTACATAGGCGGACTGCTAGTAATGGTCGCCTGCCTGGGCTACGTGACCTGGGCACAATCACGCGGACAGACGTCTGCGCAGTATGTACCCGTGACCATGCTGATCGTCGCCGCCGTGTTCGGAGTGGCATCCTCCCCGACCTTCCTGTGGCTCCGCGAGCGGGCGGTCGCCCGGGCTTTACCGCCCGGGCAAAACTACTGGACGATCGGGTTCGCACGCCTGCGGCACACTCTCGAGCAAGCAAGGCGCTTCCAGGACCTGCTGCGTTTTCTGCTTACGCTCTTTGTCTACAGTTGCGGCACGTCAACTGTAGTCGTGCTCGCTGCAGTTTATGCAGAACAGGTGATGTCCTTCAAAACCAATGACACCATCACGATGATGATCGTCGTAAATCTGATGGCTGCGATCGGCGCCTTCTCGTTCGGGCATCTACAGGACAAGCTCGGGTCCATAAAAGCGCTGTCGCTATCCCTCGCCATCTGGCTGGCCGGCACCCTGCTCGCCGCCTTCACTCATGACCGCGTCATTTTCTGGGTTGCAGCCAATCTTATGGGCATAGCCATGGGCTCGAGCCAATCCGCGGGCAGAGCTCTCGTCGGTCAATTCTCCCCGCCTGATCGTTCGGCAGAATTCTTCGGACTGTGGGGTCTATCGGTCAAGCTCGCATCGGTGGTCGGACCAATCACCTACGGGTGGGTCAGCTACTTGTCTGGCGGCAATCAGCGCCAGGCGCTGATGACCACAGCCGGATTCTTCGTGGTCAGTCTGGTGTTGCTGATGCTGGTAAATGAGCGCCGCGGCAAGGAAGCCGCTCTGGAGATCGAGGCAATAGGGGCGCATCGTTGAGGTGGCCCGCAGCCGTTTTACGAGTCTTTCCGACAGAATCGCGGCAGCATGTGTCCAGGGACCCGGGCGCATACGATGCGCGCCATTCGCCATTCGGCAACACACTAAGCCTAGTTGCTGTCTGCGAGCGTTTCCCAGTCTTCGAAGGTCTCAGCCACGTCGCCGGTGTCGATGACGTTTTCTTCGAAGGCCGCTGGTCGCTCGGACGTGTAGCTAATCGGAATTATGCTGGTGACCTGCGCGCTATCCAGCGTCACGGAGGTAGATGCGCCGACTCCGTTAATGAGCACGGCCCCATTCAAGTGGTTTATCACCGTATCCCCATGTGTATTGGTGAGGTTAACTGTGCCGGTGGCACCGACCTCGATGAGCCCTTTTACCGTACCGGGCAACGCATTGACAGTGACACCGCTGGCCGGAATGGTGACCGTCGGAGGTGTTGTGCGGGCCGCGATCGCGGTTATGATTTGACTTGTGGTTGTCCCCGATAGGATTTCCACACCACCGCCGGTGCGGGAGTCGAGCCCGCGAGCGAAGAAAGTATTGCCAGGTATGCCAGTGGCGGGAGAGGTGCCTCCGACAATATTGTGGCCGGCCAAAATGCTTACGTTGCCGCCTTCCGCGGTGAAGCTGCTCTCATCGCCGAGCGAAATGTCGCCTGAGGGGTGAAGCGCAACGATACTCACATCACCTCCTGCCGACGAGAACGCGCTATTGTCCCCAATAGTGACGCCGCCGCTTCCCCCAGCGCTGATTCTGAAGCTGCCAGGCAGTAGGATCAGTGCCTTCGGCAGGGGAATCAGTTCCTCCGGAAAACCGCAGTCGCGAGCGAAAGTGCCGGCTGAGCCCGTTCCCTGGAGAGACACACCCAGGGCCGCTGAGATCAATGTATTGGTCCCGCTTTGCCAGGTGTGGCCACCAGCAATAGACATTGTGATGTTGCCTGCGGCGGAGAACACGATCTGACCGGTGCCGCTTCTGAAGTCGCTGCCGAGCGTCCCATCTCCTATGCCCCCATTTACCGCGTCTACCGTCAGGTTAATGCCGGCGCGCACGAAGTTGCCGTTGTCGAAGATGATGGAGTTGATGGATCGCAGGGTGGCAAGCGTTCTAGCGTCCACGAAGGTTTGCCTAACCGTGAGAGCGTCTGCCAGGATTGACAGGGTCGTCCCGGTGGCCAGCGAACCATGTGTGGTTAGCGCCTCAGGAGTGCCTATGGAAGCCGATGTGATCGCCCTCACATCCCGCAGTGCCGCGTTGCCAGTAAATTGCGGGCCTGTCGCCGCAAAAGGTGGCGCCGTCGTGGCTACACCCATCAAGATCGACCCGGCGTAGAGGTCGGTCAACATGTCCGTGATTGTGGTACTTGCCCCTGACGCGTTCTGGATATTCAGGGCCCCGGCAAATTGCGTTCCGGTGCCAAGATGAACTCTGTATTCACCATCGCCACCTCCCACCGGTCCTCGGATAGTAGCGCCGTCTCCCAGAGACAACGTAAGCCCCTTTTGCTTGACCGCAAAGTTTCTCATCAGGACCAAACCTGAGCGAATGACACCATTGTTAGTCCACAATCCGGCTGCGCCACCGGCGACCAGGTCAATGGTGACACCTTCATTCCCGCGAATCTCGGCTGCTGTATTGTTGGTCTTCGCCACCGTCAAAGAGGAGGTGCCCAGGTCAATGCGTCCAAGTTTTGTCACTGACCCGACAAGGTTGTTGGCAAAGTTGAGAATGCCGGCAACGTTAAATCCTGATTTCAGCTTAGGTGCGAGCACAATGCGGGCCTGCGGATGCGTATCGGTTAAGGGAACGTCGATGCGTATCTTCTGCTCACCTCCCGCGACGGCAGTCCGCAAGTTGAAAGCAGTGAAGGGTCTGCCGAATTCGTAACCATCGATTGAAATATGATTGTTGCCACCGCCGATAGCGGTGTCAGAAACTGCTCCGCCGGATGTTAGTCCGATGGTCTGAGCGTCGCCGCGTGATTTCTGAAACAATGCCAGCGCCTGCCCTGGGGTAACGAAGCGGCGCGGCGACGTGTTGGGACTCCCGAGATCGACAAGCGAATTGATGGTAACGGGAGGCGAACCGTCCTGGGTTATCATTTGCGAAACGCCGAATGCGTTGACCGTGACACCGCTTCCACCGCCAGAATTCGTTGTTGCGTTGACCACGCGCGAATTGATGCCGGGGCCGAGGATGTTTGTCCCACTCACCAGTGCACCCTTGGTGCCATTTACGCTCGGAACACCAAACTCAAACACACCACCCGGAAGTGCCGGCTCTGTCGCCGCCGTGCTGGCCAGGTCGAAGTTCAATGGTAGTGGCTGAGTTCCAAAGGTGTCTATGGAGATTACAGCGCCTGTACCGGGAGTCCCATTGCTGGCGTTGATGCTGGCGGCCGGCTTGCTGCCCTTCACCGTACCGAGGAGCTGGACTGTACCCGACTCGAGAATCACGCTTCCTCCAGCGCCGCCGGCGCCGAAACTTGAAGTGCCACCGCGTGTGTCAATGCCACCAGAAATGGAAACCCCACCGATTCGTTGGGGTCCGACAAGGATAGTCCTAATAGTGACGTCGCCACCAGAGCCGCCATTTAGCGACCCGGCTGCTGACGCATTTCCGCCTCGGGTTACTATGCTGCCACTGACAGTAACAAACGATCCCGTTCCATCATTCAGAGTGACGTCTCCTCCCGCACCGCCACCAGTGCCCGCCACGGCGTCAAGTCCGAAAGTATTTATGCTTCCCGTTATGTTGACAGCGCCCTCACCAGAGTTCATGACGACGTCGCCGCCGCCGCTGCTGCCTGCACCGGTGGCCGTAACTCCGGCTTTCTTTCCACCAATTGAAATACCTGTTAGAGCGTTGACAAAAACCTGTCCAGCCCCCCCAGTTTTTCCGGACGTGTTAATGGCACCGGCTAGCGTCACCATTCCTTCATCCGACGTCACATGAAGGTCAGAACCGTTTCCTCCGCTGGTATTAATTCCGCCGATTACATCCAGATTGTGCAAGGAGTGCAAGTCAACCAGCCCGCCGATTGAACCATTCAAGGCGGTCGTTGTAATCGCAGCCGACTTACCACCGCGAACGACGATCGTTCCTTCCTCCACGAGAATCGAGACATTGCCTGAATTTGCCGTTCCGGTGGTGGTAATGAAGCCGGTTTCTACCCCAAACAACTGATCTCCACCGGTTGCATGCAGCGACACATCGCCGCCTGCACCGGAAAGTCCGCGGGAATCTATCGTGCCATCGACGCGAATCAGGGTATCGGCATCTACCGTTATCGCGCCACCTGTAGTACCAGAAGCATTGATCCCCAGTGCCACCCTGACGGTGCCGGCCGTGGCATTCAGAGAAACGTCGCCGCCCGAGCCTGTAGCTGAATTAGCGATAATTCCCCCCAGTTTAGTAAGAGAAAGTGGCGAGAGATCCGAAGGGTTGAAGCCAACGTTGATTGAGCCAGTGCTGCTGGAGATAGTTACATTCCCTGCACCAGTTGGGCCAGTCGTTGTAATACTGCCAAGTACATCGACGCCTCGCCCCGTATCGCGATCCAATGAGTCGTTTCCCCTAATAGTGACCGCTCCGCCTGGCCCTTGCGTACTGCTTGTGTTGATGAAGCCTCTGACCATGACCGGTCCGACATCAGTGTTGATTTCGGTGTCAATTGTGACACTACCCCCGCCGAGCACACCTCTTGTATCGATGAAGGCACCAGTTACCTCAACGCCGCCTTCTCCTGTAATAAGCACGTCACCGCCATGACCAGCTGCGCTTGAGGTAAGAATCGTGCCGTTCCGAAGAATGCGGTCCCCGATCGTCACCGCCGGAGTCAAGTTTGGTTCATCCGCAGCGAAGTTGCCGGACACCAAAGTTCCATTGTTGAACACTGGGTTTCCTGCGCCGACTTTCGGGTCTGCAGCCCGAACTGCTACGTTGCCGCCTTGCGTCATCCCGTGTGTGTCGATTGCTCCGCACAAACGAACCTGGCTGCTTGAACCTCCGACGATGAATATGTTGCCGCCTGCGAATTTCGCCGAGCTAGTGTTGATTCCACCGATCTGTACTTCCCCTGTGTTGGGGTTGGCGCCAAAGTCGCCTTCTCGGGCAACTATGGTCACGTTGCCACCTCTGCCTGACAGGGGATTACTAGACGTTGAAAGCGTCCTGATTTGAACGTTGGGGAGAATAATGTCTCCGCCCTGGGGCGTTCCCCCGCCTCCGGTAATGCTCACGATTGGTGGATTGTCTTGAAAGTTGAACCCTGCAACCAGATGCACATCACCGCCCCGAAAACTCTTACTCGAAACATCAATGAGGGTAACGTCCGACTCCGCTGTAATCCGCCCTTCGGCGATCGCAAGAAAGTCGTGGTCCGTTTCAGTCGCCTGATTCAGACTAAAAACTATGTTTTCGGTCAGTACCAAATCACCGCCACTGGCCAGATAAGGATCTCCAGTGAGATCCAGCTTCCCTATGGTCAGCGTTCCAGCCGCAGCCGATACATGTGCAGAACCGCCTTCTACGTTGACCGGTCCGGTAACCTCTTCGACGGCCACAGTCACGGCGCCGTTTCCGCCAAAGATATCCAGCGCAGTTGCTGTCAAATCGCCGCCCAAGATTTCGGTCAAATCTTTGGCAGAAAAGTCCGGCGTTCGAAATGTAATTAGACCATGGCTCGCCGATATCGTCCCGCCCAGGTTGTTCAAAACAAGATCTCGCCCCACAGCAGTGTTGAAGGTTACGTTTCCGAGTCCGGACGAGATTGTGCCGGAGTTGACAAAGCTTCCAGCGCCAGCATAGAGGTTCGTGCCCAGGGCACCGGCCACGACCGGCACAGGCGTTCCAGCCGGCGCCACGCCCGGCAATGCGTTGACTATTTGCCCGAGCGCCGACAGTGAGAGTACACCGGAGGCAGTTATTGCGCCTGCGTTAATAATGTCCTTACCGGAGAAGATGGACAAATCGACTGACTTGCTAGCGTTCTTCATAAGGCTTGCCATCGTTTCGGGAAGGATCGTTGTGATGCTACCGCCTAGCGCCACGTTGACGTCTCCGGCACGAACATTGAATCGGCTTCTGCTTCCTTGCTGCACACCGAGAAGCAGTCCTTCTGTCGACAACAAGCCGTCAATCTTGAGCCCTCTGCCTGCCTGCCCAATGCCGGTCACCCCCGCCGGCAAGACGAGAGACTCCAGCTGTCTCCTGCCCAGTTGAGAGAAGGAAAAGCTGCCACCAACGGCTCGCCCGGCGGCGTCCAGGGCCAGACGCTGTGCGCCGGAAGCCGCTTGCCTGACAGCGACAAACTCGGCGGCGGTAAGGGCATCACCAGCTTTGATTACCTTTTGATTTCCCCCGACATCGATTACCCGAGAAGTAGCGCCAGCTAGCTCCTGCTGACTTACTTTGACCGATTGCGTCGAGCTGGAAAGATCCAGCCTTACGGATCCCGCATCTTCCGCGAAAGCTCTACCAGCAGGCATGAGCGCAAGCAAAAAGGCACACGTCGCGGCAAGTACCCGCCTGCCCAGCAGATCCCAGTTGTGGTCAGCCATTGCTCTGTCCTCGATTTGTGCTCCCCGCCGGCAAGCACCACCGCCGAAAGATATACCGCCGCGATGATTCGTTCTAACGCAGTCGATTCCCGTACAACCACGGGCCAATTGGCGCGTGCGTCATCCAGATGCAGCGGTAATTCCATGCAAATGGCAGTGCCAGGTGATCTGTCCCTTCAGGATCGAGCCAGCCCTAAATCGCCCATCCCGTGGCACTTCCGGCTTCGGCAAATTATAAAGAAATAATAAACCCGCCCCGGAGTCGGGATGCCGGAATGCGCCCCAGTCGGGCAATTGCTGTGCTAAGATCGTAGAACTCACTTGACATCCTCAGGCGGGGGCCTTCTGGAGTCAATGGGCGGGCGGAAGTCCCCAGTTCCGTCCAGGGGGCGATACGGAAGCCTTTTCTTTTATGGCGATCCGGATCGGCTTACTAACAACCATAGTAACGAACCTGGGTACAGGGGCCCCGGTTCGTCTGTTGGTTGATCCAGCAGTTGCATGGCGAATAAGCCGCACATGGGGAAGTGCGTGCTGGCGTGGTTGACGGGAGAACGAAAAATGAATCCGAAGAGAATGCTGGTTTGCTGCCTGGCGTTTCTGCTTCTGTGGCCTGGGCGGGTTGCCGCCCAAACGGCTCCACCCGAGCAAACGGCACCGCCAATGAACATGGACTTGAAGTCTCGGGAACGAACAATATCAGCCAGTCAGGCCGGCCAGTTCGACTCTGCGTCGTTGCGGATCGGGCGGTCAACAAGAACGGTCACCACATCAGACATGCTCACCCCCGCTGAGCTTGTGGCACTGCAGCAAGTGCTTTCCGGTGGGGATCAAACTCTGCACCTCGGTCGATACGGCAATGCGGTCCGCGGAAGTTTCCAGTTGAATTCACTGTCTCAGTCAATCAGTGAATTAGTCATTCCCAGGAACGTCACCTTGTTCCAAGACTTTGCCACTGGCAGCACGCTAAACATTACCGGCGATCTGATGAACGCTGGTAAGGTCCGTGCTTACTCCACGAGTGGTGATATCTCTACAGCAAATTTTTCCGCAGTAAATATCTTCAACCGTCAGGGAGCCCTAATCACCACAATCTCGTCTGATATTAACGGGGCAATTGGCAATCTAAGCTTGAGTCTAAGTGCTCTACACGACATAGTCAACACTGGCACCATATCTAGCGCAGGCAATCTAACGCTTACAGCCGGCGGCTCAATCGTCAACGCACTTCCCACGGGTGTGACCGGTGCTGCACCGCTCCTTCAAGCCGCGAATAACATCAACCTATTCACAAGTAATCTTGTGAACAGCGGCATCATTGCAGCATCCACTGGCAACATCAACATTGCGAGCGCACAGAACATAGCGATAAATAACGTAGGCGGCCAACTTCAGGCGCTGATGGGCTCAATCAACGTTCGCGACGCCTTATTCAGCGGCACGAGCGATCTCACCATGCTTGGTGGCGACTTCCTTTCCCGGGAGCTAAATCTCTACTCAGGGTGTGGCTCTATTTTGGCTGATGTCGGAAATGTTACCGGTGTCGTGAATGTTTACGGGCACGAAGCACACGTTGCCACCGCGACGCCAGATTTCATGCTCGGAGAGTTTGTGCTTACCGGCGATCCTGTGTTTGCAAACAAAGCTGGCGATCTGACGATCGGAGCCAATCAAACTTTTCATGGGCAGGATCTGGCGTTTCTGGCATCGGGAAACATTTTGACGACAGGAGACTTTACTATCGATACCTCGGGCAGCGGCGCGAATAGCGGCGGCAAAATCCTGATAGTTGCAGGCGCGACGATTACGGGAACAGGTGGCAATTTTACAGACATCGATAATAACCCCACGCCCAATAACAACTTGAACGAAACGTACATCATCAACCCTGGTTCAGGTGGAAATATTAGTCTCGACACTAGTGGTAATACTGTCAATCTTGATAGTCGGGGCGGTGGCGGCGGTGGCGGTTCGTCTGTCAACAACGGCGGCAGCATTACGTTAATTGCATATGGCTCAGGATCTAATGGCGCCATAAACATCGGCAACATTCAGAGCGGCGGCGGCCAAGCCGGTGCCAGCGGCGATGTTCTTATAGTAGGTGGCACGACTGCTGGCACTGGCACAGTCGCGTTTAACAGTATCGATACAACTGGCGGCAGTGGAGCCGGCGGAGCCGTCACGGTCGCAAACACAAGTCCCAGCGCCGGCCAGGTGACGGTAACGATAGCCGCGGGAAACACATTTAACCTGACGGGCAGCTTCGCAGCCGCCGCGCCAGTTAGCGCGTCAAGCACCCTGAATCTAGGAACTATTGATTCTAAAAGTACCGTTCTAGTTCAGGCCAACAACGTAATAAACGTCAACAATGACGTCAACTCCCCAAGCTCTATCACGCTACAAGCACTAGGTAATATTGTTAATGGAGGGGGCAGGCTGACTGCGCCATCAGTTAGCCTGACATCGACGGCGGGTAATGTGGGCGCAAGCGGAGCAGGCAATGCGATTCTTACAGACGTGCAGGGAGGCGCCCTCACAGTCTCAGCTACGGGCGCAGGCGGTAATGCGTACATCAGCGAGCTTGACGACATAGATCTAGGTCTGACCAACGTCAGCAATACTTTTTCAGTCACTGCGGCTGCTGGGAATGTGTCAGTTGAGGACAACGTAACTTCAACAGGTGCAAGCGGGCTCATAACAATAACTGCCGACGGCAATATCACGAACACCTCCGGCACCCACGACCTGGAGGCATTCAGCATTAACCTCGTTTCTAATAGCGGCAACATCGGAACTTCCGCTGCCAACCGTTTGCGGACTAATGCCGCCGCCGGTAGCGGCGCTCAGCTAACATTATCTGCGACCGCCACTTCGAGCGGGAACGGCAACGCCTTTATCAGCGATTTAAATAGTGTCAATGTTGGCTCTTCTACAGTTAATAAAAACCTGGACATCACCGCATCGGGCAGCCTGAACATTGTTGGGGATTTAACAACAAACAATACTTCCTCCGGCTCTGTCACTCTTAATGCAACCAATGGTGTGGATATTGGTGGT
>Ga0066388_100001613_pt1 | contig 12900 bp, 12 predicted proteins | sample PanSoiMetaGPlot6_FD_64539 | JGI IMG/M metagenome (GOLD analysis project Ga0066388, IMG submission 64539) | Tropical forest soil microbial communities from Panama analyzed to predict greenhouse gas emissions - Panama Soil - Plot 6 (Hybrid Assembly) | ecosystem: Environmental > Terrestrial >... | reverse complement strand
CGAGCACCGCCTCGAGCGCGGCGAGGTTGCCGTGGATGTCGTAGAGCGCGGCGACAGGTGCCATCAGTCCGCGATCTCGAGCTGGAGCCGGCGGCCCGCGGCTACGCCGCCGGCTCGGACGACCGTGCGCAGCGCGCGCGCGAGGCGGCCCTGGCGACCGATCACCTTGCCGACGTCTCCCTCGGCGACGTGCAGCCGCAGGACGAGCGTGCCGTCCTGCTCCTCGATCTCGTCGACCCGGACCGCGTCGGGCTCGTCGACGAGCCGACGCGCGAGCTCCGCGACGAGCTCCGCCACGCCCTTACTCGATCCCCTGAGCCTTGAGCAGCTTCGCCACCGACTCGGTCGGCTGCGCACCCTTGGCGAGCCAGCCGCGCACCTTCTCCTCGTCGAGGTCGATGAGTGACGGATCGGACTGTGGGTTGTAGCGGCCGACGATCTCGATGAACTTGCCGTCGCGCGGCGAGCGCGAGTCGGCCGCGACGACGCGGTAGATCGGGTTCTTCTTCGAGCCGACCCGCGTCAGCCTGAGCTTCACTGCCATCTGCCTACCTTCTCGCTTTCCTCTTGCGTTTGGACTTCGACTTGCGTGTGGCGCTCGGGCGCGGAGCACCTTGCGTGGGCATCCCGCCGGCCGGCAGCCCGGCGCCGGGGATCTGCGGCATCTTGCCGGATCCGACCATCTTCATCATCTTCGCCATCTGCTTCCGCGCCTCGATGAGCTGGTTGACCTGCTCGACCGTCGTGCCCGAGCCGGCGGCGATCCGCCTGCGGCGCGAAGCGTCGATCACGTGCGGGACGCGCCGCTCGTGCGGCGTCATCGAGAGGATGACCGCCTCGACCCGCTTCAGCTGGTTCTCGTCCACCTGGTCGAGGCCCTCGAGCTGGTTCCCGAGCCCGGGGATCATCTTGAGCACGCCCTGGAGCGGCCCCATCCGGCGGATCATCTTGTAGCTCGAGAGGAAGTCGTCGAAGGTGAACTCGCCCTTCATCATGCGGCGCTCGAGCTCCTCCTTCTCGTCCTCCTCGATCGCCGCCTCGGCGCGCTCGATCAGCGTCAGGACATCGCCCATCCCGAGGATCCGCGATGCCATGCGGTCGGGGTGGAACCAGTCGAGGGCATCGAGCTTCTCGCCGTTCGAGGCGAGCTTGATCGGCCGGCCGGTGCCCGCGCGCACGGAGAGCGCCGCACCGCCGCGCGCGTCGCCGTCGAGCTTGGTGAGGACGACGCCGTCGAAGTCGATCCGCTCCTGGAACGCCTGCGCGACGTTGACCGCCTCCTGGCCCGTCATCGCGTCCAGGACGAGGAGGACGTTCGTCGGCTTCGCCTCGCGGCGCACCGCGGCGAGCTCCTCCATGAGCGCCTCGTCGACGTGGAGACGGCCCGCGGTGTCGAGGATCACGACGTCGCGCCCCTCGGCCTGCGCCCGCTCGATCCCGTCGTGAACCGCCTTGACCGGATCGGAGCGCTCCTCCGCGTAGACCGGCACGCCGGCCTGCTCGCCGACCTGGACCAGCTGGTCGATCGCGGCGGGCCGCTGCAGGTCGGCGGCGACGAGCGCCGGCTTCCGGCCCTCCCTTGCGAGCAGGAGCGCGAGCTTGCCGGCGGCGGTCGTCTTTCCGGAGCCCTGGAGTCCCGCGAGGAGGATCGTCGTCGGCGGCCGCTGCGAGAACGCGAGGCGCGAGTCGGAGGAGCCGAGCAGCTCGGTCAGCTCCTCGTGAACGATCTTCACCACCTGCTGACCGGGCGTGAGGCTCTTCCGCACGTCCTCGCCGAGCGCTCGCTCGCGCACATGCGCGACGAACTCCTTGACCACCCCGAAGTTGACGTCCGCCTCGAGCAGGGCGAGCCGGACCTCGCGCATGGCGCGGGAGATCGCCTCCTCGTCGAGGACGCCGCGCCCGCGCAGGTCGCCAAGGGCGCTCTGGAGCTTCTCGGTCAGAACGTCGAACATCGAGTCCGCAGGTTAGCCGGGCTGGAAACCGGCCACCCCGGCAGTCACACTTGCCACATGGTTTCCACAGTCGCCACGCGGAAGACGGTGAGCATCCTCTTCTGCGACCTCGCGGATTCGACCGCGCTTGGAGAGCGCCTCGATCCCGAGCCGCTGCGGGAGCTGCTGGGCTCCTGGTACGAGGCGATGCGTGAGGCCGTCGAGCGCCACGGCGGGACGGTGGAGAAGTTCGTCGGCGACGCGGTCATGGCGGTGTTCGGGCTGCCGCGCGCACACGAGGACGACGCCCTCCGCGCCGTTCGCGCGGCACTCGAGATGCAGGCGGCCGTGGAACGGCTCAGTGTCTCGCTCGGGGAACGCGACCTGCCGGGCTTCCGCATCCGGATCGGGATCAACACCGGCGAGGTCGTGACCGGGGACGGCGTCGCAACGCTCGCGACCGGCGACGCCGTCAACACGGCCAAACGCCTCGAGCAGGGGGCCGCGGGAGGCGAGATCCTGATCGGGGCGTTGACGGAGAGACTGGTGCGCCACGCCGCCCGCCTCGAGCCGGTCGATGCCGTCGAGGCGAAGGGGAAGAGCACTCCGGTCGAGGCGTGGCGCGTGCGACTGCTCGAAGAAGCTGCTCCGAGTCCCGAGCCGCGCTTCGTAGGTCGAGAGCACGAGCTCAAGCTCCTGGAAGCAGCCTGGGAACGCGTCGGTATCGAAAACCGCTGCCGGCTCCTGACCATCCTCGGAGAGGCGGGAATCGGCAAGTCGCGCCTCGTCTCGGAGCTTGCTGCGCGGATCGAGGGGCAGGTCGTCTCTGGACGCTGCCTCTCGTACGGAGAGGGAATCACGTATTGGCCCGTCCTCGAGGTCCTGCGAAAGCTCGGGACACTCCCCTCCCAGCCCGACGCAGCCCGCGCGCTTCGCTCGCTGCTCGGCGAGGTCAAGGAGCCGTCTTCGGCCGAGGAGATCGCCTGGGGCTTCCGCCAACTGCTCGAGGAGCGTGCCCGGGAGGCGCCCCTCCTTTGTGTCTTCGACGATCTGCAGTGGGCCGAAGAGACGTTCCTCGACCTGCTCGACCACCTGGCGCTCCTCTCTCAGGACGGTCCCATTCTCCTTCTCTGCACGGCCCGACCTGAGCTCAGCGAGCGGAGAGCAGGCTGGCCCGTCGCGCTTCGCCTGCGACCACTCGAGGCAGAGCCGGTCTCCGAGCTGATCCCGGACACGCTCCCGCAAGCTCTGCGTAAGAAGATCGCCCACTCCGCTGCCGGAAACCCGCTCTTTCTGATCGAGATGACGGCACTCGCGCGCGAGGGCGAAGGCGAGCTGTCCGTCCCGGCGAGCCTGCGAGCCCTCCTGAGCGCTCGGCTCGACCAACTCGCACCGGAAGAGCGCCATCTGCTCCAGTGCGCCTCCGTGGAAGGTGAGATCTTCCACCGAGGCTCGCTTCTTGCGCTCTGTCCCGAGGAGCTCCATCTCACGGCCCGCCTCGCCTATCTGGCCAGGAAGGAGCTCCTCTATCCGGCGAGGGCGGAACTCCCGGGCGAGGATGCGTTCCGGTTCCGTCACCTCCTGCTCCGCGACGCGGCCTACGGGGCGCTCCCCAAGGCCGATCGCGCGTCGCTGCACGAGCGCTTCGCAGCCTGGGCCGAGAACCGGTCCGGGGAGTACGACGAACTGGTCGGCTACCACCTCGAGCAGAGCGTCCGGTACCGCGCCGAGCTCGGCTCCGTCTCGGAGCGGGACCGCGTCCGGGCGACTCGAGCCTCCGAACTCCTTGGATCGGCCGGTGGGCGCGCGCTCTCGCGCGGAGACATGCCGGCCGCCGTCGACCTGCTCTCGCGGGCGGTCTTCCTCCGGCCCGAGAGCGACGAGCGACGGCTGACTCTTCTTCCAGAGTTGGGTGCGGCACTGAGGGAGGCGGGCGAGCTCACTCGTGCCGACGAGGTCCTGTCCGAGGCACTCGAAGCCGGGAGGAGGACCGGCAATCGCCGCGCAGAGCTGGCCGCACTGATCGAGAGAGCGGCACTCCGCATCGCCAGCGAGCCCGAAGACGACGCGGATCTCAAGGAGGTCGAGGCCTCGATCCCCGCTCTCGAAGAGTTCGGGGACGACCGTGCACTTGCCGCTGCGTGGAGCCTGATCGGACGCAGACAAGGACTTTGGAAAGGGCGCTTCGCGCGCGGCGAGGCCGCTCTCGAGAGGGCGCTGACCCACGCCCGGCGCATGGGCGACCGGCAACAGGAGGCTCTCATCCTCGGTCAGCTTGCCCTTTCGGCGCTGATGGGGCCGACGCCGGTGGACGAGGCGGCGGCGCGCTGCCGGCGGCTCGTCACGGAGGCCGGCGGCGACCGGCTGGTCGAGGCCAACGTCGCACGCTACCTCGCCGTCCTCGAAGCGATGCGCGGCAACTTCGCAGACGCGGCGGCGCTCGTGGGCGAAGCTCGCGCCACTTACGAGGATCTGGGATTGCGCCTGATGGCACAGGCCGCAATCTCGCTTGCGTACGGGGCAATCGGACTCCTGGCGGCCGACTATGAGGCTGCCGGTAGCCAACTGCGCGCGGGTCTGGATGCTCTGGAGGAGATGGGGGAGCGCGGCTACCTCTCCACTGTCGCCGCGTTCCTCGCCCAGGCCCTCTACGGGCAGGGGTGGCTCGACGAAGCGGACGACCTGGCGCGCCGCGCTCAGGCCAATGCTTCGCCGGACGACCTCTGGTCCCAGGTCCTGTCGAGGGGCACGCGCGCGAAAGTGGGTGCGAGCCGCGGGGAGCACGAGGAGGCGGAGCGGCACGCACGCGAGGCGGTGGGACTTGCAGCGGCCACGGACGCACTCGACCTGCACGGGAATGCACTGGTCGACCTGGCCGACACGTTCGCCTTCGCCGGCCGGAACGAGGAAGCGGCAGCATGTGTGGCGGACGCCTTGAGCCTGTACGAGCGAAAGGGAAACGAGGTCTCCGCAGAACGCGCACGTGCGCGGCTCGCCGCTTCGCCGGTCACGGCCTCGGAAGGCCCAGGCGGTCGACCATCGTGAGGTCGAGCGGAGCCGGCTTCCCTGGCGGCACGTACAGCGTGGAGAGAGCGGTGACGTGCTCGGCCGAGAGCTCGCCGAGCCTCACGGCGCGCACGAGCGGGTCGAAGCCCGGGTAGGGCGAGGCCTCGTAGACCGTCACTTCGTGCTCGGGCGGGTAGTGCTCGAGCAGCGCTTCGACGAGCACCGGAAGGCCCGTCGGCTGTGTGGTCGCGGCCGCGACGACACTGCCCACTGTGCCGATCTGCCAGAGAACGAGGGCCGCACTCGGATCGATCCGCCGGCGGTGGACGAGGAAGTCGGTCGCCTCGTAGCTCTGGCAACCGAACCGCGACGGGTCGACGCCGAGGTCGGCGAAAAGGCAGTCCTCCGCCGAGATGCCCGGAAGCATGGTCGCCGTGTAGCCCTCGGCTCGTGCCATTCGGATCGCCTCGTGCGACGGTGCGACGAAGACGCCCGGGTGTCCATAGAACGCGGCGACGACATCCTTGCCCTTCCGGACGTGCCGGAGGATCTCGTCTGCCATGGCCTGATACGTCTCGGCGCGGCCCTCGCCGACTTCGTAGAGATCGTGGAGGGAATGCGTCTCGGGATTGAGTCGCTCGAGAACCGCCTCCATCCCGGGCTCGGCGACGACAGACAGGACGACGTCCGCCGACTCCAGCAGCAGCCTTGCTTCGCGCGTCAGGTGCGAACCCAGTCGAATGCCCGTGCCGACGACGGTCAGCGAGCCGGAAGACACAGGGCGTGAAGAGGTCCTAGACGATCCAGATTACGAGCCAGCGCCGGGCTTTGGATCCCTTGCTCATTACCTCGGCAACGTGAGAGTAGTCGGTGTCCAGAAGGAGGGCCACATCCTCGGAAGTGAGCCGCTCAGCTTCCACCTCTTCCCGCAACACGGTAACCCGGTCCTTGAAGTAACGGCGGAGCAAATCGTCTTCCTCATCCAGCCGCGCCAGAAAGTCCCGGATTCGCTCGGCCTGTGCCCTCTGGAAGTCGTCTATCTCGCCGCTTATCGGGTCGATCCAGTCGCTCACGCCGACACCTCCTCGATGCAGCAATCACGAACTGGAGCGACTCTAGTGCCACTGCCGTATCGAGTCAACCGGGCCACGGCCGGGCTCGGCTCAGCCGGCCACGAGAGCCCACGCGTAGTCGCGAGGGTCGAACGGCTGGAGGTCCTCGAGCGCCTCGCCGATGCCGATGAGCTTGACCGGCAGACCGAGCTCGTAGGCGATCGGGATCGCGACGCCTCCCTTCGCGGAGCCGTCGAGCTTGGTGAGGACGACGCCCGTGACGCCAACCGCGTCGCCGAACAGCCGCGCCTGCTGGAGCCCGTTCTGTCCCGTCGTTGCGTCGACGACGAGCAGCGTCTCGTGGGGCGCTCCTGAGAGGCGGCCGGCGAGCACGCGCTGCACCTTGGCGAGCTCCTCCATGAGGTTCGTCTGCGTGTGGAGGCGGCCCGCGGTGTCGACGACGACGACGTCGCGGCCGCGTGCCTCCGCCGCCTGAACCGCGTCATAGGCGACGGCGGCGGGATCTCCGCCGCGCTCGGACCCGACGAAGTCCGCCCCGGCCCGCTGAGCCCAGATCTCGAGCTGCTCCTCCGCCGCCGCGCGGTAGGTGTCCGCGGCCGCGACCATCACCGAGCGGCCGCGCTCGGACAGCCTGGCGGCGAGCTTGCCGATCGTGGTCGTCTTCCCGGTGCCGTTGACGCCGACGACGAGGATCACGGCCGGCTCGTGGGCGACGTCGAGGACCGGCGGCTCCCCGAAGAGCTCCGTCACCTCGTCCGCGAGCGCTGCGTTCAGATCCGGCAGCTCGCCGCGGGCCTCGAGCCGCCGGACCAGCTCGGCCGTCGCGCGGACGCCGACGTCGCCGGCGATGAGCGCCTCCTCCAGCCGCTCCCAGTCGGCCTCCTCCCCAGGGTCGAATGCGGCCGCGGCGGCCAGCTCGCCGGTGAGCGCCCGCCGCGACTTCGACAGCGAGTCGCGCAGCCGCGAGAAGAAGCGGCCCCCGCTCTCCTCGGGCTCCGGCGCCGCGTCGGCCTCGCCCAGGAGCTCCCCCCAACTGCGCGGCACGTGCTACGCGGCGAGCTGCCAGGTCTCGTTGCGGATCAGCGGAATTTCGCTGCCGTCTGCGAGCACCGCGTCGACCTCGAGCTCCGGACCGCCGACCATGAAGTCGATGTGGATCTTGCAGACGTTCGAGCCGCCGTCGGGCTCGCCGTCGAACGCGTACGGCAGCCCCATCCCGTACGCGATGTGACACGTCGCGTTTTCGTCGAAGAGCGTGTCGAAGAAGAGCGTCTCGGACTGGCCGACGCGTGACTCGTTCGTGACGAGCGCGAGCTCGCCGAGCCGGTCCGCATTTTCGATCGTCCCCAGCTGGCTCCGGACGAGGTCCGCCCCGGTCTCCGCCTCGACCCCGACGATTCGCCCGTCCTCGAAGGTGAACTCGAGGCCACGGATGATCTGTCCGTTGAGGACCAGCGGTAACGAGGACCGGATGGTGCCGTCGGCGCGGCGGGAGTCCGGTGTCGTGAAGATCTCCTCGGTCGGCATGTTGGCGACGTAGTCGATCCCGCCGGACGTCCGGAAGCGGGCGCTGCCCCAGCGCGCGGTCGGCAGCAGACCGACGGTGAGGTCGGTGCCGGGACCGCGGTAGTGGAGCGCGTCCGGGCCGAGCGTGGTCAGGGCCTCCGCGCGTGCGTCGAGGCGGGCCATGTGCTCCCGCCACGCCTCCACCGGGTCCGGCTCGTCGAGCCGCATGCAGAACGCGACCTTCTCCCACAACCGCTCGACGTCCGGCTCGCCGAACACCTGAGTCGCCCAGCCCTCGTTCGGCGCACCGACGCCACACCAGTTGACGCTGTTGTCCCGATGCTGCTGCTGGGCTATCTCGGCGAGTTCGAGCTGGATCGCGCGGCCGACCCGCTCGCCGTCGAGGTCCGCGAGGAGCTCCGGCTCGGGCCGCCCCGTCGTACCGATGGATGCGTTGCCGGCCTCCGCCAGCATCAGATCCTTTGCCCAGTCGGGCGAATACGTGAGCGCCGAGTCGGGCCCCAGGCCGATCATCGCGTGCCGGACGTGGTCGTCCCGGTACGAGACGTGGACATACTCCGCGCCGGCCCTGTACGCCTGCCGGACGAGCGCGCGCCCGAGCTCGGCGTGCTCCACCATCGGGTGGACGAAGACCTGCTGGCCCGGCTGCACGTTCGCTCCGACCCGAACCGCAAGCTCGGCGTACCGCTCGAGCCGCTCGTCGCCGGTCATGCGAGCTGCCACTCCTCGTTCCGGATGAGCGGCACCTCGGTTCCGTCCGCGAGCACAGCATCCACCTCGAGCTCGGGGCCGCCGACCATGAAGTCGACGTGCATGTTGGCGATGTTGAACCCGTCGTCCGGCTCGCCCTCGAGGAGGAAGGGAAGGGCTGTGCCGTAGGCGATGTGACAGGTGGAGTTCTCGTCGAACAGCACGTCGTAGAAGAGGAGCCCCGTCTGTCCGACGCGCGACTCGCCCGTTACGAGCGCAACCTCGCCGAGCCGATCGGCGTTCTCGATGGTCGCGAAATGGCTGCGCACGAGCTCGCCTCCGGTCTCGGCCTCGACGCGAACGGCCCGGCCCTGCTCGAATGTCAGCTCCAGCCCGCGGACGATCTGACCGAAGAGAGGGAACGGTTGGGTCGCGCGGATCGTCCCTTCGGCGCGTCTCGCGTCCGGCGAGGTGAAGACCTCCTCGGTCGGCATGTTCGCGACGTATCGGATACCCGATGCCGTGTCGCCGGCCCCGGATGCCCACCGGACGTTCGGGTGCAGCCCGACCACCAGGTCGGTGCCTGGTCCTCGATAGCGGAGCGCGTCGGCATCGAGCTCGTTCAGGCGCGTCGTCCGCTCGGCGAGGCGCGCGAGATGCTCCTCCCAGGCAGCTACCGGATCCGGCTCGTCGAGCCGCATGCAGAACGCGACCTTCTCCCAGAGCTTCTCGACGTCCGGCTCGCCGAAGACCTGCGTGGCCCAGCCCTCGCTCGGCGCGCCGACGCCGACCCAGTTGACCGCGTTCTCGCCCATCAGTTGCATCTGGATCTGCACCAGCTCCTGCGCGACTGCCCGTCCGACGCGTTCGCCGTCGAGATCGGCGAGCAGCTCGGGCTCGGGATCGCCCGTCGTGGCGATGAGCGCGTTGCCCTCCGACGACCTGGCGAGGACCTTCTGCCACTCCGGCGCGTACGTCAGCGCTTCGTCGGGTCCGAGCTCGATCATCGCTTTCCGCACATGCCCGTCGCGGTAGACGATGTTCACGTAGGAGGCGCCCGCACGGTATGCCTGCCTCGCGATCGCTCGAGCGAGGTCGTGGTGCTCGACGGCCGCGAAGAGGAAGACCTCCTGGCCGGGCTGCACGTTCGCTCCGACGCGGACGACGAGCTCCGCGTAGCCCTCGAGGCGTTCGTCCATCGTCGGCGATCCTACGTAAACCGCTTCAGTAGGGTGGCCGCATGCTCGAGCTTCGCCCCGGGGTCTGGCACTGGCAGGCACCCCACCCGGACTGGTCGGCGGACGAGTGGTGGCCGCAGAAAGTGTCGTCGTACGGCATCGAGTTCGGTGACGGCTTCGTGTTGTTCGATCCCCTTTCGGTTCCCGACGAGCTGCGCGAGCGCGCGACCGCCGTGATCCTCACCGCGCCGTACCACGAGCGCGACGCTCGTGAGATCGGCCTCCCGGTGCACACTCCGCCCGCGGACACCTGGGAGGACTGGGTCGCGAAGTTCGGCGTCGACCCAGAGCAGGTGCGCGGCATGGAGAGCGACGACCTCGCGTGGCTGCGCGCCGGCGAAGGCGAGGGACATTTCCACGGGCCGGGACCGTGGCCGTTCGGCATCGACGCCTACGCGGGTCGCGAGGACAACGACCTCGTCCTCTGGCTCCCGTCGATCAACGCCGTCCTGGCGGGCGACTCCCTCTCCGACTTCGGCGAGGGACTCGCCATCCAGCTCGGCGGCCGTAAACACGTGACGCGCGACGATGTCGCCGAGCGGCTCCGTCCGCTGCTCGACCTGCCGGTCGAGCTCGTCCTCCCCGCCCACGGGGAGCCGACCGATCGCGCAGCGCTCGAGCGCGCGTTGGCTTAAGCGGCGCCGACCGCCGCGGCCTCTTCGCGCGGCAGGCGCCGCGAGACGACCTGCGAGACGCCGTCGCCTCCCATCGTCACGCCGTAGAGGACGTCGGCCGCTTCCATCGTCCGCTTCTGGTGCGTGATCACGACGAACTGCGCCCGGTCCGAGTAGCGGCGCAGGAGCTCGACGAAGCGACCGATGTTCGTATCGTCGAGCGCCGCCTCGACCTCGTCGAGGAGGTAGAACGGGCACGGCCGCGCAAGGAACAGCGCGAAGAGAAACGCGATCGCGCCGAGCGCCTTCTCGCCGCCGGAGAGGAGCGACAGCCGCTGCACGCGCTTTCCGGCCGGACGCAACTCCACCTCGACCCCGGGTTCGTCCTCGTCGTCGTCGCCCTCGGCGTCGGTGAGCCGAAGCCGCCCCTCGCCGCCCGGGAAGACGGTCGCCGTCACCTCGGCGAAGTGACCCCGGACGGCGTCGAAGGTCTCGGCGAAGCGCCGTTCGACTGTGTCGGTCAGCTCGCTGCGAAGCTTCTCGAGCTCGTCGAGGCTCGCCTCGAGATCCGCCCGTTGCCCGGAGAGCTCCTCGAGCCGCGCTTTTTCGGCCTCGTATTCCTCCTGCGCGAGCGGATTGACCTGGCCGAGCGTCTCGCGGCGGCGCTCGAGCCGCTCGAACGTCGCAACGAGCTGCTCGCGGTCGTCGCCCTCCGCAGGCTCGTCGACGTCGGCAGCCGCGAGCCGCCGCCGGGCCTCGTCCGCCTCGGCATCGATCCTCGCCGCCTCCACTTCGACGGCAGACACGGCTTCCGCGGCGGCCGCCAGCTCCTGCCGCAGCTCGACCTCCGCCGCGCCCAGACGGCGCAGCTCGGCGCCGAGCTCTCCGCTGCGGGCGGCGCCGGAGTCGGCCTCCTGCCGGAGCGGAACGTCGAAGCGGTCGGCGGGAAGGTCGAGCGCACGGACGAGCCGGTCGGCGAGCGCGGCCAGACGCCGTGCGCGCGGATCCTGCTCGAGTGAGTACGCGCTGTCGGGAATCGGGGCCTCCCTGCGCGCCTTGAGCTGCGCGAGCTCCTCCGCAAGGGTGCGCCGACGCGCCTGGAGCTCGAGCAGCAGAGCCTCGGCGGTCTCGCCGGCGAACCACAGCTCGCCGCGCTGGGGGTCGTAGCCGTAGCCCTCGGGAGTCACCGCGGGCACGGTCGATGCCAGCAGCTCCTCCTTCGAGACGACCGGCATCTGCGCGAGGAGATGAGCCGGATCGCGGCCGACGAGGACGAGCAGGCTGCCCAGACCCGCCGCGCGAGCACGTTCCACCAGAGCGAAGCCGCTCGCGGCGTCGTCGGCCACAAGAGCCGATGCGCGCGGACCGAGCGCAGCTGCGACGGCCCGCTCGCGACCCGCGTCGACGTCGAGCAGCGACAGCGCGATCCTTTCGCCCTCCTCCGCCAGCGCGCGAGCCGCCGGCGGCAGCCCCTCGCGTTCGGCGAGCGCGCGGTCGAGCGCACGCAGCCGCTCTTCGAGCAGCCGCACCTGCTCTGCAAGCGCCGTTCGCTCTGCCCGGACCCGCTCGTCGAGGACGCGCCGGGGCCGTTCGAGCTCGTCGCGCAACCGTCGCAGGCGTCCCTCGGCCGACTCGCGGCGCATCGCAACACGCTCGGCGGCGCTGCGGAGCCGGTAGAGCGCCTGCAGCGCCCGCTCACGCCCGCCCGCCGCGTCCGCGAGCTCCTCCTCCGCGTGGCCGCGCTCGGCAAGCAGCGCTTCGAGCCGTTCCTCGACGTCGCGGCGCTCGGATGCCGCCGCCTCGCGTCGCGTCCGCAGCCAACCGAGCCGCTCCTCGAGCCCCGCGAGGTCGAGCTCGGCGACCCGCGCCCGGAGGCGCGCGATCTCGACGCCGAGCTTCTGAGCCCGCTCGGCCGCCGTCGCCTGAAGCGCCAGTGGCCTGAGTCGCTTCTTCACCTCGGTCTCGACGTCACGCGCGCGTTCGACCTCGACCGCGACGCGCGCGAGCTTGAGCTCGGCGCGATGTCGGCGCGCCTTGAAGCGGCCGAGGCCCGCGGCCTCCTCGACCAGAGCTCTCCGCTCGGCGGGCCGCGAGGCGAGGATTGCCTCGACCTTGCCCTGGCTGATGATCGAGTGCATCCCCTGGCCGAGCCCGAGGTCGGCGAGGAGCTCTACGAGATCGAGCCGCCGGACGGTTGCACGGTTGACGAGGTACTGCCCCTCCCCGCCGCGATGCAGCCGCCGCGCCACCGACAGCTCCGAGTAGTCGACGGGCAGTGTCCCGTCGCTGTTGTCGAACAGAAGCTCGACCTCGCAGAATCCCGCCGGGCCGCGGGAGCCGCCGCCGGCGAAGAGGACGTCGTCGGGCTTCTCGGCCCGCAGCTCGGTCGGGCTCAGCGAGCCGGCCGCCCAGCGGATCCCGTCTGAGACGTTGGACTTGCCGGAACCGTTCGGGCCGACGATCACGCCGACGCCCGGCTCGAGACGGATCTCGACCGGGTCGGGGAACGACTTGAAACCACGCAGCTTGACGGCGCGCAGATGCACCGCTCGCCACCCTAAAGAGCCGACAGGACGCTACTGCTCGGCGTCGTCAGGCTCGCGCGTGAGCGCCGCGTCCTCGTCGGCCGGCTCCTCCTCGGGGAAGAGCTCGAGGATCCCGCGAGGCTCGGTCTCGGGCTCCTCTTTGGTGAGCCGCCGCATGCGCCGCTCCGAATTTGTCGCTCGCCGCTCGGGCATGAGGCGGCTCAGAATGCCAGAAAGAGCGCTGCTATCGGCGGACGCCGCTCACGAGCAGGTACTCCCGCTCGTCGACAAAA
>Ga0066388_100001612_pt1 | contig 12904 bp, 10 predicted proteins | sample PanSoiMetaGPlot6_FD_64539 | JGI IMG/M metagenome (GOLD analysis project Ga0066388, IMG submission 64539) | Tropical forest soil microbial communities from Panama analyzed to predict greenhouse gas emissions - Panama Soil - Plot 6 (Hybrid Assembly) | ecosystem: Environmental > Terrestrial >... | reverse complement strand
GGAAGATGCACTGGCGCCTTTCAGGCAAATCCGGGGGCAACGGCTTCGCTCTCGTGCTTGACCCGGGGCGGCGCGCTGCCTACAGGAGGTCGGTGCGGACGCTCGTCATCCTCCTCGCGACGGCTGGCGGCGTAGGCTACGTGCCGATCGCCTCGGGCACGTTCGGGTCGATGGTGGCGGTCCCGTTCCTGCCCGGACTCGCGGCGCTCCGATCCGGTGCGCCGCTGGCGTACGCGGCGATCGTCGCGGTCGTCATTGCGGTCGCCATCTGGTCGGCGGGGCGAGCCGAGGCTATATTCGGCGGCAAGGATCACGCCCGCATCGTGATCGACGAGGTCGCTGGTCAGGTGGTCGCCGGGGCGTTCGTGCCCGGCACATGGACCGCTGCTGCGCTGGCGTTCTTCCTGTTCAGACTCTTCGACGTCCTCAAGCCATGGCCGGCGGATCTCTTCGACCGCCAGGTCCCCGGCGGTGTCGGGGTCGTGGGCGACGACCTGATCGCCGGTGCGTACGCCGGCGCCGCCGCGTGGTTGACGTTGAGACTGGTCTGATTGCCCGCGCCGGCGCCGTGTCCGTCGGGCGACGAAGTCACCACCGGCAGCGGACGAGTCACATCGACGTCGCGGCGGGGAGGCGTCTCGCCATCGAGGCGTTCAAATGCACCTGAACAAGGTTCAGTCAGGGTCCATGACGGCGGTGTCCTGAGCGTCCGCGTCGACGGGCTCGCCGGGGAGGGAGGCCGTAGACTTCGCCACCGGACGGGACGCCGGCCGGGTCGACGGCGCTCACGAGCTCGGCCGGCGCGGCGAGCCGGCGGGCCACCTACGACCGAGACGGTGCTGCCCGGCCGACGGGTACCGCCCTCGTGCTGCGGTCATCGGGGCATCCAAGCTTCGCCGGTGTGCTGCGTGCCGAGGATCAGCCCCGCCGCCACCGCGAAGAGCAGGACCGTCCCCAGAAGGTGCCGGTCGGTGAGGAGCGTACCGCTGGGATTTCCGCCGCCAGCCTCGCGGTGGACGAGGAAGTCGTACCGGAAGAGTCCGTACATGACGACCGGAACCGTGAAGACGAGATCGGTCGTGCCGTGGCGCGCGATCGTCTCGGGCCACATGGTGAACATGATGTAGCACATCAGCGTGAGCGAGCTGACGGCGGCGAGCAGCTGGTCGAGCAGGCCGACACTGTAGCTCGTCAACACGGGCCGGTGCCCCCCGTCGCCTAGGAGCAGCACCTCGTGCCGCCGCTTCCCGAACCCCAGAAACAGCGCGAGCATGAAGCTGCAGAGGAGGATCCACCTCGACGGTGCGATGCCGATCGCTGCGCAGCCCGCCACGACGCGGAGCACGAATCCCGCCGCGATGACCATGACATCGAGCACGACGATGTGCTTGAGCCACCGCGAGTAGGCGAGCGTGAGCCCCGCGTACGCCGCGACGAGCAAGGCGACCCGCGGATCGACCGAGAACCCGATGCCGAAGCCGGCCAGGAGCAGCACCGCCTGCAGCAACCGCGCGCCCAGGACCCCGATCTCATCCGCGGGCAGCGGACGGTACCGCTTCAGCGGGTGGAGGCGATCGGCCTCGAGATCGGCCACGTCGTTGTCGATGTAGCCCGCGCTGGCCACCGCGCAGAAGGCCGCGAAGGCGCCGGCCGCCCGCAGCAGGCTCCCAGCGTCGGTGAAGCGGCCAGTGAACAGCACGCCGGCGAAGACGAAGGCGTTCTTCACCCACTGCTCTACGCGGACGAGACGAATCACCGCCCGGATCGACAGGCTCAAGTGAGACGCTTGAGCAAGGCCAGGGCTCCCTGACGTAGCGCGGAGCGGTGTGCCGAACGGGAACCTTCGGCGAGCACCGTCGCCTTGTTTCGGAGATACCAGTCGTAGGAATCGCATATCATCTCCGCATTGGACCACCGCGGCTGCCACCCGAGGTCCGCCTTCGCGCGGCCAACCTCGAACCAGAGGCTCTCGCCGTACATCAGCCAGTGGTAGGCCGCCAACGGGGAGAGCCCGAGGCGCGCGGTGGTCTTCATGGCTGCGACGGCCAGGCCCTTGGGCAGCGAGACCACGCGGCTGCCCGTGCCAGCGTGGGCGCACAGCGCCTCGAGGGTCTCGCGCATGGTCCCGAAACGATCGCTTCCGACGTGGTACACCGCGAAGCCGGGCCGCCCGGCGGCGCGGATGCACGCGTCGGCGAGATCGTCGGCGTGCACGAATTGGTAGACGTTGTCGCCGCGTCCCAGGACCGGCACGGCGGAGCCGTGCTCGACCCAGTCGAACAGGATCTGAAAGATGCCGAGCCGGCCATGGCCGAGGATGGTGCGCGGCCGCACGATGGTGACATCGCTGCCGGCGCGGGCGGCATCCTGCACGGCGAACTCCGCGTCGAGCTTCGCACGCCCGTAGGCCTCGGCCGGTCGCGGCTCGACGCCCTCGTCGACGGGATTCCGAAGCGGCACCCCGAAGATCGCGCTCGACGACGTGTGCACCACCTTGCGGACTCCGGCTTCACGCGCCGCGCGAAGGAGGATCCGCGTGCCCCCCACGTTCACAGACTCGAAGAGGTGGCGATCCCTGGCCAGCGGCACCTGGGCAACGTTGTGGTACACGACGTCCGCTCCGACGCAGGCCGCGCGGACCACGTCGGCATCGCGGATGTCGCCCTGCACGAACTCGACCTGCGGGGGGCGGTCGTCGGCGTCGATCAGGTCGAGCACGCGCACGGCGTCGCCGCGCGCGGCGAGGCGCTCGCGCAGCAGGCAGCCGAAGTAGCCCGAGCCACCGGTCACGAGCGCCCGCTCAGCCATCGCCCACTCGCCGCGTCAGATGGGAAGGCCCTGCTCGAGACACCATCGTACCGACCGCGTCATTCCCTCACGGAGCGCCACCCGGGGGACGTATCCCAGCTCCTCCCGCGCTCTCGCCACGCTGCAGGCGATCGTCTCGCTCATCTCGCCCAGCACGTGAATTTTTTGGTGGTAGATGCCGGCTGCCTGCAGCGCGCTGTCGACCCATTGCGCCACGGTTCCGACCGCCGCGGGCAGCCGGCGCCGGCGATGGCTGCAGGCGATGCCGAACTCGTCCTCGAGCACCTGCTCGACCGTGTCGACGATCTCCTCGATGCTGTATGGCTTCTCGTCGGCGATCCAGTACGCCCGGCCGTTCGCGTCCGGCGCCGCGGCGGCCAGCAGCAACCCCTGGCAGATGTTGTCCACGTACGCCATGGAGCGCCGCTGCCTGCCGTCACCGAGGATCGGAAAGCGCCCTTCCTTGATCATGGTGAAGAAGAGGGTCTGCCGCGGTGGCTGCTGTGGGCCATAGAACCACGGGGGCCGGATTATCACGGTCTCGAACGCGTCCGCGGCTCCCAGCTCGAGCACGAGGCGCTCCAGGGCGGCCTTCGAGCGGCCGTAGCCCTGGTACGGCTGGTAAGGCGACGACTCGTCGAACGTGTCGGCCGGATCGCGGTTGAAGCCGAACGGCGAGTTCGAGGACACGGCCACTACGCGCCGCACGCCGGCCGCCCGTGCGGCCGCGAGCAGGCGCCGCGCGCCATCGACGTTCACCTCCTCGAACTCCCGCGTGCGGCGGGACGGGTGGATGACGCCGCCGGCGTGGATGAGGACGGCACCCTCGGCACCGTCGCAAAACGCGCGGAGCGAGGACGCGTCAGCGAGATCGCCGGGCACCAGGGTCACGGCCGGCGACAGCCCCGCGAGACGGGACGCGTCCTCGCCGAGCCGGATCAGGCAGCGAACCTCGCGGTCGGGATCGGGCGTGGCGAAGCGAGGATCGTCCTGGAGGCCTTCGCGCAGAACCTCGACGAGCCGCGTGCCGAGCCAGCCTGGGGCACCGGTCACGAGGAGGGGCTTCACCGAGGTCGCGGCTCGCGGCCCGGCGACCGGCCCCCGGGCGCTCTGGTGCCTTCGCTCCACGAGGCGCTCCGTGTTGCGCAGCGCGAGGGCCATGGTCGGCCCCTGGGGGTTGACCCCGGGCGAATCGGGAAAGAGGCTCGCGTCGTGGACGTGCAGGTTCTGGAACCCGTGGACGCGGCCGAAGGAATCGGTCGCGCACAGGTCCGGGTTTTCGCCCATCGGGCAGCTGCCGAGGGCGTGCACCACTGACAAGTTCATCGCCGCGGCGGGGATCGGCGCCTCGAGAAGCCCACGACACTGGGCCACCGATCTCAGGAATGGCTGGCCGGTGAGGGCGGGATAGACCGCCCGGGCGCCGGCCGCAAACAGCGCCTCGCCCAGCCGCGCCAGGCCGATGTTCAGGTTTCGGCGATCGGCTTCGGAGAGCTGATAGCGCACCGTGACCCCGTCGGGGAGGCCGGGCACCACGCGCACGGTCCCGCGCGCCATCCCGCGGGTGGCAGCGTAGTAGAGCCCTATCCGGCGCCACTCCGCCATGACCGGGCCCCACGCTCGCCACGAGTCCGCGAGGAGCATGGCGAGGAAGCCCGGCGTGAAGACCGAGCCGCCCAGCGTGAGCGTCGGCCAGAACTCGCTCACCTGGTAAATCGGCATCGGGCCGTCGTGCGCGTCCACCGGCTCCTCGAAGAGCGCGGCGGCCTTCAGCATGGGGTGGATGCAGAGATTGTTCCCCACGTTGCGCACGACGCCGCTGCGGCGCAGGAGCGCCGGAGTCTGGATCGGCCCGCAGGCGACGACGACGACATCCGCGCGGACCTCCAGCGGCTGCCTCCGCCCGTCGACGAGGCGCATACCCACGGCTCCCGACACCCGTCCACCGGCGTGCCGGAGGCGGGTCACTCGCGTCTCGGCCAACAGCGTCGCGCCGGCCTCCCGGGCGCGCGGGAGGAACGTGCGCGCCATCGATCGCTTCGCGCCCGGATCGTGCGCCGCCCCCCCCGTCCCCACACAGCGCGGCACCTCCATGTAGCGCCAGCCGAGATGCTCGATGCCGCGCCGGAAGAGCTCCGAGCTGCGCGGGATGCGATCCGGCGGCATTAGCTGCACGCCGACGTCGCGCTCGAGCCGGTCGAAGGCCGCCTCCAGGTCGGCCTGGGCGAGGTCGCGCACCTGGGCCCCAATGCGCCAGCGCTCGTAGCAATTGGCGGGGAGCCGGTGCCAGAAGCCGCTGTTGATCTCGGTCGATCCTCCGACGCAGCAACCCTCCACGAAGGCGATCATCGGCCGTCCGAGCATCGGCGTCAGGCCGCCGCCGCGGTAGAGCGTCGCGACCGCCTCCGGAGAGTGTCCGGCGAACCGGTCCGTGTCCGCCTCCGGGCCCTCCTCGAGGATCAGCACCTCGTGGCCGGCTTCCGCGAGCGTGGCGGCCGTCACCGCGCCGCCGGCACCGGAGCCGATGACCAGGACCTGCGTGCGAAGCACACGCGTGCCTGTACTCAAGCGGCCACCTCGGGGCGGGTTACCGCGCAGAGCTGCGCGACCACAAGGGGATGGTCGAAGTAGGCAAAGAGCGCGCAGCTTCGCAAGAGCTTCACGAAGCTCCGGGTCGGAACCACGCCACGCTCGTTCCACAGGTCCAGCCAGGCAACCTGGCGCTCGCGCTCGAGGCTGGGAAACGACCGCCCGAAGCGCAGCAGCGGCAGCAGATCGAAGGCAGCGAGTGCGGCGCGGTAAGGCAGCCGGAGGCTGGTCGGCATCCCCGCGATCTGCGACGCCAGGAACGACGCGGCGTCGCGCGTCACCCGCTCGCGAGCCTCGTCGTCCAACGGCGGGAAGCTCGGAAGCAGCGCGACGACGATCTGGTGTATCACCTCGCGCTCTCGAGCCGTCAGCATGTCCCTGGTTACCACGCGACAGCCGTCCCCTGCCCCACGGACGGGTCCACAGGATCGCGGCAACCGAGCATAGTTGCGGATCCGAGGTGCGGTCAAACGCTCGCCGGCCCGCGAACGTCCGGCGTCGGGGGTGATGCGATTCTGCGCGCGAAGTGGCCGTTCATGTGCGGACGGGCGGTGAGGCCGCGCTGGCGGTGGTATAGATGCGTCGCTGGCATATGCCGCGCTCGGGTGGTCCGTCTGGGTGAGAGTAAGCGTTGGAGGATCCGGAGCTGCGCCTCGATCAGGCTCCTACCAAGACGCGTCGGTGGCGGTGAACACCGGCGTGATTTGCAGGTGAGTCAGGCCGCGGAGAGAGCCCGGGTGGCCGTGACCGTCGATGCAGTGCCGGTCCACGACGACCAGCCGCCGCGGGTAGCCGCCGCCCAGCCGGGCGGAAACCCTCAAGGAGATCGGCGATGCGCTTGCGGCGCCGGAAGACGGCCCCCAGGCCAGCTTGCGGCGGGGGGACCCTCCGCTCGCCCGAGTGAGCGGTCGCAGTTCCACCCTCGGCTGGATATCTCGCCGCCGCCTCGCCATGCCGACCCCTCCTCGAGGGCAGCGGAGTGAGGACGCCTTGGCGGATCCGGTGGCAGCTGCACTAGCTCGAGACATTGTCAGCCTCTCGGGGCGTCCGCCCGAATGCGCTGGCACTCAGCAACCCGTGTCTCGTTTCCCCGGTGTCGACAGGCTTCATGGAATCTCCCGCCTCGCGGTAACTGCCCGCCTCCAAGAACCACGTGGACACCCCCAGCATCGCCAGCAGCGTCAACGTGGTCGAAGCTCGCTCGACGGGAAGCAACCACTCGTCGCACACGCGGCTCGGGACAATGCCGCGCAGGGTTCCCATGGGAAGGCACAACACCACCATGGCCACGGCCATGAACGCTACCACGGCTCGCACCTGTCGAACCGGTAGTCGAGCGTGCCAGACCATCGCACTGCCCAACACCAAAAAGAGGCCCACCAGGATCACGTCGTAACTGCGGTGATACGCTACGAGGAGCGTCCACAGCGACAGGACCGTCATGACCGGTAGCACATCGGCATCCTCGACGGGTCGAGCACGCCACCACCAGCGACACAGTCGCCACAGGAGGATCAGCGAACCCCCCGCGACGAGCAGGTTGCCTAGCATTCTATACTGCGCTGTAAAGTATGCAATGTGAATACCCTCTTCGCCGACATGCTCAACCATGAGCTTGATGTAGACGGCCACGGTCTCCAACGGCGAGTAGGTTCCCAGGCTACTGATCAGCAACAGACCGGCGACCTGAACGGCCAGCGCCGTCCCGAGGACCAGGTATCGCCGATCGATCAGAAGCCACAGCGCCGCGGGCAACGCCAGCGAATACTTGGAGACGGCGACGCCCAGGAGGAGGCCTGACAGCAACCAGGAGCGCTTGCGCACGAGGACCGCCGCGAGCATGAGAAAGAGCACACAGAGCGACGTCTGCCCGACCACGGTGACCAGACGGGGCGCCTTCAGCAGGTAGAATAGCCCGGCGACAAGCCATTGGCCGGTTCGAGGTAGTCGGAGCGACGCCGGCAGGAGCGCGAGGATCAGCCACGGAACCGCCGCCGTGAAGACGACGTTGCAGACCAGCCAGATCGCCTTGGCAACAGGCCAGGAAAACCAAGACAGCCCTGACAGCAAGAGCATCATGGGAGCTGTGTTGGGCACGTGAACGCCAAGATTGGGCTGCATCACGGGCTCGGCGGTGACGGTTCTGCCGTCGAGATAGTGGATCGGAAGAGCGAGGAGCGGCCGCTCGACAAAAGCCTGATAGGGATTCTGGCCCTGGCGGACGAAGTGACCGAAATACCAGTATGCATGCAGATCGTACGAACCCGTGTTTTCGAGGGTGAGCGGTACGGTGCGGGCAGCCGCGAGCAGGGCGAGGACGAACAAGACGGCGATGCAGACCCAGAGAAGGGGCTGCCGTTGGGTTCGACGCATGGGGAATCCTCTAGGGCTTTCTACTTAGTGGGCGGAGCGATGAGATGTGGAAGATAGCAATTTCGAGTCAACACTGACAGCGACTACGCCAGCGGCTGCCTCCCGAGATATCAGGAGAAACAAGAATGGCAATAATCCCCGCAGTCTGGCGGTCTTTCAACATACCACCGGCGGACACGGCCGGGAAGGCCAGGCGTGACGACGGCGTCACAGTCTCATGACCCCGCCGGGATCCCCGGCGACGCCGCGAGTCCCGGGACGCGGCGGGCGCGATGGTTCAGCCACAACAACAGCACCGCCGTCAGCAACACATATTCGGCCACCGCTACTGCCCCGATCCTCCTCGTCGAATGCACGGAGAACAAATCGAGATATTGAAACTTGCTGCTCAGCACTGTCAAGACAGGCAGCGGCGTGCGGTAGTCGTTCGGGTAGTCCGGAATTGTCCAGAATATCCGTTGCGAAATCAATTGTGTCGCACAGAGGAGCACGATTAGCGGTTTTGACCGCAGCACTGCACGATTGTCCGCGATAGCCTGTCCGATCATGATGTAGATGACGGGCAACGTCATGTACAGGTATCGCTCCGTGTCATGGCCGCCGACGTAGGCTAGGGCGCAAGCGCCCGCGATGAACACCAGGAACGCCTGGTTCGTTTCCAGGAACGCCCAACTTCTTCTCCAGTTGAAGAGAACCAGCGCGATGGCCGGGCCGAATACGATGAACACGGCATACACGTACGTCAGCAACGGCTTGTCGTAGACCCAGTGAACGACCGTCCGCAAGAAGGAATAGCCGTCATCAATCCTCTGGGCCACGAGGTGTGTGCACACCAGCGCGCAGACGGCGGCGATCAGCGGCACGAAATGAAGGGCTTTGGGCATTCGCCAGATGCTCGCCAGGCGTCCCTCCGCTAAGTTACGCGTCAAGCCCGTGAACCGTAGCGGGTTGCCCACGAAGAGCATGGCGAACCCTAAGAGAGCAACGGTCTCACGGAAGAACACGCCGATGAACACCACCAGGCTGACCCCGATGGTGCCGATGACCTCCCGCCTGCGGGCCACATGCAAGCCAATGAGCCCGAGGAGCAGAAAGACATACTGGGTGTTGTCCACCGTTGCGGGGTAAAACGAGATGAAACGGAACGGGCCCAGCCATTGCGTCAGGAACAGCAAAGTGAGCAGGCAGCGAATCCTCCAGTCGCTCACGAACATGCTGACCCAAATCATGAAGAGCGCGAGTAGCAGGACGTTCGCCGCGAGGTTGGCCTCCTTGAAGCCGGAGAGCAGATCGTGCTTGTTGAGCATCGCCGCGACGACGGGGAGGCCGAGGCGATAGACATATGGGCTTTCCACATGGATGGCCTCCCCGTTCGCAGCCTGCTCGGCCATCTTGTAGTAGTAGGCCCCATCCCATCCTTGGCCATCCTGATAGGTGATACGCGCCTGAAAGTGATCGCTCAGAATCGTCACCAGCGCAAAGCTGGCGACGCAGATGAGAATTTCGAGCCACCGGAAGCTACCGTTTTGCATACTCGTTCCCTACTTGACTGGTCTCACGCACTCCCCGGCACACACCGGACGACCCCCCAGCTTCCGCCGGCCAGGCCCTTGCGGAGCTCGCATGGCGGGGGCTTTCGCTGCTTCGGCGGCCGCGAGCCGCCAAACGACCCGGCCCTCCACCACCCTAGGCCTTCATCATCAGGGCATGCGTCGTTTCGGGAAAATACATAAGACGATCAGGCCGCTCCCTAAAGAACTCGTCCACCGCCTTCTTGACTCCGGTAAACGGTGCTCTGGCACCCTTCGGCAACTCGGGTTCTTCGGCGCAATAATCGTGAAACAACATCATGCCGCCAGGCTCCAACCTGTCGTAGAAGAATTTGCAGCACTCCAGCGCTGGCTCGTACAGGTCTGCATCGTAGTACACGAGAGCGAAGCGGTCGTCACGAACCCTCGCGAGAGTATCCTTCACGAAACCGGGATGGATCTGCACATTGCCGAATGGAGCAAAGCAGCTTCGCACCTTCACGAGGGTTGTATCGGCGAATTCGCCCCATCGCTCTGCCGGATCGTGGACTGACAGCTCCGGAAAGCCAGAGAAGCTGTCGAATAGGTGCAACGGCCTCTGGCTCAGAATGTCGTGACCCGCCAGCAAACCGCACAAGGCGTTGCCACCCTCGAACACGCCGACCTCCGCCAAGTGACCGCCTACCCGTCTCTGATTCAGCTCCTTGACGAGCTCGAGGTAGAGCCAGGTGCCGGCAAACCCACTCAAGTTCTGCGGCGTCATGTACATCGATATCAGGCGTGAGACGGAAAAGAGGTCGGCCGACGCCTCGATGCCGAGCGCTCCCCACAGGCGGCTGCGGTAGGTCTCAAAATGAAGAAGCGAGCAGTCGAGCCAACCGGAGGGATAGCCGAGGCCCAGCGCGGCAAGTTTGTCCTGGATCGCGCGAACGGCGCTGCCCGCATACGCAAAGACGACCACACAATACTCGCTCAGGTTCACACGGCGGAGCTCGCGGGGGGACACGATGGGAATGCCGAATAGTTCCGCACCTTGCGACGCCGCGTGATCATCGACAATGAACTCGAGGTCGAGTGGGCTCTCCCGAAGCGTGAGCAGGGTAGCCAGGCCCGCGCCGTAGCCGATCAGTTTCTTCCCCCTGAGGGCGTCGAGGTCAACGTTCATTTGCTCATGCCGAGTCGAATCATCGCGTCTGAAACGTGGGGCGGCCCCGCCGGAATGGACGGTCCGGTGACCGACCCAGACCCGCCTCAGCCGCCAGGTCCTCGGCCTCCATGCCCCATCGATGGATCGATGAACTCGTCTGCGGGCACCTTCTTGACCGGGCGCGCGGGATTTCCCAGGACGAGGGTCGCCTCGGGCACACTCTCGAAGACCACCGCCCCAAGGGCCACGACCGCCTCGCGCCCCACCGTGATGCCCGGGTGCAGGCAGGCGCCCGTCCCTATCCGGGCCCCGGCTCGGATCACTGGCCCCTGACTCTCACAGGGAATGGTCCGGCGGTGGCTCATGACGGTCCCAGAGGCCGTGCACACTCGGGCCCCGATGAACACATCGTCCTCGAGCAGCGTGTTCTCCGAAAGGTACGAAGCCGTAAAAATGAGGCATCGACGACCGATCGTGACGTGGAACTCCAGGTTCACGCCGCGCCCCACCACACTGTGGTCCCCCACCCTACAATTCTCCCGCATCGAAGCGCCGTCGCCGACGAACGCGTTCCTCCCGATATGGCACCCCGCGTACACCACCGCCCCCGTGCCTATCGTCGCCCCCTCCTCGACCCTGGTTTCCCTCTCGATCGTCTGCGCCCCCAGTGTTGCCGTCCTTGCCGCCCGCGGTACCTTCCCAATGGTGGCGAAATCCTGGATCGTCACTCCGCTTCCGATCCGGACGTCTGGCATGATGACGACGTGGTTCCCGACGGTCGTACCCCCAGCGATTGTGACATTCTCGTGGATGACGGCCCCATGCGACAGCGATACAGAGGGATCGAGCGTTGCAAGCGGCGAGATGACATTGGCGTCAAACGGGTTCATGGAGCTCTTTGCTAGACGCGAATCCACGACTTCAAGTGGAGCCATTCATTCTTGCGCCCAACTCCATGAGCTTGCCCCGCAGTGATCGTACCGCCGTGAGCTGCGGGATATCCTCCGACGAGAAGTGCACCCCAAACACGTCTTCCAATGCCAGAATCAACCCAAAATGCCGCAGCGAATTCCACTCGGGGCAGTTCTCCATCGACGTGTCCTCGTGTACCAAATCCGGCGATATCTGAAGGACCTGGGCGATGGTCGAAAGCAACTTGTCGCTCACTGTTGACCAGTCCAGCCCACCGAAAATATCCCTGCAAGCGGCGCATTGACCTCACCGTGGAGCTCGAACCGCCGGACGCCGTTCGCGGTCTCGTCGATGAGCCGGAACCCCAGGCCATCGAGAAAGCCCCTCGTGAGAGCGTTTCGCGGTCCCGGAACGAATGTGGCGTGGATCGGTAACTGGGATGTCTCCCGCAGATACCTCACACAAGCCGAGAGAAACTCATCCTCGAAGGTTCGGCCGATCACACGGCAGCTCATCAAGAAGCTGTCGAGCTCCCAACAGGTCCCTGTGCCTGCGCGCTTGAAGATCGCCAGGCCGATCCAGCCGTGGTCAGTGAACCGGTCCTTGAGCGAGGCCGCTATCACCAGGCAGTTCGGATCCTTCACGAGCTCCGACATCTGCGCTTGCGTGTATCGCCTTAGGCTCAAGTTGAATTGATTCGTCTTCTGAGAGAGCTGCGCGCTCCGTGCAATCAGTGACGTATCGTTCACGCTGAACATCGCCTCCATGCGCAGAGATCGCAGAAACTCCTCGCGACTTCCGAATGTCCCTGCCGCAGCTTCGGTGGCGGCCTTGGCGCGATACAGCTCGGTCTTTGCCCGGTCCTCCCGGGTGACGCTCACCGTGTAGAAGTACCGCCATGCCACCTCTTCCGCCAACGCCGGCAGGTCTGCGGGATCGGATGGAAAGTCCGGCACGACGACCTGCGGCAGGGCCCTCCTGACTTCCTCCCGTTCCGCAGGATTGTCGTCGATGAAGACAAGGCTATCCAGGCCCACGCCGAGTCTCGTGGAAAGCTCGACCAACCCCTTCGGCTTCGGCTCCCAGGCAATGTGGCTGGCGCAGATGTTGTCCCAGCGCAGCAACATTTCGGGCCGCCCTTCGAACACCTCCTCCACGTCGGCCAGGTTGTTGCGGGAGCACAGAGCGACCAACACCCCCCGCCGCTCCAGATGCAGGACGATTCGCTGAAACTCCGTGTACGCCCGTCCGATGCCGTCTCCACCCAGACGAAGGCCACTCACGCCGTCCTCGCCGACGATGCCCCCCCAAAGGGTGTTGTCGCAATCGAGGACCAGGACTTTCTTCGTTCTCCCGACCACCGCGCTCCAATGCGCCGCCAGACGTCCCGCCAGAGCCTCCATTCCGCGAGCGGACAGGGGCATCCGTGCCAGCAGATCCATCCGCGGATCGTACGTCGCAGTCGCACCCAACGTGTGCGTAACCCGCCCGAGCTCGAAGATGGACCAGCCCGGCATCTCGCGGCAGCGGCGCCTCAGATGTGAAT
>Ga0066388_100001611_pt1 | contig 12907 bp, 14 predicted proteins | sample PanSoiMetaGPlot6_FD_64539 | JGI IMG/M metagenome (GOLD analysis project Ga0066388, IMG submission 64539) | Tropical forest soil microbial communities from Panama analyzed to predict greenhouse gas emissions - Panama Soil - Plot 6 (Hybrid Assembly) | ecosystem: Environmental > Terrestrial >... | reverse complement strand
GGAACATCCGCCAGACCCGTCCCAGATGCTGCTGCGGCAACGCCAGCTGCACGACCTTGCGGCCGGTGGTCGTGACGGTCAGCGTCTCGACGACGGTCCCGTCGACTTCGACCTGGACCTGCTTGGGTTGTCCAAAGGTGTCGCATTCGAAGATGACGGCCTTCAGCCACTTGTCCGCACGCGTGCCCAGGATGCTGAAGTTCTGGTTCCAGTTCGCCTGCTCGCTCGGCTCCTCGTCGAGGAACCAGCGGTGCGTGTAGAGGAGTCCGGGGTTGTCGTCGATCGCCTTGAAGCGAAAGACATGGCCCCTGCCCCACGGCAGCGTCAGGTGGACGACCTTGCGGCCCGTGGTCTGCACCGGCCAGTAGGTAAGCCCGCCCGCGAGCGTGTTGGTCAGGCGGACCTCGTCGACGTAGACCTCGATGCGCTTTTCGAGGCCGTTGGTATCGCAGTAGAGATCCAGCCCGGTGTAGTACTGGTCCCACTGGTTTTCGAAGTGGACGTCCCACTTCGCGATCCGCGGCGGCTCTTCCTGGTAGATCCAATCGGCGCGGTAGAGCAGCCATGGGACGCAGTCGCCGGGCTCAGGCCGGATGCGGACCATGTTGACGTTGACCGCAGGCCAGGAGAACTTGAACTTGTGCCGGTTGTCGCTCTGGACGACGAACTGCGTGATCAGAAAACGCGTGCCGTTGAAGTCGCCCTCGATGTTGATCGTCTTGGGTAAGTTACCGGTGTCGCAGTCGAGCGTCACGCCGCTGCACCAGGTCTCGTCGGCGTAGTTCAGGTCATCCCAGTTGGTCACACGCGTGTTGGTGAGATCAGGCTGCAGCGTCAGCGCGTAGCCCATCTGGTAGAGCGTCGGCGGATCGCCGGTCGAGAAGCTGCCGCGCAGCTCGACGCTGATCGAATGCGCCTTCTGCGGACTGACGCCGAAGGCTCCGACGATGAAGCGCTGCCGCCCGAGACTCCCGCTGGAGATCGGCTGCGTCGTGTTGGCGTGCACTTCCTCGTTGAGGAAGACCTGCAGCGAGAGTTCCGTGCCCGAGGGGTCGGCATCGAGAAAGAGGTCACCGAAGAGTTTCTCCTCGCGCCGGTTGCCTGACGCCGCGCCCGTCCTGAGCCGCCAGTCAATCGCCGCGCCGTCGTCATTCGGGCCGTAGAGCCGGTAGGCTGCACCGGTCTGGTAGCCGCCCAAAAGCAGCAGGTCTTCGTCCTCGCCCTGGACCGTGGCGGTGGCTCGGGCGAAGCGGTAGTGCCGCCAGAACTTCTGCAGGAACGAGTAGACCAGCACCTGACGCCCGCCCAAGCGATCGACGTACTGGAAGTAGAGCGCGTTCTCCCAGACGGTCAGCCGAATGTCGTTGGGCTTGGTCTTGTCGATCCACTCGTAGCCGTTGACCGTGAAGCCGTAGAAGAGCGGATTGATGACTTCCGAGAGCCAGTCCTCGGGTCCGCCCTGGGTCGCGAAGACGCCGTCCTCGGCGACGAAGTAGATGACCCCGCCCGGCCCGGTGCAGAAGCTCCAGCGGCCGAGCAGGCCGCGCGTACAGCGCGACGGCGAGACGGTCACGCCGGTCTGGCCTGACAGATTCGGGTAGATGAAATAGAGCTTGCTGCGGCTGAAGACGAAGCCCTGGTGCCCGGCAATGCCGCCGTTCATCAGCTCCTCGCTCGGCGGGCACACTTCGACGTTGCCGCTGGCCGACCAGTGGTCGGGCTCGTCGGGGACCGAGAAGTAGAGATGCCCCGGCCGATACGGGTCGCCGCACGCGAAGAGCATTCCTTCGAGCGGTCCCCAGAGCGCGTGCACGGCCTGGTTGAGGACCGTGGTGCCGTTCGCATCGACGGTGGGCACGGGCTGATAGCGGTCGGTCGGCAGCAGGCCCGCGCCGACGATCTCGTCGTCGGTGAGCATGTCGAGGAGGACCGCCCCGTCCGCGTCGTTCTCGCCGACGAAGTACCAATCGTCGATGAGACTGCCGCCTCTCCTGTAAATGCGTTGCCGCATGGCGCTGTCGCCGTAGGCGGGCGGGTCGACCTTGATCGTGCGGCGGATCGAATCGAGGGCGACCAGCGCATCGGGGTCGTAGTCGTTGCCGTTGCTCTCGGCCCCGGTTCTCGGGTCGTAGTTGGTGATCCGGTAGTCGTATTGCTGCGCGCCCGGTTCGACCGTGTCGGGGCCGTGCCCGCCCATCAGGTAGCAGGAGCTGAAGCCGATGGCGACCTCGCGGTCGATGTCGGTGATCCGCGTGCGAACGTAGAGGATGACGCCGGTGGCCGTGCCCCAGTCGCGGTCGGGCGTCGAGCCGATACGCTGGAAGTCGCCGCGCCGCAGCGCACTGCCGATGTCGCCGTAGGAGAACCACTGGTGCGCGCCGAGGCCGAGTTGAAACGACGGCGCGCGTCCACTGTCGGTTTCCGCGCGGCGGTCGTCCCAGCTGTCGCGCGTGTCCTTCCTGGTCGAGCGCTCCTTGGCGTCCTTGTCGCGCAGGGCATTGATGCGGGCCTGCTCTGCGGCCGAGACCTGGTCAGACTTGGCCTGCGCGAACTGCACATAGTCGTTCGGGCGGAAGGCCTTCACGTAGGCATCGGTGTTGGCGGCGTCGGAGGTGTCGCCGGTCGGCGCTTTGCCCGGCAGGACCGCCGGGTCGAAAGTCTCGCTGACGACGACGTAGAGGCGCACTTCTTCGATGAGCTGCGGATGCGAGAGCTTCATCCACAGGTGCACGATGTCGTCGTCGCTGGCCGGGACCGTCGCCGGATCGCCCACGCCGGGCGAGACCGCGATGAGCGTGTTCAAGTCGCGGGTAATCGGACAGCCCCACCACGTGTCGTAGGTCGAGACCGCCGAGCCGACGCTGGTAATGAAGTAGACATCGCCCGTGCCCGAGGGCGCGGACATGCTGTCGGTCGGCGCAGGGGGCACGCCCGTGGCGTTGCCCTGTTCGTCGGTGCCCGCCACACCGGTCCAGTTTGCGGCGTTGGTCCCGTCGTCGGTATTGCAGAGCGCAATCGTGTGCGAGTACTCGGTGCCCAACGCGATCGTCGCGGCAGCAGGCGCGGGCAGGCCGATCGGGAGCGCCAGGCCGTCGGCGCGCACCTTCGCCATCTTGGTCTTGTCGGCGACGAACATCCACGGGTCGCCACTGAGCGGCGGGCGGTGGGGGAGCAGCGCCAGCGGGTCGCCGGAATAGCCGGAGCTGACCGTGGACGGCGTGGTCGGCGGGTCGAGCGGATTGTTGAGCGCGCCTTGTCTGAGCGTCGTGCCGACGCCGTAGAAGCGGGTGTGGACGCCGGTGCGCGGGTTGCGGAGCTTGCGCAGCGAATGGACGGTGGTCCCGCCCCCCGTCGAGGCCACGGCTTCCAGCCCCTGGCGGATGGTCGCCTCACCCTCGTGTTCGTGCCAGATGTTGGTGAGCGCCGACCAGCCTTCCATCGCGTCGAGGCTGTCCTTCAGGTTCAGACCCTGGACGCCGAAGCGCACCAGCTGGGTTTCGAACGGGTTCTCGAACCCGGCGCTGGTGACGTTGTTCGCTCGTCGGCTGATCTGCTCAGCCATCAGGCCCAGCCTCCGAGGATGATCGCTGCCGCCGTCTGGGTCAGCTGGTAGCGCCGGTCGCAGTAGTCGGCCCGCTCGACATCGAGCAGCCGCCCGACCTTGCGCAGAAGCCATCCCAAGGCCGCATATTTGACCCCAGAGACGAACTCGTCGGCGAGGGGGAGCTGGACCCCTGGTGCAATCGCCGTGGCCTCCTGAGGCCGCTGGATATACAAAATCTCCAACGTGCCCGACTCCGCAGGAGTCGGCACAAGGCGCAGCGTGAGGGTCGCCGCGTCGAGGTCCACGTAGCCGAGCGGGAGGCCTGGATGGGTTTCCCAGCCGGGGAGCGCCAGGTCACCCTCAAAGCCGTCAACCGGGCCGAGCGGATTGCGCGCACCGGTCACGCTGCGCCAGACCAGGTAGGCCGTCGCCAGCCAGTCGGCCGGGAGGGCAATCGACGTCGCACCCGCCAGCACCGGCACCTCCACACGCGTGACCACGAGATGGGTGTCGCGGACCAGTGCGCGGACACCGGCGTTGACGGCATCGAGGACCTCGTCGCGGGTCCAGATCCCACTCGGCCAGGTGTCGCCGCCGTCGGGCGGTTCGATCAAGACCAGCTGCAGCTCGCTGAGCAAGTCGCGATCGATCATTCCGTCTCCGTCTGCGCGTCGGCGGTGTGGCGCGAGAACTGCGTGGCGACGCCCTGCATCTGGTTCGGGGCGTCCTTGGTCGGCTGCAGGTCCCTCCGGCGATCGAGCCCGGCCCAGCGGCGGTAGGCCTGGTTCTGTTTCAGCAGGCCGTTCTCGTCAGCGGCGGCTTGCAGGAAGGTGTCGAAGTAGGGCCGCGTCGCGCGCCAGCGCGGGCCTGCTTCTTTGAACGCCGCGACGTGCAACGCCATGTCGGCGATGACATCGATGATCTCGTCGCCGAGGTTAACCGTGTCGGCGTCGTTGACCAGGACCGGTGTTCGAAGCACGCCGTCTGCCACAAGCCCGTTCGGCGTGTCGACCGCGTAGGTCGGCCACACGGCCACGCGTGTCAGGGAGATCGGTGCCCAGATGAGCGGCGGCGAAGCCGTCTGCCCGCGCCACTGCGGCAGCGCCAGGTCGAGTTCGAGGAGACTGGTCGGCTGCAGCGGCTGCCCGGCGGCGGTCGTGATTCGCATCCCGTAGGTCATCGAGGCGGGCAGGTCGATCTCGTGATTGCCCGCAGAGACGTTCAGGAGCGCTCTGGTGCGCCATCTCCCGGTCAGGAGGTTCCACTCGCGGAGCGCCTCATTCAACGCCAGGCGGGCTTCCTCGTCGGTCCAGAAGACCACCTGGTCCCAGCGCTGAACCATGACGACTTTCAGGTCGGCGAGGGTGGTCGAGCTGTACGGCACGGCAGCAGGATCTGCTCGGGTCAGCCGATCGGCAAGATCCCCTCAGACCATCCGGGTGTAGCCATACTCGATCGCGTTCCAGCGTGTGCGGGACCAGAGCCCGCCGCCGGGCAGCGTCGGCTCGGGTGTGATCAGATAGCTGTAGGTACTCGGCAGATAGAACGGTGAGCCGGTCGTGGTGGTGCCCGTGTCGCGGACCTGCTTGGCAATCGCCGCCACGCCTTCCTCGGTCTTGCGCGCGAGGACGAGCGACTGCACACCGACGACGTCCTGAAGGGTCGTGAGGTCCTCCATCGTGAACAGGTCAGAGGCACCGGTCGCCGCGGGGCTGGCGCTATTGAGCGTCGTGTCGTCGTCCGACTCAATGTCGTTGACGTTGTCCCAGTTCGACCCGGCGGGCGCGGGCGTCCAGCCGGTCACCGTGCCCACGCCGTCGGGCCGCTTGACGATGATCTCGACCGGGCCGAGGAACTTGTCGAAGCCGCCGCCACCGGGAAGGCGCGAGTCGCTGATCCCGTCGTCGACGTCGTCCATGACGACCAGGTCGTCGAAGTTGACGCCGCTGCCGTTGTCACCGACGGTGAAGCTGCCAACCTCACCCGACCAGGGAAGGCTCGTCGCCACGGTTTTGATCCCCGACGCCGAGAGGATCGTCGCGCCATTGAGCCGCACTTCGATGCTGCCCGCACTCGGGTGGAGCAGCACCTTCCAGCCGAGGTGATACCACGTGTTCGCCCGCACCGTGTCCGGTGGCGTCTGCGCGATCAGGTCCGCCCCCGAGCTACTTCCGTACCGCGACACGTAGAGCGTGCCGTCGGAGATCACGTCGCAGTGGATCTGCGTGATCGGGTTCGGTGTCGTCCGATCGTCGAACGAGAACAGCAGCCCCGACGTCAGCCGCTGGATGTAGGCCTCCATGATGATCGTGGTGCTGCCGAAGAGCATCCCCTTCTTCAGCATCCCGGCCATCGCAAAGCCGTGCACACCAGTGCGGCGAACGGGCAAGAGCGACGTCGTCCACTTCAGGTTCACCTGCGCCGCCGTGTAGTGGTCACCCATGCTGTCGATGTAGCGCAGTGCCATTGCCGTCTCCTACTCCACAGGGAACGTGCTTGGACAGGGAGTCCGTCCCGACGTTGTTCGCGGGATCACGATCAGCTCGCAGACGACCTGGGTGACGTTGGCGTCGTTGACGTTGGCGAAGACGATCTCGGCGGCGACCTGCGTAACTTGAAGCGGCGCGTTCGGGACGGTGTTGAGAAGTTCGGCGGCGAGCTGCGTCACCTGGCCCGGCACCGCGTTGACGCTCAGCGTCTCGACGGCGAACTGAGAGACGCGCGCGTCGGCCATCTAATCTTCCTCCAGCGCGTCAAGCGGCAGGCTCGCAGGGCACACGCTCCGCACCTCCGGCGTCGCATAGCAGCCGAAGGGATAGATGATCTCGATCGGCGCTTGACTGAGGCGTGCGTAGACGAGCGGCGCACCCCACTGGATCACGGTCTCGACAGGTGCCTGACTGAGACGTGCGGGACTGAGCACCTGGTCGAGGACTTCCAGCGGCACCTGACTGACGCGGATCGGCGAGGGCGGAATCGGACTGATGGTCTCGACGACGAGCTGTGTCGTCCGCGTCTCGGGCGGACCCACATACAGCAGCTCGGCGACCAGCTGCGTTACGCGACCGTCAACCGTCGGCAGGCTGAGTGTCTCCGCGACGAGCTGGCTGACATGCGCGTCGACGACACTCGTCAACGTGGTCGACGTCAGCGTCTCGGCCACGACCTGCGTCGCGCGCCCCTCGACGGTGGGGAGACTGAGCGTCTCGGCCACGACCTGGGAGACGCGCGCGTCGGTCACCGTCGCCGTGAACCCGACGATCGCGGCGTTCCAGCTGCCGAAGCCGGTGTCCGTCCAGCTGCAGCTCGCAGTCGTGCCGAGCCCAGACGTGAGAATGCGCGTGTCGATCTCGCCGGGGACATCGGAGAAGGGCAGGAACTCGGCTTCCTCCGTCCACGCGGGCGACACCGACTCGACGGTGATGCTGGTCTGCGTGTTGGCGATCGCGTGGAGCGCCACCAGGAGCACGTTGTTGGCCGTCAGCGCCGCGGTCGTGCCAGTCGACGGCGTCGTCCCGCCCCCGGTGTTGGATGCCGTCTTGTCGACAACCAGGCCGCTGCCGACGCCGCTGATTTCGATCGCGATGGCGAGGTAGTCGGTGGACCCCCAGGTCGGCGTGACAGTGAACGACGCGCCCGAGGTCGTGACCTTGGAGCAGTAATAAACGGCGAGGCGCGGCGTCACCCCAAACCGCGAGACGGCCAGCGAGTAGGTGTTTCCGTAGTTGTCCGTGCAGCCGGTCGCGTCCTGGCCGTAGCTGAGGACGCCAACGACGATCGCGTTACCGACGGCGGGCGGACTGGCGAAGACCAGACCGACCGAACTGCCGTCACCGTGCTGCGATGGAGTCGCCTGGACGCGCGCGAGGGCCATCTACATGGCCCCGCTTAGGCCGTGCGCTTGTAGCCGAACTCGGCATTGTTGAAGTCGGTCTCGGTCCACGCTGCGCTAGTGCCGGGGTTGGTGCCGTAGACCGTGCAGGCGACGGCGTAGCTGGTGGACGGGTTGAACGCCGTGCCCGCGTAATTGGTGCTGCTGTGCCGCACGACCGGCGCGAGCGAACACGTTCCGCTGTCGGTCTTCTTCTGGGAGAGGCACAGCTGCACCCCGTAGAGCAGCGCCCCGGCGACCGGCGCATCCTGCGTGACGAACGTATCGACCGCGTTGACCGTCGACGTCGCGTTGTAGGTCGAGTCGCCGTCTGGCGCGGTGTCGTCGACGTTCTGCCAGTTCGACCCAGTGGACGGCGTCCAGCCGGTCGTCGCACCCGCGCCCGTCGGATAGCGTGCATCGACACGGGCATCACCGAGGAACGCGTTCAGGGGAGAGGAGCCGCTGCCGTCCAGCACGTAGAGGTCGTCGTAGTCGGTATTGCTGGTGGTCCCGTAGGTGTTGAAGACGGCATCGATGACGCCGAGATTGAACGCAGTCCACTGGCTGGTGCCGCTGCTGCGCGTGTTCTGGCCGGTGAGGCTGAGCGCCGACGCGCCGTTGATGCGGACATCGACCGTGCCCACAGACGGATCGATGAGCACCTTCCACTCGATGAAGGTGAAGGTACTGAAGGGCACGACTGCGGTGGTCGTGCCGAGTACCGTGCCGCCTTGGTTGCCGCGAACCACCGAGAGCGTACCGGTGTTGTTGATCCGCAAACAGACCTGCGTCGTCGAGCCGTCCCTGACCGCAGCCAGCGGCAAGCCAGTGCTGCCGATCGCGGCCGAGGGTACCGAGACCGCAAACCCGCAGATCATCGTCGCATCCGCCGGTGTCAACACCTTCTGCACCCACGCCGTCGAGTTGTTCAACGGACCCGCCGCCGCGAGTCGCAGGCTGCTGGAACTGTGTCGGCCGTTGCCCGCACTGATCGTCGGCGTGACGTCGCTGACGCCCTTGTTCGTCCACTTCGCCGTGATGTCGGCCGTGACGTAGTGGTCGAAGCTGTCGATGTAGAGCAGAGCCATCAGCTGATCACCTTCACTCCGGCGTCAATCGCGTTGATCGTCGCAACCGTCCACGCCAGGCCCGTCGCCGGGTTCGTCGCGTAGGGCACGGTGTAGTACTGGTAGGAGAGATAGCTCGGGCCGTAGTTCGGCGGGCCGACGACGGTGTTCATCACCGGCGCGATCACGCGCGGGCCGGTCTCGGTCTTCTCGGCGTAGAGGGAGAGTTGCGCTCCGTAGACCGGCTGACCGGTCGGCAAACCCGTCGGGTCGTACCGATACGTGTCGGTGAGATTCGCCGCGTTGGCTTCGACGTAACTGCCGTCTTCGTCTGGCGTCGCGTTGTCGTTGACCGCGAACCAGTGCGCCGCGCCGACGACCGTCGGCCACTCCTGCAACGCGCCGTTCGCGCGCGGCTTCAGATACTCGACGCGGCAGTCCCCGAGGAAGGTGTTCCACGGCGCAGGGCCGGAGCCGTCGAGGATGTAGAGGTCATCGATCCAGGTGTGATTGTTTGACTCGCCGTTGGCGTGGAACATCTCCGGCGGCAGCGGAATCGGCGCGTAGCTGATCCCCGTCGGGTACTCACCATTGGTCTGCCCGCTGTAGGTCAGGACCGTGACGTTGTTGATGCGGACTTCCGCGGTGCCCGCGCTGTCATGCAACAGGACCTTCAGCTCGATGTAGTACCAGGTGTCCATGTGCAGGAGACCCGGTGCCGACGAGACGCTGACCGGGACCGGGTCAGCCGGAGAGGTGAATCTGATACTGCCGTCGGCCTGCTTGCTGATCGCGCAGTGCGTGCCCTCGTTCGACATCAACGCGATCAGCGACGACCCGCCGAGCGAGAGGCTGCTGTCCTGCTTCCACGCGAAACCACAGATAACGGTGTTGCTCCCGAAGAGCATCCCGCGCTGAACGTAGCCCCCGCCGTTGAACTCCAGCGCCGCGGTCCCGCAGCGCCCCGCCCCGGCCGTGATCAGCGCGCCACCGGAGGTGTACTTCTTGGTGATCTCCGCGGCCTGGTAATGGTCGAAGCTGTCGATGAAGAGCAGGGCCATCTCAGAAGGGCACCGCCCAGATGTGGACCGTCGCGCCTGCGCCAACGGCCCAGATGTCGGAGAGCTTGATCGGCCCGGTCGGGAACGGCCCGATGCTGCCGCCGGGCACGGACTGGGACGACTGCCCGGCGACGACGGCCTTCGCGCCCCAGTTGCTCGTACTCACCGTATTGTCCGAGCCGAGGTACGCGTCCGCCCCTTCGATGGTGAACCCGATCTGGCGGTAGGGAATGTCCTTCGCCGGGTCGGGCACACCGGTCGTGCCGCCGTAGACGTCGCTCAACCGCTTCGGCGTCGCCGTGAGCGCCAACTGATAAGTCCTGAGCGCCATGCTACGACTCGTCGATCGTGCCGGGTCGACGCTCCTTCAGGTCGGGCGGGTCGGGCGGCTCACCCGAAGGTTCGAAGCGGTTCGGGAGCGACGGCAGACTGCTCACCGAGTTCGACGACTCGGCTTTGCTGGAGAGCGTCGGAACCGGCGAATCGGGCCAGAGCGGGTCGCACGCGTTCTCACCGTCGCCGCCTTCGGCATTCGGATCGCTGCCGCTCTTGGTGATGGTGTCGCCGCCCAGGTCGGTCGACATCGGCATCCCAGGGTTGTCCCAGAAGGTCTTGAGTTCAGCCATTGGTGTCCTCTCTAAGGCCCGAGTTCGGTGTGCCGCCTACCCGGAGTTCGGCTCGGCACAGCCTCGGCGTGTCAGCGCTATAGCAACCCAACACGTCTAGTTCCATCACTCCTACACGCGTTACCACCAGGTGACCGCGTCGGTTTCCCGCGCGCTGCCGCCGGAGGAGAGACAGCCGCAGTCGGCTTCCGGCAGGCTGTCCCACAGGTCATCGGGATACTGCTCGTCGTCGCGCAGCGACAGCATCTGCACGCCGTACTTGAACTCCTCGGTCTTGGTCTGCGCGAGCCCAGCGTTAAAGTAGGGATTGGTCTTGTCGCCCGTCCCCGGCCACAACGCAGCCTGCGCGAGCGCTCCAGCGATGAGCACTTCGCCACCGTCGGCGAGAACCCCGGTTAGTACGCTCGTGTCATCGAGGCGCGCGCCCTGACGGTTGTAGATCACGGTCAGCGTCGCTGCGCCGTTCGGGTAGGCGCGATACACCGCCTGGCCGAGCGTCAACGGATCAGACGACGGGCCGATCGCAACGAGCGCACCGGGCGGGCCAGTGCTGTTCAGACTCGGGTCGGCTTTCAGCAGGTCATCGAGCGAGTGCGTCGTGCACAGCTTCACCTGACGCGCCTGGTCGACGACGACCTTGAAGCTGGCGAAGTCGGCGGGCATCACGACGAGCGGGTCGATGCCGTCGGTCGTGATCGTCGCTTCGCCGCGCATGAAGCCCCAGCGCCGCGCCGCCAGCAGCTGCTTCCACGCGACGTTCACCCACTCCCTGGTGAGGAAGGTCGGCGCAGACGGGCAGTAGAGCCGCACTGTCCGCCAGCAGTCGCTATAGGTGAACGCGGCCATCGGTTTACTGCCCGATGACTTCCACGCCCGCCGAGTAGCCGGAGAGATCGGTCGCCGCGGTAACTTCGGTGCCCAGCGCGCTGAACCACTGGATCTTCTGCGTGGCTTTGTTCCAGACCACGATCCGCGTGTTCGCTCCGGCCGCATCGAGCGCAGGCGTAAAGCTGGCGACAACGATCGTGCCCAGACCGAAGGCCGCGGGTGTCGCCGCCTCGCCCCCCGTGGTGTAACTCGTCGGCCCCGTCCACCGCGCGACACGGCGCGAGAAGCTCCCCGACTTGTCGAAGTAATTGCCGACGGTTCGATCGAGCGGCATAGGACAAGACTCCTCAGTAACCGATGACCTCAAACTGACTGACGAAGGTCGAGAGATTGCTGCCCGCGGCCGTCTCGAAAAGACCGCTGTTACCGCCCCACGACACCTTCTGCGTCGCCGGGTCCCAGACGACGCGACGAGGATTACTGGCGACGGTCGGCGACACCGCATGATCGAAGCGGGCGCAGACGATCGTCGACAGCCCGAAGAGCGACGGCGGCGCACTCTCGCCCCCCGTCTCGTAACTCGCCAACCCACGCCACGCACCAATACGGCGCAGATGCGTGTCAGTCGCATCGAAGTATTTGCCGGGCTGTGTGCGATCGAGCGGCATAGCTACTGACCGATGATTTCGAACATGCTGACGAAGGCCGACAGATCGCTGCCTGCCGCCACCTCGCTCCCGCTGCCAGCGGCGCTGAAGTACACCTTCTCGGTCAGCGGATTCCACACCACATTGCGGTACGCCGTCCCGTCGACGACCGGCGCGAAGTGGGCGGCGAAAATCTTCGACAAGCCGAAGAGCGCGGGCGGCGCAGGGTCGCCGCCCGTCACGTAGCTTGACGGTCCACGCCACCGCCCGACGCGCCGGAGGTGCGTGTTCGAACTGTCGAAGTACTTCCCGACTGATCGATCGAGTGGCATCAGAGCGTCTCGGGAATGTCCAGGTCGACCATCACCAGCGCTTCAGACGCCGACTTGGTCAGCGGCACACCGACGCGGCCCATGACTTGAGTAACCGGATAGGTGCCGCCTGCCGCCGCTCTGGTCGCTTTGCCAACCGTGCCGCTGCCGATGACGTAGTCACCGACCGCCGCACTCGCGACGTCGGCATCGAGCAGCTTCACGTAGCCCGGCCCACCGAACTGGACGCACGTGTAATTGCCCTTGTCGACCAGGTTGGAGAACTTCCCAGCGATGGCGCTCAGGTTGGTGTTGGCCGTGGTGACGAGGTACTGGGACTTGTCGACCCAGTAGGCGACCGCGCCGGGATACGGCCCGGTGGTCATCGTCGAATCGGTCTTCACCAGCTGATAGCGCTTGGCCCGGCCCTGCGTCGCAGGCGTGCCCCGGCCGGTCGGCTGGATCACCGTGAAACGCGATCCCAGGAGACCAGGCGCGTGCAGGTTCGGAGTGTTCTCTTTTTCCGGGTCTCCGCTCTGGAGATAGATGGCCGGATTCTCAAAACGATTCGGCATGGCTCCTCCTAGCTCCCGATGCCCGAGAGCACACGCGAGAGGCGCAGTGCTTTCACGGTGAGGTTTCCGGCGTAGAGAATCTGCCCGGCGACCTGGTTGTCTTCCCGCGCGCCCTTGAAGCCCGTGAAGCCGAACGCGAACTTCCGGCTCTGCGCGATGTAGAGGCGGATGTAGGCGTCGTCACCCTGCGGGCCGAAGTTCAGCCACCAGAAGGTCTCGTAGGGCGCGTAGTAGTTGCCCAGGTCATCGTCGTTGACGCCGTCTGCGCCGGGGCAGTACTGCGACATCATGATCGTCGCTTTGTCGAACTTCATCCCCGGCCAGTTAATCTCCGGCTGCGTCGTGTCGATGATCTGGTGCGGCAGGAAGTTCTC